>Ga0193742_1000617_pt1 | contig 23278 bp, 25 predicted proteins | sample L2c1metaG_FD_165511 | JGI IMG/M metagenome (GOLD analysis project Ga0193742, IMG submission 165511) | Soil microbial communities from a riparian zone of the East river system, Colorado, United States - L2c1 | ecosystem: Environmental > Terrestrial > Soil > Riparian zone | place: USA: East River... | reverse complement strand
TACGTTCTCAGCCCTAAGTCGAGGAAACTGCAGTGGCAATGCAACGCACAAACTTGATGGCAACCGTCTGAGAATTAAGAAGATTGGTTCCTAAATTTTTATGAGTAGATGTTACACAGGCCGTTGACTTGTTGGAAGTCAAAGAAAGGCTCACCTTCGAAGATGACCCCAAACGAGCCTTCACCGATTTTCTTGCCGACACGGTAATGGACACCTACGAGATTTGTTGTTGAGGACTGGTGCGAGTGGGATGTCATGGTTGAGAACGTTGTCGTCGAGGTAGAGGCCAGACAGGCCTACTATTTGGGCACAGCAAGCGCAGTGGTCAGGTCCAAGAAGTAAACTCTGACCAAATTAGGCCTTGTTCATCAAACTAACTATATCTTGTACATTACTACTACTACTACTAGTCCAATGACCACTGCCACCTTGGTCCACTTCTTCTTCATCCTCCTTTCTCTTTCCCACAATTCACTCTCTTTTCCATCAAAGTCATCCCACTTTGGCTGCCGGCAAAACCACCAAAAGAGGGTGACGGGTCCGGGGAACATGGCAACCACCTTGGATTTGTCTTTTCCCCCCTGATAGTACGAAACACAGTCCGTCCAGACAGAAGTTGAGAGACGTTTCTGTAGCCATTCGTTATATTCGTCCGTCGCCTCCACAGTAACCTCAAATGACTTGGCTTTACCCTCAAGCACGGGCCGGATCAGTTGCAAAGCAAAAGAAATCTAATTTTGACTTGGTCAGCACTTGACTTGTTGTTTCATTGAACTGACCTGGGATTCTTGACTGAAGATCACAGACGCATGACCAGAAACAACGTTGGGGCCTGAAGGCAGGCAATTATCAAACTATCAAACTACCTTTGAGAAATAAGCAACTTGCCCAGCACGGTGAATAGATTTGGAAATCCGGGAATACACGAGCCGAGATAGGCTTGTGGGCCTCCCTTGCTCTCATAGTATTCGCCTATAGTATTACCACTGCTTCCCTGGACGTTTAATGAAGCCGATTCCTTGATAAACCACGAATAGTGAGTTGCCAAGGATTCATGATTCATCTGAATAAAATGGCATACAATGGAGTACCCTGTGCCAAAAATAATCACATCCAAAGGTATGACCACGCCTGTCTTGAGTTTGATTCCATCCTCAACAATGGTCTCGATAGCGTCCCATTTGAGACTAACGTTCGGTCTATTCAATGTGTCGAGATATTGTGGATCTACAATAATTCGCTTGCATCCGGGTGCTGAAAGAAGTCAGATTAGTGCCCCAGTCCTGAACAAGTTCATCCGAGTTAAATACCATATTTTGGTATCAAATTCTTCAACTCCTCTTTGGGCGCTTTACTATTGATATATGCAGACTGCGCCTAGCGATAACCTGTCAATGTGTCGAGATAGTGCTGTGTAAGAATAATATACCTTTCTAGCAAGAGAGAGAAGCAGTTTATTGTTCTTTCGGAAAATCAAGAAGCCTATATCTGCCTGCACGATACGTCAGACGTCAGACGTTGGGTGATAGGGTCAGACATGAAGGCTGACTCTTGCCATGATCCAATTTCTATACCAACGCATGAGAAAAGGGACATGCGCAAACATCCATCGAATCCAAGCAGGGTAACGGAAGTCCCTCTGACATTCAAAGCATCGTCGGCAATGTGATTGAATAAAGCATGGAAAAGGAAGAAAACGTACTCGGGGGACATACCATTGAGGTGTTCGACAAAAGTTGACTACTTCAACTGAAGAGTCTTCTGAAATTATAGGAATAAATTGTGCGCTGAATTAAACGTGATCAGCCAAACGGAAATGAAATCAACTCGGAGAGGAAACAGGATAGGACATACGCAGAACATCCATTCCCAATAACGCCAACACGTTTGTTCTTCAATATCACGTCGTGCCTCCATTGAGCCGAATGGAAAATCTCTCCACGGAACTGTTCACGACCTGGTATATCTTCCGGGTATAACGCTCCTTGAAATCCACCAATAGCATAAACCATAATCTGTGCTTCAACCTGACTCGTCTCCTTTGTGGTCACATTCTCAAGCGATACGGTGTAGCGCTGGGTTTCGTTGTTCCATTGTGCGTTTCTTACGGCGGTGTTGAGGCAGGTATGCTTGGCGAGGTCATATTTGTGCCAGAGGTTCTCCCAATAGGCACGTAGTTCAGGTTGGGTCGCATAAAACCTCTCCCATTGAGGATTCAAGTCTGTGGAAAGACTGTACCAATGTACAGGTACATCCGAACCGCAGCCCTGGTGGTAGATAACTCAATTGGCTGATCAGAAGGGAGTTCGCGAAAAAGCCCAACTGACAGGGTAAGTGTTGAGCTATCAGCTCATTAGCCTGCGGAGGAAGCGTTCCGAACGGAGATGGCCAGACTCACCCTCCAAGTTCCAGCAACACCATCTTCCTTTTCATAAATCTGAACGTCAAAGCTATAAGTTGACAGAAACTTACAGTGAAATTGTGAAAATTCAGTTTCCTCTTGAGCTGGATAGCCGTTGTGATACCTGCGAGACTGCAAGTCGATGGATCACACTAAACTGCGATTACATTATTCAAAGAAATCCTTACCCTGCTCCAACAATGACTACATGGGGTGCGCACTCTGAGTCCTTCGAGAAAGGCATGACTGCAAAGAACGGTCAATAAGCAAGAAGGAATCACAATATTGACCGCGAGAGAAATGCGCAGTTCCATCTTTCATATGATTTTCATTCAAAAATATTGTACATGGGAGGATGTTGTGCATAATGAGGAAACCACCTGGCAAGTGACATCAGATCATCAATTTGTCCCAAGTTGATCAACCCCCCCCCCTTTACGGTACTACTTGGACTGACACCTGGTAACAAAAATACATTCTGGGTGCAGAGTTCGTTATGCAAGGCACTGTATTTCTGTATTTCATGCGATTCACGAATACTCAGAATATCTGGCAGCACAAGAGAGAAAGAAGGGTGAAAAAAATAAACATTTACAACGACAAGTAGTAAAACAATGAACGAATACGAAATGGGAATTATATCTCAAGCCATACATGCTGCAGAAGCGGTAGGACTCCAGTCATCTCTTGTCGTACAATTATTACGCGGGCTCTGCGCAAAAAGACGAGCAATCTTTCAGCGGAATTCAAAACTCGAAGTAGTGCGTTCTGGAATGTGCGTAAGAGAAAGCTGTTGATATCTGGGAAAAAAAAATTAGACAAAAGATGTACAAGTCATAGATTTCGGTTCAACTCACGGTTCAGAATTTTGGTGGTAATAGAATCCACTCATTGTTGCTACCGGTGCACTCAATGGCGTAGGAGAAGTGTCTCGGCGACGGACACTGGAATCTCGTCGAGATCTCTGGCGTCCTTCACCTTTTGTGGAATTCATGGGTTGGGAAGATTGTGTGCTTTCTTCAGTTGTAGGAGCTGACGATGCTGGTTGTGACACCGATCGCGGGGATGGCATTGTCGACGATACCGAGGCCTGCGGGTTGAAATCCACACAAACGTAATAAAACCCTAAGTACAGTGAGGGTTGTGTTATCATGCTGTGCCAATACAGTGGCAGGATCAGAAAATGTAGTCTCTTACCTGCAAAGCTTGCACCGTTGATATCTTGCACACGATGATCTGGTACCAAAAATCTTTCTTTCCATCTCATGAATACTGCACCACGATCTTGACCATCGATTGTCATGTGCGGTCGCTTAGCCTCATGCCTGATATGCTTAAACGCAGGGAAACGAGACCAATGTACCATGTCCTCATGCTGAGTAGCTCCCCAATTCTGGGTCAAAAACCCATACCGACTGCCAATGATCTCAGCATCAAAATAAGTGGTCAGTTCCGGCCAATCATCTGTCAAGCCTCTAATCCTGAGATAGCCACAGAGGGTTGAAGAAGCAAAATTCACATCCTAAAACAAGTTAGTTCAAGGCTCTCAGATGGTTGGCAAAGGAAGACATACGACGATGGTTACATTGACGTCGTAGCTGTTCCTGCCGCTTTTCTGTGTTCCTTGGAAGGCCGCCCCTGGGTAGAGACAATGATGACCTCGCGAACGAATACGTATTCGTGTAATGTCAGCGAGAGGATCCGGAGATGAATGGGAGGTTGACTGGTATCTCGTACTCTCATACGAATGTGGAACAAAAGAGTTCTGATGGCGGGGTAAAGTCTGCGGGATGATGTTACATTGGATACTTAATGACGCCGGTTTCTTTGAATAGGTTGGCGACGGCGGTGAAGAGGCGTGATATGAGATATTCGATTCCAGGACTGAAGAAGCAGGAGAAGAGGAAACGACACTGTCAAAGTCGGCGGGGAGAATATCTTGATATCGCCTTGTGCTCTGCAGAATGGGAGGCTCGTGGGGAGGTTGCCGAACAGGATAAGAGGTATCAAGATCAATACGGTGCTGCCGCACATCTTGCGTAGATATCACAGGGGCGGTACGTTCCCGGCAGCTTAAGCAGACAACTGTGGCCGTCTCTGAGAGAAATAGTGAGGTGGCCGGTTCTAGAAGGGTAGCATGACAAGTCGGACATTCTTTAACTTGTCCTTGTAGCTGGTCCTGCTGATGCTGGTCGATGTGCACAGGGGATTTGTGTTCAGAGGGCATGGCGATGGTCTGAGAGGAACAGAACCTAGGAATGTTGACCCTTGAGGCCAGGTTCTCTGCACGTGCTCAGATTGACATCTCCTCCTGGCATACCATGAGATCCTTACAAGTCACAGTATAATACACTTTCTGTAAACGCCCATCATATGGAAGTCATATCATATATACGCTCATACAGCAAGCACTAGCCCAAAAACTGCTCTAATTGATTTGATTCATAGACTTCGCGTTAACTTGCAGGCAAAGGCGCTAAGACGGCTCGTATCGTTATCGTTCAAATTCTAAGTAGCACATTTCCGTTCGAAGATCATAGCCTTGTCTATATCCTCCCCCTAAATCGTTACAGTGACATCATCACCCTCAACAGATCGTTTCTCATCAATATCAGTGATCGTGGTCATTATATCACCTTCCCCAGTACCCTTTGTGGGTTCGCTCGCTTTCTCTTCAGTATGTCCTTCTCCATTGCCCTGTCCAGGCTCACCCAGTACGTCAGAAGTACCTTCCTCCGCATTTCCAGCCCGTACAACAGTTCGTTTGAGAGTATAGTGCCTCATGAACAGAACTAGACAGGGGGACTTTAGTTGGGTGCTTAACAGTTAGACGCACAAACCAGATATCGACTCACCCATGATAAAACAAGCGCCAATGATCGGGGTGCCAACCATCCAGATCATACTTATAGATTGTGTGTAAGCCTGGATCGTAGCCACCCGTGCAACAGGGTCCTATATTGTAAATTTAGATTTAAGCGCGCATGGATCACATCCGGAACATACAGGAATTGATTTGAGCTTTCCGACGCTCTGGAGTAGCGCGCCCGGCGACGTGTCCAACGTCAAGTTAGGTATATTCTGGATTTTTTTCCGTAGAATCTAACGGGCGGCAAACTTATCAGCCAAAGATAGAATGCAGGTAGATGCTATGACATACACTGGAGTAAATGGCTTGTCCAATAGAAATCCCCACCGTACCTCCTAGTGTCCTAGTATTATGAATGATTGTCAGAATATCAATAGAACGAGGATGCGATTCAGGTAGAGACCTGAGCAAGCCAAACGTCGCTGTACTGGTCGCCATATCTTTCATAGGCATTGCGGCTTGCAAACCAATTAGAGGGGTCTGACAATATATATTAGCTGGTTGTCATTCAAGTTAGCATCGTATCTCTTACCTGGAACAAGGAGCCCAGGCCTATAGCTGCCACTAAGGGAAAGACCACCTTCCTAGCACTACTCGCCATAGATTATCAACGTTAACTGGTGACGAGATAAGAACAAACTTACGTTGACGAGTCAGCATCCAGCATGATCATCAAACCCATCCCCAGCGTAAATAAAGCAAATCCGAACCACATCACCGGCCGGTACAGGCCAGTCCTAGAGACAATTATACCAGAGATAGCTGATAGCAGCGCGGCGCCTAGAGAATATGGAAGCATTCTGAGGAATGATCAGTCAGATCCGCCCACCGCTACGCCAAGGATAACGCTTACTCTACACCAGCCTTGGTTGCAGATGCACCAAGAACTTGATAATAAAGAGGTAGATAAAATGCGCCTGTGAAGAAAACAACCCCATGCAGGAAATTTGTAATCAAAATAATGGCAGTGGTTCGGGTCTGGTCGTCCAGGAGACTAACCTCAGTATCCAAGAGTTTCATATATCACTGTGAAACTCACCTGGAAGAGACGTGGAGGGATAATAGGTGAACGTTTAGTATATGCTTCGTTCACTGCTCCAGCAAAAAGAATCACACATCCAATTACTAGGAGTGCAATGGTAGATTTCGAAGACCCTGGATGAAACGGTGAGATATAGATATACACAACCTCTGGACCAAAGGTTCTCACAACTGGTTTCGCTCTCATTGAAGCCTAACAATACAAGCACAATTCCCGAGACAATCAGAAGTAAACCCATGAAATCAAATTCATGGAGATGCTGCTTTAAAGTCCTTCCCTGGTGTGGGTTGAGATTGAGGAAGAAAAACAGAAGACAGGCCGCGACGCCTCCAGTTGGGCTACCTCATTTGGTTAAACAATAGTCTGTACGAGGAGCATGCGAAACATACAGATTAATGAAGAAACACCTATGGTAGATTGAAGATGAGAAGCAAATCAATAAAGCAGAACACGTATAAAATATCACCATCTCCAGGAAACATGATCAGTGAACGCCTTTGAGGGAAGAATTATTAGCGAAGTGTTGATTGAAAGTTGGTTCAAAATATTCACGCCACCAAGAAGAGGTCCAATAACGCTTGCGATGCCCCAGGTAGCTCCTATTAATCCACCATATTTTCCCCGTCTACAAAGTAAAATAATAGCTTAGAATTGCACAACATGTGCTGCTCGGCTTGCAGACTAACTCAGTCAAAGGAACTATGTCACTGATTGTAATGTTCACCTGAACGGCGAAGATTAGACGTAAGCAGAGTCGAGACAATAGCACAAGAAGGATCAAACCAGTTGGAAGATGCCGCCACCGCCAATACCTTGCACTGCTCTTGATACTATTAGCCACGTCTGAAAAAAATTAATTGTGTATTAAGACAAAGAAGGAAGAGACTGGTGTACCATGTTTTGAGCGGAACCGCATAGCGCAGATCCAATCTGCGCCAGGCACGGAAATCAGTTCAGCTTTGCGCGACCGATATGGGAATAACGTACTAGAAAAAGGGCAATAGAGGCGTACAGTATGGGTTTACGACCAATAAGGTCCGACAATTTCCCATATAAAGGCGACAGACTATATCAATGAGAAGACTTTTTACAAAAAAAAGAAAATTTAACAACACACCTGGCTGCGGACAACAAGTAGGCACTAAGGCATGTAAGTGTAAGTCAATGGCTTTAATTGACAGTCTCTGGGATGAAAACACGAACCTCCCAACCCAACTGTACCGAGAGCCACCTCCTAGGTGACTAACAATCGTGGGAAGTGCGGTCGCAACAATTGTCTTCGGTACTTAGGTTCGCTCGGTATGCAGGGCAGAAGGACAAACCTGATCAACTGCAGCTAAGAAAATACACGCCATGAGTCCCGCAAACACCTAAAATCAACAATTATCTAACGAATTGGCCAACATGACAAAATGTTCATCGTACGATCGATAACCTGTTCTTAGGGAGAACATGCGTCTCGTCTGTCGTCCATGATGCACCTGGCTCTGCTTTTGCTTTTTTTGTGTCCGAGGTCGACTGACGGTTGTTTTCAGCCTGGGTAAGGTCGGGTGTCATTCTCTTGTAGGGGAAGAGATATAGGAGAGGGGTGAACCTAATAGAAAATGGGATAACATTTCTCTCACCCTCCGGATCTATATAATTTGCGGTACGCTGAGCCACAGATTTTTTTTTTTGGGTAATGGCACAATGCAAAGGGTGCCGGTATTAGATGACAGCGCTTGCCGTGCAATAATGCCGATCGATTATATGTTCGTTCCTGATTTTGTCATCTGGCATAACTTATTATGTATTAATAACGCCTCATATCGCACGTTTGCGTTCAAAGGAACCCGTCGTTCATCCGTTCTATGTAAACTTGGAGTACAGTCGGCGCGGCTCATTTTGCACCAAAAGTTCCTTTTCACACCACCTCGGGCTAGAAGACCATGGGTTTGCAATGGCCGCTTAATCAAACTTTCGGCAAGCTGTTTATAGAAAATTGCCGACGACCCCTGTCAGACTCAAAAGGGCCGGATTCACAGATGTCCGGCAGCTTGATTGAACTTGAAATTACTGGAAAAAAAAAACAAGGACGGTGTGTAAATTAAAGGAGACAAGATGTAAACCTGAATACTACTTAGTACCAGCAGCACTTCCTGATAGCAATACTCATGTCCAATCAAAGAGAATGTTATGAAGTCCGGGATCAATGTCACATATCGTCACGGACCCACCTTTCGTCAACTTCAAATATATAGCTTGATTTCCGCTCTATTGACACCAAACTTTGTAAATGACATCTAGTACCTTACATTAATATGTTCTGAAAGAATTATTTTGCGTGAAAAACGCAGTTGGCAGTGAAGAAAAAAAAGCTTGCCGAGAAATATGTGACGTCTAATCCGATTTCACTCGGCATTTTAGGGATGTCGAACTGCCTAGTTAGTCACGTGAACGGCAATCGTTGTCCAAGATAACACGTAAATTGGCCGACATTGGCCAGAAACACTAGATTGGATACTTATTATTGGAGCATCAACGATGGCTCAGGTAAAGTTCTTGGCAGCAAATGGATGTGGCATCTCAGCTGTTTTGTGGCTCGAAATGTTAAATACTATTAACACCGACCCATCCTTCGGCCACCACCCATCTTTCGCCCAGTCACGAAATGTCACGGTCCAAAACCGGCAAGCATTCCAACTCCGCCGGCACCTTGCAATGTCGCATCACAGCAAACGGCACAACAAAGGAAAGCGATCACTACAATATATATTATTGGATGAATATTAAATAAAATGATATCCAAGAGACTATAACATAACTAAGATGGGTGATTAATTTGCTACACACGCCAGCGCATCATCAATCTGAGAATTGTAATTGGGGTCATTACGATCTCGCAATCTAGTGGTATTTCTAGGTATCAGGAGAAGAGAGCACCCAAATTGAGAGGAGACGCTGACACAACTCGAGCGCGATAATCTCAATTTAATGTCCGACACGGCCTAGTCGGCAAGTGTGACAAACACAGTTTTTTTTTTCCTCGACATTGAGTAGATTTCAAGAGGGAAAAGCACTTGGAATGGGTTAATAGTATATACTGGACTAACTAGTTAAAATTTTGAGTCAAACAGATGGGAGATGAGTGAGATATTCCAAGTGGGCGAATGATGGGTGGTGGCCGAAGGATGGGTCAGTGTTAGTATCATCATCCCTTCCGAAGCATGCTGCGTCGGACTTTCAAGTCTGACTCTTAATTCAAGTAATTTACACGGAGTTCAAATATTACCGTTTTGGGTATGTGATGAGATGATACTTACATACAGAAGTCTTCGTTAATTTCTGTGCGGAAGTACCTGTAAGTTATATTTGCTTGGTCACTGCTACTTTTAAAGGACGCCGGAATTGGAGGACGAAATTGTTTGACCCAAGTATATAGGTACAGTGATCGGCAGCAATGGAGATTATGAGCAGTCGAGGAACAGCAACTCACTGTGACCCAGACTTACCAATGTCACGTCACGTGATGTGATAATGTGGCGGAAATGGCCGGTTGAGTTTGAAAAGTTTATTTGACCGTTGAGATTTGTCTGATTGCTCTCTCTTCCACCATTACTCTTTATTACATTCCATTATGACCACTCCCAACCCTGCACCTACCATCCCCACATTCAAGCTTGTTCTCGGTGCGTACCTGATCTCAACTTATCTACAGGTGTCTAACAGTATCCTTCTTTGATCGGTCATCATCTTTAACTTCCCTGGTCTTTCAACCATGTTGCTTTCTTCAACCACCTGCTCGACATCTCTTTCTCTAATTAGTGGGCGACGGAGGCACTGGAAAAACCACCTTCGTCAAGGTATATTGATCACCCTTTCTTTGTGAAAGATCGTGTGCTGATCGCCCCCATCTCTTAGCGCCACTTGACTGGTGAATTCGAAAAGAAATACATCGGTACGCGATCTTTATTCTGAATCGCGTCTCGCCTTGCTTTGTGCGACTGCGGCGTTTCATTTAAAATTTCGACTCCTCATTCTGTCTCCAGCTACTCTCGGTGTCGAAGTTCATCCCCTCACATTCACCACCAACTTTGGTACCATCTGCTTTAACGTGTGGGATACCGCTGGTCAGGAGAAATTTGGTGGTCTCCGTGATGGTTATTACATTCAGGGCCAATGTGGTATCATCATGTTTGATGTAACCTCTCGAATCACCTACAAAAATGTCCCCAATTGGCATCGCGATCTCGAGCGCGTTTGTGAAAACATCCCCATCGTGCTGTGCGGAAACAAAGTTGATGTCAAGGTGAGTCATTCGTGATCGATTAACAGTTCTCACGCAGAGCCTTTTGCCTCACAAAGGAGCGTAAAGTGAAAACCGGCAATGTGACTTTCCACAGAAAGAAGAACTTGCAATATTTCGAAATCTCAGCAAAATCTAACTACAACTTCGAGAAACCTTTCCTGTGGTTGGCGAGGAAGCTTGTTGGGTGAGTGTATAGTACCCTGTTCGTCTTTCACCTTCTACTACCTCCAATCATCCAGCAATCCCACCCTGGACTTTGTTGCGGCTCCTGCTCTGGCCCCCGCTGAAGTTGCTGTTGACGCGGATCTCATGAACCAGTATCAGCAAGAATTGGCACGCGTATGTACACCCCAGGTTCCTGAAATCAGAGTTTGCTAATTTTAAACTCCAACACTCCAGGCGGAAGCTGTACCTCTTCCGGAAGACGACGAGGATCTCTAATATCTCACTTCTTATTCTTCCCTACTTTGCTCTATGCCCTGTGACATCCCATTGTTTGAAATACAACGCTCCGATTACACATACATTTACTTTCAACCAGTAGCAATTACATTTTTTTCCTGTTTTCTCGTAATCAAGCCTCCGTGTCCCGTTGTACCTTGAAACCTGCTCCCCCCAGAACCTGTTATTCTTTTGCTTAGATGATATCCATAAACACGAGTCGTCTCAAATAGAACAGCACTAGGAGAGGATCAAATGCATATGGTATGACGAGATTGATCGAGAAACTGTACATGCAGATTAGTCGGAGGGAACGATTAAGTGCACTGTAATAGTCTACGAATGACGCAAGAAATACAAGAAAATCAAGAACCGTAGTAATCCACAAGGGAGCAAGATGATAACTAAAATTTAGAGAAACTTAAATTTCCAGGTGACAAGGCGAGATGCAACCTGAACCTCTGGAACTGGGTCAACTTGAGCTTACCAAGGATAAATAAGTCATCCTTTTCTTGATCGTTCAATTTGCAAAAATCTGCAAAGTGGGCGTCACTGTGAACACCGACATAAGCTAAGGCTGGGATGAGTCCTGCTATTCCTAGGGCATGCAACCGAGCTTGCAGGGTAAGCGGAACCTGAGATATGTCGATAACAGGGTGAAGCTCGCACGGAAGCTGAATCAGAGTAGGCAAGCCAAAATGGCGTTGATTCTTCCGAGGAATTCAGATTCAACATCTAAAGGAACACAGAAGCAGAGACAGAGAGCACTGACGAAGACTTTAGAGAAGACGACTTCCGCTTCAATTTCATTATAAAGCGGACGTGTGCCGACTGAAGTAGAGCGACGCTTCAGATAAATCCTGAGGGGCCATAATCTTTCATATTGATTAACGAGCCTACATTCAACACAGACCTAAAGAGTATGGATGATCTGTCACCGGCCCAAAAACCATTATAACTTGCACACCTACCGCAGTGACAACTTCGCAGAGTTGGTCGGTGTTGGGATGGTAGATGGAGAAAAAATCCCGAGACATTGCCTCCATCGTTATCTGATTAAATCAGTAGCATCCTATATAAAATAACCGGGACGTACCATCAGCTCTTGAAAATCATCGTCCTCCAATTTCATCGTTTTTCGAAACAAGCCCTTGTCCAGATGATAAGGGTCACTCAAGCGGCGCTCAGTGTCCAAGGGTGGGCAAGAAATGAAAGCCAAACGGAGAGTTCGTGGCTTTTGAATGTTGCAAGACTCATCTTGGAGAGACTTTATAAACTGGAGTTTAGCCAGCGGGGTCATTTGATTAGAGGCGACGTCAGAAAAGAATCTCATGAGGTCGTCGTGTTTTAACCGACGAAGATCATCGAGATGTTGATCAAGCAAAATTCCTAGCTTGGCCAAATTTGAAAAACTGAGGTCAATCTTCCCTACAAGGTTGACTAGCCTCTTGTTGAAGATTGACTCGACAGTTGCAGTATTTCGGCATTTGAAGCATGAAACAACCAAATTTTCCTCCCATTTTGAGTGGTCCTGAACAGACATTCGAGAAGACGCATCAAGACCGACTGCGACATGGCTGTTCCTGGAAGTAGGACGCCTGTGTACCGTGTTAGAAGAACTACTGGCAGTAGCATTAGTTGAGCGCCATCCCGGACTTTGAGATCGCGCAGAGAGGGTCATGCTACTGCTAGATGCTATGTTACCAAGTCTGCTTCCAAAAGGGTCAATTGAATATTCGTTCGAACTCTCGCCAGGGGAAATTGGTAATGTGCCACGAGAGGGGTTACGAGATACAGATTGATGGGTATCGCGGACTCTATTCAATGATGGTTTCGAGCTTGAGGCACCAGCATTTTCGAACTCATCGTCATAAGATATTCCGAAAGCCATTGTAGAATTCGGGGATCTCCCTTTATTATTTCTGGCACTGAATTCTTATAAATCGGACAAGAAAAAAATTAAGACCGTTGAAATGAACTTGCTTACTTGCGTCTCGATCGGCACAAAGAGCGTTTTTCAAGGTGTTTTCGCCGGTTGGCCATATAGAAGTCAAAATAAACTTCCACGGGCCAATAGTTTTCATAGAGCGTGAGTTCAGGTTGTACTGATAGTATCTGAGAATGTGTCAATGAGACCATCTGAGAATAATAACAACGTCTCAACAACGAACTTTGTCAAGGAATTTGGCCCAAGCTTCAACGCTGTACTTTCCCTTTACTTTCACAGGATTCAGTTTGCTTGCATAAAATTGAATCCAATACTAAACGAACTGTGGTCAACACCTATATGAGGACTTTCAATGAAATAAGCCAACTTTAAACTCTTGAAATGATTCGTCACTGGCGTGGGTCTCGAGCATGGAGTTGTGGATGGTGTTTAATAGCTTAAATTTGAGCGACTCGGGCTTTGGGATAGGCATTGAAGAGAAATGGTTGGCTGGAAAAAAAGAAAGAAGATAGTATGAGAGTCGAGAGAAAAAGAGGTGGCCCGGAAAACAACCGTCTCTGGTTGAAAGAAAAAGTGAATTTGCGCCTCAACTGACAACATGGACACGGTACTAAAAACCTAAATGTTAAATGTTAAGTAATGTCGGGATTCCTTACTGTATTAAGATGGGTTTTTAATTACCTTACATATAGTCTTCTGCGGAGTTTGGGGGGTAGCCGCGCAAGCATAGATAGCCATAATTCAAGTGTACGTGACGCACTATATGGTATATGGCATCCTCTACATGAAATGAACGTCCCAAAGCGACTTACACACGCCTGTTTGATGGATCTGACAAGTAATAATACATACCCCATGGATGCTCGAGCTATATATTGAGGATACGTTCTGTGGACTAGAAATACAGCGTTTCAAAAATGATCCCCGCCATTTTGCGGCGTTTGGAGCTCCCTGTCAAGGATTAAGCTATACGTAATGCCAGGTTGCCAAGTGTCGAAATCGCCGTTTCGACTTGAGATTAACAAAATCGGTCACTGAAAAAAAACCCGCATTAGTTATCAGTGGACTCCAGAGAGGCAGACAAACCTTTTCAACTTTGACCGGCGGTCAAGCATTGCTTCCGCCAAGCGGCCTTCCTTCCGAGCGCGTTTAAGCTAGTATGGAAAGGATAAGTGAGAGATAGCGATATTGATAAGTTCCACGGACCTCCTTTTTATCTTCGACTGACACAACAGATCGACCTGCACCCCACGCTTGATATACGTGACTAACCAAAGTGAGCGGAGGGCGTGGAGAACAAGTCATAATTAACTGACTTCGAGCTAGCCTCATCAATTTTAGGGGGGCCAGTTTCACCATCCTTCCTCTTCTTCTCTTCTTCGTCGGCTTCCTTCTTGTATTTGTGCTGTATTTTGACCCAGAAACGTTCGGCGAATCCGACTTCTTCACTGTCGCCTCTTAACTGTAGCGTTCCACCGGCAGCTTCATCGACACTAAGATATTTTTCATATATGTTCATAAAAGCCACCATGCCGTCCGGCAGAACAACGGGCGTCCATTCTTCTTGTGGTCCTCGCGCATCACGGTCGGAGGAGACTAGACCATGAGCATCACAAGACAGAAATTTGCCTTCTCCCGTCCCAGTTCTCAGGTTGATAGTCTCCGAACCTGCTATCCGAGTTGTTACCCAAACTTGAGAGACATCTGTTGGTGTTCGGTCAAGCAGCTCTATTGGTTCTGCGCCCTCCGACTTGTCTTTGTCAAGAGTGTGAAGATATATGCGATTTGTCGTAGAGTTGAAGTTGACAGATATCGGGGAAGGGTCAGAAGGGTGAAAGATAAAAGTTGGTCCTCGTATTTCGTTCACATTCTCTGGAAGGACCCATGTCTCCGGATCCTTTTCGTCGACCTTCCGTTTGCTTCTGCTACCTGTTCTTTCGTCACCATCATCCCTTTTTCTTTTTTTCTTGGTTTTATCCCCCTTGAATTTTAGTTTGCTTGAGCGCACATTGTCTGCCATGGTGATTGTCTGAATCGACGATGATTTGAGAGGTCCGACTTGAAGCTTGAAGTTGAAAGACTGCAAAGAACTATTAATAATTTGCGTTACACTGTCACGTATGTGATGTTACGTAGACCGTGGGAATGCCTACCGCAACAGACACCAAGCCTTTCCTCATCGTTGCTGCCGGCATCAAGACACTCCTCCTCACAAAATGAAGTTCAACGCCGGTGTGTCATTTTTCGTCTATCTAAGTAGTATGGCTGTCGTCTTTCAGGAAATTTCACTGGAATTCCATGAAGATAGAGGCTGGATGGACTCATGCACTTCTGGATGACGCGCTATAACCTGTGAACAAATTTCTGATATTTTGTTTCTATGCTATAGACGTCTCTTCCTCTCGGCGCAAATCTCGCAAGGCCCACTTTGCGGCCCCTTCTTCAATTCGCCGCAAGATAATGTCCTCGGCCCTCTCAAAAGAACTTCGCTCCAAGCACAACGTATGCTCAAATACCTTATTGCGATCCATAGGCGCAACCTAACATCCTTAATAGTGCCGTTCGCTGCCGATTCGTAAAGATGATGAGGTCAGAATTGTTCGAGGAAAGTACAAAGGGCGTGAAGGGAAAGTTACGCAAGTTTACCGCAAGAAATGGGTTGTCCATGTCGACCGTGTGCAACGAGACAAGTCAAACGGTGCAACCGCCCCAATTGGTATTCACCCAAGCAATGTTGTTATCACCACCATCAAGCTGGACACCGACAGGCGTGTCATTCTGTACTTCTTGCTTCGAGCTATCCCTGACCATTTCTGCCCTCTAGACGGGCCATTCTCGAGAGGAAAGATCGCAAGAAATCTTCAACTACTAGCGGCGATGTTGAGATGGTTGACGTGAGTCCTTTGGTTTATTGATGTTGTCCTTACAATTGACATTGTTCCACAGTGATCTTCCTACGTTATACTCGTATCGTACCGTAGCGCCTTTCTGCGTCAAAAATCGTCCATGTACATATGCTATATGCTACACCATGATCATCTTGCAGCCAGAACCATTCCTGCGCTGTGAAAAATCTGAAAGCGTGCTCGATGACGTAAATTGGATCATGAATCAGAGTCGTACAACTTGGCATCGAATAAAGAAAGAGAATCGGTGTTGTGAAATCAGAAGATAATGTCATCATCTTTGCTGCTCAGAAGATCTGTAGATCCCTCCTCAGTGACTCCAGCATCAAAGGGTTCCTCAGCTGCTGATGATTCAATCAATGCCCGTGCAGCCTCGCGAGCAGCCGTATCTCTCTTTTTCTTTCCTTGGACTTTCTTCAGTCTACAAGCAATGGTTTTATTATGATTTTTTTATCTTTTGAAGTATCGAAAACCACAAACCTAAAGAACTCCTCGCGATCCATCTCATCAAGCTCACTCATGATGTACTTGATCGTGTTATCCAGTCGGGGCATGATAACATACTCAATTGCGTTTACACGTCGGTTTGTTGCCCGAATGACTTCGTCTAAGATCATGAATGCCGTTTGCAGGGACGCCAACTCGACCAAAGTTTCGATGGCTTTTGCATATACCTCCTTCGCCTTCATTATTTGTTGACCTCCTCTTCCTAGACCAGTAAGATTGAAATCTAGACAATGGTCAAACCGTTTATATACGAGCTTCAGTGAATAAAACGTTATTATGTTACCTGATCCTGGCACACGCTCTACTTCGAACGCAGGAAGGACGACACCAGATACATTTTCCTGTTTCGCCTTTACTCTGAAAGTTGCCAATTTGGCTTGCTCCTGAACAAGATATGCAATGTCGCCAGTCGCATATGTCACTTCAGCCATAGAGAACGAGGCCAGCTGCATGACTCGTCCCATCTTCCTCTTTGCCTAAATGCTAAACTGATAAAGAAACTTAATGTAGGATGTATAAGAGTGAGAAACGTACCTCATCAACCTTCCTTAGGATCGCGCGAAATCGTGTAGTTAGTGCATCCCGCTTTTTGGCAAGTAATGAATGTCCCGTCTGAGCGCCCTTAAGACGAAGCTTAGTATTTGTGAGGGCCATTCTCGTTGCGAAAACATTTTCACGGGGTCCTGTGCCTGACATTACAGGGGATGATGATGATGATGAGGTCAAAGAATAACGATGTCAGGTCAAGCTGAAGGTTGAAGATTTAAAAGAATATAGTGTCTGGATTCTATTTGACTAATATCTGGGGGCATAGCTCAGTTGGGAGAGCAGTAGACTGAAGTAAAATACATCTAAAGGTCCCGCGTTCAATCCGCGGTGCCCCCAGTTTTTTATTTTATTTTATTTTATTTTATTTTATTTTAATTCTATTCTTTCTTAATTTGGGAAGCTTGATTACGTGATCGAGTCATCACAAAGGCTTGTCAACGATAAATTCACTTTCCATCGACCACCTCGCCTCCCTATCATAGAAATGGTAAGCAAATCCTTTCAAGTTGCTGTTGAAAGTGCCTCTGCGCCATTCATCTCCCTCCAAGCCTAAAATTTTGGATGGATGGGCTGAAACCAACACGGATGACCTTTCTGCACTTTGCTAACCTTGTCTATTGACATAGTCATCCACTGATCTAGCCGTCACATACGCCGCTCTCATTCTCGCAGATGACGGCCTTGAAATCACAGTTTGTATCTCTCTCAAATCTTGAAAATTAAGAATCTTATCTTCCTTCTAGTCAGACAAAATTGTCACGTTGACATCCGCTGCAAATGTCGACATTGAACCTATCTGGGCCACTCTTCTCGCCAAAGCTCTCGAGGGAAAGAACGTCAAGGAGCTATTGTCAAACGTTGGTTCAGGTGGAGGAGCGCCTGCTGCTGGCTCTGCTGCTCCCGCTACATCATCAGGCCCTGCTGCTGCTGAAGCACCAAAAGAGGAAGCGAAGGAGGAGAAGGAGGAAGAGTCAGACGACGACATGGTGCGTGTATTGTCCGACTTCCAATTTCTCCAAGTATCACTAATGTTATTTTTACGTCGTATAGGGCTTCGGACTTTTCGATTAATTTACCTTACTACATACATCCTTGGAGAACTTGTTTCCGTCGCTTGTCCGATGTGGGGATTTTGAGGGTGCATGTTCTCGCTCCATGCCAATTCCTCTGACTCCAGGTGATACAAAACAAAATCGGTATCTTGAACGAGACTATGTAGCAAATAGACATCATTTGCTGTGTTATATTCCGACAGGGTATATATTTATACTACGGCGCAATATAATCTTATGGAAAAAAAGTCAGGCGATTGTGTACTTTCCGTAGTTCTTCTCTGGATCAAAAACCTGAAGTACAAATTGTTGTTGGTTAGTAAAAAGTAATGCTGATTTTCTCGTGTATGAATGAGACCAACCTCCCATCGAGACGCCGGGAAAATATGTTTATTTCGTTGATAGTAGCTTCTTTCAACGACTTTCCCCGCATGAGATTCATCCTTCTCCTTGGTAGCGTCTGCGAGCAATCTAACGTCGTCATGGACATCAAAATTGAAGAGAGGCCCAGATTTTCCCCGTGCTTTATTGACAATGAAGTCATAGAATGTGTAATGCTGTCAGCCATTCATTAAACGGGGGAAGAACAAGTTTGAAAGCATCGCCTACATGCGGTATAATGATATCCTCCTTTATGGGGTTGAGCAGAGCCACAATATTCAACAGTACAAGGGTCCTTACCTTAACATACATCAAGTTGTCCACACTAACGCCTCGTAGTTCAGGAAACTGTTGCCGACATTTTTCAAGGAAACTACCGATATCGTCGCCTTTCTTGCACTGAGTATTTCATGAGAATTGGATCGCTCTCGTCGACGGTAGGGACTTACGGTGACACTTTTTCTATGTCCACTACCGTCCCAATACGAATAAACAACCTCTATGTCCTCTTTCTTCATCTGTTCTTGTTTGGCCAGCCATTCGAGGCGCAGTCGCTCCCGCTCCTTGCGTTCAGCCTCCTCTCGCTCCCTATCAGGAAGGAACGAGGTATCAACGTTAGGATTTTTCTTTAGTTTATTCCGTTTGGTGGGAGGTTCGTCTCTATCATCTTGCTCATTTTGGCGTGAATTGTCATCATTCAAATCACCGTCCTCATCGCCTTCGTCGTCCATTGCAAAAGACAAAGTTGCCTTTGCGCTTTTCTTGCGCTTCTTTGCCTTTCTCGCGTCGTCCCTAAACAGATTCTCCACAACCTATAAGCCATCTAGTCTTCCTAGAAACAAGCAGGCACACAGAGAGGGGGTAGGTAAGAAGATTGAGAAATGAAACATACTTCAAGTCATTTGACCGGGCAGCTTCCCGAGCCTTTGCCTCCTCCAGCTCTTTCTTTCTTTTCTGAAAGTCCTCCAGGCGCACCAAACCAATAGTATTATTTTTCAATGATTCTTCCATTGAATCATTTTGTCCAACGAATCGATTCGTTGAAGGTCGAGCTTTTTCTGTTTCATTTATGAGAGACTGCTTTTGACGCTCATATTCCTCACGCATCTGATTGCGCTGCTTGAGAAGTATATCTTCGCGTCGACCTTCGGCTTTGTTGTTAGACATACTGGTAAATGACAGCCACCGTGCTGAGTTCGTCGGAACGTGAATATAATGTAAAGCTCGATCGCGTGACTCTACGGGTGTTCACTACAGGTATTTAGCTCAAAGCCATAACTGTTGGAAGGCGACCCTCAAAATGGTGCATATTCTGGGGATTAATCTTCCAGACAATCAATTTGCCCGGGTAAGCTTTCGTCTTTCTACCAGCTATGACATAGAAGACCTCATTTGCCTGTTCAGTTCGCTTTAACCAAGGTCTATGGCATCGGTGCCCACACAGCACATCGGCTCTGCGCACGACTACAGGTTCATGACCGATGTAAAGTCAAGGATCTTTCTCCTTTTCAAGTGACCTCCCTTGCCTCCTTCCTCTCATCCCCCGCGACCGCTCTTCCTCTGCCGAGGCATCCACTCGCATCCCCAAATCATGTTCCTCCACCATCTTCAATTCCAATACAGGAACTTCAAGCCAAATTTAATGCAGCACAAAAGAATAAGAAACTCAAGAACGTTGATCCTTTGAAAAACCTCAAAATAGAATCAGAGTTGAGGAGCGAAATTCGAGAGAATATTGGCCATCAACGGATGATTGGTAGTTATGTTGGAAGGAGACATGCCATGCATCTTCCTGTCAGGGGACAGAATACGCAAAACAACGCGCGTACGGCGAAGAAACTCAATAAGTTGGACCGATACTGAGCAATACGACGTCTGCCTGGTTTATCCGACGTATATACAATTAGTACTAGAGACTGGATATACTGCCAGTGGCTTCTAAATTTAGGTTTTGTGACAGATATTGATAACCTCCACTACCCTTACACTGCTACTATTCAATCCTTTTAGTTTCGGAATGGCGACGATCAGCAAGCAATACAAGAACATTGGTGAGGATCTTTGGAAAAGCCGTTCCGAGAAAATTGTGAGTGACATTGAACGCTATATCCATCCTCGAACTAACGTGCACAGAATGCAGAACTGTTCGCGCTCACATACGGTGCTCTCGTCGTACAGCTCATTCAAGACTATGAAGACTATGAAGAAGTCAACAAACAGCTCGAAAAGATGGGTTACAACATAGGTACCAGATTGATTGAGGACTTCCTGGCGAAATCAAATCTTGGGAGGTGCTCAGATTTTAAAGAGGTTGGAGAAGTTGTAGCCAAGGTTTGTGATTACATTCACCTATAACCACGGACGGATAATTCATCCTGATAGTCCAATGATGTAGGTTGGATTTAAATCTTTCCTTAATATCACCCCCACAATTACACATGGAGGACCACCTCCTCCATCGTCGCCGGGTCGACCAACAAGTAACGCATCAATAACTCAAGCTAACGCAGGCTCAACCTTCACTCTGACTCTTGAAGAAAATCCTCTAGCAGAATTTGTTGAACTACCGGAAGAAGTTCTGGAAGGTGGATTATGGTTCAGCAACGTCCTTTGTGGTGTGCTTCGAGGTGCGCTAGAGATGGTACGTGAATCTGGGATTTGAACAAGATAATGCTTGCTAACTGGATCCCTGATTCGCCCAGGTTCAATTACAAGTACGAGCTGAATTTATGTCGGATGTACTACGAGGCGACGAAAGTACAGAAATTCGCGTGAAATTGGTTAAATATCTCGAAGAGGAGGTACCAATTGGCGATGACTGATCCTGATCATTAGATGATATGTATTGTACTATCAAAATGCGATTACCTATAGTCTTTTTTTGATCGATTTTAGCTGCAAATATCCTTACAGGGTTGGCGAGAACTTCAGTCATGGAGAAGCCTAAGTACACAAAATGATTGTGCGACCCAAAACAGGACATTCCCTCTTACCACAAAAATTATGTCCAGGCCGGAGCTGCAAGCACCTCCAGAGATCGTATGAGCACATATTTTTTTTGTTCTGAAAATTCAATACTTATTTTCTCAATTACAAGTATTATGGTGATGCAGAAGCTAAAAAATATACTCAGAAGTCTGCATCTATACCTCGGCGGCGATCCAAAACTCACTAACCATTCTATCTATGCAGCACACGAAACCAGCAAATCCAGGCCGACATGACATATAGAGCAATAGAGCTTCTGAATATGCCTCCAGATCAGCCAGGATACTTGCTGGACATAGGCTGTGGTTCAGGCCTGTCAGGAGAAATTTTGGACGATGAAGGATATATATGGACTGGTGTTGACATTGCACCCAGTATGCTTGGTGATCATGCAATTTCCATTGCACTGTTCCTTAGCTAACCTATTACGGGTAGAGGTTGCTCTGGAGCGTGAGGTTGAAGGCGATCTGTTTTTACAAGACATCGGCCAAGGTTTTGGTTTCCGGCCTGGAAGTTTTGACGGAGCAATCAGGTATATACTCCTTAGGATATCTTCTCTTGGCGTTAAATCTTATTCGAAACCAGTATTTCCGTCCTTCAATGGTTGTTGAATGCAGAAACTTCACACCCAACTTCATCACCTCCACACCGACTAAATCGTTTTTTTGCAACACTGCATTCTGCCATGCGAAACCCCTCACGCGTCGTCCTACAATTTTATCCTTCTTCCGATGACCAAATACAGTTGATAACATCCATGGCCCAAAAAGCCGGCTTCGGTGGAGGTATAGTGGTTGATTATCCGAACTCTAAAAAAGCCAAAAAGGTCTTTTTGTGCCTGTTTGTTGGCGGCGGAGGTGGTCAGCAGCAGGTACCGCAGGGACTACAGGACGAGGAAGAAGACGACAGGGTTACATTTGAGCGACGAAGAGATCGGGAACGGGCGAGGGCGAAGAATGGGAAACGGAAAAATCTGAAGGATAGGGATTGGATCTTGAAGAAGAAAGAGGTATACCTAAATTTTGCTCATATTCTTCTCTATACTCATCTTTCACGACATAGCTCTACCGCAAACGTGGTAAGGAGGGAGTGCCTCATGACTCGAAATTCACAGGTCGCAAAAGAAAGCCGGTTTTTTAAGGTCCCCGTTCCCTCATTCAAGTACGATTACATATTTTAGTATATTAATTCAAAGCATGCAGCATATTGTGGAATTCATGTCCGTCGACTTACAAAGAGGTTACGAGATTGTGCAAGAGCCTCCTGGGCATTCTGACGAATGAAAAGTCCCTGCAACGCGGCCATGCTGATTCTTCGCCCACTCGTCATCTCTTCCTGGACGATTTTCCCCAGGATCCTGGAAAGTTCCTCCACTTCTTCATCTCGGAGGTCAGGTGTACTGCCTCCTCCGAAAAAACGTTCGAATAATCTCTGAGCTTGTTTTGGACTTGCATCGTCTATGTGCTCCATTAGATCAACGCGTCCTGGTCGAATCAGGGCCGGATCTAGAATTTCAACGTGATTGGTTGTCATAAATATGATTCGCTCCTCCCCAGAGGCGACACCATCTAGCGCATTCAAAAAGCCAGAGAAAGTCACGGAAGACTGGTAGCTAAAGGATATTTTAGTGTTATATTTCCCTGCACGGTGTCTGGAGTTCCGTACCCATCTTCACTGGTCTGCACACGTTTATTGAAAGCAGCGTCAATATCTTCGATGAGTACAAAGCTACGCTCCGGGACATTTGATAATAGATGAAATAATTTGTCATCAGCGAGTCCCCGCTCTGAGAGGTTAAGAACACATATGTCATAAGAGAGCGCTCCTGCAAGTGCCTGGATAAACGATGTCTTTCCAGAGCCGGGGGGTCCGTGTAATAGATACCCTCGACGATATGGAATGACAT
>Ga0193742_1000616_pt1 | contig 23312 bp, 17 predicted proteins | sample L2c1metaG_FD_165511 | JGI IMG/M metagenome (GOLD analysis project Ga0193742, IMG submission 165511) | Soil microbial communities from a riparian zone of the East river system, Colorado, United States - L2c1 | ecosystem: Environmental > Terrestrial > Soil > Riparian zone | place: USA: East River... | reverse complement strand
GACCGGATCGTCGCTGCCGTCGGTCTCGGTGGTCATGCCGGGATGGCCTCTCGCCTGGCCCGCAGCTCCTCGACCACGGCCCGCAGCTGGGCGTGCCCGACGTGGTCCAGGCCGCCGCTCGCGCTTTGGCGTCGGAGCTGCCGGCACCGCCACCGCAGCTCGAACGTGGTCCACAGCTTCACGTCGAGGCGGGCCTGCCGGTACGCCGCCGCCCGCTCGGCCCGATCACCGTGGTTGCTCGCCATGCCGCACAGGGTGCGCCGTCGGGGGGACCGTGGCCAACAGCGACCGCTATGTGGATGCTGCGCGGCCGGTACGCGACGGCACCTCTGACCTGCCCCGACGCGGCCCGCAGCGCGCTACGGTGCTTGTCGTGGGACGGTCACGCTTGGTAGCTCGACGCCGGGAACAGGGCTACACGCAGGCGTCGCTGGCCGAGGCGTTGACGCAGCTCCGGGTCGACGGCGACCGGCGGGCCGTGGCGACCTCAACCGTCGCCGGCTGGGAGCAGGGCATGAGGACGCCACGGCCTTGGTGGCGGCTCCCGTTGGCGCAGCTGCTGAACGTGTCGCTGGCCGAGCTGGACGACCTCCTGCGGCCCGAGGACATGGCCGACACGACAGGCGCCACGGTTGCGGCAGTCGTGGCCGAGCTGGAGCGCACCACGTTGTCCGGGCGTAGGGACCGGCCGGCGCTCCGGCTGCTCGGCCGAGCGCACGAGGCCCTGGGCGAGATGGCGTTCGACCGGCTGGCCTACGCCGAGGCGACTGAGCACTACCACCAGGCCCACGAGGTCGGCGTGGAGCTGGGGGACCCCGACCTGGCCGCCGGGGCGATGATCCAGCTCGGGGACATCGCCCGGCGCCGAGGACGGCACAGGGCGGGCCTACGGCTCCTCGCAGCGGCCAGGATGGACGTCGCCGCGGCGAGCATGCCCACGCAGGTGCGCCGCTGCCAGACCGCTGCCCGAGCGCACGCCGAGGCGGGCGACCGAACCGCGTTCGATGCGGAGATTGGCCAAGCCGGGCAGCTCGCCGAGTTGGCCGGCGCCGAGGCGCCCGACATGGCCACCAGCAGCCCGCAGGACGTCCGACTGGAGCATGCCCAGGGCCTGACCGTGCTGGGCTACGCCACCGAAGCGCTGGCCATCTACGAGACCGAGCAGGTGGTGCTGGCCACCGATCGGCAGCGCGGCAGCTACCTCATCATCCGGGCGCAGGCCCTCGCCCACGCCGGCCACCTGGACGAGGGCGTGCGCGTGGCGTTGGAGGGCCTGGCGCTGGCCCGCTCGTACGGGTCGGCCCGGCACGTCTCGCGGGTGCAACGCATGCACGACCGGCTGGCGGTCGAGCTGCCGGCGTTCGAGCCGCGGCTTGTGGAGCTGCGCGAGGCCCTGGCCGCCTCGTGACGGGCAACCTCTACGTGATCGCCTGCGGGGCCGGCCCAGCGGCCGACGTCGGACAGCTGGCAGCGCTGGCCATGGGCGAGGGGTGGGACGTGTACGTGGGCGCCACGCCCGCCGGCTGGGGGTTCCTGGACGTGGACCAGCTCTCGGACCTGACCGGCCACACGCCGCGCTGCGACTACTCGGGCCGCACCAGCGGATGGCCCCAGGCAGACGGCATCATCGTGGCGGCCGCCACCCTCAACACGATCGGCAAGCTCGCCGGGGCCATCGCGGACAACTGGGCGCTCAGCACGATCACCGAGTCCATGGGCCACGGGGTGCTGATCGTCATCGCCGCCAACGTCAACCCCGCGCTGGCCCGGCACCCCCGGTTCCGTCAGAACGTGGCCGACCTGCGCTCGTGGGGCGTGACCGTGCTGTGGGACCCTGAGCCCGTTCCCCCCACGTGGATGGCGCCCTGGCCAGTCATCCTGAACGCCATGACAGCGGCCACCATCGGCTGACCGCTGAGTAAGGTGCGCTACCGGCGGTTGACGAGCTGGTGCGCCTGGCCGACGCAGCCCCGCGACTACGTGGCCTCGGCCAAGCCCCCGAGACCGAGCTGGGCCGGCGGTGGCTGCTGCTCGGCCTGGCGGTGTCGGTGGCGAGCAACGTGCTCGCCCAGTACCCCGAGCTGGTCGCCAATATCGCCCCGGCGGTGTCGGCGTGGCCGCCGGTGGCGCTCTCCGGCACCCACAGGCTGCTGCACCGCCGCCGTTGACCGGCAGCACTGCCGACGACCACGACGCGGCCCTGCCCGATCTCCGGGCGGGGCCGCTGCGCGTTCGGGGGCGCGGCGGCTGTGTGCCAGAACGCAGAGGCCCTAGTCGGCCTCTCCGGCACGCCATCGCCCACGCCCACGCCGATGCTTCAGCTCGTACACCACGGTTCTCGAATCGCCGTTGCCGCCCCTGGCGGAGATCCAAAGGTCCATCTGGTTGGTGACGTTTGCGGCATCGGTCTCCCCGTCGAACCACACGTCGACGGACTCCGACGAGCCGCGGGGTTGCATCGGGATAGTGCCGTCGAGGCGCTGTAGCTGCCAGCGGCCTACAGCGGCGGGGTCGTGGTCGGGCAACGTGTCAGCGTCAGTCACTTGTCGGCTGGCGGGCAACGATGACTCGGCAGTTGGCTTGACGGCGCGTCGTGCCGATACGCGCTGGCCGAGGCCGTCGAAGAGGCCGGTCTCAAGTTGCTGGGCCACGAACAGCGGCCGCTCGATGAAGGGCACGGCCTGGAGCTCGGCGTACAGCTCCCGCCGTCGGACGTGCCCCGAGGGGTAGAAGAGCACGATCAACCTGAGCGCCAGCCCAGGGGCGAACCCGAACACGAGCAACCCCAAGAGCAGCAGGCGCCAGTCGAGCACGGCGGCGAGTAGCTCTGTCACGCGCCCGCCCACCCCATCACGCCCGTGAAGCGAGCGTCTTCCCGCGCGGTCTCAAGGACACCGGCCAACTCGCGGCGCCCCCTGTCGGTCAGCTCGTAGTACCGACGGGGCGGCCGCTTCCGGGCCTCAGTCTGATCCTCCCAGCCGTCAGCTAGCCACCCGTCATCGAGCATGCGCTGCAACATCGGGTAGAGCACGCCCGAGCGCACGTGGGCGCGCTTGGAGAGGTCGTAGCCCCAGTGGCGCTCGAACGGGTCGTCCATGAGCGCCAGGGCTACCTGCACCAGCGAATGCGTGAGTCGCATGAACCGTAATCTACCTAGGTCGGTTACGACATTCAACGCAGCTCGGCGCCGGCACTGGGGCTACTCGGCGGCGAGGTGGTCGAACTCTCCGTCCTTGGCGCCTCGGAGCATGGCCCACATCTCTCGGTGGGTGAAGTGGAGGACGGGGCCGTCGGGGTGGTGGCTGTGGCGGAGGGCGACGCCGGTCCGCGTCGGCGCGAACTCGAAGCAGTCACCGTTCGCGCCGGTGTACGACGAAACCTGCCAGGGTCCGATGACCTCGTGGTCGATCTCGACGGTCGGCCGCTCTCTTGCCACTGCTAGTCCCCCTGCGCATCCAGCGCAGTTCGCAGCATATCCAGGCTCTCTGGCGGCGAAGCAGCGTGGCTCTCGGCCAGGAGTTCGAACAGCTGGGAATACAGGTAGACGTCACCTGTCTCGTCCACGTAGATGGAGTCGATGAGTCCCGGCTCGAGGTTGACGATCCCCGGGTCACCCTCGAAGCCGAAGTCCATGATCGTGAAGCTGCCTGCGAGCGCCGGGTACATCCCGGCGGTGAAGGGCACGACCTGGACAGTGAGGTTCGGGTGCTGCTCGACGGCCCCGACGATGTAGCTGATCTGGCCGCCCATCACCCCGGGCTGAGCGACCCGATGAAGGACAGACTCGTCGAAGATCAGGTGGCAGTCGAGCGGGTCCGGCGGGTCGAAGACTCTCCGGCGCTGGGCCCTGATGCTGTTCATTCTCGTCAGCTGCTCCGCCGACCTGCGAGCGAGGCCCAGGCGAGCGCGGGACTCGTTGTACTCACTCGTCTGGAGAAGTCCGGGAACGAGCCCGCCGCTGAACGACCGGAAGCGGCGACAGCCCCACTCGTAGGAGATGTACTGCTTGCCGGCCGGCGGGATGTCGGCGTCGTCGTAGCGGTCCCACCATCCCTTCGACGCGGCGATCTCGACGAGGGAGTGCCACTCGTCCTGCTCTTCCTCCGGGATGCGGAAGACGTCGAAGACGCGATCGAGGTCCTTGCGGAGGATCGTTTGGTCGCCGGTTTCGAGGAAGTCCTGCTTGCCCTTGGACCAGCCGAGCTCGGCGGCTGCTGACCCCCGGTTCGGGAACCGGAGCGTGCCGTCGTCGTTGCGGGCCTCGGTGCGCACGCGGACGAGTCGCCGGCGTAGCTCGCGCCGGGCGACGCCTGGGCTTCTCCGGAGGTTCTCCCGGTCGGTCACGTTTCCGCCTTGCGGGTCGGACGCGCACAGGTCGTGCGCGCGGCCCTTCCCTGAGCCATGTCGGAATGTTACTCTCAGAGCATTCAATCTAGTTGGCTTCCAAGTTGGGAATATAAGTTGTGTTCATAGGAATCGTCAAGTTGGGGTGGCGATCTCTGCTGAGCCCGGCCACCGCCGGTCGGAGCGGGAGGTGAGGGCTGTCATGCCGGAATTGCGTCCCCCGATGTACGTGCCCGCTCCGGAGGCGGTTACCTCACCGGCTGCGCCACGGAGGTCCAGCTGCCCGCTCGAGGTCGATGTCATGCTCGTCCTCGCCTATCGCGACCACGTCATCCTCCTGCAGCGGGGTCAGCCCGGCATGCCGGTGAGTCGCTGGGAGGTGCCGTCGGGCAGGGTCGAGGTCGGCGAGGACGCCCTGTCGGCCGCCATCCGGGTCGGTGACGAGCTGGTCGGCGTCCGGCTCGACCGGGTGGACCTGAACCTCGCCGGCCTTGTGCACTGCCGGTATCCCCAGCAGGTCGGGCGGCTGGGGTTGTTCTTCACGGCGACCTACTTCACGAACCGCCACGCGTCGCCTCGGAGCATGCGCCCGGAGGACTGGACGGGGATCGAGTGGGCCCCGCTGGCATCGCCGCCGACCGGGCCGGCCGCGTACCACGCCGCCGGCCTCGATCTCGTCCGCTCCGGCGAGGGCTACGGAGCGCTCGGCGGTGCCGTAGCGATGGGCCTATGCCAAATCACGTCCCAGCACCCGACCACCCTCCCTCTCGGTGCTGGGGGACGTCCATCCCCGCCGGTTGCCGGGAGGGAGGGACCCTGGGCGGGGTTCCGGCCGGTGTTCACCCTGCCGGACCGTAGAGACCCCCGGGGACAGCGGGCGCGACCGGCGCCTCGTGCGGGAGCGCCGGTCCGCCCGCGCCAACACGGCCCGATCGTCCGAAGGAGGGAACCATGCTCGTCCTGATCCTCGGCCCCGCGGTACTCGCGGCGGCCGTGCTCGTGGTCATCCGCCGCTGCCTCTCCGCCGTGGACCGACTGAGCGTCCAGATCGGCGACATCGACGAGCAGGTCCGCACCTGGCAGCACGCCCACGACCACCAGGTCGCCGAGTTGCACCGGAGGCTGGAAGGCATAGAGCGCACGGCGACGCGCACCGCAGAGCAGGGGCTTGCTCTCTCAGGCGGGCTGACCGACCTCAACGCAGTTCTCACCGCCAGCTTCGGGGCGACCGAGGCTCGCCGTCCTTCGAACGGGGTTGCATCATGACCAATCGGCGTTACGGGCAGCCGCTGGCTCCGCCGCGTGGGACTGGGCCGCGAGCAGGTAGGCACGGCGAGCCCGTCTTCCATCCGCGGGAGGGCGACGGCGCCTACGCCCGCCTTCTCGTCGCCATGCGGGCGCTGACCGACATCGAGCCGGACGCCACCTTCGCCGACGAGGACGTGCTCATCGAAGGCGAGCAACTCGTCCAGCATCTCCAGGCACGCGTCCGGCAAGGCGACGGGTCGACACCTATCTCCAGCAGACGCAGAGCCCCGATGACCACGGACAGAGACGAGGGGCCGCCCGCTGACGCTCTACGACCTACGGCGGCTCGAGGCTCGTGTCGCCGCCCGACTGCACGAGATCAATGCCTGCCTCGTGTTGCACGACGGCCGCTTCGCTGCGATGGGCGATCGCATCACCCAGGCGGATCGCCGGGCCGATGCCTTATCCGCCCCGAATCGACGCCCGGTTCCGTTCCATCGATCGGCGTTTCGATGCTCTCGAAACCCGGGTCGATATCACCGACGCACGCATCGTGGAGACGCGCAACCAGATCCTCGACGCCTTGCAGGAGCACAACACCTCGAACGCCCGGCACACGCTCATCGGCGTCGGTCTCACAGCGCTGGTCACCGTCGCCTGCGGGGCGCTCACCCTTGCGCTCGTGCTCTGACGAGCGCGACGAGGGTCGGCTTGCTTGTCGGCGGCCAGCGCGATCTGCCCGATGGCGGCCAGTGTGTGGTGCCCGATAGCGGCCAGCACCAAGCGTGCAGGTGGAGGCCGGCCTCTGGCGATCGGGAGTGCGCAAGATCACACCCAATATGTTGCTCCCGGGAGATGGGCCGTTGGTGCGGCGGATGGGGCGCCTGAAAGGAACTGACCGGTCTGCTGCCTGTGAGGTCTCATAGTGTGGCCCGTGTTCATGGAGTAGCTCAGTGGTAGAGCACCCGGCTCTTCACCGGGAGGGCGCGGGTTCGAGTCCTGCCTCCATGTCGATGGATGGGGACTCGACAGACGAGGTTGAATCGCCGCGCTGGGTGGCGTCGCCGAGTTACGCGCTTGGCCGGTTGCGGCGGGCGATGGATACCGCCCTGTCGCACGACGACCCAGGGGTTCGTCGGAGCGCGGAAGAGAAGGCGCTCGCCTGGGAGGCAGTTTTGAGCGGAATGGCGAGCGGCACGTTAGCCGTGGGGTCTCGTACCCCGGTGGCGGACACGCCTGCATGGGTCACGCTCGAAGTGGTGCACGGTGGATTCGCGACCGGGCGCTATGTGGCTGAGGGTCCACTTGCCGATGACGAGCGCCGGCTCCTCGACCAGGTCCTTGTCGGGCCGAGCGAGGCCACCGACCGTCTGCGTCTCAACACCTGGTTCCTCAGCGACGCGGGCCTCGAGCAGCTCACGGCGACGATGCGCTCTGGGCAGTACGACATCGAGGTGCCCGAGCACGCTGCCCTGCCGATCGTCGCGTGGCTGGTCGACAATGGTCACGGCGCCGCTGCGCTCGATCTGGCCTCCACGATCTATCCCCTGTTCGACCGTCTCCGCTTCTATCCGGTGGCGAAGGAACAGCCACCAGCGAGCGGGGCCGTCGTCCGCTTGAGAACGGTCGGCCAGGTAGCCGAGCAGCTCTCGGCGACCACCGTGCCCGACCAGATCGCGGCGATGCGCGAAACCATTGGTGTCTGGCATCCGCTCTATGACCGACTCACCACGCTTTGGCTCCAGACCGTCGAAGACGACTGGCCGTGCTTGGCCTGGCCGGCGGACTGGGCAGAGCAGCGTCGGCAATGGCTCGATGACTACGACCGGGCCGCCCGCGACCACATCCGCTCCGGTGAGCATCGAAGGCCACGGAGCAACTTCGCCACGATGCACACCGCCCTCATCCTCTGCGAGTCCGACAGCTCCTCCTTGACTGGCCGCGATGTCGGGCGACTCCGCGTTGCTCTGAAGGCGTCGACCGCCCGTTGGGGACAGCCTGCGTCGCAACGCCGCATCGCCGTACGCCGCGCCCAACAAGAGGAAACGGAGCGTCCGACGCATCGAGATCTGGCTGCTGTCGTCGTTGAACGGCTCGCCGACCTCCCTTCTGACGCGGGTATCGGCCAGCTCGATCCGGTTCTCGACGCCGTGACGATCGACAGCTCGGACAAGTCCGCAACAGACCTTCCGCTGAGCCTGGTACGCAAGGTCGAGCGTGCGCTCGAGGCGCCGATCGAGGATCTCGTCGGCCGCGGGATCATCCCGTCAAGCGAGGTCCTCGCCCAGGTCCTCCCCCAGATCAGCTCGCACGTCGCGTCGGCGGCGTTCGCGGACCCGGCGCTGCGCGAGCTCTATGCCAAGGTCTACGCGGCCTTCCGCCGACGGCGGTCGCTTCTGTTGCTGAACCTGGAGCATCAGGTGAAGATCGAAGAACTGCCGTGGGTCGCAGCCCTGGAGTCGTTCCAGGCCTCGACGGCGACCGGTCGCATCCGGGCGGCGGACACGCTCCGGCATGCGGCGTTGCTAGCGCTGACGTCGTTTCCGCAAACGATCCTGCCGAACCCGCTGGTCCGAGAGATGACGGCACTGGCCGAACAAGCCGACGTCGAGATCCCCTTCGTCGAAGAGGTCGCCGCCGACATCTTCATGGGGACCTTCACGGCCAAGTGGCGGCGGGCCGCTTCAGTCGCGTCGACTCTCATGTCAGGGACGCTCTATGCGAGCTACTACAGCCTCCCGGATCCCTCAGCCTGGGCTCCTCTCCCTGACAGTCACGGTCTCGTCGAGCGGGTCAAGCTCCGTTGGGGCAAGAACACGGCCGACGACTTTGCAGCGCTCTGCACCGACAGGGCGAGGGAAGCCGGCGACGGCGACGGAAGCTACGTCGCGCGGAACGGCGCCATCCTCGAGCAGAGCCAGATCCTCACCACCCACAACCTGGCGCCGCTCGTCCATCCCCTCGGCCTGGCAGATCGGATCCAACCCAGGGCCCAGGACCTCGCCACGACAACCTTCGACTGGATCGTTCGCCAACAGAACACGCGGTTCGATCACTGGCGTTCACAGCTCCAGATGGTCAAGAACACCGCCTACGCCTGGCGCCAGGCGATCTTCTTCCTCTCCTTCCTCGGAGCAGCTGACCAACGGGCCGCGATCGACGACCTTCGCACCTTGATGGCAGGCAGGCCCGATGAGTGGCAGCAACGATTCGAGCCGGCCGTGTCAGGCCTGGAGTCAGTAATCGACGGTGCCTCGTTCGATGCCGTCGGAAGGCTCGCCCAAGGTCGCCGATTCCTAGGATGGTCGATCGGTCCACATTGGCTATCGCCACCAGCCACGCCCGAGCAGGCTCCGCACTCCTCTGCGCCCAGTACCTGAGACCAGAAGCAGCAAGGTCTCCGCTACCGATGACCAGTCAGGACCGTCTGCGACTCTCAGGCGGCCCAACCGGACAGCGAGCAGAACGCAACCTGTGTGCCCGGTCCCCTCACACCCGTCCAGGCGTGAGGTCCTGTGCCACCTACCCGTCCCACTCTGGGCACAGCCGGGCTCGGTCGCCGGGCGGCCTGCCGCGCGGGGTCAAGCCGGGGCACCGACCGGCGACCGATCGGGACCCCGGCTGACCGGCGGCTACTCGTCGTCGACCACGCTGGACAGGTAGAGGTCGGCCTGCCCGTTGGTGTCGATCGGGCCGAGGTCGTCGGCCGAGCTGAGGACCAGGATGTGGCCGCCGGCGTAGCTGAGCGGGCGGGCGGCGCCGTTGCCGGCCTCGGTGCCGTCGGCCCGGCTGCTGACCAGGCTGGTGAGGTTGGCGTCGAGGTCGCGGACGTACACGTCGCCCACGCCGTTGTCGTCGGTGGGCCCGAGGTTCGACCCGTTGCTGACAAAGGCGATCCTGGTGCCGGTGGCGTCGAACATGGGGTTCCCGGAGCCCGAGTTGGCGCTGTCGGTGCCCGAGGCGTTCAGCGACAACAGGGTGGTGGTGCCGGTGGCGAGATCGCGCACGTAGGCGTCGGCGCGGCTGTTGGTGTCGGCGGGGCCGAGGTTGGCGCTGAGCGTGTCGAAGGCGACCTTGGTGCCGTCGGGGCTGAACCGGACGTTCGTGTGGACGCCGTTGGCCGCGGCGCCCAACGGCTGCACCGTCACCAGCTGGGTCGTGCCGGTAGCTAGGTCGCGGACCAGGATGTCCGGGAGGCTCCCCGCGTCGGGCGGCCCGAAGTCGTTCGCGTAGCTGGCGAATGCGACTCGGGTGCCGTCGGCGCTCAGGACGGGGGTCGAGGAGGCCCCGTTGGCGGCGTCGCTGCCGCCTGCGGCGCGGCTGACGAGCGTGGTCGTCCCGGCGACGAGGTCCCGCACGTAGATGTCGGTGTCGTCGTTGGTGTCGGTCGGCCCCAGGTCCGACGCGTAGCTCGTGAACACCACGGCGGTGCCGTCGACGCTGACGACGCCCTCATAAGACGCGCCGTCGCCGCCGCCGACACCAGTGCTGTTCACCGACACCAGCTTGGTGGTCCCCTCGGTGAGGTCGCGCACGTACAGCTGGGTGCCGGCGTCCGGGGTGACCGGGTCGTTCGGGGCGTAGCCTCCGCCGGAGGCCCGGAACAGGACTTTCGTCCCGTCGGCGCTCAGGGCCGGGCCGTCGGCTCCGTTCGGACCGCTGTCGGTGCCGACGGCGGCGACCGATACCTGCGAGGTGGTGCCGGTCACGAGGTGACGCACGTAGACGTCGGCGACGCCGTTGGTGTCAGTCGACCCGAGGTCCGATGCGTGGCTGACGAACGCGACGGTGGTCCCGTCGGCGCTGAGGACCGGGTCGGACGACAGGCCGTTGCCGGCGCCGGTCCCGCTCGCGTCGACCGACACGAGCGTGGTCGTCCCGGTGACCGTGTCGCGGACCTAGACGTCCGACACCGAGTTCCCGTCGGCCGGGCCGAGATCGGACGACGGGGTGGCGAACGCGACTGTCGTCCCGTCTGCGCTCAGGACCCCTCGGTCCACAGCGTGCTCGCCGCTGTCCGCCCCGGTGGCGTCGACGCTGACCAGCTCGCTCTCCCAGGTCTCCGAGCACCCGGCCAGGCCGAGCCCCACCGCCAGCACCCCGGCAACCGCCGAGGCGCGCCTCCCGCTTCGTCCCACAGGTTCCCCTCCCGCTCAGCTCTTGCCGGAGCATGCCACGCCCGGCGTGCCCGGCGACTACCAAGGGCGGCCGGGGCGATCAGTCGCTCGGCCCGAGTCGCCCTTCTAGAGCTCACGGCCTGGCCGCCGAGCACCCGGGGCCGGGGTCGGGGCCGACGGGTGGGTGTTCAGTCGGTTGCCGAGGCGAGGTGGTGGAGCAGGTCGGTGTCGGTGGCGACCTGGTCCATGGCGTCCTCGTAGCGGGCGGCGACCTCGGCGAGTTGGGCGGCCTGTTCACTGGCCGCGTCCGTCAGTGGGGCCTGGGCGGCGTCCTGGTAGCCGGCGGCCCAGACGTCCGAGCACGTGTCGTAGGCCTTCACGGCGTCGTCCTGGGCCTCGTCAGCGACGATCGCCTTCTCGAGTTGGGCCGGAGTCGATGCCTGCAGATCGGAGGCAGAGGCGACGCAGTCCGCGTACCTGGCGCGGGTGTCCGCCATGGCTGGGGCGTCCGGGAGGTCGGCGAGGACGCCGCTCAGCGTGGTGTTGATGGCGCGGGGTGCGTCCCAGATGCTGGGGACGGCGGCACGGGCGGTGCGGTGGCAGCCGCCGGTGGCGAAGTCGGCGCCTCGCCCGGTCGGGAAGGCTCCGGTGCGGTCGGCCTGGTCGATGTCGGCCGCGCGCTCGTTGAGGAGCGTCCGGAAGTAGCGGTCCCGATCGGGGGCGGGAAGGTCCTGCTCGTAGGCCCGGTTGGCGGCCCACGAGGAGGGCGGGGCGGCGGCGGGCTCGACGCCGAGCGCGTCGGCGACGGCCCGGGTGTCTTCGGCCGGGAAGGCGACGGCCGGCTCGTAGGTGAACCCGGCGTCGGCCATGCAGGCCGCGATCGACTGCTCGCGCTCGAACGCCTCGGCGTAGGCGATGGTGAGGTCACGGAGCGTGGCGTCGGGCGATCGGCCGAAGCCCGGGTAGTGGTCGAGGGGCCACTCGGTTGTGGGCGTCGCCCGGGGGTAGCCGAGGTGCTCGTCGAGGGCGATGCCGAGGTAGGGGCTGGCGGCCTCGGCGCCGGTGGCGTCGGGGTCGTCGACGGGGCCCGTGAACCAGTCGACCGCGGCTTGGTTGGTGTGGAAGAACAGCTCTATGTAGGTGATGTGCTCGGCTAGCGCGGCGCACTCGCCGAGGCCGTCGCAGTTCCAGGTGTTCTGGCCGCCCGGTACCTGGGGGTCGAGGTGGGCGAGCAGCTCGTTGCGCAGGTTCATGCTGTTGGCGTTGCCGGTCTTGAACATGACGAGCAGGTACTGGGCGGTGTTGCCGCATCCCTCGAAGGCGTTGCTGTGGGTGACGAGGTGGACGTTGGCGCCCCAGTTGTCGGACTCGTCGCGGTTGAGCCGCCAGCCGTCGTCACGGGTGTTGGCGCTGACGCGGACTTCGTAGCCGCGGTCGGTGAGGGTGGCGTCGCCTGGTGACTCGTCGTTGAGGTGGGCGGCGTAGAGGTTGAAGGTGCGGCCGTTGACGTTCTCCTCCCAGCCGCACTCGCCCCGGCTCCCGCTGCTCGCGTGCCGCGGTGACGACAGGTAGACCTTGACGCCGTTCCACGGGACCGCCGACGGCGTGAACGTCTCGGACTGGTCGGTCACCCCGTAGGGCGCCTCCTTGGCGCACGCCGCCGCCAGCAACGCCAGCCCCAGCGCGACCGCTCCAGCCCGTATGACGCGCCTGCGCCCCGCCTCGCTTCTCCCCATCGGAATGCCCTCCCCTGGAGATTCGGATTCTCCGTAAACGCCGCCGGGAGCCAAAGGGGTACGCCCTTGTTTTTCACCTCGTTTTGTCGCATTGCTGTGCGGGACTCGGCGGGCACAGCCGGCGTTCGAGGGGGTGGAGATGGGGCGTCGATGAGGCGGGTGACCAGCGACGATGTGGTCGTGGCGGCGGCTCGGGGCGAGGACTGGGCACTGGAGAGCCTGTTCGTCAGCTATTGGCCGGACCTGTTGGGGTTCTTCCGGGGACGGGGCGGGGGGCACGTGGCCGAGGAGCTGGCGATGAACGTGTGGGCCGCTCTGCTCGACGGGGCGTTGCGCCGGTCGCGGAGCCGGTCGGAGCACGACTTCCGCCGCCTCCTGTTCACCGTCGCCCGCCGCCGGCTGGTCGACCACCTGCGGCTCCGGATGCTGGCGCTGCGAGGTGTCCCCGCCTCGAACGGGGAGCTGGTGGCGGCGCGTCCGGGCGACGATCCCGAGGCCCACGTGATCGAGGGGCTCTCCTCGGAGGAGGTGGTCCGCTGGGTACACGATGTGCTGCCGCTGGCGCAGGCGGAGGTCGTCGTCCTGCGGGTCCTCTCCGGCCTGCGGATCGACGAGGTGGCGGCCGTGGTCGGCCGATCGCCCAAGGCGGTGTCGATGTTGTACCGCCGTGGGATCCGGCGGCTGGGCGAGGTGCTCGCGCCGTCGGACGTGGCCGAGGGCTGAGCCCGTCGCGGCCGAGAGGGCCACCCGTCTGCGCTGATCGTGAGGAAATTTCACCCACCGTGTGGGTTTTCGGGGCCGTCGAGCGATCTACCGGGCGAGGGTCAGGGAAAGGCCGGGTGACCGGTGTGTCACGTGGGGGGCGAGCGTGGTCGGTTCTTGTCGGTGGCTGGCAGGTCGGGTGGGGCGGCGTGGCGTCGTTCTGATCGTCGTGATGGGGATGCTGGCGGGGCTGGGTACCGCCGGCGGGCCGGTAGCTCCGGGCGTGGTGGCCGCGGCGGCCGACGAGGACGATCCGCGCGGGGGTTGGCTGCCGGCGAGCGAGGGGGGCGAGCCCGAGGACCTGCAGGGCCCCCGACGGTTCGCCGAGGACGCCGTGCCGCGGGACGGGCGGATGCCCGAGGCCCGCCCGGCGGAGCCGGTGCGACGGGTGCGGGAGATCCCCGAGCGTCGCACGGAGAGCTCGAAGGTGTTCCAGCTCTCCGACGGGAGCCTCCAGCAGGAGCTGTCGGCCGGGCCCCAGCACTACCGTGACGCGGCTGGGCGGTGGCAGCCGATCGACACGACCGTCGGCCGGTCGGGGCGGCCGGGCTTCGCGCTGGGTAACGAGACCAACGGCTTCCGGACCTACTTCGGGGCCAACCCGTCGGAGCTGGTCCGTTTCGAGACCGACCACGGGGCGGTGAGCCTGTCGACCCCCGGAGCGCAGCCGGGGAACCCGGCGGCGGACAAGAACACCGTCACGTACGCCAACGGGATGGGGCAGGGCCGGGACCTGGCCTACGAGGTCCAGCCCGAGGCGTTGAAGGAGAGCATCGTCTTGCGGTCCCGCCCGGCCGGCGAGGGCGACGTGACCGTCGAGTTCGGGCTCGGCCTCGAGGGCCTGGTGGCCCGCCCGCGCGAGGACGGTTCGATCGCGTTCGAGCGCCCGGGCGGTGACGGCGGCCCGCTGCTGGTCATCCCGGCGCCGTTCATGACCGACGCGGCCGACGACGTCGGGTCGCCCTACGGCACGGCGTGGAGCCCCGACGTCACCCAGGAGCTGTCCGAGGACGGCACCAGGCTGACGATCACCGCGGACGGCGAGTGGCTGCGGGCCCCGGAGCGGGAGTACCCGGTCGTCATCGACCCGACGATCCGGATCGTGCCCACCCCGACCGAGTCCCAGGACACGATGATCCTGTCGAGCTCGCCGGCGTCGAACTTCGAGGACACCTGGCGCCTGTCGGTCGGCACCACCGACGACGGAGTGGCGCCCGCGGTCCACAAGTCGCGGGCGCTGCTGAAGTTCCCGCTCGACGACATCCCGGACAACACGGACATCACGACGGCGCAGCTGCAGCTCTACTACGACCAGTACCACACGTCGGGCACCCCTGCGGTGGAGATCGAGGCCCGCCAGGCGACACACGAGTGGACGGAGATCGGTGCGACCTGGAACACGTCGGGCGGGGACGCCGCCGGCGAGTTGGGCAACTACACGGCGCAGGTCGACAACGGCGAGCTCTTCACGAGCCCGACCGGGTCGTGGCCGAGCTCGACCAACACGTCCCAGACCCAGCACGCCGTCAACGACAACTTCCTCTTCAACAGCGGCGCCACCACCGGCGACGGCTACTCGTGGTCGCCGTGCCTGGGGGAGTCGGGCTCCTTCAAGGTCGGCATCCACTATGTGACGGCCTCGGACCGGGCCACGAACGCCCCGGTCACCGTCAACTTCACGGGCGGCTCGCAGGCCCACAGCCTCAACCAGTCGGCCGCGACCGTCGCGGGCAAGTGGACCGACTACGGGCCCTACAACCACAACGCCGGCTGCTTCACCGGCAACCTGGCTCTGCGCGACGTCGCCAACAAGGTCGTGGTCGCCGACGCGGTCCGGTGGGTCAAGGAGGCCAGGGTCACACGCCCGGCGAACGACAACGGCAGCCAGTGGCACCACTTCAGCGTCGAGAACATCGTGCAGAAGTGGGTCAACGAGACGGCTCCGAACCAGGGGTTCGTGGTGAAGGCGGTCGACGAGTCGGTCCGGGGGCAGGGCGGTCCCCGCTACGAGGCCAGCCAGTTCGGTTACAACGGCGAGGGTGCCAACCGGCCGCGGCTGGTGGTGACCTACCCCGGCGACGCCGTGACGCTGAACCTGCCGACCACGTTCCACGCCACCGGCGCCGAGCTGTCCTGGCCGAAGTACGTGAACTCCTGCGGCGCCCTCTGCCCGGAGAACAACCTGGTCGAGTACCAGGTGCACCGCAGCGTCCACCAGACCTTCACTCCCAGCGCATCGACGCTGGTGGCACCAGTCGCCGCGCCGGCGAGTGAACCGGCGGCCTACACGTTCACCGACACGACGGCCGAGCCCACTCCGGCCGACAACGAGGACGACTTCGGGGACGCGTACTACTACATGGTCGCGGTCAAGACCGTGGGCGGGACGATCACACCGGGTTCGACGCGGTTGGCCCGGCTGCCCAAGGCCGGCCGGGTCAAGAAGATCTTCTACGCCGAGTCGGACACGACGCTGTCCTCCGGTGAGCCGAACACCGGGCACGACACGATGTTCGGCGAGCCCTGGATGTACGCGGGCAACAACATCGCCCCCTATGGGGTGACCCGGTCGCTGGTGAAGTTCCCGGCGCTGACCGGCATTCCCACGTCGTCGAGTGTCGTGGACGCCGAGGTCCGCCTGTGGAACCGCGAGCTGCGCGACGTCGACAGCACGTGGGAGATGCGCGCGCTGACCCGCGACTTCAACGAGGCGCAGGCCACCTGGAACCGGGCCAACTCGTCCACCCTGTGGACAACCGCCGGTGGCGACGTGGGCCCGGTGGTGGCCGACATGACGGGGTTCACCAACGACCCCACCCGGCGGCGCTTCGGCCACGAGGCCGACGACGAAGCGACCGTCGAGTCGATGGTGCAGGGCTGGGTCGGCACCCCGACGTCCAACAAGGGCGTCCTGGTGAAGCTGGCGAACGAGGCGACCCCGTTGACGCGGGCGGCCTTCCTGTCGAGCGAGGGCGCAGAGCCCGAGCTGGGGCCCGAGCTGTGGGTCACCTACATGGAGAAGACCCCGGAGGCCACCTACCACGCCCCGGACACGCCGGAGGTCGTGGAGGAGGGCTCGACGGTCACGGTGCCGGTGACGTTCACCAACACCACTCCCAACCTCCTCGACGACGCCGCGTGGCGGCTCTCTTATCGCTGGACCAACCCCGACGGTACGGCCGTGACGGCGCCGCAGCTCCAGACGGAGTTGCCGGGAGATGTCGCCTCCGGTGCCAGCGTCACGTTGAACGCCCAGGTCCAGGCCCCCGCCCAGGTAGCCGACAGCAACCAGCGCGCCGGCCAGGTCCTCAACTGGGACCTGTCCAACTCCGCCGGCACGGTGTGGCTGTCGGGCCAGGGTCCGACCAACGGGGTCGGAGCGCTCAAGCAGTCCCTCGCGGTGGAGGACTCGACCTCGGACCAGGTCGGCCTGGAGGGCTTCTACGCCTACGCCGGCTCGGACACCGGCGCGGGCTCGGCGGTGGTCAACAACCTGCACGCCGGCAACGCCGTGTGGTCCTACGACATGTTCTCGAACCCGTCGCGGGGCCTGTCCACGTTCGTGCGGCTCGCCTACAACTCGAAGGACGTCAGCGACAGCGTCGCCGGGTTCGGGTGGTCGCTGCAGGCCAGCTCGCTCATGCGGCTGGGCACTCCCCTGGACCCGCACCCCAACGGCCACGCCAACGAGGTGTCGCTGACCGACGGTGACGGCACGACCCACGTCTGGGAGCTCACCGACGACAAGGGCAACACCAACCCCCTCGACGACGTGTACACCCACCCGCACGGGGTGCACCTCCACCTCCAGCGCCTGGCGGAGTGCCAGCCCAACAACGTGAAGGACCCGGAGTCACGGGCGTGGGTCATGACCAAGCCCGACCGCACCCAGTTCTTCTTCGACTGCGCCGGCTACACGTCGGCGATCGTCGACAAGAACGGCAACACGATGAACTTCGTGTACGAGGAGCGGAGGTCGAACAACCAGCCGATCAAGTTCCTCCGCTACATCGAGGACGCCACCGGGCGCCGCACGCTGACCATCGACTACTGGGCCAAGGGCGAGAACTACGAGCTCGTCAACGACACGACCTGGACGCGGCAGCCGGCCACCAACCTGACCAACCCGTTCATCATCGACCACGTCAAGCGGATCACCGACATCTCGGGCCGCGACGTCCGGTTCTTCTACACCGACAAGGGCCTGCTCGGTGAGCTCGTCGACGGCAACGGCTCGGCACAGCCCAAGACGTTCAAGTTCCGCTACGACATGACCCAGGGGAACAAGAACGTCAAGCTCGTCCGGGTCACCGATCCTCGGGGCGGTGCCACCAACCTGGCGTACTACTCGAACCCCGAGGACGACCCGAAGTACAAGTGGTCCACCAAGACCGTCACCGACCGGCGCGGCTTCGCCACCAACTTCGCCTACTCGGACCCCGACGGCACTGAGGGCCAGCACATCGTCACCACGGTGACCGACGCCGAGACCAACGCCTCAACGTTCGAGACCGACCAGCGGGGCCGGCCGATCTCGTCGACCAACGCGCTCGACCAGGACACCACCCTCACCTGGGACGACGACAACAACGTCACCGAGCTGGTGGAGAACAACGGCTCGCTGACGACCTGGGACTACGACCCCAAGACCGGCTACCCGCTGCTCGTCAAGGACCCCGTCGCCAACGACAACTCCTGGGGCGGCACCCAGCTGCGTTACCAGGTCGGCCTTGACGGCCACATCGCCGACCTGATCGAGAAGCAGTCGTCCGAGGGCCGGCTGTGGACCTTCGCCTACACCGGCGAGGGCGACCTGGCATCGGTCACCGACCCGATGGGCCCGACCACCTCGGACCCCGACGACTACAAGACGACCTACAGCTACGACGAGTGGGGCCAGCTCGACACGGCGACCGACGCCAACGGCAACGCCACCGAGTACGGCAGCTACGCACCCAGCGGCTCCCCGCAGACCATCACCGACGCCCTCGACAAGGACACGACGTTCGTCTATGACGTCCGGGGCCAGGTCACCCAGGTCACCGACGCCTTGGGCAAGGTCACCACCCAGGCCTACGACACCTACGGGCGGCCGTTGCAGGGCAGCGTCCCCAAGCGCCAGGCCCAGGGCGAGCTCGTCGTCACGCCGGCGCCGATCTACGACGCCAACGACAACGTCACCCAAGTCACCGGGCCCGAGCTGTGGGACGACGGGGTACGGGTCGGCGATGCCGGCGCCGTGTCCCAGGCGTCCTACAACGCCGGTGACCTGGTCGACTTCACGCTGGCCCCGCTCGACGAGGTGGGCGGTCCCCAGCGGAAGACATCGTTCACCTACGACGACGTCGGGAACCTGCTCACCACCACCGAACCCAACGGCAACGCCACCCCGACCGCCGGCGACTTCACGACCACCAACGTCTACGACGACATCTACCAGCTCACCGACGTCGTCAACGCCGAGGGCGACACGTTGTCGTACCGCTACGACGACGTCGGCAACGTCACCCACCTCGTCGACCCGCGGAAGAACCTCACGTCGGACCCGGACGACTACACGACCCGGACCGTCTACGACCGGAACCACCGTCCCGTCACCGTCCACGACGGCGTCGCCGAGGAGGTCACCGGCTACGACCAGGACGGGCTCGTCGTCTCGCACGAGGACAAGGCCGGGAACGTCACCAACGTCACGCTCGACGCCCGGGGCGCGGCCGTCGAGGTCGAGGTGCCCCACTCCACGAGCGGCTCGACGATCAACTACCGCACCACCCAGTTCACCTACGACGAGGTCGGCAACCAGACCGAGGTCATCTCGCCCCGGGGCCTTGCCACGGCGGCCGAGGGCGACTTCGTGCAGGAAACCGTCTACGACCATCTCAACCGGGTGGAGGAGCAGCTCACCCCCTTCGATCCCGCCGACCCGATCTACAACACGCCGTCGAGCACGACCTACACCTACGACGACGTCGGCCGCCTCGCCAAGGTGTCGGCCCCACCGTCGGCCACCCAGACGATCCGGAACGAGACCAGCTACACGTACCTCGACAACGGGTGGACCGCCACGGCCCAGGACCCGTGGGACATCACCACCAGCTACGACTACAACCCGCTGGGCCTCCAGACCCTCAACCGGTTGACCCCGGCCGGGGCCGGGCCCGCCGACCCGCAGTCACCGAACCGATCCATGACCTGGGACTACTTCGCTGACGGCAAGCTGCGGTCGCGGTCCGACGACGGCGTGCCGGTCGGCCGCAACGTGGTCGTCGTCGACAACTCCGACCCGCAATCGGCGTCGTCCACCGGCACCTGGCCCCGAAGCAGCGGCAGCACCGGCTACCACGGCTACGACTTCGCCACCCACGCCGCCGGGGCCGGCACCGACACGTTCACCTGGCACTCCGACGTCCCCGCCGACGGGACCTACGAGGTGTTCGTCCGCTACCCCGCCGTGGCCGGCGCGGCGACCGACGCCTCCTACAAGGTCACCCACGCCGGCGGCGCCCAAGCGACCGTCGCCCGGAACCAGACCACCAACGCCGGCACCTGGGTCAGCCTGGGCAGCTACCCCTTCACGCAGGGGGCCGGCACCGTCGCCCTCTCGCAGAACCCGGATGGGGTCGTGACGGCGGACGCCGTCAAGCTCGTGCGCTCCAACGCCGGTCAGACCGACGACGAGTCACGGGACTTCGAGTACGGCTACGACGTCAACGGCAACCTCACCACGATCAGCGACAACAGCCCCGGCACCGCGGTCGATGCCTACGACATCGCCTACACCGGCCTCAACCAGGTCGCCTCAGTGGAGGAGCTCGACGGCGCCACGACGCTGGCGACGTCGTCGTTCACCTACGACCCCAACGGAGCCGTCGAGACCACGACCCACCCGGCGACCTACTCGGCCTTCGAGTACGACGCCCGGAACCTGCTGTCGGAAGTGACGAACGGGACCACCGCGACCGACCCGGACCCGAAGGTCACGACCTACACCTACACGCCCAGGGGCGAGCGCCTGCTGGAGACCAAAGCCAACGCCAACACCGTCGACCTCACCTACTTCCTCGACGGCGCCCTCAAGACCATGGTCGAGCGCAGGCCGGGCGAGACGCTCGTGTCCTCCCACGAGCTCACCTACGACGCCAACGGCAACCGGGCGACCGACGTGGCCCGGAAGATGAACGCGGACAACAACTCCGCCTACCTGGACACCACGTTCACCTACACCTACGACCCACGGGACCGGCTCGCCGGCGTCGAGCGGACCGGGGCCGGGGCCGGCACCGAGACCTACGTGCACGACGCCAACGACAACGTGGTGTCACAGACGGTGGACGGCCAGCCGATGTCCTTCGCCTACGACCGGAACCGGCTGATGACCTCGCAGGTGGGGCCGTTCGTGACCGGCCACATCTACGACCCGTTCGGTCGGCTGCAGTCCCAGCAGGTGTTCGGCATCGAGCAGTCCCGGTACGTGTATGACGGGTTCGACCGGGTGCAGTCACACCGGGCCGGTGCCAAGACGACGACCTACGTGTACGACCCGTTGGATCGGACGGCGTCGAAGACCACCGACGCGGGCACCGCGTCGGCCAAGACAACGGACTTCAACTACCTCGGCCTGTCAGGGGAGGTGCTCGAGGAAGAGGTCGCCGGGGTGGTCACGAAGTCGTTCCAGTACTCGCCGTGGGGTGAGCGCCTGTCGCAGGTGACCCACAAGCCGGGTGGGGTCGAGGAGGACGGGTTCTACGGGTACAACCCGCACTCCGACGTCGAAACCCTCACCGGCCCGGACGGCAACACCGACGCCACCTACGGCTACACCGCCTACGGCACCAACCTGAACACCCATTTCACCGGCGTCGACAAGCCGGTAGCAGCGGATCCGACCAAGGAGCCCTACAACCCCTACCGGTTCAACGCCAAACGCTGGGACCAGAACAGCAACCAGTACGACATGGGCTTCCGGAACTACTCACCGGGCCTGAACCGCTTCACCAGCCGCGACTGGTACATGGGCTCCCTCGCCGACCTCAACCTCGGCACCAACCCCTACACCAGCAACCGCTACGCCTTCACCAGCGGCAACCCCATCAACCGCAACGAGATGGACGGCCACGAAGCCTGCGGCTCCGACACGTGCCGCTACAACGTCGCCGGCCACATTGTCGACACCGAACCAAATTTCAAGGCAAACACCGACTGGGCAATCGAGCAGTATCTCGATGACCGGATTGCGGACAGCGAGATGGAGACTCTCCCCGGAGGCGGGACGGTCGTCCTCGGCCCGCAGTGCGAAGGTGAAATCGCATGTAGCCCAAGCAATGCATACGTCGACACCGACTGCGGCTGGGGGTGCTTCCGAGACACCCTCTGGTCCCTGACGCTTCAGTCTTTCGCCGACTGCATGCGAAGCGAGCCCAAAATGAGCTGGGAGGAAATCAAGGCTGGCTTGGGCGAATGGGATGCCTGCGATCAGGCCGCAGTTGAAACGGTGACTGCCTCCCTCTTCGGGGGCAAAGGCTCGCTCGGAGGAGCCGCCAGCGGCGATGATCTGGTTGACGCTATCCAGAGGGCGGCCGACCAGGCGGCGGCTAGGGTAGGCCCAGGTCGAGGAGCTGTGCACGGGACACGGGTTCACTCGGAATTCGCCAGGCAGCTGACCGCACTTGGTCGTACGGACGTGTTCAGCGAGGTATCGTACCTGAATGGTCGTGTTGTCCCATACGGAACACGGGGAGGCGTGAGGCTCGACGTTGTTGTGGGCAGTCCTGGTGCACCGATAGCTGTTTACGACCTAAAGACGGGTAGTGCTACGTTGACGGCAGCACGAATTGCTCAGATTCGGAGCCACCTTCCTGGCGGGTACCAGAATGTCCCAGTGGAGGCGGTGACACCGACGTGAAGGCAGTGGAGTGGAAACGCCTGTCGAAGTCACCCTTGTCCTCCGTCGGGGGAGACTGGTCTTGGACCCGCCTAATGGCATACCTCAGCCCAGTAACCTGGCTTCTGCACGGAGTTCTAGCTGAGGGTTCGCAGTTTCGTAGTAATGAGTTCTACCTGTGGATAGTCCGGGCACCACTCATGGTTCCGACCGACGGTGTCGTCGACCTGAGTTGGTCTCGCCGTCTAGGAGGCGGCAGTGCAACGTTTGATCCCTCGGAACCCGCGACCTCTGACGCCATTGCCGAAGCAGGTCGAATCGCCCTTGCGAATGCAGGACGTTCCGCGCTGGCATTGGACGTACCAAACGGAACGGAAAACGCGCTGATGCAGGAAGCTCGTGCTTATAGCCTGCTTCTCGGCGGCTACCATGGTGAGGCGTTAGACACTCTCAGTGGCATTCAATCTATAACGGCGACGTATGCCTGGGAATCTGACCTCGTTCGCCGCGCGAGCACAATCTTCAGTCTGGTCGCCTCAGGGCAGGCGGACCTAGCCAGTGAGCAGCTCCGTCGTTGGCGAGATGAGAACTGCAGCGCACTGCGCTTGATCTGTGATTGAGTGGGGGCAGGGCGCTCGTGCTGCGCTGTGCAATGGCAGATTAATACAGTTGAGTGTCGATGGCTCAGGTTCAATCGATCAGTCGACGGTCTTACACTCGCTCATCGGTCGTAGTCCGAGGCAGAAGGGTGTTATTGGTCGAATGGCGCCACAGTTTGCTGATCGGCGCTGGAACTGACCCGCATCAGGTTGCGGCGCACAGTTGACTTACTCGCATGACGCCACGAGGTCACGCTTGCAGGAAACCGTCCGAGCCTGCTCGAAAAGCAGATGTGGGTCCTTGTTCAGATCCGCAGAGATCCTTACGTACCGATGTGATGACGGGCTCACCGACGCTGTTGGTTGGATCTGTCAGCCGAGCCGGAACCGGAGGTAGTTGTGGCGCGGGTGTCGTTGTTGCGGGTGTGGATCGTGAGCGGCCTGCTGGCCGGCGCTGGGTGTAGTTCAGGGGGTGGGGAGCATGAAGGGAGTCGGGATCCTCTCGATGGCGATGGTCGGGAGGCGTACGTGGCGGCCTTCGGGACTGGGGATGATGCTGTGGGAGTGCCGGCGGCGGAGGATGTCGCGGAGCGGCGCTCGTGTGTGATGGAGGCGGTTGTGGATG
>Ga0193742_1000614_pt1 | contig 23346 bp, 21 predicted proteins | sample L2c1metaG_FD_165511 | JGI IMG/M metagenome (GOLD analysis project Ga0193742, IMG submission 165511) | Soil microbial communities from a riparian zone of the East river system, Colorado, United States - L2c1 | ecosystem: Environmental > Terrestrial > Soil > Riparian zone | place: USA: East River... | reverse complement strand
CTAGCCCAGGTGTTTCATGGGAGTGATGTAGATCCCGCCCTGAGATGCGCGAAGTGCCTGTCCTGTAAGGGAAACTACGGATTGTCTAGGTCTGTAGTGGTCCTCACGGGAAGGCACTTCGCGGGTGAAGGGTAGCAAGGGGTTGCGGCGGGTCAAGGTCAGTGCGGATGGTGTCGGGGTGGTGTCGCATGCGGGGGTGGGCATGTTGCGGGAGTTGGCCCAGGACACGGGGTTGGTGGCGGGGGTGACGGCTGTGTTGGCGGACACGTATGCGGGGCCGTGGGTGCATGCGCCGGGTCGGGTGTTCGCGGATATGGCGGTGGCGATCGCTGATGGCGCGGACTGCGTCTCCCATATCGAGGTGTTCGGTGACCGGCATGAGGTGGCTGGTCCGGTGGCGTCGATGCCGACCACCTGGCGGATGTTGGATCGGCCCGGCGCATCAGCCGGGGGTGCGCGCGGCGCGGGCGGCGGCCCGGGAACGGGCATGGACGGCGGGCGCCGCGCCGGACCTTTCGGGGTTGCTGCAGATCGATTTCGACGCCACGATCACGATCTCGCACTCCGAGGAGAAGGAGAACGCGGCCAAGACATGGAAACGCACGTTCGGTTTCCATCCGTTGTTGGCGTTCCTCGATCGTCCAGAGGTCTCCGGCGGTGAGGCTCTGGGAGGGTTGCTGCGTGCGGGAAACGCTGGGTCGAACACCGCGGCGGATCACATCACCGTGCTCGATCAGGCCCTGTCCGCGTTACCCGCCCGCGCCCGCCCGCGGCCGGGTGATCCCGGTTCGGTGCGGGTGGTGGCCCGCTCGGACTCCGCCGGCGCCACCCACGCTTTCGCTCAGGCGTGTCGGGATCGTGGGGTGTGGTTCTCCTTCGGTTTCCCTGTCGACACCCGTATCCAGCAGATTGTCGACCGGGTGCCGGACCACTGCTGGGAACCGGCGATCGAGACCGATGGCGGGATCCGCGACGGCGCCTGGGTTGTTGATGTCACCGGCATGCTCAACCTGTCCACATGGCCGACCGGAGCGACAGTGATCTTGCGCGCTGAGCGCCCGCATCCCGGCGCCCAGTTGAGCTTCACCGACGCCGACGGACATCGGATCACCGCGATCATCACCGACATCCCCGACCGCGTGATCCCCGGCCAGACCGCCGGACTGGAGCTCAACCACCGTCAACACGCCCGCGTCGAAGACCGCATCCGCGAAGCCAAGAACACCGGCCTACGCAACCTGCCCTGCCGCGGCTGGGACGAAAACGTCGCCTGGCTCGAAGCACTGCTCACCGCCACCGATCTGGTGTGCTGGACCAAACTCCTCGGCTTCACCGACACCCCCGCACTCGCCCACGCCGAGATCGCCACCTTCCGCAACCTCGTCCTCCACGTCGCCGCCCGCATCACCCGCAGCGCCCGCCAAATCCGAGTCCGCCTCGACCAGACCTGGAAACACGCCGACGCCATCGCCCAAGCCTGGCGCACGATCCGCGCCGCCTTCGCCTGAACCAGCTACCCCGTCCCGACAACCCGAAAGGAACCGAAGCAGCCGACACCAGCAGGTCGGCGGCACAGTCACGCCCACCCCCCGCGCAACACCCACCACACGATCAACAAACGAGAGACAAGATCAACCCAACATCGCGCGAAAGGCCGAGGCTAGTGGCAACAACTTCATGCCCAGCGAGGTCGCAGCCACGATCGGGACGCTGTTCGATGACGCCATGCAGGTCGAGTTCGGCGCCGAAGGATCAGCCGTTCTCTACATCGACGTCCCGTTCTTCACCCACCAACGGATCGCGTCCACAGCGGGCGGTGGTGACCGGTACACCGACGAGCAGCGGCGCGACTACACGCAGAAGGTGCTCACCTGGGCTCGCTCCATGCGCGCCGACGAGATCACCGTCCAGCAGTACCCCTCCACCGACGATCTGTTCGTCGACAACGGGCCCGGTGAGAACCCGTACCGCATCCGCATCTGGTGGGACTGACCCGCACCCGCCGACACGAGCCCGCACCCAAACAGTGCGACACACGGTTGCTTTGGAGGATCCCCATGACCAACTCTCCGGAAACCATCACCCTCGACGCCGGCGATGACGCCGTCACGGTGACGGCGACCATTACCAGCATGCAGCGCAGGACCGAGCCCGGCATCGTCGGCACGATGGCCGGTCTCGACGCCCACCTCACGATCACCTTCACCGCACCCGACGACTCGCGTTCCTACAGCCTGTCGCGCCTCCGCAGTGAGACGCACTGGATCATCGACGCCGAGTTCGGTCCCCACAGCATGCCTCGATATGTCCACGGTTTCGGCGCCCGATACCTCAAGCTGAAGGCCATCGCACCGGAACTCGCGGATCTTCTCGACAGGGAAGCCTGTCGACTCGGTCTCGCTCAGGCCATCGGCCGGGACATCCCACTCGTCCTTGTTGACGACAAGCCGCACCACGACAACGAATAGGGATTGAGCCACACCGCTGAGGTTTATGCGGTGCTGTCCGCGTGTCCGGTCGGACCGGTGGGCGCTACACGGTGCCTCACCGCCGCGAACCTGTCCAGCCGCGAAGAGCGTGCGGCTGGACAGAACCGCAGCGGCGATGCCGAACGCGCGCACCACCGACCCGACCGGACACACTCCGGCAGGGTCCAACCCTTCGTTGTTGTGGAGGCTGTTGTGACGCGACGGATTCTCATCACTGGTTCGAGGAACTGGAACCACCGTCCAACGATCCGCGCCGCCCTCGCTCAGGTGTGGCACCCGTTGGCCGTCCTGGTCTCCGGCGCATGTCCGCGCGGCGCGGACTCGTTGTGTGAGGCGTGCTGGGAACACTGGGGCGGTGGAGTCGAGCGGCATCCTGCGCAGTGGCGCACCCGAGGTGTTCTGGATCGCTCGGCCGGGTTCCGTCGGAACGAGGCGATGATCGCGTTGGGGGCCGACGTCTGCCTGGCGTTCATCGTGGATGGATCCGCCGGCGCGACCCACACCGCCACCTTGGCGCGCAAAGCATTGATTCCCACGATCGTCTACCGCGCGACAACCGGCACAACTTTCATCACACGGCACCACTATCCAGCTCCAGGCTCAGCACGGGTCCACGCCCGCGCGGCGTAGTCCCGACGTGACCTCCAGTACGCCGGTTGCACCGCGGGGTAACCCGGCTGGGGCGGCATGTCAGCGGGTCCAGCTGTCGCCGCTTCCAACGGCCGGCCTACGTGGAAGTACGTCAACTCAACCCGACGCCAGCTGACGCTACGACGCAACCACACGACTCCTCGGCGTGATGCCCTATGTAGACGGAGATGACCAGTATGGCCAAATACAGCATCACTGCACGCCGGATCAACGACCGGCCCGACCCGGGCGGGTGGTACTCCGGCGGAACGGATCTCCCCACCTTCTCGATCGAAGCGGCCAATGCGGAGAACGCCGCAGACATCGCGCACAGCATCGCCGGTAACGGAGCCGCGGGGATCACCCGCACCATCGTCCAGACCTACCGGGAAACCGAGGACGGCGGCGAGGAATACACCGACACCACCCGGTGGTGGACTGAGGACGGTCGCCCAATCGAGCCGACCCGCGTCCTCCGCCAGTACGGGCACAACGGCCGCGACATCACCGGTGACCTCTGCGCCGAGCAGGAAGCGGACACGGTGACCTGGTTCACCCACGATGCAGAGGTATGGCTGCACCTGTCCCGCTCCCCACGCGGGAAGTGGGAGATCGCGGCGTCGGACTTCGTCACGCTCACCCCATCGCATCACCGACACAGGTTCGCCATACCGGATGCCGCGCTGTACTGGGCGGAGCGCCGAGCCAGGACGCGGGTGATCGAGGTCGACGAGTGGTGATCCACACGAGCGCCACACCCGAAAACACCGCCACTGCCAAACCCCTAGTGAGGAAATCGATGTCACGTAAAGGTTTGTTCAACGGTGAGTGTGTCACCGACGGTTGCACAACGAGTGGCGCGACAGGAATGTCTATCTGGGACGCGTCAGGAAGTACTGACAGGTTCCGTTGTCGAGGGTGCAACGACACGATCTCACTGCTCATCCCCGACATTTCCGAGCGCGTCTGGACACTCGGGCTCATCGACCGCGCCGCCTACGACGCTCATCGTCGACGGGTGATCGGCCTGAACCACGAGGGCTTGCAGGCGATGGCTGAACCTCTTCGCACGCGTAGGCGTGCTGCACACGCCGCGATGGTCCGACTATTCAAGGCCAGCAACGACGCCCTCGCGCGCGACAACGTCGCGGTTCTGGTCGACGCCGCCGACTTGCTCACCGCCGCAACAATCACGAACTGGTGGGTCCAGCACCGCTACCAGAGCTACGACCCCACCGAACCAGGCTGAACACACTCCGCGCCTCCGTCGCTGATCATCGATGTCCCATTAGGACACTGGTCGACATGATCCACGGCTCAGCCGTGACGACCGCCACCGGTGCCTGACGAACAGGCCACCGGGACAACCACGCGACTACCCGACGAAACCAACATGCCAGGGAGGGCTCACGTCCCATGTCTCATCCCGCACATTTGCTCTCGACGCCGCGCACCGCCACCCGTGCCGTCACAGGCCCGCCAGCACGGCACGAACGGCGACACGTGGAGGGGACGCTCTGATGACCATCCGGACAGCGGTCACCAGGTCGATTGCCCTACACGGCATCGACGGAACACCAGTCACGATCAGCGCCCAGATCGGGCCAGCCCCATCGGACGCCCTCCCGGCCTCGGAGAGCCACCCCGTCGACCGGGAAACCCTGGAGAGGATCCGTGCGGCCCTCCGCAACAGCGGTGTGCCGTGGCCCACCGAGCCGGTCCAGGTCACGACCTCCCACCCGCTCCGAGACGGCACGACACTGGCTGATCTCGCCATGGCGTGCGCGGTGTTGGCCGCCGCCGGTGAACTCCCGGCTCACGTGATCGCACACACCGTGATCCTGGGCGAGCTTGGCCTCGACGGGCAGCTACGGCCTGTGCGCGGTGTCCTGCCCGCACTACTCGCCGCGCGCCGGACGGGACTCGACCGGGCGGTCGTGCCGACCAGCTCTCTTCCGGAGGCCGCGCTGCTGCCCGGTATCCGCGTGGTCGGCGCCGATCAGCTGGCCGCGGCGGTCGCCGGGCTCCGCGGACAGCTGGCCGGCTCTGCCCAAGTCGCCTCAGCCGCCACCTCGGCCATCGCCGATCCGGCGGGCTCTGCCGTCGACGTTGCACGCCGCACGTCGCCCAGCGGCCGTGCGGCGATGGCGGACTCGAACGCCTCCGACGTGCTCGACGTCTCGGGTCCGCCCGAAGCTGTCCGGGCGGTGGAGGTGGCCGCAGCCGGAGGTCACCACCTGCTGCTGGTGGGCCGTCCCGGCGCGGGGTGCTGGCGCTACGCCACGCTCCTGCACCAGTTGCGGCCTGCGCTGACCGACGAGGAAGCGCTGGAAGTCGCCGCAGTCCAGTCGGTGACGGGCCGACTCGGGCCCGACACACCGCTTGTGCCGACCGCGCCATTCATCGCGCCGCACCACTCGATGTCTATGCCAGCACTGGTGGGCGGCGGTGCGGGCCTCACCAGGCCCGGCGCGATGACGCACGCCCACCGGGGTGTCCTGTTCCTCGACCACGTCAGCGAGTTCGGACCCGACCGGTTGGAAGCCGTGCGTTGTGCTGTCGACGACGGCGAGGTGCGCCTTGCCCGCCGAGATGGGGTTGCCCGCTACCCGGCCCGATTCCAGCTCGTGCTGGCCACCGCGCCCTGTCCCTGCGGTCAGCCCGAACCGGACTGTTCGTGTAGTCCGCACGCGCGGCGCCGGTTCCTGGCCCGGATTACCGGACCGCTGCTTGACCGCGTCGACCTACGGGTGCGACTCCGTCCACCAGACGACAGCGCTCCAGTCACCTCAGCGCCGGAGGGCGGCTCCATTCTGCGCGCTCGGATGTCCGCTGCGCGAACCCGGGCTGCTCACCGCTGGGCAGTACACGGGGGGAGCACCAACGCCGATGTGCCCGCCACCACCTTCACCCACGCTGAGTTCCGGTTGCCTCGGTCGACAACCGCCGCGCTGGACCAGGCATTGGAGAACGGTGCGATGTCGGGGCGCGGCTGGGTCCGCGCCCTGCGAGTGGCATGGACTCTCGCCGGCCTCGTCCGCCCCGGCCGTGACGAGATCACCGAAGCGCTGGAGTTTCGCGACCGTCGTCCTTCCTGAAATCGCCTGATCCTGGCGTGCCGCCCGCATCAGGAACGGCACCGCCGCGACGCCACCTCATTCCGGGCGGGAGCTGACCTGCCACACCGCGGCCAGGTGGGCGCTTGCCTGGCCGAACTAACTCGAGGGGACGCATGAACAGCCATCACACGGACGGACCTGCTGACCGTCACTTCAGCAAGATCGGTACCACCCCAGACGGTAGCGCTGACACGCCGACCGGATCAGACGCGCGGACGCAAGCGAGTGCGGACACGCCGGTCTACGACGCCATGGTCCAGGCGCTCGCGGCCACCCAGCCCGTGAGCGACGTTGAAGTCGATTCCAGCGTTGTGCGAGCCCGCGATAACCCCGTTGACCCTCGCCGTCTCCGCGCCGGCGCAGACACCCCAGTCAGGGGCTGGGTCGATCACAGGTATGGACGTCCGTCCGCATCGCCGGTGGTCGACCCTGACTCGCCGGAGGGCGCAGCGATTCTGTCGTTGTTCAACCGGATCAAAGGTGTCGAGGAGGGCGACGGAAGCTGGCCCGGCGGAGATGTCGTCAACGAGGTCACCAGCTGGTTCCTGGAGCTGGGCATCGATCCGGATCAATCGCCGACGGACGCGAGGTGCGCGCTGCGGACGGCCCTGGGGGAGCGTCCCGGCCGAGGACCGGGCTCGACGGTGTACGGGGTGCGGATCGGCACCGACCACCACGAGCCGGAGGCGCTCATCCGGACCGCACTGCACGTCCTTACCCACCAACTGGGCCCCGGCACCAGCGTCGAGCTGGTCACTCACGACCGTGACCTGCTCGCGCGAATCGAGCACCACCCCCAGCCCTGACCGAACCCTCACAGCAGGCAGCTGGCCGCTGCCCCCGGCGGTCCCGCCATCCCTTCCCCGGTGGCGGGACCGCCCCCTGCTCACGTTCGCGACACAAAAGGAGGTGACCGGTGACCAAGCTGGAGCGCAACCACGTTCATGAGTACCCGGATCTGACTGGTCGGCCTCCGGCCACTGTCGTGTTCTGTAACGGATGTGGTGTCGACTCGATGGCACTGCTGCACCTGTGGTGCACCAACCCCAAGTCCCGTGGGTTCAACCTCGACGAGTTGCTGGTGATTACCGCAATCACCGGCGACGAGTACCGATCCACCATCGACGCCGCCAACGCCCATCTGGTGCCGATGCTTCGCGCGCACGGGATTCGTTTCCTCCAGGTCGCGCGCGGTGGGCAGTCCACTCGCGATGGTTACGACGTCCTCGCCGACAGCACTGCACCGATCGAACTGATCCCGCGCGGCGCATGGCACCTCGGTGAAGAGATGGAGCACGCACTCACCGTGCCACAGATCGTCTCCGGCCGTCGTCTCTGTTCAGTTGACTGCACCAAGTCCGATCTGATCAAGGATGGGCTGTCCATCCGAGACTGAAGGGTTTGGTGCATGTCTGATCTACGACGGCGGCTCATGGAGGGGCAGGTGAAGCTCGGGCGGGCCGGCGCTGTCACGGCCGCAACGGGGAAACTCTCTCCATTCGTGGTCATCGACTCGTCCGGGGCCGAGGTCGAGCCGGTGACCCGATACCTGCGCGACCTGGCGTTGAGCGATGTGAGCCCGTTGACCAGCCGCAGCTACGGCTACGACCTGCTGCGGTGGTTCAGGGTGCTGTGGGCGTTGGAGGTGGATTGGGAGCGCGCGACCGGCTCGGAGGTTGACGTCCTGGTCGGCTGGATGAAGACGGCGCGGAACCCGCAGCGCAGACGGACCCACGCGGGCGGAGCCGCGCCAGGGACGGTAAACATCCGTACGGGCAAACCGACGCTGGCCGAGGGGTACGCGCCACGGACGATCAACCACTGTTTGACTGCCGTGTATGGGTTCTACGCCTATCACCAGCATTTCGGCCGAGGGCCGGCGGCGAACCCGGTGCCGTCCGCGCGTGCCCGTCGAATGGCGCTGGCGCACCGCAGCCCGATCGAGGCGAAACAGAGGTTCAAGCGGGCGCGGTTGCGGCAGAGGGTTGCGGACGTGGCTCCTCGGGCGATCCCGGATGCGTTGTGGGACGAGTTGTTCGCGGTGATGACTTGTGATCGGGATCGGTCGCTGCTGTTGTGCTACGTGTCCAGCGGGGCCAGGGCCGTCGAGTTGCTCGGTGTGGCTCTGGGCGATGTGGACTGGGCTGGCTCGCGGCTGTATGTGATCTCGAAGGGCACCCGGCTGCGCCAGGCGGTACCGATTTCGCCTGGGGCGATCCGGTATCTGACACGCTATCTGGACGCAGAAGGCATCCCCGGCCCTGACGAACCGCTGTGGCGCACGCGTCGGGGCGAGAGCCGGGCGCTGTCGTATTGGGCGATGCGGCGGGTTCTGCAGCGGGCCAACGAGAAGCTGGGCACAAACTGGTCGCTACACGACCTTCGGCACACTGCCTCGACCAGGATGGCCAACGATCCAAAGATGGCCTTGCGGGATGTCCAGGCCGTGCTGCGACACGCCAACATCGAGACCACGGGCCGCTACGTGACGGTGCGGGTGGAGGACATGTTCGACAAGCTCCAGGAGCACTACAACCGGCCGCGCCCGCAACGGAGTTTCGCGACCGGGTACTCGGAGGCGGACATCAAGGCGGTGTTCGGTGGCTGAGCGGTACACGTTGCGCAACCGCCGGTCCCCCCGCGCTGCGCGAGAAGGACGCCGACAAGCGGCAGCTTCGGACCCGATTCGCCATCGACAAACTCGAACCGGTCCCCGGAACGCCGTCGGTTCCGCCGAGGCCATTCGGGGATCTGTCTGTCCCGAGCTCCGATCGACAAGTTGGTGAAGCTGGCGGGCGACAAACTTGGCTCGCAATTGGACTCGCCCCGACAGAAACGCAGGTCAGGCACCCGGCACCTTCTGGAGCACTTGGAGGGCTTCGAGGGCCGGACCTGGCAGGAGCGGTGGCTGGCCAGCGATCTGGACACCGGTGAACGTCCAGTCAGCGACCTGGACCCCGACAAGTACCGCGGCTACAACCTCACCCACGGGTTGAAGGCGCTGCTGTGCCTGCGGGTGATCACGCCGTCGTTGACCGCGTTCCGGGGCAACAAGTTCAATCAGTACCCCTACGCTTTCCAGGAGGCGCAAGGCGACCCGTTGCTGAACAAGTTCTTCGAGGAGGCCAAGCGCGCTCGCGCGTCTGAGCGCCACCAGTACCGGGCTCTGGCCGATGTGTGCTGCGCGCTGACCACCCAGGGCCTCGCGCTGGCCGACCTCACCCCGGAGGCGCTGCTGTTCTACGCCAACGAGTGCAGCAGGCTGAACCTGGTCGTTGGCGCACGGCCAGACTCCAACCGGTTCGCGGGCCTGTTGGCCTGGGACATCCTGCACGGCATGGACCACTTCCCGCCGGGGACACCGCCGAAGCTGCGCACTTACATCTACAAAGGCCAGAAGTCACCTGAGGAGATGGTCGACTACTACCGCGTCCGGGACCCTGAGGTGCGGCAGCTGATCATCGACTACCTTGTGCGCCGCCAGGGCGACACCGACTACCCCACTCGTGAAGGGATCGCGCGGTGTGTGGCTGGGGAGTTCTGGAGCAGCATCGAGAAGCTCGCGCCCGAGCAGCGCGACTTCAACATCGCGCAGCAGGTCTACGACCAGTGGCGCGAGGGAGTTCGCGTCCGCAAGGACGGTAAGCCACGAGCGGACGGCGGCACCACGATCCTGCTGACGGTGCGCTCGTTCTACATGGACTTGCAGAGTTGGGCATTGGAGGAGCCGGAACGGTGGGCGCGGTGGGCCGCGCCGTGCCCGATCCCGCCGGCGGACCTGCGGGGATTCGGTAAGCGGCGCAGGCGAATCAACGAGCGCATGGCCGACCGGGTTCGCCAGCGCCAGCCGCTGCTGCCGACCCTGGTGGCGCACGTCGAGGAGCGCTACACCGGTTTGAAGGATCTGCTGGCGACCGCGCGGGCCACACCACTGGGTGAGGTGTTCACCCACGCGGGGCGCTCCTACACGCGGATGGGCAGCCGCCGCGACCAGCGACACCACGACGACCTGCAGTTCCCCTCGGTGCGAGTGCGCGACCAGCAAACAGGGGCGGTGCGGTCCCTGGCCGATGAGGAGGAGGCGGCGTTCTGGGAATGGGCCTACGTGGAGGTGCTTCGACACACCGGTGTCCGGGTCGAGGAGTTGGTCGAGTTGGCGCATACCAGCATCCGCCAATACCAGCGGCCCAACGGGGAGGTGATCGCGCTGCTGGTCATCGCCCCGTCCAAGACCGACCGGGAGCGCGTCATCCCCATGTCGGCGGAGCTCTTCCATATCGTCGCGATGATCGTGATGCGGCAGACCGAACATGGCCCGATCCCCTCGGTGCCGCGTTACGACGGCCACGAGCGGGAGTGGACCGCGCCCATGCCGTACCTGTTCCAACGGCAGATCGGCGGCGTCCGCAAAGTAGCCAGCCCGGGGACGATCCTGAACAACCTGCGCAAGCGGTGTCAGATCATCGGCGAGACGAACCCGGAGTTCCGAGGGCTCCACTTCACGCCGCATGATTTTCGGAGGCTGTTCGCCACGGACGTGGTCAACAACGGCCTGCCGATCCACATCGGGGCGGCTTTGCTCGGTCACTTGTCCCTTCAAACCACTCAAGGCTATGTCGCGGTGTTCGCCGAAGACGTCATCCGGCACGTCCAGGACTTCCTCGCCCGCCGCCGCGCTATCCGCCCGGAGGAGGAATACCGCCCGGCCACCGACCAAGAATGGCAGGAGTTCGAGGAGGAGCACTTCGACAAGCGCAAGGTGGAACTCGGCTCCTGCGGGCGTCCATATGGGACAGAATGCCCGCATGAGCACGCTTGCCTGAGGTGCGCACAGCTGCACATCAACCCGAGAATGCTGCCCCGCTTGGACGAGTTGGAGACCGATTTGGAGCAGCGGAGGAAACGCGCCGTGTCCGAGGGCTGGTTAGGCGAGATCGAGGGGATCGACCGAACCCTCCAGTGCTTGCGCGACAAGCGGGACGACGCATTGAGGCTGACGAGCATCACCCGCCAGGTCGACCTCGGCATGCCGACCGTCGCCGCATCTCGATAACCAGAGTCCGGTTGGATCGCCACCGCGCCCACAGCGCTGGCGATCCAACCGACGGATTGGGCCGGATCCCGAGCTGGTTCAGCCGCTGGGTCAGCTGTGTGGTGCTGATCGGCCGTCCGGCTGGCCGCCGGGGAAGAGCCATGGAGCCGGGGCCAAGGCTCCGATGGTCGCGTGACCCTTGCGGTTCGCGGCGACCACGCGGGCCAGTGGAGCGACGGGCTCGGACAACTGGACGGGTGCGTCGCCGAGGTGGAGACGTTGTGGGCGCCGACCTCGACGTCCTCGATCGTCAACCGGCCGATCGCCGACGGACCTTGGGTGGTCTGGCTCACGTCCTGTCACAGCGACCGATGGCGCGGTGTCTTGAGGCCGAACACCTGGAATCGGAGGAGGCGTTATGACTGGGAACACGCATGTGGTCGTGATCGGTGGCGGATACGCGGGCGTGATGGCCGCGAATCGGCTGATGCTGCGCGACGACGTGACAGTGACGCTGATCAACCCGCGCCCGGATTTGGTCCACCGGGTCCGGCTGCACCAGCTGGTCGGCGGGTCCGACGACGCGGTCGTTGCCTACCAGGACGTCCTGGCCGAGGGGGTCCGGGTGGTGGTCGACACCGTCACCAGGATCGACGTGGCCGAGCGCAGCGTGACACTGACGGCCGACGGCACGCTCGGCTATGACTACCTGATCTACGCGGTGGGCAGCGGCAGCGCCAAACTGAGCGTGCCAGGGGCGGCCGAGTTCGCCTACCCGATCGCCACCCTGGAGGAGGCACAGCGGCTGCGCGCGGCCCTCGACGCCACGCCCGCGACGGCCTCCGTGACAGTGGTCGGCGCCGGCCCCACCGGCATCGAGACCGCCGCCGAGCTGGCGGAGGCCGGTCGCGCAGTGACCCTGGTCTGCGGAGGTGTGCTCGGCCCGTACCTGCACACCCGGGGCCGGCGCTCGGTTGCGAAGCGGCTGGCCAGGCTCGGTGTGACGCTCATCGACGGCTCTGACGCGATGGTGACGGCGGTGACCCGCGAAGCCGTGCGGCTCGCCGACGGCCGTGAGCTGCCGAGCGAGGTCACCGTCTGGACCGTCGGCTTCGGCGTTCCGGATCTGGCCATCCGCAGCGGGCTGAGCACCGACGCGGTGGGCCGCCTGCTCACGGACGAGACGCTGACGAGCGTGGACGACGCGCGCATCCTCGCGGCCGGGGACTCGGCTGCACCGTCGGACCTGCCGCTGCGGATGAGCTGCCTGAACGCGGTGCCGCTGGGCGCGCGGGCCGCCGATACCGTGCTCAGCCGACTCGCGGGTGAGCAGCCGGAGAACCTCCATCAGTCGATGTACGCCCAGTGCATCAGCCTGGGCCGAAGCGCGGGCATCTACCAGTTCGCCAACAGGTCCGACGTCGCGGTGTGGCTGCACATCGACGACGGGCTGGGCGCCAGGATCAAGGAAGTGGTGTGCAAGGGCATCCCCAAGCACCTGGCCGGAGAGGCGCACAAGCCCGGTTCATTCAGGCTGCACCGCATGCCGGGAGGTGTCGCCAAGCGCCAGCTGCTGCTGCGCGCCCACGGCGCCGAGGCACCGGCCGCCGCCGACCGGTCAGCCTGACCGGTGCCTGCTGCGAGGATCTTGCTATGGACGCATGCGAACGCGGTCGGCCGCCAGGGCCGACCGCGAAGGACGAGGAGAGGGGACGAGAGATGAGCGACGACGCCACCGACCCCCCGGCGACCGAGACGTTCATCGCCCACCGCAACCTGCTGTTCACCGTCGCCTACGAGATGCTCGGATCGGCCGCCGACGCCGAAGACGTCCTCCAGGAAACCTGGCTGCGCTGGGTCAAGGCCGATCTGGGACAGGTGAACGACCAGCGCGCCTACCTGGTCCGGATCACCACCCGCCAGGCGCTCAACCGGCTGCGCACCGTGAAGCGCCGCAGGGAGGCGTACGTCGGCTCCTGGCTACCCGAGCCGCTGCTCACCACGCCGGACGTGGCCCAGGACATCGAGCTCGCCGAGAGCGTGTCGATGGCGCTCATGCTCGTCCTCGCGACGCTGTCGCCGATGGAACGCGCCGTCTTCGTACTGCGCGAAGCCTTCGACATTGGCTACGACGAGATTGCCGAGGCCGTCGACAAGAGCCCCGCGGCCGTCCGCCAGATCGCCCACCGCGCCCGCCAGCACGTCGACGCCCGCCGCCCCCGCCGGATGGTCTCCTCGAACGAGGGCCAGGCGGTCCTGGAGTTGTTCCACCGCGCGGTCGAAACCGGGGACCCGCAGGCCCTTCTTGCGGTGCTCGCCCCTGAGGTCGTCCTGATGAGCGACGGCGGCGGCATCAAACATGCCGCGCTGCGGCCGGTCACGGGCGCTGAGCAGGTGGCCCGTATGTTCGCCGGCGGCATCGGCAAGTTCGAAGACACGCTCACCGCCGAACCGACCGTGGTCAACGGCAACCCGGCACTCCTCGTCCGCCTGGACGGCGAGATCGACGGCGTCATGGCGATCCGTGTCCAGGATGCCCGCATCACCGGCCTCTACTACGTCCGCAACCCGGAGAAACTGTCCCACCTCACATCAGCGACCCCGCTCACCCTGCGCTGAACACCAACGGTCCCCGACCCGCGGACGTCAATCCTTCCTAGACCCAACCTGGCCTACCTCGCCCTGGCCGCCTTCGTGGCGTGGGGCCGCTTCGGTCACGAGTCCTTCACCAGCTGACCCGCCAGGGAGATAACCGATGAGCCATGCAAGCGAGCGAACGGGAGAAATCATGAAGGCAGTGCGTTACCACTCCTACGGCGGCAGCGAGGTCCTCGTCTACGAGGAGGCAGACCGGCCGGTGCCAGGTGCGGGCCAAGTAGTGGTGCAGGTAGCCGGCACCTCGTACAACGACGCGGACTCCGGCCTCCGCGCGGGATTGCGACAGGACCTGCTCCCACTGGCCTTCCCGCACATTCCCGGCCTCGATCTGGCCGGAGTCATCACCGAGGTCGGCGAGGGCGTGACCAACTGGAGCATGGGGGACGCGGTAGTCGCGCTTCTGCCGGCGGACGCGCCCGGCGCGGCCGCCGAATACGTCGCCGCATCCGCCGAGGCGCTGGCCAGCGCCCCCCGCACCGTCGAGCTGGCCGACGCCGCGGCCCTACCCCTCGTCGGACTGACGGCATGGCAGGCCCTGTTCGAACACGCCGACCCCAAGCCCGGGCAGAACATCCTGATCAACGGCGCAGGCAGCGCAGTGGGCGGGTACGCCGTCCAGCTTGCCGCGCAGGCCGGTGCCACCGTGACCGCGACCGCCGGCGCGCGCAGCCGCGACCGTGTCCGCTCCTACGGCGCGGACCGGATCGTCGACTACGCCGTGACCCCCGTTGTGCAGGCGCTGGCCGGGCAGCACTTCGACGTGGTGCTGCAGCTGGCTCCCGCCAGCCCCGAGGAGAACGCGCAGCTGGTGGGCCTGGTCGCCGACGGCGGAGCCTTCGTCAGCGTCACCATTCCCGGCCCGCAGGATGCCGGGCGCGGGGTGCGCACGGTGCACGTGTTCGCGCGCAGCGACGTCACCCAGCTCGCCGACCTAGTCGCCCGCGTCGACGCCGGAGATCTGGCGATCGAGGTGGCCCAGCGGCTGCCACTGGCCGACCTGGCCACGGTCCACGCCCGCGCCGCCGGCCGGTTTGCCCGGATCGCCGAGCTGGCCGCCTGGGTCGAGGGCGGAGACCTGGCCGAGCGGCTGCGTGCCGACCATGCCGCGGTCCGCGCCCCGGCTGCCGCTGGAGAGCTGGCCGGCAAGACCGTCCTGACCCCCTGACCCGAGCGACGCCGGCACCGGCCTGGTCCCCCCGGCCCACTCGGCGATGGTCCAGCGGTTTCTTGTGCGGCAGGTCCGACAGCAGGCCGAGTACCAACCGCCGCGCCCGCAGGCGGGGTTCAACCCGCGTGAACCGGCCTGCGATCCGGCCATCAGGCCCTCGAACGCCTCTTGCCACCGGGCAGGGGTCTACGCTGAGACCTGCGGCCACCCGCATGATCGTTTGTCTTCACACACCGATGATCAACGGTGGCCGCACCCGTCTCCACAACGCGTCAGGGTCGCGCAGTTCCGCCTGCCGTCCTGAGCCAGGAGGACATGTGCAGCGTGGCGAAGTCTGGTGGGTGGAGTTCGACGAGCGGCGGCTGGTCGTACTGCTGGCGGCAGACGACGCGTCCAGGATCCGGGCGATGCAGGTCGTCACTCCTGCGGGCGTCGACATCAGCGGTCTGGGCGTCGAAGTGCAAGTCGGCGCCATGGAAGGACTGCCCTTTGAAGGCGTGCTGCGGTTCGCGTTGCCACGCTCGGGCTTTATCCCCTGCACGTGGCTGACCACCGTGTCCCGGGACGGCCTGATCGAGCGGGCGGGCGTCCTGTCCTCCGCGAAGCTCAGCGAGATTGAGGACGCCCTCCGTCTCGGCGAACAGGCGAAGGAACGGACCCCGGCGACAACCGCGAAGCTCAGCGAGATAAGGGACGCCCTCCGTCTCGGTGAACTCGGGTAGGCGGAGAGACGCCACTCACCATCGAGATCACGATCTACGGCTGGAGCAGCCAGATGCCCGACGGCCAGGGCATCGGCGCCGGCCGTCAGTCCTCGTCCTCGTCGTCCTCGAAGGCGTCCGGGTCGCCGAAGGGGCGCAGGCCCAGGCCGGGGCCGATGGCCTTGATAAACCAGCGATCGCCGGACGATCTCACGCTCATCGACACCACAGGACGTTGTGCGATCGCTTCGCAGCACCGACCCACCGCGACATGTGAAAGCGAGACCTGTCGGTCCGTGAGGATCTGAACGATTACCTCCGGCGTGTCCTCTTGCTTGGTGCAGAGAAGTAGTTACCGAGCAAAGGGCGAGGTGTTGGACTCGGTGATCGCGGACGAGATCGCCGCTGGCCGTGTCAGGCCAGACTTCCGGCACGCGGTCGCGTTCGCCGCCGAGGAGACGTGGCGGGCCGAGCGAGACAGCTCCTACACCACGAACGCACGCCGACCGTGGTATCCGCTGATTGAGATGCGCCGCGACCGAACCTGGTGCGCGAGCTACCTGAAGAGGGTGCTGAGCGGGTTCGTCTACCCACGGTCTTGTTGCGTGTTCTGCTGTTTCCAGGCACCACAAGCTGGTCGGAGCGCTCTTGCCGCACGGTGGCGCGCGGAGCCCGAGGCCGGCGCGTACGCGCTCCGCATGGAGCGGCGTGCGTTGTCGATCAACCGTCGGATGCGGCTGTTCGGGTCGTTGTCCGCGGCAGAGTTCGTCCGCACGCGGGAGATCAGCGGCGTGGCGGAGCTGGCAGACACGGAACTCGCGGACGCGACCACGTGGACAGTGGTCGAGACCCGCCGGGTGTACCGGGCTGCGTCGGTCAAAGACCCCGAAACCGGCAAGAGCCTGCGAGGCCGGGACGGACGGACCGTCAAGGACCCTGCCAGGAAGGGTGACACCTGGCGGTCGATCCGACCCCACGTCACCACGTCGTCCCGTGCCGAGGGGCTCGTGGCCTTGGATCACTTGGCCGCCGCGCACGACACGGTGGTGTGGACCGAAGGTGACCAGATTCCTCGCGTGGACGTGCGGGTCCTGCCGGACCGGCCGCGCGAGTGGCCACTCACCACCTACGAGTACGCGCTACTGCCGGGTGTCATTCGCGCGAAGGAACACGCCGGGTTCGACCGCGAGTGGCGCACCGCTCTCGCCCGCGAAGCCGTTCGTGGCGGTGGCGCCACTCCGTTGCCCTTGGCCATGTGACACACACCGATAGCGCATCTCGCCGCGACCTTGGGATGCGTGCCGTGCAGGTCGAACCGAGCGGTTCCGGTGCCAGACGCCGCTCTGAACCGTCAGCTGCACAGTGGACTATGTGAGGAGATGTGATGGGCTGGCTTTCCTACCATCGCCCGAAGGGTGAGACCGATCGCGCCCACTTCGAGCGAGAACTGCTCAGCAGTCCCGATTGCGAGATCGTGCAGTGCGCCAGCAAGAACAGAGTCTTCTATGCTGCGGTCCGGACGGTCTCCACCGGTGAGGTCTGGGCGCTCGTGGTGCTGATGCGGTGGGCCCGTGGACGGTTCAACTTCGCATACAAGGACATGCACGAGTCGACGGGACCGAACGGGGCGGACGCGCCGGCCACGGTGCTGGACGCGTTGACTCCCACCGACAACGCTTACGCGCTCGAATGGCGTGAGCGGTGCCGGACCAATCTCGCTCGCCGCAGCGCGATCCGAGACAAGCTGCGTGGCGTCATCGCCGATGTGGTCATCCGAACGACGGATCCCCTGCGATTTGAGAACGGCCTGCAAGCTAGCCAGTTCCGGTGCGTGCACCGCACTGGCCGCGCTATCGCCTGGCAGGCGATCACCGACGACGGCACCCGATTCCTCTGCAATCTCGGGTCCCAGTGGGCGGAGCGTCACAGCTGGGAGATCGTCGCACCCGCCACCGCAGCTGGTTTTGGGCCAGCCGCGCCATCAACCCGCCGTGCCGAACCAGACTCTCACGATGAGGTGGCACTGCTGGTGTCTGGACAGGAGGCTGGGTGAGTGGCGTGACCCGCTTCTATCTTGGCACCCACCGCGGCCGCTGGCTCGAAGACCACCAGTTCGTTGGGATACCGCTGTTCGTCACCTACAACACACTGTCGGCCTACCAACGCCGTGGCGACGATTTTCCCAAAGGTATAGCGACGGACTATGCGATCGACTCCGGCGCGTACACCGAGATCAGCCGCTTCGGCGACTGGCGCGACCCGCCCGACATCTACGGCGGCAGGGTCTACCGGTTCATCGAGGACATCGGCCGGCCCCCGGATTTCGTGGCCATCCAGGACATGCCCTGCGAACCGAGTGCGCTCGCCGCGTCCGGCTTCACCGTCACCGATCACCTTGAGTTCACCCTCGACTCGCTGCTGTACCTGCGTCGCGAGTTCCCCCATGCACGATGGCTGCCAACGCTTCAGGGTTGGCGCCTGGAGGACTACCTGCGGCATGAGCAGATGCATCGAGAGGCCGGGGTTGACTTGACCCAAGAACCGCTCGTGGGGCTTGGGTCGGTGTGCAAACGAGTGTCCAGTGCGGAGATCGCGGCCATCGTCACTACGTTGGCAGCACAGGGAATCCGGTTGCACTGCTTCGGGGTGAAACGTGACGGGCTGGCCCGCGTCGGGCACGCGATCTCATCGGCGGACAGCCTTGCGTGGTCGGCGACCGCACGCCGATCCGGTATCCGGCTTCCCGGCTGTGTCCATCGTGGACCGTGCAACAACTGCCCCCGCTACGCCCGGCAATGGTGGCAGGAAACGGTCGACTTGCAGAACGTCCCACAACAGTCGGCACTGGCGCTCAGCTTCGCCGCCTGACTTCGCAACCATGACGACCTTCTTGCAAGTCCAGAGAAGGCGCGAACAACGCACGTCCTCTATCAAGCCGGCTGCATCAGCTCAGTGCAGTTGTTCGCAGTGACCGTGCGACAACGTCGCGTCGTATCAACTCAGCGCCCGATCCGCTACTGAGAGTCGATGCACGCCGGGCATCAATCCACATCTGCGAGGTGCTATGTCCTCTCCGGTCACATCAGTTGAACTTGTCATTGCTCGCCAACTCAACACCTGGCTGGCCGCGCCGTTACAGGCTGCCCTGCTCTACGCCGAAGGACTGGTCAACGGTGCCGTCGCCGTCGTCGCTGACGCGAACGACTGGAGGTGAGTTCCCGCCGCTGTCGGTCACGCTGTCGACGAGGAGCACGAGGTATCTGGATTCCGCTGGGTCCTGAACGCCGAGGAGTGGCAGATCGGTATCGGCAGCATCCACGGCCTTGCGCACGGTGTCATCGAAAGCGTCGAGACCGGTACACGGTACGGGGTCGAGACCGACCTTCACGTGCCCTGGTGCATCTATCCCGAGGACCTGGAGGACACCGACCTCACCTTGGAAGACCTCGCCAGAGCCTTCGACGGCAACGTGCTGGCTGCCGCGTCCGCATTCGTGCGCGCGTGCGCCGCCATGCCAGGCCGGTGACTCGCCTTCGCTCCCAGTCCTCGGTCCCCGACGGGATCAGACAGGAGAGCTGCCGCTCTGTATGACTCTGATCGGTGGTGACCACTTCTCTACGCCGTCGAACTCGTGGGCGTGCCCCGTCGCCACTCAACGTCCTGACTCCCAAGCAGCCGACACAGGACACCGATCTTCGCTACCTAACTCCCGATACCCATCGGACGGCTCGGAGCCGTAGCCGGGCAAGCAGCAGGGGACAGGTTCAGGCCCCGTGATCGTGGTCCCTGTCGACTGTCCACGACCTGATCACGCATGCGGCAGATCGGCAGCGCCACCATCCCGCACCCGGTGTGCGGGTGGAACTGAGAAGGAGGCAAACCCATGGCTAACGAGCCGGTCGTCGCCATCGTCGGCCCGGTAGACCGCACCAACGCGGGCCCTGCTCTGTCCGGAGTTCCGACGGAGTTCGACCCAGACGCGGCCTTGGACGCTTACTACTCCGCATGCGAGACAGAAGCAGATCGAGAGCTGGACGAGATCGTCGCCGCCGCATTGGATGCCCAGCCGGACGAGAAGATCGTCCAGTTCACGTATGACGGTGACCGCTGCTGGGCGATCCGGACGGCCCAGGACGAGTACGTGGTCCGCGCCGACTGCGAGTTCAACCCGGCCGAATTCCCGGGCATCGAGCGAACGTAAGTGCAATCCGACAGTCGACCACTGACGTTGCCGTCCCGAAAACAACGAGCACAGATCACCGACTTCGCTACTTGACGCCTGATACCCGTCGGACAGCTTCCGATGTGGCTGGGAGCGGTGAGAGATAAGGGGTCTGGCCCGTGATCGTGGTCCTGTCGATCTGCCCAGATGCCATCAGGTCGTGCCGGGGTTCGTGGCGATGAACCTGGGCCAGCCGCCCGGAGAAGACAAGCCTCGCTTCGCTCGGTCGCCTCCGGCGATCTTCCCCGACCGGCCGACCCAGAACCCCCGCCACCCCTTCGGGCCCCAGCACGACCTGATCACGCAGGCGGCAGATCGACAGCACCACAATCCCGCACCGGTGTGCGGGTCTAATCGAGCGATGTGGCGTGCCCTGAGTGTGCGGGCTCGTTGCACGGGTTCAGCCGGGTGTATGAGCAGAAAGGGCAGCCGCGGGTGCAAGCGGCGCTGGTGTGCCCGACGTGCCCGGCGACGTTCACCACTCGCCAACTGAAGGTGCCGCGGGCGAGCATCGTGGGCGAGGTCCGTGCCGGTCTTCTCGCCGCGCCTGCACCGGACAGCACGGACCGCGCTGAGGGCAGGCCGCGGAACCGGTGGGCGCCGCAGGTTCCCGGCCGACGGGATCGTGCCGGTGGGAGCAGGCGCGGTCCCGCGCGGGTGACGGATTTGCCGGGGACGGACTGTTCGCCGTCGCCGGGGTTGCGTATCCGAGCGGTGAGCGCCGGGGAGGTCGCGTCGTGGATGCTCGGCACCTCGCGCGACCGTGACCGAGGCCGGCAGCAGGGTATGGGCCCGGTTCGCGTTCAGGTGGTTAAGCCGCCGGTGGAGGCACGGCGGTTGTACTGGCGCAAGATCGCGAACCCCGCGTCGAGGCTGCCCAGTCTTCCAGCGGGCACCGATGTGCGTGTACTGCTCCCGACCGGCCCGGCGTTCGAACCGCTCCGCCAAGACCTAGCCGACGACGGTATCGCGGTGCGATCGGTGGCGCAGTGGGTCGAGGACGAGATCATCTCCACCGTTGACCCGGGCAGCGGTGAGGTGCTGCCGTTGTCGGTGACCGTGGCGTTGACCAGCGCGGGCGGGCTGCATGCCGAGTGGGGTGCGCGGGTTGTGGACCAGCCGGCATACGACGCGCGGGACGCGTTCGAGGTGATCTGGGACGCGCATAGCGACGACATTTCCGGCTCGGAGCCGCCGTATGTGCCCGCGTCAGAGCTGGTGCCGGGGGAGTGGCTGGGGTACCTGCCCTACGCCACGCTGAACCCCGCCCAGGCGCAGGCCGCTCCTCTAGTGCTCGGCACGAATGATCACTTGGTAGTCACCGCGCCGACGGGTGCGGGCAAGACCGTGGTCGGCATGCTCGCGGTGCTGCGCGCGATCCTCGCGGATGGGCGGAAGGCGGCGTGGCTGGTGCCGCAGCGGTCGTTGACCGACGAGCTGGACCGTGAGCTGGAGGCGTGGCGCGGGAAGGGGTTGCGGGTCGAGCGGCTGTCGGGGGAGTACAGCGTCGACATCGAGAAGGTCCGCGAAGCTGATCTGTGGGTCGCGACGACGGAGAAGTTCGAGGCCATGTGCCGGGCGAGCTCGTTGCAAACCGCGCTGGCCGAGGTCGGATGCATGGTCGTCGACGAGATCCACCTCCTCGGCGCCGCCGCACGCGGGCCGCTCCTCGAGGCCCTGCTGACACGTGTGCGGGGTGTGGACTCGCCGGTGCGGATCGTCGGATTGTCGGCCACGGTGTCCAACGCCGGGGAGATCGCGGAGTGGCTCGACGGGGAGTTGGTCACCACCACCTGGCGGCCTTCCCGCCTGACCTGGCAACTTCCTATGATCCCCGCGTCCTCGGACCGCAAGACCGATGCCGCTCTCCGCACCCGAGTGGCCGTGGACCTCGCGCAACGGGTCGCGGGCGACGGGGGCAGCGTGCTGGTGTTCTGCGGCACCAAACCCAATGTGCGTGCCACCGCGCTGGCAATCGCCGCGGCACGCGCGCAAAACGTCACCGGCGTGCACCTCGACGACATCGACCGCATCCACCAGCTGTGCGCCGCCGCCCGCGTCGGGCTGCACTACAAGGACTGGGAGTTCAAACGCGAGGCCGAGACCCGGTTCCGCAACCGCGACTGGGACGTCCTGGTCGCCACGACCACGGTCGCTGCCGGTGTCAACCTGCCCGCCCGCGCGGTCGTCGTCCGCGACACGCGAGTCGGGCTCGACGACCTCGACGTCGCCACCGTGCTGCAGATGTTCGGCCGCGCGGGCCGGGTCGGCGCGGGGGAGCGGGAAGGCTTCGCCTACCTGATCACCACCGAGAACGAACGCGCCAACTGGCAGGGCGCCCTCGTGGACGGCTACACCGTCTACTCCCAGATCCACGACACCCTGCCCGACCACGTGCTCGCCGAGGTCCTCCAGGGCCGCATCACCACTGTCGACGAGGCCGAGCAGTGGTGGCTGCGGACCCTGTGCCACCACCAAGGTGACGAAGACACCGAACCGGTCACCGACGCCGTCGACTTCCTCCTCGACGCTGGCTACCTCACCGACATCACCCGCCTCGACCAGACGGACGGGGTCGCGGTTACCGAACTCGGGAAACTCACGGCCCGGCTCATGGTCGGCACCCGCGTCGGTGCCCAGCTCCGCGCCGACCTCGCCATCCTCCCTGTGCCGGGTGATCCGGACACCGCAGAGGACTGGCTGATCGAGTCCATCGCCACACTCGTACCCGAACTCGCCGGCGCGCCCGTCGCCGAACCCCTCCGCCCGACTGTCGCCACGATCCGCAAGGCAGGTGGGCGCCGGGATTTGATCAGCTCCACCACCGCGGTCACCGGCCTCGGCGCCGGGGCCGCCATCGAACCTGGCGATCTCGCGCAAGCCGCCCTCATGCTGGTCGCCCGGTCACCCGAACTGTTCGCGCGCGCAACCCGCATCATCGCCGGTATCCCTGCCAGCACGCTCTACCCGGTCCTCGATGCAGCACCCCGCTACCTCGGTTGGCTCGCCGCCCAGGGCTACATCGCCACGATCCACCCCTGGATCGCCGTCGTCGCCGCCGACCTCGGCCGCCGCGTCCGCTGGCGCCGCTGCGCCCCACCCCGCGGCGCCGGACGCCTGCTGTGGATGTGTGAACACATGGCCGGACCCATCAAGACCAACGACCTCGTACCCCAGCTATTGGCCGCCGCCACCAGCCGCGGCATCACCGCGCCCGACTGGCCCCACGCCACCCCACCACGCCACTGCCAGCTCACCCAAGCCGACTACACCGCCTTGCTGCGGGAACGCACCACCGGCACCCAGCTCACCATCACCGACGGCCAC
>Ga0193742_1000613_pt1 | contig 23353 bp, 27 predicted proteins | sample L2c1metaG_FD_165511 | JGI IMG/M metagenome (GOLD analysis project Ga0193742, IMG submission 165511) | Soil microbial communities from a riparian zone of the East river system, Colorado, United States - L2c1 | ecosystem: Environmental > Terrestrial > Soil > Riparian zone | place: USA: East River... | reverse complement strand
CGTCTTGCCCAAGTCGATGCCAATCGAATGTATCTGCATATCGATGATCCTCCTGTCACAGCTTGCTCCCAACCTCCTTGGGTTGGGTATAGAAAAGCAAGCGGCGGACCATCTCATTAGCTGACTTGTCGATAGTAATCGCCCACGCAGTAAGCGCTCCGTTGGGATGATGTCAGGTGGCGGCCGTTTTGAACCCGATCGCTGCCTCCACAGCCTTGACTTTGCAACGCGTTATTCCGTTCAATGCGTCCCGAGATACGCTGCGACCATAGTCGCGAGCAGAGCGGAGAGGAGCGACGTAATAAGTTCCTCGCGGGTTGCATAGGGAGAACTTGCCCCATCTGTGACTTTCTTGCTTCTACCTTTTCTGTTCCAAAGCCGGTAGTGCGCCGCAATCGTCAACGGATGGAAAGCGGTCAAACATAAGCGAAGCCCAAGACCATACGAGAGAGCCAAAAATAAGATTCGGTCGCGATGTGTAATACGATCAGGCAGCCACTCTTGCAACCAGGTCTGGGACCGAGTCAGCGTATGGACCCGCTCTCCGAGGTTCTCGCCCTGTTGAAGCCGCAAAGCTTATCCTCCGGAGACTTCATGGTGCCAGGAGATATGGCCATTTACTTCCCGCAGCATCAAGTGCTATGCCGTGCTCGCCGGCCAGTGCTGGCTGGTCGTCGAAGGCGTCCCAGACCCAATCCTGCTCGGCAGTCGGGGACTGCTTCATTTTGCCGCGTGGACTTCCGTTCCGGCTCGCCACCGCTCTTTCGTTGGAACCGATCCACTACACGCTCGCGTGGGCCCGGCTGAGCAAAACTAATGATGTTGCGAGAATCACCGAAGGCGCGCGGTACATTGCCGGAGGCTTCTTCGGGTTCGCAGGTAGCCACGCCGAGATGTTCCTGCACTCGCTGCCGCCCATCGTCGACATCCGCCGCGAGTCGGACAAGGCCGCCATGCGCTGGTCGCTCGAGCGCATGCGTGAGGAGCTCCGCGACCCGCAACCCGCGGTTCGCCGATTGCGCAGCAGCTCGCCTACATGATGCTCATCCAGGCCCTGCGCCTGCACTTGGCTGACGCCGCCAGCGCTGGTCCCGGCTGGCTTTCTGCGCTGTCTGACAAGCACATGAGCATCGCCATCGCCAGCATGCACAATGACCCAGGATATCCCTGGACGGTCCAGTCGCTGGCCGAACGCGTCGGCATGTCGCGCTCGGTCTTCGCTCTGCGCTTCCGTGAGACCGTCGGCGCCACGCCCATGGAGTACCTCGCCCGCTGGCGTATGCTTCTGGCTGCCGATCGCCTGAAGAACTCCTCTGACGGCCTCTCCGCCATCGCGCTGTCCCTTGGCTATGAGTCCGAGAGCGCCTTCGGCAAAGCCTTTCGCCGCGTCATGGGCTGCTCTCCAAGGCAGTACACCCGCACTACGACGCCGTGTGCCATTCCTATGAAGCACGGCGTTGAAGATCACGAGCAAGAACTTGTTGTAACCGGGTAGAACGCCCTGCGCGTTGCGAAGGTCGATTTGTCTTCATAAATGGGATGAGCAGGTCCTCTCGAAGGAGGAGACTGTTTCCCATGAAGAAGACGACGCAGCAATCGTCGCAGAGTCCCGCGTATACAGTTTAAGGTCGAGCTGACGATCGGTATCGATCTTGGAGATGTCTGGAGCCCTTACTGCACCCTCAACCAAGATGGCGAAGTTGTGGACCGAGGTCGTTTCCAAACTACTCCAAAAGCCATTGAGAAGTGGTTTACGGATTGCCCCAGGGCACGCGTAGCGATGGAGGCCGGGGCTCACTCGATCTGGATCAGTGAACAGTTTCAGGAGCCAGGACACGAGGTTATCGTTGCCAACGCAGGCAAGGAACAAGGCCGCCGTCGCAGTTAGAAACTGGTGGAGAGCAACATGCGCCGCAACTAAGCAAACAGAAAACAAACCCCTATGAAGGGAAAGCAAGAACAGACCTTGGCACAGTGATCTGCTTATAGAAAACGCGCATCTCGACATTTACGTCTGGTTCATCGGCCATCTGGAAGTTGCGATGGATCAGGGCCCATAAGTCGACATGTAATGAGGCAGCGATTTTTATCACATGTGTCTCTTGAGACAAACTGCACTACTGCATTAGCCTCGGTATCGGCCTATAGGCTCTAACCACCTTTGATGTGACATTATGGAATGCAGGATCGCTGGAGTGCGGCTTATTGCACTTACCACTTTCCTCTCTTTCGTGCGCAAGACATCAGGGATGAAACAGCGGATATTTCGATTGAAACGGTAGCAGACACTAGGAGGCGAAGGTGTATTACAGCAAAGGCAACTACGAAGCATTTGCACGTCCGCGTAAGCCTGCGGATATTGAGGCAAAATCCGCTTATCTGGTGGGCGGTGGTCTGGCCTCACTGGCAGCTGCCGCATTTCTCATCCGCGATGGCCATATGGCCGGCGATCGCATCACGATTCTGGAGGCATCGACTGTTGGAGGTGGCGCGCTCGACGGTGCCGGTAATGCAGAGACCGGCTGGCTCATCCGCGGCGGCCGCGAGATGGAGAATCGTTTTGAGTGTCTCTGGGATCTCTATCGATCGATTCCGTCGCTCGAGATCGAGGGTGCCTCTGTGCTCGACGAGTTTTACTGGCTCAATAAGGACGATCCGAACTATTCGTTGCAGCGTGCCACCATCGAGCGGGGCCAGGATGCCAAGACCGGGATGGATTTCACGCTTAGCTCAAAAGCGCGAAGGGAGATTATCGATCTTGTTCTTGCGCTACCCGAGCAGCTCTACGATAAGCGAATCAATGAAGTTTTCGGCAAGGATTTCTTCGACTCGAACTTCTGGCTCTACTGGCGAACGATGTTTGCTTTCGAGGAGTGGCACAGCGCGTTGGAGATGAAGCTCTATGTTCAGCGCTTCATCCACCACATTGATGGCCTACCTGACTTCAGTGCGCTGAAGTTCACCAAGTATAACCAGTACGAATCCCTTGTTCTGCCGCTGATCACATGGCTTCGCCAGCAGGGCGTCAAGGTTCAGTTCGACACACAGGTGATGAATGTGGTCTTCGATATTGCATCAGATCGCAAGGTCGCACGTCGGATTGAATGGATTCAGAACGGACAAGAGGGAGGAGTTGATCTTACCGAAAACGATCTCGTCTTCGTAACGAATGGCTCGCTGGTGGAGAACTCCGAGTGGGGCGATCATCATAAGCCAGCCAAGTTCGACCCTATCGTCCATGACGGCGGTAGCTGGCATCTCTGGCGAAATATTGCGGCCCAGGACCCCTCTTTTGGAAAGCCCGACAAGTTCTGTACCAAGCCGGAGGAGTCTCAGTGGGCTTCCGCTTCGATCACGACGCTTGACACTCGGATCCCCGCTTACATTGAGAAGATCGCGAAGCGGCCCACCAGGACAGGCAAGGTAGTGACTGGCGGCATCGTCAGCGTGCGCGACTCGTCATGGCTTCTGAGTTGGACTGTCAACCGTCAGCCACACTTCAAACAGCAGCCCCCGGACCAGACCGTCGTGTGGTTCTATGCGCTCTTCACCGACCGACTCGGAGACTATGTCAAGAAACCGATGCGAGATTGCACAGGCGAGGAGATCACAAAGGAGTGGCTCTACCATCTCGGCGCACCTCTTCATGAAATCGACCAGCTGGCCGCGGAAGGAGCTGTCACGCGTCCCTGTATGATGCCCTTCATTACTGCCTTCTTCCTGACGCGCAACGGCACCGATCGGCCAAAGGTTGTGCCGCATGGAGTGAAGAACTTCGCCTTCATCGGCCAGTTCGCAGAATCGACACGAGACTGCATCTTTACGACGGAATATTCGGTCCGAACCGGAATGGAAGCGGTGTATCAACTTCTCAATATAGAGCGTGGAGTTCCTGAGGTGTTCGGCTCCATCTACGATGTCCGCGAACTCATTAAATCGACGGTGTTTCTGCGAGACCGTCAGAAGTTGCCCGTGCCATTCTTTGCTAAACGCTGGGTAGAGAAGACGATCATCGGGCGGTTGCTTGAGGAGTATGGACTTATCTGAAGCAGATTATGGGCTTAATAGCTGTTGTATACGCGCGTCACAAACAAAAGGATTGTTGTCGCAGACGAAATGTCAAGGAGCAGAAGGGGTATCTCGATGTTGTCTTTGCCAATGCTGCTTCGTGGAGATAGTCCACGGTTGCGGCAGCCTCGGAGCACTTCGAAGCAACCTTCGATACCAACGCCCCAGGGACTTATTTCACAGTTCAAAACTCTAACGCTCTTGAAAGATGACGGCGCAATTATCCTACGGGGCTCGGGCGTTTGAGTTAAGTGATTCGAGACCTATGGCGTTTAGCCTCTATTAAGGCGGCTATCCATCAACATCAGGACGTCAGATGCCATTAATTCATACGAGAACGGGTGTGTATCGTGCGTGCTGCGGCCATGACCTCGGCTATCCATCAGAACAACGCGGTAGCCGCAGTTAATCGGGGCTGGAACGTAGCCTTGATCATTCGGGTTTGGTGGCAGGGTTGTGTCCTCGTCCTCAAACCGCTCGAGGTTGTCGTCATGAACCCTCCAATTTCCTCTCTTAACTCAATTCACCGAAAGGGACTACCCAAAGGCTTCATCTCATCTAACGAGAGCCACGGAAAACGGTCTCATGGGGCTGTGCGAAGTTTAGGAATGTTGTCGGCGCAACGCCAAAGGTCTCATGTGTCTTTAGATGAACTCTCGATTCGGGACGCTTCAGGCGTTCAGCGACCTGCTCGTTAAGTGCGTCGGCGAAATCTGCTGAAATGCCATTCGCTAACAGCATGCGCAGCCGTTCTTCCGGGGTTACCTTGACAGCGGAAACCGTCCGACCGATGGCCTGTGAGATTCGCGCAACGATGTCACTCATCGTCAAGGCTTCAGGACCTGTCATGTCAAGGTTCTCGCCTTCATGGCCTCCACATGTCAGCAGTCGGTACGCGACCTTCGCGATGTCCTCGATATCGACGGGCGAAAGTCTGATGTTTTCGAAGGAGAGATAGATCGCGTCCCGCGCAACGACCGTCGGAGCCTCACGTAGATAAACCTGCATGAATTGGCTGGGACGAAGGTTCGTCCATACTAATCCTGACCCAGCAAGATAGCGCTCAATTTCCTCATGCATTTGTGTGAATCGAAACTTTGTTACGTCGAATTCTATGCCTGATTCGGCTCCGGAAACTTTACGACATGTCGCACTCCTGCCCGCTTATAGGAATCGACAAATGAGTACTGCGTTTCGATCATGTCCGGGCTGGCGGAAGAGATCATCAGCACTCGGTCGACATCGTCGAATGCCGCGCCGAGTGTTTCCGGGACATACATGTCGGCTTCAAACAGCTTCACGTCCACAAGTTTATCGAGTAAGCCTTGGCCATGCTCCTGACGACCGCTCTTACTGGTGAAGCGATTCCCGGACAATCGCTCTAACGTTCAAACCTGTCGCTCCTGTTAGGAGGATCATTCGCTTCCTTCTGTTGAGAGTTAATCTACACGCCCGCCTGCGGCGCGAATTCCCAGCTTTAGGCTTGCAGTGCAGGTGCTGTGCGGCCGGCAGCATGGAGAGCGTCGGTTACATGACTGCGATGCATGGCCTGATGCAGGGCCAGCGCGAGAAAGCTGCGGCCGAAGGTAGCGAACTCATGCTCACGTCCCTTAGGTGGTGCCTGCGTTGGCTTGTCAAAGTCCTCCTCACTAAGCGATGCCAGAAGGGCCAGGTTCTTTGCGCGCAACTCAGCGTACTTCGTTCGGATCTCAGCGAGGGACGGATATCGGTGGGCGTCGTGCACTGGTTCATAATTTTCACCGAAGAGCGCGCACCAGCTAGCGACGGGATTTTCTTCTCCAAAGAGAACTGCCGGGATCATGCCTTCGACGAGGGTGAGATGCCCATTACCCAGAGTGGATGGCAACCTCCGTTTGGTGTCGGGAACTTTGTCGGATCATCTCTCATCTTGTCGATCTCAGTCATGACGGCGTTGTCCGAAGCGGTCAGCGCGAACTGACGAACTTCCTTCGTTTGCATTGTTTTCTCCTTGGAATTTGCATTTTCTATCCCGTATTACGGCTTCAGGCTTGCCGAAGATACGCTGTTGTGTCAGGAGATTTTGCCGGTCAATAAATTGGCCGTAGCCAGTACCCAGGGACAGTGCGAGTAATCGACGACGCGTGTAATGGAGCGCTGCAGCACCTCGACCCGAACGATTCCGTGAGGAATCCATTGCCCGTTGTTCTGGCGAAGCGCGATCACGGTCGGCTGACCATCCACATCGCCGAGCGCCATTTGCCACGGTATCGCCAGGCTCTCGTATCGTCCGAAGTATGGCGCGTCCGCAAGCGGCCCTTCGAAACAATCTGCTACCGCAGACGGGCATCGGCGGTGATGAGTTCCTTGATACCACCCCAGTCACGCCGATTGAACGCTCTACGTAGAGGTGAAGCAGGTTGGACACCTCAGGCTTTCTCGCAGGAGGCGGAGCCGATCGTGGAGGCAGCGAATCGAGGTTTTGATCTGCCGCGCTTGAGAGCGGATTTGACGCCGCCTACTGTAGAACCGACAAGCTCTGCGATTTCTTCCAGAGAATAGTCAAAAACATCTTTCAAGAGGATGCAGGCACGCTCCTTTGGAGCGAGAGCCATCACGAGGTGCTCGACTGCGTGAATCACCTCGTGGCCGATAGGATCTGCCGGCATGAAAAAGTCCGGTTTCACCGAAGCGGTTTCTGCTTCGTGGCGAACCCGGCGGCGGCGAAGGAAATCGATGCATCGGTTATGCGTAATCTGGAAGAGCCACGGCGTGAGGGCCCGTTTGTCATCGAAGGTATCAAGTTTCCGATAGGCATGGAAGAGTGCGTCCTGGATGACGTCCTCCCCATCCATAGCCGACCCAGTCATGCGAGAGCAATATCGGTGAAGACGGGGACGCAAGTGGGCAATCGTTTCGAGAAACGCGAGATAGCGTGGCTGAAAGGGACCACAAGTATCGAAGCTGATTAGATCGTCCATATCAATGGATATCTACATATATCTACGCAGACGGATGCATATGGGATACGAACGGAACGGAATTCTTCCGGTAAATTGAAGGATTGTTCTCGAAGTTTCCTCTGTAACAGGCATGGCTCCCTTGATCGGGAGCTATGTTTCGTCTGCTTTGTCTACAGATAGACGCGTGACTAGAAGGCTGCCGCTCCCGCTTCGGCGACTGCGTGGTCCTGGTCGCCTGCGCCGCCACTGACTCCGATGGCTCCCACAACCTTGCCGTCCTTTTTGATAGGAATTCCACCGGCGAAGATCATGACCTTGCCGTTGTTGGAGGCATGGATACCGAAGAACTGGTCGCCGGACTGGGAGTTCGCGCCGAGGTCCTTGGTGGTGATGTCGAAGGCGCGCGAGGTCCAGGCTTTCTTCTGGGCGATGTCGATGGATCCGAGCCAGGCGTTGGCCATGCGTTCGAAGGCGATGAGGTTTCCGCCTTCATCGACGACAGCTACGTTCATGGGCTGGCCGATCTCTTCGGCCTTCTTCTCTGCGGCGGCGATGATGCGGCGGGCATCTGCGAGTTGAATCATGGGTCTCTCCTCTGGTTGCAGATCAATCTGCGTTCCGTGCTTATAGATGCGGAAAGCGATCGAGGTGAAATTACGAATTCGTCAAAGTATGACGAGTACTCAAAGCCTGTCGTTCAAGCTTTAATTCTTTCTATCGGGTGAAGAGATCCTTGACCTGCTGGACGAAGACGTCGCGGCCCATGTCGCTGATGGCTTCGGTGAGAGGGAGCCCCTTAGGGCAGGCCTGGACGCAGTTTTGCGCGAAGCCGCACTCCTGAATGCCTCCGTCGCCGGCGAGGGCGCGAAGGCGGTCTTCGGCGAGAACCGCGCCGCTGGGGTCCATGTTGAAGAGCTTGGCCTGGGCGATGGTGGCGGCACCGACGAAGTTGGTGACGTCGTTGAACTGGGGGCAGACCTCCATGCAGCAGCAGCAGCTGATGCAGTTGGAGAGGGGGTAGCGCTGCTCCTGCACCTGTGGGAACTGACGGGGGCCGGTGCCGAGATCGTAGGTTCCGTCGATGGGGACCCAGGCCTTGACCTTCTTGAGGTTCTCGAAGAGGACGGAGCGGTCGACAGAGAGATCGCGCACGACGGGGAACTTCGAGAGCGGGGCGAGGGTGATGGGCTGAGCCATATCGGAGCCCATGAGCTTATCAACCAGAGCCGAGCAGGCCATGCGGGCCTTGCCGTTGATGAGCATAGCGCAGGAGCCGCAGATCTCCTCGAGGCAATTGGAGTCGTAGGTGACCGGCGTGGTGGGCTTTCCGGCAACGTCGACGGGGTTGAGCGCGATCTCGCCGAGCAGGGAGGTGATGTTCATGCCCGGGCGATAGGGGATCTCGAACTTCTCGGTGACAGGAGCGGCATCGGGGGTGGACTGGCGCTTGATCTCGACTTTGATCGTGCTGGGCATAGTCTTGTTTCCTTAACTGGGAGTGACCGCAGGATAGGGCGTCCTGATTTTGCGGGAGTGAGCAAGAGCGAGGGAAGGTTTTTCTACGACGAACCATGAGAAGGCCGCGCCTACCGCCACAGAGAGCAGGGTGAGGGCGAGTGCGACCCAGGGGCGGCTGTTGTAGAGGCCAAGGGCGACGATGATCTGGATGATGGGCCAGTGCAGAACATAGGTGCCGTAGGAGAAGTCTCCCCAGCGCGTGGGGCCTTTGACGACGGGCAGAAGCAGGGAGGCGCTGAGTGTGAGCGTGGCAACGCCTGCGGGGCGCAGGAAGAACCATCCGGTGGCAAGGTGGCCGAGGTAGAGGAGCGCCGCAGCGAGGGTGATCCACTTGCCGTTGGCCTCGAAGAAGCCAAGGTGGTAGTGGATGAGGGCGCCGATCATGAAGAAGGAGAGCTGGCCGGGAAGCTGGAGGGAGAGGGTGTAGTGCTTCGCCATGGCGATACGGTAGGCAATGGAGAGGACGAAGAGAGTCCAGAGGACGGCATCGCGGTGGAGACGGCGTCCGAGCCAGACGATGATCGGGACGAGGATGTAGAACATTACCTCGATCTTGATCGTCCACAGTGCGCCGTTCATGGCGTAGGCGGGATTGTCAGGAAAGACGCCTGGAATGGAGCCCGCCAGAAAGGTTGCGAAGCTGAGATTGGCAAGCACGAAGGGACCGACATGGAAGCTGCCGTAGCAGAAGGCGATGACGAGGCAGAGGGCGGTGGCCAGCCAGTATCCGGGAAGAATGCGGGCGGCGCGCTTGATGTAATAGTCCTTGACTGAAGAAGAGCGTTCGTAACTGGCGAAGATAAGAAAGCCAGAGATGGCGAAGAAGCCTTCGACGGCGAGGTGTCCACTGAAGTGGTCCGGGAAGGAGGCAAAGGTGCTGCTGCCGCTGATGTCGCCGACATGAAAGAGTACGACGACAATTGCCAGCAGGAGCCGAATGATGTCGAAGTTATTCTCTCTCCTCATGGATGACCCATCCGATGAAAGATTAAGTCATTGATAGAAGCTATAAGTATCTGAATTGCAGGGACAGAACTTTCCGACGGCTTGGACAGGCGCGCTTCGGCGGCAATGCCTAAGCGGCGTGCCTGGCGTTGTTGCGGCGCTCCTTTTCGAGTGTCACCAGAGCGATGCCCTCTTCTTTGCTGCTGAGATGCTGACCGGAGGCTTCGATCTCCTTGATTCTTGACCTCATCCGCCGGTTGTAGAAGAGCGCATACCCCCAGACCGCAAGAAAAATGACCGGAAGCACGAGAAACACGAAGTAGTTCGAGGTCGTGGCTGTCATAACCGGTTAGATGGTGCAATCGGGTTGTGAGGGTTGGCTGCATCGCTTTTGTTATTCCAAGATACCCGTCACGGTGCAGCGCCATACGGTTTTATCCGGCAAAACTATTTCCCAGACCTGAGATAGCGGTGTGTCACCAAATTTATGAGGATCTTTCATGAGTCGTGCCTGATAATCTCCCAGTGACAATCTGTAGCGCTGAGAAGAAGCCCCTTGCCCTCCCATCAATTCGACTTTCTTTCCATTCATGACAGCATCTGCGTAGATTACGTTTCCGGTATAACCTTCGCTGTATTCCCAACGGTAATGCATTCCTGAAAGATGAACTCTGGTTGGGTAATCGACCCCTGTTCTAGCTAGTGGCAGGTCTTGCCCCATACGCGTCTTCTGACCGTGCATCGCTAACGAACAAAAACAAAGCACCAAGGCAACAAGAGCTCTTCTCACAATTACCCTCACGGAACAAACTGAATCAAAATCTCTTCAAAGCTTGTTATGCAGTGGCGTCGTAGCGGCGCGGCCGCGGTTCGATATGGCTGATGTCGACGTCTTCGAACTCGAAGGCGGGTGCTCCATCCTTGAAGCTGGCCTTGGTGGTCTTGAGGAACTTCTCGTCGTTGCGCTCGGGGAAGTCGGGCTTGTAGTGGGCTCCCCGGGACTCGTCGCGGAGCTTCGCACCCTGGACGATGACCCGGGCTAACTCGAGCATGTTGTAGAGTTGACGGGCGAAGGCGAAGCTGGTGTTGGCCCACTGGCTCTTGTCCGACAGATTGATGTTGCGGTAGCGCTGCTGCAGCTCGACGATCTTGGCGTCGGCATCTTCGAGACCGGCGTTGTAGCGGATGATGGTCGCGTGCTTGGTCATGGTCTCGCCGAGCTCGCGCCAGATCTTGAAGGGGTTCTCGGTTCCGGGATTGTTCAGGAGGATGTTGTTGTACTCCTTCTGGCGCTGCATCTCGGCAGCATGGCCGCCATCACCTTGCTGTTCGGGAAGAGATTTGGCGTACTGCAGGGCCTGCGGACCGGCGACAAAGCCCCCGTAGATGCAGGAGAGCAAGGAATTAGCTCCGAGACGGTTGGCTCCATGGATGGAGTAGTCGGCCTCGCCCGCAGCGAAGACTCCGGGGACGTTGGTCTGCTGGTTGAAGTCGACCCAGAGGCCGCCCATGGTGTAGTGCATGCCGGGGAAGATCTTCATGGGGACCTTGCGAGGGTCGTCGCCTACGAACTTCTCGTAGATCTCGAGGATTCCCTCGAGCTTATTGAGGCGGGCGGGCGGCAGGTGCGTGAGGTCGAGGTAGACCATGGGCTGGCCGTCGATGCCCATGCCGTGCTCGTAGACTACCTTGAAGATCGCGCGGGTGGCGACGTCGCGGGGGACGAGGTTGCCGTACTTGGGATACCACTCTTCAAGGAAGTACCAGCGCTCGCCCTCGGGGATGGAGCGCGGGTTGCGCTTGTCGTTCTTGTTCTTGGGGACCCAGACGCGGCCGCCTTCGCCGCGGGCGGACTCGGACATGAGGCGGAGCTTGTCTTCGCCGGGAATAGCGGTAGGGTGGACCTGGATGAACTCGCCGTTGGCGTAGAAGGCGCCCTGTTGGTAGAGGGCCGATTGCGCGGAGCCGGTGCAGACGACGGAGTTGGTGGACTTACCGAAGATAGCTCCGTTGCCCCCGGTGCAGACGATGATGGCGTCGGCGGGGAAGGTGCGGAGCTCCATAGTGCGGAGGTCCATGGCGGAGATGCCCCGGCAGGCTCCCTTTGAGTCGAGAACGGCGGAGAGGAACTCCCAGCCTTCGTACTTGGTGACTTTACCGTCCGCCTCGTGGCGGCGGACCTGCTCGTCGAGCGCGTAGAGGAGCTGCTGGCCCGTTGTTGCGCCCGCGAACGCCGTACGTTGATATAACGTCCCGCCGAAGCGGCGGAAGTCCAACAGGCCCTCGGGGGTGCGGTTGAAGGGAACGCCCATGCGATCGAGCAGATCGATGATGGCGGGGCCCTGCGCGGTCATGTTCTTGACGGGAGTCTGGTTGGCGAGGAAGTCGCCGCCATAGATGGTGTCGTCGAAGTGCTTGAGGACAGTGTCGCCTTCCCCTTTGAGATCCTTGGCCGCGTTGATGCCGCCCTGGGCGCAGACAGAGTGCGAGCGCTTAACCGGGACGATGGAGAAGAGGTCGACCTTGCCGCCCGCCTCGGCGATCTTGATAACGGCGGCGAGGCCGGCGAGGCCGCCGCCTACGACGATGATTCTGGGAGTTGTTGCCATGAATTCGTACCTCAGGGGCTAAAGCCCCTTTCCGTGGGGGCATTCCAAGGCCACGGTTCAAGCCGTGCCCTAAACAATACTTATCGTTGCAAAGAGGACGGTGCTGGATTCGTTGAACCAGGAACCGGAGTCTCAGGAGCGGGCATGGTCACCCCGGGAGGTTGGGCGGGCATGACGTCTTCAGGAGCATTCGCATACTTGGGCCCGACGAAGGCCCAGATGCTTATGAGTCCCATCAGGCAGAGACCCGCGCCGGCGGCGGCGCAGACGTATCCGAAGCGCTTGCGGGCTTTATCGCCGGGGGTGATGCCCCACTTGGCGGCGAAGAGCCAGACGCCGTAGGCGAAGTGCCAGGTGGTCGCGATCATCGCAATGACGTAAATGGCCAGCATCCAGGGATTTGCGAGCTCGTGCTGGACCTTGGCGAAGGCCGCGCCAGGATGCTCGGGAAGCATGACTCCGCTGAAACGCTGCCGCCAAACATGCTGCGCTATATAAAGAAGCGCGATGATGCCGGTGACGCGCTGGGTGAGGTACATGTAGTTGCCGGCCCAGGGATAGACGTTGACATTCGAGCGGCCGCGGACGGCTATGAAGACGCCATAGAGGGCGTGATAGGCGAGGGGGATAAAGATGAAGCCCCACTCGAGCAAACGGACTAAAGGTAGGCTGTTGAGGAACTTGACCTGCTGAGCATAAGCGAGCGGACCGTTGATGGCCTCGAAGTTCGAGACGATGTGCTCGACCAGAAAGGCGCCAATGGGGACGATACCGGTCAACGAGTGCAGTCTGCGCCAGAAGAAGGAGTGCCCCTCGCCAGCGCGAAGCGGTTGCACGCCGCGAAGGGGGGGCGTGGCAGGTGGGGCTGGCGGTGCGGCGGTTGCCATGGCGGTACTCCTTGAAGATCGTTGGGAGTGCAGTGCTGGATTTTCAGCAGCAGGCTGATTATTCCGCTCCTTGAACTCCAGCGTCAAGGAATCATAGAGTTTTCGTGCGATTACCGTGACGTTTGTGCGATTAAGTGCCAAAGTGGGGATCAGAAGTTTCCGGTATGAAGGCTGATTCTGCGAGTTGAGAGAAAAGAGCTCGAAGGGCTCGCCCGCGATGGCTCAGAATAAGCCGGGTGGCGAGGTCGAGCTCGGCCATGGTCTTGCCAAGTTCGGGGAGGAAGAAGAGAGGGTCGTAACCGAAGCCGAGGTCTCCGCGGGGTTCGGCGAGGATGGTTCCTTCAACGGTGCCGTCGGCTGTGGCAGCGATTTTGCCATCCGTTGCCGCGGCGAGTACGCAGCGGTAACGCCCCTTGCGGTTCGGCTCGGGGACGCCCCTAAGCGCATCGAGGAGACACAGGTTATTGCGCTCGTCGATCGGCGCCTCGTAGTCTTGTGCGAAGCCCGCGTCTTCGGCGTAACGGGCGGATCGAACGCCCGGCGCGCCGTGGAGGGCGTCGACCTCCAGGCCGGAGTCGTCGGCGATGACGAGCAGACCGGGAGATTGAAGGGAGTAGTAGAGAGCCTTGGCGCAGGCGTTGCCGGAGAAGGTGGACTCGTCTTCGGGAGGCGCGGGGATCCTGGCCAGATTGGGGAGGGGAGCCAGAGTGATGTCTGCGCCTGCGGTCTCGGTCGCGGCGGCGGTGAAGTCACGGAGCTTGCCTGGATTGGATGTGGCGATGTAAAGGGTCATGTCTTTATTCAAGTATCTGTGACGAGGACTCGCTGCTCGAGTTTTGTTGTGTCGTGCTGTGTAGGTGGCGGCGGGCGAAATACAGGGATTCTTCGGCTTCGCCTCAGAATGATGGGATGTTGATTGGTAATTAGAGCGCAATCGGTGCTAGGGCACGATTCGGAAGCGGACGAAGGCCGCTACTCCCCAGGGGTGGTGGCCGTAGATGGATTGCAGGGCATCGGGGGTGTCGTAGGTGGTGAACTGGGCTCCGGGCGCGGCGACGAGGTGGTGGGTGAGGGAAAAGTCGCGATCGTAGCCGAAGCTGTAGGCCTGGACGTGTCCGATGGGATCTTCTTCGAAACCATTGGGGAGTTCAGTGCCGGGTGAAAGCAGGAGCTCGTTGGTTCGGCCGGCGTTCTCGATACGGGTCCAGAGGTAATTGCGGCGGGAGAAGCGGAGGAGAGATTCGGCGAGGTAGCTGTTGACCTTGTGTTCATTTGGGCTACCAGTGATGGATCGGGTGCGTCCCCAGATCAATGTGTTCGACCAGTTGCCGACGGTGAGGCCGTTGGCGTCGCGGGTGCCGATGGGCCGGTTGTACAGGATAGATGCGGTCTGGCGAAGCTGGTCTTCGTGGGGGTAAAGGGCCTCGGGGCTGGTGATGCGGGCGATGGAGTATTGGCCGCTCCAGTTGGCGTTAGGGGAGACGGTCAGACGGGTGGAATAGCTGTCAATGGCGAGGCCGTTCGATGAGGGTTGGAACTGCCAGCGTCCCTCGGAGGGCTCGCCGCCGTGGAAGCCGGAGCCTTCGAGACGGAACCAGCGCCAGGTGAGGCCGGCTGTGAGGACGTTGTAGGCGATGTGGGTGGAGTCCTGCTGATGGTGGCCGAGCGCGGCGAGCGGGTTCTCGGAGGCAGTGAGGCGATGGGGGTAGGCGACGGGACCGATGGCTGGGTCGCCGATGGGAGCGGCGTAGAGGCTGAGCAGGGTGTGCTCGCCGAGGCGGATGTCGTAGAGGGCGGCCACCTCCATAAAGAAGTTGTGGGGATGCTGGCCATCGACGATGGGCTTGCCGAAGGCAGTCTCGCCCTGCTGGAAGAGGAGGGGATACTGGCGACCGGTGATGGTTGCGGGCTCAAGCGAGAACATGGCGCGCAGGGTGAGCTGGCCGGGTCCGAGGCGGCGCATGGCCATCGGCATGATCCAGTTGGTGGAGAAGAGCTTGTCTCCGCCGCGGCGGCCCGTGTCTGTTTGTGAGGGTGTCTGCGCAGCCTGCTGCTGGATGTCGGTGACGAAGGCTTCGCCGTGGAGCATCCATATCCACGCGCCGTGCTGGCCCATGACCATGTACATGGGGGTGGAGGCGGGTTCGACGGTGGTGCCCGACGAGAGGTGGTTGAGTTGCGCGTCGATGAGGTTCCTGGGCTGCATCCTCATGCCCGGCATCTGGGGCAGGTTCTGGGGCATAGAGGACGTGGACATTCCGGGCATGGCCGGTGGCTGCTGGGCTGTTGCGGCTACACCGCAGAGCAGTGGAATGTAGATCAGTCGAATAACGGCAAGGATGCGTAGAAAGCTACGCGAGGTACGCGGGGTCACGACTCTTCTCTCCTGGAGGTAGGGCGGGAGGCGATATGCCTGGCGAGGGCGCATGAAGGCGCTCGCAGACACGGTGGTGCGTCACGGAAGAGCGGAGATCAGATGCGAAGGGCGATCAGCGGAGGCTTTTGCAGTGGAGCTGGTCTCAGGTCTGCATGGGCAGGAGCGGCCACGCCGCTCAGTGAAAGAAGCAGAGAAGAGGCAGAGGAAGGGATGCCAGGTTGCTGGGACTCCTCAGTGGAGGCAGAGGAGGCAGGCTGGTGATGCACCGTGCAGCATGCGTTCGACATCTGGCTTCCGGAGGGAGCGCGACCAGGGCAGCAGGCGTGATCGGGCGAGCCCATGGTGTGAGCCTGCAACGAGGTCCCGGAGCTCGTCTGCGCCTGCTGGGGCAGGGCCACCGCAAGGCAGGCTGCCGAACTGACGAGGAACGCCAGCAGGCAGAGGATCGAGACGAGACTGGAGAGCGTGCGCTTCATGCTGTACCTGTTGAGACGGATTCGCAGGGAACTCGTTACACAACGGATACAGTTTAGCAGCGACACCTGGGCAGAGTCCTAGGCGGACCAGTGAGATGCGGTGGGCTCCTGGCCGGGCACGGGAGGGTTGGGTGTGCTGAAGAGTTCCTCCTTGGTGCGCAGTTCGCGAGGTAGCACGCGGTTGGCGTCGGGGTTGCGGGCGACCACGACCCAGGCATCGCGCACATTGCGAACGCAGGTGATGACCTCATGAAGCTGTTCGGTGGACTCGTAGTGCGAGGCCTCGAGCGTCAGGGTGAACATCGTGGCATAGAAGTGTGAGAGCGACTGCGCGACAGCTCCGCCGAGATCCGGACGGAGGCGGGCTTCGAGGTACATCAGGATATCGAGAGCGCGGCTGACGGCGATGCGGCGTCCGCCGACGTCGTGGTCTTCGATGCACTGCGAGGCCCGGTAGAGGAAACGGATCGCTCCGTCGTAGAGCGCCAGCACAAGCTCCATACCGGTGGCTCCGATCAGGGTCCGTTGTTGATAGCTCGATTCCATCGATCTCCTCTGCTCGCTTCTAGTGTTGCTGTTGGTTGAATCCGGTGACCGCGCTATACAGCTGGGCGATCTGGTTCAGTTGTGAGGGAAGAGATTGCAGGATCTGATTGGCGGTGTTGAGTTCCGCCGTGAGATTGGTCTTGTCGCTGGCGATACGGGCATCCTGGTCGCTGATGCTCTGATTGAGAGAGGCCTCCTGAGAGGAGTTCTGTTTCAAGGCCAGAGCGATGGCTCCATTGGTCGACGTGCTGCTCAGATTATTCAGGGTAGTGGAGAACATCTGCCCGAAGCTGCCTGTGTTTTGCAGAAAGCCTTGCACATCGGAGAAGTTCGAGTTCAGGATGCTGTCCATCGTGTCTCCGTCGAGGCTCAGGTGACCGGTCTTATCGACGGTGACGCCAAGCTGCGACAGGTTCTTGATGGATCCGCTTGCGGCTCCTGACAGAAGCCCCTGTGAGAGCTGGTTCTGGAGCAGCGCAAGTGTGGGATCGCCAAAGAGCGCCATCGGATTGCCGTTGGCATCCTTGCCCTCTTCCGACTGAATATCGTCGACGACCGCGTTATAGGAGTTCACAAAATCGGCCATCGCGCTCTCGATGGTGTTATTGTCGGTGACGATCTGGATCTGCACAGGATTGGTCGGATCGGTCTTCGAGAGCAGCTGAAGGGTGACGCCGGGAATCAAGCCCGTTACCGTGTTCGAAGCGCTGGACGTATTCAGGCCATCTACGATCAGGTCCGCATCCTGGCCCGCGATCTTCTCCTGGAAGCCGACGGAGTTGCCGTTGGCGTCAGTGAGCAAGGTGCTCATGGAGATCTCGCCAGCGGCTCCGCTCGTGCTGCTGACGATGGAGAGACGGGAGCCCTGAGTGTCGGTTACGACGGCGGCCGAGACTCCCATGCCTGCGCCATTGATCGAAACCGCCATCTGCGAGAGGGTCTGGCCACTGACACTGAGGTTCTTCTGATTGCCGTTGATGGTGATCGAGAGCGATCCGGTCAGCGTATCGGCGGAGTTGGTGATCTTATCGGAGAACTGGGTCGAGGTTTGGGCGAGGCTGGTGACGACGACGGTATGGCTACCTGCCGAGGCAAGATTGGTGGCCGAGGAGATAACGACGGCGTTTTCGTTGGAGCTGGAGCCCTGCTTGCCGGCGAAGACGCCGCTGAAATCTGTCAGCTTCTGAAGCGAGGTGGCAAGAGTCGAAAGATCCGTTCCCATCTTGCTCAGGGCCGTATCCTGCGCCTGAAGGTTGGTCAGCTGTGTCTTCCACGGATCCTCGATGGCCTGCTCGGCCGCCAGAATCTGGGTCACCGTGGATGCGACGTCAAAGCCTTGTCCGCTGTTGATCGGACCGAAGTTGATTCCTACTGTCCCCATCGTTTTCTCTCCTGATCTACGGCTGAAGGGATATGCGCAACTGAGGTGCCTAATCTTTTGCCATACGATTAGGAGGCATTAATCTGTTTCCGGTGTCTTCCTAAGGTCAAGAGTCGAAAACGAACAGGAGCGGCAGACGGTGGTATTCGTCTGCCGCTGTTTCCTGAGTGTTTTTACTGAAGCAGCTTGAGGACATCCTGCTGCACGGAGTTTGCCTGGGAGAGTGCCGCGATGCCGGTCTGGCTCAGGATCTGGAACTTGGCCATATCGCTGGTCGCCTGACCGTAGTTGGTTGCGCGAATGTCGTTCTCCGCCGAGGACAGATTGACCTGCTGGGCGTTGGCAACATTCTGGGCTGCACTGAGCTGGTTAATGTTGGCACCGATGGAGCCGCGCTGATAGGCGACGTCTCCGACGGCAGTGGTGAGGGCGTTCAGAATGGCCGTAGCCGTAGTTGCGCTCAGAGTTGCGTTCGTCGTAAGGTCCTGGCCGGCGGCGGCGGCGCCGACCGTTCCCACACTGCTCTTGCTCAGGACGCCAATCGTTTCGGCGAACGTGGTTGTGCCGGCCGTGGTTCCATCGCTGACGACGATGTTGACAGCGGTTGAGGTGAAGAGTTTGTTGCCGTTGTAGTTGGTCGTCGAACCGATGTTTCCGATCTCGGTCAGGATGTTCTGGTACTCCTGATTGGCCGAGCTGACCTGGTTGGAGTTCAGAGTTCCGTTGGAGGCTTCAGTGGCCAGCGTGACGGCGCGATCGAGCAGGTTCGTCACCTGGGCGAGTGCACCGTCGGCAGCCTGGAGCATGCCGACGCCGGAGTTGGCATTTTGAGCCGACTGGGTGAGGGCGGCGACGTTGGCGTGCAGGCCGTCGGCCAGAGCCAGGCCGGCCGCGTCGTCGGCGCCGCTGTTGATGCGCGAACCCGAGGAGAGCTGCTGCAGAGTGCTCTGCAGGCTCATCTGGGTCTGGTTGAGGTTGTTCTGCGCGTAAATAGCTGAGATGTTGTTCAATACGCCCAAGGACATTGGGGAACGCTCCTCTTATCACTCGATTTGAGTTACCGCACTGCCTGTCCTGGGGAGATCCGGACCTTGCGAAATGATCTTCGGTCCAGCTGACCTTTAGCGAAAGGCTTTGCGTTCTCCCCCCTCATCGGCGTGACTTGGAGGGACTTGAGGGGTGTCCCTGCGAGGATCATGAACCTGCGGGTTGTACTCTATTGCTGCCCCCTCCTTTGGCCGATGAGAGACAAAGAGAGGAAGTCCCCCATGATTGAACTGACTCGCCTGAACGGCAGTCGCCTCAGCATCAACTGCGATCTCATCAAATATGTGGACTCGGCCCCGGATACGCTGATGACGCTGGTGACCGGAGAGAAGCTGGTGGTGCTGGAGTCCCGCGCCGAGGTGACGCGCAAGATTATGGACTATCGCGCCTCGGTGATCCGTCTGGCGTGGCCGGATGCGGACGCGGCGCTGTCGGCAAAGGGCGCACGCACGGCACAGGACGTATTTACAGAGGCCGAGAAGGCCACGACCTAAGACATATCTCTAAAGATTCTTTAAAGAGGACGTTATGGACATCGCCAGCGTTGGTGGCATCTTAGTCGCATTTCTCGGTATTTTGATGGGCATGATGATCGAGGGCGGAAACATCGGCCAGGTTACGCAGCCGACCGCGGCGATGATCGTGATCGGCGGAACGATGGGAGCGGTGATGCTGCAGTTTCCGCTGAAGACCTTCCTGGGAGCGCTCAAACGGTTGATGCGGGTCTTCGTCTCGGGGGGAGCGGATAACGAGGAAGTCCTCAAACAACTGGTCCAGTTCGCCAACAAGGCCCGCAAGAGCGGGATCGTCTCACTCGACCAGGATCTGGCCTCGGTGAAGGATCCTTTCTTCCGCCAGGCGCTGATGCTTGCCGTCGATGGAACGGAGCCGAACGAGGTCCGCAAGATCATGCAGATGGAGCTGGATAACAAGTCTGAGATGGAGGAGAAGATTCCGCAGGTCTTCGAGGCGGCGGGAGGCTACTCGCCGACGGTGGGGATCATCGGCGCCGTACTCGGCCTGATTCAGGTCATGCAGCACCTGGACAATATCACCGAGGTGGGTCGTGGTATCGCGGTCGCATTTGTGGCAACGATCTATGGGGTCGCGCTGGCGAACCTGGTCTTTCTTCCGGCGGCGGGCAAACTGAAGATCCGGCATCGCGAGGAGCAGATGGCGAAGGAGATGGTGCTGGAAGGCGTGATCTCGATCCTCGAAGGAATGAATCCACGCATGATGGAGACCAAGCTGCGCACCTTCCTGCCGGAGGGCGAAGGGGCGGAGGCCGCGGCGGAGGCTGCCGCGTGAGCCGCAAGAAGAAGCACGAACATGTAAACCATGAGCGCTGGCTGGTCTCCTATGCGGACTTCATTACGCTGCTGTTTGCGTTCTTTGTAGTGTTGTTCGCTTCGAGTCAGTCGGACAAGAAGAAGCAGGCGCAGGTAGCGGCGGCGATGCAGACGGCGTTCACGCCTATGGGAAGCTTTGAGGCGCGTGCGAAGACTCCACCGCTCGAACAGGGAACACCTGCGTCGAGGGTGACGCAGCCGGCGATGCTGGCGATGCCATTTCCGCAGGCCGGGCAGGCGATGCCGAGTGAAGAGGAGATGATGGCACGCCTGGGGAGACTGGTGAAGAAGGCGGGAGGAGAGCTTCCAGCCGGAAGCGTGACCATGCGGTTAACTCCCGAGGGCCTTGTGATCTCGCTTCACGAGATCGGGTTCTTTCCTTCGGGCTCGGCGGAGGTGCGAAGAGAGTCGATTCCGGTGCTGGCTGCGCTGGCGGCGACGATTCCGGATGCTCCTCTTCGGGTGGAGGGACATACGGATAACGTGCCGATCCACACTTCGCAGTTTGCCTCAAACTGGGAGCTTTCGACGGCGCGAGCGAGCAAGATCGGGCGCCTGCTGCTGGAGCGCGGGACGATGCATCCGGCGAACGTCTCGGTGTCGGGGTATGCGGAGTTTCATCCTGTGGCCTCGAATGCGACTGGAGGGGGACGCAGTCAAAACCGGAGGGTCGACATCATTCTTTTGCGAGCCCCAGCAGCTTCACGATAACGCGCTTGGAACGCTGACCGTCGAATTCGGCGTAGAAGATGCGCTGCCAGGTTCCGAGATCGAGGCGTCCCTTCGTGACGGGCAGCGTGGTCTCATGATGCAACAGAAGGGCTTTCAGGTGCGCGTCGGCGTTATCTTCGCCGGTGCGGTGATGCTCGTAGCCCGGCCACCGGGGAGCCAGCTTGTCGAGCCATGTGCCGATGTCTTCGATCAAGCCGTCCTCGTAGTCGTTGACGTAGATGGCCGCGGTGATGTGCATGGGCGAGACAAAGCAGAGCCCGTCGTCGATGCCGCTGCGCTGCACGATCTGCTCGACCTGGGGAGTGATGTGGACCATCTCGTAGCACTCGCTGGTGTTGAAGGTAAGGTACTCGGTATGGGCCTTGCTCTGGGGCATAAGGGTCTCCTGAAGATAGATCTCTTTCAGGGAAGCACAACTTTGATTTTCTGAGAGAGGGGACAACCGAAATCGGCCTGAAACAGTCGTATTTCCAAGGGGACTTCGGATTAGGGATGCGTGGAAGTTGCTGCTAGAATCTGAGCAAACGCCCACAACTGACATTTTCAGACGCGGCAAAGGGAGAGATTAAGAGATGGCTTATGTGATTGCGGAACCTTGCATCGGGACAAAAGATTCGGCTTGTGTGGATGCCTGCCCGGTCGACTGTATTCACCCGAAGAAGGACGAGGCGGGCCACGCCGATGCGGAACAACTGTTCATCGACCCGGTTGAGTGCATCGACTGCGGCGCCTGCGTTCCCGTGTGCCCGGTCTCGGCGATCTATGCCGGCGACGATCTGCCGGAGAAGTGGGCCGATTTTCAGCAGAAGAATGCCGGTCACTTCGGACGTTAGTTCGGAGCAAGAAGGTGCAACGCGCGGCCTGTCTGGCTGCGCGTTTTGCTTTTCAGGGGCAGTGTATCGGGGTGGGTTGAACGAATGACGCAACGGCAGGGCGAGGCGATTGTGTTGCGAACCTGGCCGTTCGAGGAGGCGGACCTGTTGGTAAGCCTTCTAACGCGGGAGCAGGGGCGCATCAAGGGAGTTGCGCGTCATGCGATGCGGTCACGGCGGCGGTTCGGCGGGGCGCTGGAGCCGATGACCTATGTTCGCGCCACCTACGCAGAGAAGCCTAAACAGGAGCTGGTTCGGCTGGACGGGTTCGAGATCCTGTGGTCGCCGCTGGCGGAACCGGTGGACTATGGACGGACGGCTGCGCTGGAGTTTGTTGCGGAGGTGCTGGAAGAGGCGCTGCCGGAACAGGCTCCGGAGGATGCGGTGTTCCGGCTGGCAGTGACCGCAGTCGAAGAGATGCATCTTGGACGCATGTGGATGCCGGTGATGTATTTCGCGCTGTGGATGAGCCGGCTGATGGGATGGATGCCGGCGCTGGGGCACTGCGTGGTCTGCGGGCTGGACCTGCGCGGGCAGACGGTATGACGTGCGAAGACGACCAGCGCGGCGGCAGTGAGGCGCTGCCGGGAGAGTCTGTCGCGGAGGCACAGAGGATCTTTCGTTCGACGGTGGGAGAACTGGCGAAGGAAGAGTGGCCAAAGAAAAGGGCGGCAGAGCTGCGCCATTTCGCGGTGGCTCTTCTGGAGAGGCATTTGGAGCGGAAGATTCGAAGCGCGCGAGCTTTGGAGAGGCTTTAAGCCTTCAGACACTATTCAGGCGGGCGGCCATCTTCGCGTCGCGTTTGGTGATTCCTCCTGCGTCGTGGGAGACGAGACCGAGCCGGACGCTGTTGTAGCGGATGTCGATATCGGGGTGATGTCCGGCCGACTCTGCGATCTCAGCGATACGGTTGGCAAAGGCCATGGCCTGTTGGAAGTCTTTAAAGGTCCAGTCGCGGACAAGCTTGCCGGAGTCGAGCTTCCATTCTGGATTTTCCTTCAACAGGAAATCAATCTCGGACTGAGTGAGTACCGCCATGGTCGCCTCCATGCTTCGTCATTGCCTATGTTGGATGCCATGACAGGCTTCGGGTTGATCCAGCCCTGGTGGAATTTATGCAGGTCAAGGCAAAATGTGGTTTCTTCATGCGGCTCGACTGGAGTGGACGGACCTGTATTTCTCTCCCTCAACAGGTCCCTCCACTCCGCAGCGTCCGGGATAACACTTCATTTCGTTTGTTTCTCTTCATTCATCGTTGATTCATCTATTCAGTCTTTCCCTTTTAATCTCAAATTGACAGCAGCTCCGGTCGGAATGCGCTTTTTCTGGGCATCGCGTGCCGGCCAATTTTCGACACCCTAGAGCGAGGTGAGGGCGTCGAAGCCGGGCTCTTCGGTCCTGCTGCGAATTCCGATCCACTCTTCCTCGGGAATCGTTAGAAAGACTTTGACGATGGCAGGATCGAACTGAGTTCCGGAGCAGCGGAGGATCTCCGTGCGTGCGGCGGCGAAGGAGGTGCCTTTGCGATAGGGCCGGTCGGAGGTCATGGCGTCGAGCGTGTCGGCGATGGCGAAGATGCGTGCCCCGAGAGGAATTTCGGCATC
>Ga0193742_1000612_pt1 | contig 23430 bp, 17 predicted proteins | sample L2c1metaG_FD_165511 | JGI IMG/M metagenome (GOLD analysis project Ga0193742, IMG submission 165511) | Soil microbial communities from a riparian zone of the East river system, Colorado, United States - L2c1 | ecosystem: Environmental > Terrestrial > Soil > Riparian zone | place: USA: East River... | reverse complement strand
CGTGGCCGGGTGTGTCGGGTTCGATCTCCAGCGTCGTGTAGATCGCGCCCAGGAACAGCCAGCTGCCATGATCGCGGCTGACGAGATTGGTGTGCTTGCCCTGCCACCCCAGCCCCGCCGCTTCGGCCAGCGGCTTTTCCATCACCGGCGCGGTATCGACGAATACCTTCACGTTAGCGTCCGGTGCCGCCGCGACGATCGCGCGGGCGACCTGCTTCAGCGCCTTCTTGACCGTATCATGGTAATCGCCACCCTGCGCATAGACCGAAATCCGGCCAACCTGCCCTTCATCGGCCAGCGCCAGCGGATCGCGCGGCGGTGCATAGCTCATTCCCAGCGCAATCACCGACCGCACCTCCGGCCACAGATCGGCGGGGGCCGTGCGGTGGTGCGCGCGTTCCGCCATCCAGATCATGTCGCCGTGCATGCCTTGGCCCAGCCATTCGCGCAGTCGCGCGCCCGCGAGCGGCGCGGCGTCGGCGCGCGCCACGCCCCACGCGGCGAAGCCCGCCGCATCCACCTCTTGGGCGATCAATTCGCGCAAATGCTTGTCAGCCGTCACCCCGCCCCGCTACCACGGCAGGCCACGGACCCGAGGGGAAAATTTCGCGTGAGTGCAGCACTGGCGGTCAGCGCATCGGGACTGGTCAAGGATTTCGGCGGCAAGCGGGTGGTGAAGGGTGTGGACCTGGCGGTCCCGACCGGTGCGATCTACGGCGTGCTCGGCCCCAATGGCGCGGGCAAGACGACGACGTTGCGCATGGTGCTGGGCATCATAGAGCCCGATGGCGGCACCCGCACACTGCTGGGCGAGGCGCGCCCGCGCGACGCCGGCGACCGGGTGGGCTATCTGCCCGAGGAACGCGGCCTTTATCCGACGATGAAGGCGCGCGAGGCGATCGCCTTCATGGGCGCGCTGCGCGGCCTCGACTGGAAGGAAGGCCGCAGGCGGGCCGAGATACTGCTGGGGGAGGCGGGGCTTGGCCACGCCATCGACGAGAAGATCAAAAAGCTCAGCAAGGGCATGGCGCAGCTGGTCCAGCTGCTCGGGTCGGTCGTCCACGGACCCGAACTGTTGGTACTCGATGAGCCCTTCTCGGGCCTCGACCCGGTCAATCAGGAACGGTTGGAGGCGCTGATCCTCGCCCAGCGCGACCGCGGCGCAACGATCCTGTTCTCCACCCATGTCATGGCCCATGCCGAACGGCTGTGTGATCGGCTGGCGATCATCGCCAAGGGCACGCGCCGGTTCGAGGGGACCGTGGCGGAGGCGCGCGGCGTGTTGCCGATGCAGGCGCATTATGTCCCGCATACGCCGCACGAAGGCATCCGCGCGCTGTTGCCCGCCGATGCGCGTGTCGATGGCGAGGGCTGGCGCTTCACCGTTCCCAAGGAAGGTATCGAGCCCTTGCTGGTCAAGCTGATCGACGCGAAGCATGGCATATCGGGCCTGTCGATCGAGCGCCCCGGCCTGCACGAGGCTTTCGTCCGCATCGTCGGCGAAGCGGATGCGGGAGACGTCGCATGACCTTGGGCATGAGCCGCGCTTCCCGCACCCTGCGCCAGACGCTGACCATCGCCCGGCGCGATTTCGTCGCGACAGTGTTCACGCCCACCTTCCTGATCTTCCTGCTCGCCCCGCTGATCATGCTCAGCTTCGGCGCGATCGGCGGGTTGGGCGCGGCGACGATGGCCGACAGTTCGGCCGAACAGATCAAGCTGGTGGCGTTGGCCGGCGATGCCGATCGCGCACGGCTGATTCGGGCAGACCGCGAGTTGCGCCCCGTCTTCCGAGAGACCGAAGCGCCGCCCGCGCTCGAGGTGCGCCCGACCAGCACCGATCCGGCCCAGCAGGCACGCGCGCTGTTCGACGCTGACGATATCGAGGTATCAGCGGTGCTCTACGGTCCGCTCGAGCGCCCGACAGTGCTGCACAGTGTCGCCGGTGCGCGTTCGGCCACCTATCTGGCGACGCTGGCCGAACAGGCGTTGCGCAACGAACGCGCGGGGACCACGGCGGCGCTCTCCACCGCCACCATCCGGCCGGTCGCGCGCGAGGGCGCGACCCGTTCGGGCCAGCAGGCAGCAGGCTTCGGCGCGGTATTCGTGATGTTCTTCCTCACCCTGCTCCTCGCCGGCCAGACCGTCGGCATGCTGGCGGAGGAGCGCAACAGCAAGGTGATCGAGGTGCTCGCCGCCGCTGTGCCGCTGGAGGCGGTGTTCTTCGGCAAGCTGGTCGGCATGTTCGGCGTCGCGATCCTGTTTGTCGGCTTCTGGGGCACGCTGATCACGCAAGGCGCGGCATTGCTGCCGGGCGATGTGGCGAATGCGCTGGGCGCGGTATCCCCGGCGATGGGTTTCATCCCCTTCGCGATCATCTTCCTGATCTACTTCGCGATGGCGTTCCTGCTGCTCGGCGCGGTGTTCCTCGGCGTCGGCGCACAGGCGGCAACCATGCGCGAAATCCAGATGCTGTCGCTGCCGATCACCATCTTCCAGGTCGCGATGTTCGGGTTGAGCGCCGCCGCCGCATCCACACCGGGATCGACATTGGCCACCTTTGCCGAGATATTCCCGTTCAGCTCCCCCTTCGCCATGGCGGCGCGAGCGGCGAACGCGCCGGAGATATGGCCGCACCTGTTGGCCATCGTCTGGCAGGCGTTGTGGTTGGCGATCACCATCGCGATCGGCGCGAGCGCGTTCCGGCGCGGGGTGCTGCAATCGGGAAGCGGTGGCAAAATGAAACTTTCATCGCTGTTCGGGCGCGGCTGACCCGTTTCGCCATTGACAAGAGTGTCAGTAAGCGTTTCTCTTACAAAAAGAGGAGCGGGACAATGGCGACGGTTGCGGCGGATATGGCGACACGATTCCCCAAACCTGCGGTGATCGATCCACTCGACGTCAGCCGCGCCGAGCTTTACCGCGACGATACCTGGCACGAGCCGTTCCGCCGCCTGCGCGCCGAGGCGCCGGTTTACTACACCGAACATAGCGAGTTCGGCCCCTATTGGTCGGTCAGCACCTACAAGGGCATCGTCGAGGTCGAATCGCTGCCCGATCTCTATTCGTCCGAGGCCGGCGGCATCACCATCGCCGATTTCCTGCCCGAATCCGACGTAAAGATGCCGATGTTCATCGCGATGGACCGGCCAAAGCACACCGGCCAGCGCCGCACCGTCGCCCCCGCCTTCACGCCGTCCGAAATGGCGCGGCTGACCAGCAATATCCGCGAACGCACCGAAGAAATCCTCGATACGCTGCCGTGGAACGAGGAGTTCGATTGGGTCGATACCGTGTCGATCGAACTGACCACGCAGATGCTCGCGATCCTGTTCGACTTCCCCTGGGCGGACCGGCGCAAGCTGACCTTCTGGTCAGACTGGGCGGGCGATATCGAGCTGGTCAAGAACGAGGAGCTGCGTCTCCAGCGGCTGCAGCACATGTACGAATGCGGCGCCTACTTCAAAAACCTGTGGGACCAGAAGGTCGGCAAGGAGCCGACGCCGGACCTGATCTCGATGATGATCCATTCGGACGCGATGGCGGAGATGGATCACATGGAATTCATCGGCAATCTGATCCTGCTGATCGTCGGCGGCAACGATACCACGCGCAACTCGATGACCGCGCTCGCTTACGGCCTTGACCTGTTTCCCGACGAGCGGGCGAAGCTGGAGGCTGACCCCGGCCTGATCCACAACGCGGTGCAGGAAATCGTCCGCTGGCAGACCCCGCTCGCCCATATGCGTCGCACCGCGACCGCCGATGCCGAGCTGATGGGTCAGCAGATCAAGGAAGGCGACAAGCTCGCCATGTGGTACATCTCGGCCAATCGCGATCAGAGCGTGTTCGGCGAGGATGCCGACAAGATCGTCGTCGATCGTCCCAATGCGCGCCGCAACCTCGCCTTCGGCCACGGCATTCACCGCTGCGTCGGCGCGCGCCTGGCCGAACTGCAAATCGCCGTGTTGCTGGAGGAAATGGCCAAACGCCGCATGCGGGTGAACGTGGTCGGCGAGCCCACCCGCGTCGCGGCGTGCTTCGTCCACGGCTATCGCAAGCTGCCGGTGACGATCAGCAAATATTGATGTCTTTTACCTCTCCCGCAGGGGAAAGGAGGATGCAACTTTTTGCCCCGCCAGCGAATATCCCTCAAAGGAGTTTCGCGATGACATTCGATCGCCGCCAGATGCTGTTCGGCGCCGCCGCCCTCACCGTGCTTGCCGCGTGCGGGCGGGCAGAGGCGCAGAAATACGCCGTCACCATGACCGACGCCCAGTGGAGGCAGAAACTGGGGCCGCAGGCCTTTGCGGTACTGCGCAAGGAAGCGACCGAAGCGCCCTATTCGAGCCCGCTCAACGGTGAGAAGCGCGCGGGCATCTTCGCCTGCAAGGGCTGTGACCAGGCGGTCTATTCATCCAGCGCGAAGTTTGAAAGCGGCACCGGCTGGCCCAGCTTCTGGCAGCCGCTCAGCCCGAAGGCGATCGGCACCAAGACCGATTTCAAGATCGGCCTGCCCCGCACCGAAGTCCATTGCAGCCGCTGTGGCGGACATCTGGGGCATATTTTCGATGATGGGCCGAAGCCGACGGGCAAGCGCCATTGCCTGAACGGCGTGGCGCTGATCTTCAAGCCCGGGCGGGCTTGAGGCTTACTGCCCGCGGTAGATGTCGATCAGGCTGGCGAGCTGGATCAGCCGGTCGTTCGTCGGCTCGGTCTTGGCCATCTGCACATGGGGCAGCGTGCCGCCGCCGCGATCGTAGATGAAGCCGTACACTGGATAGCTGCTGATCCCCATGCGGCCGCGGTACCAGACCTGCACCTTCGACCAATCGCCGGCTTCGGACACGTCCACCGCGCGCACGTCGCGCTCTACGCCGCCGCGATAGGACCAGTTGGCGTGGGTCAGCAGCACTTCGCGATCGCTGACTATGCTGGTCACCTTGGCGACGTGGCCAAGCCGCATCTTGCCGCTGGATTTGAACGCCATCACCGCGCCGACCTGGGGCTTCTGCCCACGTTCGTACAGGCCATCGGCCTGTGCCCACCAGGTGTGGGCATTGCCACGGATCTGGATGTCGGTGACCGAGCGGGCGAATGTCACGCACTGCCAGAATTGCGCCTGTGCCGGTCCTGAAATCATCAGGCCGAACGAAAGGAGCAGCGCAAAACGCGCAGAAAAGCGTGCCATCATGGTGATGCGACCCCCCAAGGTCCCCGTGAACTCTTGTGATGCTGGTTAAGCAGGGGTGGTTAACGAAAAACAGGGGGCCGGCACGGCGAAGCGATGAGCCGTGGGAGTCGTGCGGCCACCGGAAGGCGCGGACGGAAACCTTATCCTTTCCAGCCGACAATGCCGTCCACCGTTCCAGTGGTGACGCTGTGATAGCCCGGCCGCGCCCTTGCATAGATGCGCCTGGCGGCGGTCTGCCCCCATGCACCCTGCGCCATCAACGCGGTGAACAGCGGCGCGACGAACTTGCGCCGGCCCATGCTGTTGAGGAACGCATCGGCAGACTCGAGCGCGGGCGGGTAGCGGCTGGAGGTGGCGAGCATCAGCCAGGCGAAGCGCACCTCGCTGTTGCCGCTGGTGTTGAACCTGAACGCCTCGTCCAGCGCCGTCAGCCGTTCGGCCGAGAGCCCGCGCGGCAGCTGGTTGAGGAAGCGCACCGTCTCCTGCGTCACGCGCTCGGTGGGAACGGCGGTGATGTTGCCGGTCTCGGCGAATTCCTTCGCAGCCTTGTCCATCGCTGGAAAGGCATCGGAGCGGACATGCACCGCATTCTCCGGAATACCCGGCTGATACACCCAGCGATCGAGCTGGAGTCTTTGCTCCAGCGCGGTGTCGCCCTTGATCAGATGCTCGCGGATATCGCGCAGGAACCCCGCGCTGGTCTGCGGCTGGAAGGCGTGACGGTCGAAATAGCCGCGCAGATACTCATCGAACCGGTCGCGCCCGACCGCCTGCTCGATCGTCCTGAGGAAGGTCGCGCCCTTGTCATAGGCGATCTGCGTCATCCCGGCATCGGGATCGCGGTCGAAGGCGAGGTTCAGATGCAGCTGTGTGTCGGGCGAGGCCGGTCCGCCGACCTCCTTCACCGCGTCCTCCATCGTCGTCCAGGCCAGATCGGCCTCCATCGCGGCGCGGCGCTTGCCGTACATCGATTCCATGATGCGGTTTTCGAAATAGCTGGTGAAGCCTTCGTTCAGCCAGAAATCGTTCCACGTCGCGTTGGTGACCAGATTGCCCGACCAGCTATGCGCGAGTTCGTGCGCGATCAGGCTGACGAGGCTCCGGTCGCCCGCCACCACCGTCGGCGTGGCGAAGGTGAGGCGCGGGTTCTCCATACCGCCGAACGGAAAACTGGGCGGCAGCACCAGCACATCGTAGCGGCCCCAGCGATAAGGACCGTAGAGCGCCTCGGCCGCCTCGACGAACTTCTCCAGCTCGCCGAACTCCTTGGCCGACGCCTCCAGCCTCGACGGTTCGCTCCAGATGCCGGTGCGCGGGCCGAGCGCCTGGAAACGCAGATCGCCGACGGCGAGCGCGATCAGATAGGGCGCGACCGGCTGATTCATCTCATAGGTGAAGGTGCGCCCTCCTCCATCGGCGGCCTCACCCAGCACCGTCTGCGCCTCGCCGCTCATCACCGCGGTCAGCCCTTCGGGCACGGTGATCCGCGCCGCCCAGGTCTGGCGGATGCCGGGGCTATCCTGCGTGGGGATCCAGCTGCGGTTGAGGATCGCCTGGCCCTGGCTGAACAGATAGGGCTGCTTCTTGCCCGCGGTCTGACTGGGTTCCAGCCACTGCAGCGCCGCCGCTCCCGGTGCGCTTTCATAGGTGATGCGCAACTTGCGCGCGCCGTTCAGTTGCACCGTCAGCGGCGCGCCGTGGACGGGATCGCTTTTGCCCACCTGAAAGGGCAGCGCCTTGCCGTCCTGATCGGTGATGCCGGCGATCTTCAGATCGCGTGTGTCGAGTACGATCTTCTTCGCGCCAGCGGCCGCCTGCACATCCAGCGTCGCAGTGCCGCGCATCACCTTGCGCGTGAAATCGGCGGTCAGATCGAGCGCGACATGCGTGACGCGCGCCTCCGCTGGGATGGCGTAGCTATGGACGTCCCTGGCGTCGGGCGTGGTCAGCACATTGGCGACGGTGGAGGGATCGGCGGTCACGTTTTCCGCGACATTCTCCGCGGCGCTGCAGCTGGCCAGCGCAGTGGCGGCGAGCAGAATGGAGATCAAACGCATGGACACACTTTCATCTGGGAAACCGAGGATGGCGACAGGCTAGACCCCGCACTGCACCTTCGACAAGCACAGGGCGACCGGCTACCGTCGCACGCATGAACCGTGCCTTGCCTTTGCTGCTGATCCTCGCCGCCTGCCAACAGGGCACCGATGTCGCCGATGCGATCGGCAATTCGGGCCAGGCGGGCGATCCCCGCCCGGTCTCGCCGCCGCAATCGCAACCGCTCGATCCCGGCGCGCAGCCGGTGCGCATCGGTGAGGGCGGATCGGGGTTCAACGCGTGCCTGGGCACCGGCCGGGTGGTCAACACCACCGGGCTGGATGTGCGCAAAGCGCCGTTCGGGGACGCGACCCGCATCGGTAGCATCGCGCCGGATACGAGTGTGACCATCTGCAGCCGATCACTCGATCAGCGCTGGCTGGGCGTGGTCTATCGCCCCGCCGACCAGCCGGAGCTGGATTGCGGCGTGTCCGGCCCGGTCGAACGGCGGCAGGGTTACGAAGGCCCCTGCCTGTCGGGCTGGGTGTCGAGCGCCTTCGTGCGGCTGATTGCGGGCTGACCGCGCATCAGGTCGCATCACGCAGCCGGGCGAGCCGTGCCTCATGCTCCACCCGCCCGAACGGGAAGCGCGTGAACAGGTACGCGCCGAGCAGCCCGAGCGCATAATACATCGCCCCGTAGATCAGCGTCAGCCGATCGAGTATTGCCTCCGGCACTTGTCCCGGCGTCGCCTGATCGGGAAAGCCGGCGAGTGCGATGATCATGCCCGCCAGAAAAATGCCGATACCCGAAGTGCATTTCTGCACGAAGAAAGATCCGGCGAAGAACACGCCTTCGGAACGCCTGCCGGTCTTGGCCTCCGAATCCTCGACCACATCGGCCATCATCGACGCGCCGAGAATGAAGGCGGAGACGTTGCTCGCGGTGCCGAGTATGAAGAAGCCGAACAATATCGGCAGCAGCATCGCATTGCCGGGTTCCGGAAACTGCCCGAACAGCCGCAGCAGATAGGGAGCGGTGTTGAGTACCACGCCGGAAATGACGAAACAGGTCGCGGCAACCGGCTTGCTGCCGGTCTTTCCCACTCTGGGGGCGACGACGAAGGCGATCAGCACGCCGGTGAACAGCGCAATCGTCAGATAGACAAACACCGGCCCTTCGAACCGCCAAACATAGCTATAGAGATAGTTGCTGAGCGCATAGCTGATGCCCTGGACGGTATAGACGCACACGCCGGCCAGCATCAAAATGACGAAGGCGCGGTTGCGCACCGTCTCGACCAGTTCACCGAAGCTGTGCGCCAGCGTCGTCCGCACGATCGTCGGCTGCGGCAACAGGCCGATCTGACGGTGCGTACCGAGGGCCGAGACCAGGATCGCCGTCGCCATCAGGATGGCGCCGAGAATCGCAAAGCCGAGATAGCCGTCGCGGTTGAGCAAGCCGTTCGGGAATTCGGATGTCGGCGCGAGAAAGTACATATAGGCGGAAAGCAGCATGGTCAGCCCGCCCATCCAGCCAAACAGGTAACGATAGGCCATGATCCGCGTGCGCTCGTCATAGCCGGTCGTCAGTTCGGGCGTGAGCGCGACCGAGGGCACTTCGTAGCAGGACACCGCGGTGCGCACGACGACGGCGGTGGCGAACAGCCACAGCAGGGTCGCGGGCTCGGACAGCAAGGGGGGGTTCCACAACAACACCCAGCCGACCGCGATCGGCAGCGCCGACGCGTACATCCACGGATGCCGCCGCCCCCAGCGGCTGCGCGTGCGATCCGATGCGAAGCCGACGGCGGGATCGATGAGTGCATCGACCAGCAAGGCACACATCACCACCAGTCCAACCGTCGCCGAAGGCAGGCCGATCACCTGATTGTAAAACAGCAGCAGGAAGGTGCCGAAGCCGCTGTCCTTCACCCCGTAGGCCACCGCGCCGAAGCCGTAGGCGCCCATGGTTCCGTTGGAGAGGCGGCGGGGGGGCGGCGTGATCGCAGCGGGCGGATCGATCGCGGTGCTCACGCGGTGAACGTCTGAAGGCTGTCGAACAGGCCCGGTGTATCGGGATCCCAGCTGTGCCGCATCCCCACCGCCATGCCGCCATCGATCAGGATGTGCGTGCCGGTGACGAAGGCGGCGTCGTCGCTGAGCAGATAGGCGACCGCGGCGGCGATATCCTCCGGCCGCCCGGCCCGTGCGACCGGCTGCGCGTTCGACGCCATCCGCGCGATCATTCGGTTCGCCTGATCGCGCTTCTCACCTTCTATGCCGACCGTGGACGTGAAGATGTTGGTGGTGATGAAACCGGGACAGACGGCATTCACGCGGATGCGGTGCTGCGCCAGATCGGCGGCGGCCATCTTGCTCAGATGCAGCACGCCCGCCTTCGCCACCGAATAGGCGGTGGGCGCGGCGCCCGACATCAGCGCGGCGATCGACGCGGTGTTGACGATCGCGCCGCCGCCGCGCTTCGCCATCAGGGGGGCCGCCGCCCGGATGCCCAGCGCTACCGAACGCAGCAGCAGGTTCTGCGTCATGTCCCAGCCAGCCACGTCGATCTCGTCGATCTTGGCGCGCAGCCCGCCCGCCCCGGCATTGTTGAACAGCGCGTCGATGCCGCCATCGGCATGGGCTGTCGCCATCAGCGCGGCGATATCGCTGGGGTCCATCACGTCGCAGCGCTGATAGGCGATCCGGCCATCACCCTCGCCGACCACCGCCATTGCGCCGTCATCGTCGATGTCGCCGATCAACACCTCGGCGCCTTCCGCGACGAGGCGCAGCGCGGTCGCGCGGCCGATTCCCGATGCGCCGCCGGTGACCACCGCGCGCTTGCCCTCGAACCGCCGCATCCTTGCTCTCCAATTCTGCTTTTGCGCGACGATAGTATGGGGTTTGCCCGCGTCAATGCGCGACTTTTGAAATTGCGGTGTGGCGAGGCGGCGCTATAGCTCAGCGGCAAAGCCAAGCTGGAGAGGATGCCCATGGCGCTCGACGCCGAAACCTTCGATGCGCTGATCGACATGGTGCGGCGCTTCGTCACCGAGCGACTGCGGCCCCTGGAAGCACAGGTCGAGACGGACGACGCAATCCCCGAAGACGTCATCCGCGAGATGCGGGAGATGGGGCTCTATGGCCTGTCGATCGACGAGCGATATGGCGGCCTGGGCCTGACCATGGCGGAGGAGGTCAAGGTCGCGATCGAGTTGGGACGGACCACGCCCGCCTTCCGTTCGGCCTTCGGCACCAATGTCGGGATCGGCTCACAGGGGCTCGTCATGGCCGGGACCGACGAGCAAAAAGCCGAGTGGCTGCCGCGGATCGCCAGCGGGGAGATCGTCACCAGTTTCGCGCTGACCGAGCCGGATGTCGGTTCGGATTCGGCCGCGGTGAAGACCCGCGCGGTGCGGGACGGCGATGTTTATAAGCTCTCCGGCACCAAGCGCTTCATCACCAATGCCGACAAGGCCGACCTGTTCACGGTGATGGCGCGCACCGGCGGCGAAGGCGCGCGCGGCGTCTGCGCGTTCCTGGTACCCCGCGACCTGCCGGGGCTGAGCGTGGGCGAGCCAGAGAAGAAGATGGGCCAGAAGGGCGCCAAGGTCGCCGACGTCATTTTCGACGAGGTGCCGGTGCCGGCGAAGTACATGCTCGGCGCGGAGGGCGAGGGCTTCAAGATCGCGATGCGCGTGCTCGATCGCGGACGGCTGCACATTTCGGGCGTGTGCGTCGGCGTGGCTGAACGGCTGATCGCCGATTGCGTCGCCTATGCCAGCGAACGCAAGCAGTTCGGCAAGGCGCTGACCGAACACCAGCTGATCCAGGCGATGATCGCCGATTCGAAGACCGAATCGCTCGCGGCAAAGGCGCTGGTGCTGCAGACCGCGGAGATGAAGGACCGCGGCGAGAACACCACGATGGAGGCCGCCGCCGCGAAATATTATGCGTCGGAAATGGTCGGCCGCGTGGCGGACCGTGCGGTGCAGATCTTCGGCGGGGCGGGCTATATCGCCGACTACGGGATCGAACGGCTATACCGCGACGTGCGCCTGTTCCGCATCTACGAAGGCACCAGCCAGATCCAGCAGATCATCATCGCCCGCGAAACCGTGAAGCGCGGCGGCTGAATTCAGGAGAGGTAATATGGACACCAGCAAGCTGTTTTCGCTCGAGGGCCGCACCGCGCTCGTCACCGGCGGATCGCGCGGCATCGGCAAGATGATCGCGGCGGGGTTCATCGCGCAGGGAGCGAAGGTCTATATCTCCAGCCGCAAGGCCGAGGCGTGCGACGAGACCGCGGCGGAGCTGGGCCCGAACTGCATCGCGCTGCCGCAAGACATCTCCACCGTCGATGGCACGAAGAACCTCGCCGCACGCTATGCCGAGGTTGAGGACAAGCTCGATATTCTGGTCAACAATGCCGGCGCGGCATGGGGCGTGCCGTTCGAGGAGTTTCCCGAGGCCGGCTGGGACAAGGTGATGGACCTCAACGTGAAGTCGCCCTTCTTCCTGACCCAGGCGCTGCACCCCGCGCTGAAGGCGGCGGGATCGGCGGTGCGGCCGGCGAAGGTGATCAACATCACCTCGATCGACGGACTGCGGCTCAACCCCTGGGACACCTACAGCTATCACGCGTCCAAATCGGCGCTGATCTACCTGACCAAGCGCCTCGCCGCGCGGCTGATCCGCGACCATATCAACGTCACCTCGATCGCGCCGGGCGCCTTTGCCAGCGAAATGAACAGGGCGGCGCGCGATCACGGTGATGCGGTGGCGCAGGGCATCCCGGCCAAGCGCATCGGCGAAGCGGAGGACATGGCCGGCACCGCGATCTTCCTGGCGAGCCGTGCGGGCGATTATATCGTCGGCGACACGATCGTATGCGACGGCGGACTGGTCAATGCGGCGCTGGGGACGAGTATCGACGCCTAGCGCGCGATACCCCCCGCCGCCAGCACCGCCAGCGTCACAAGCTCGCCCGCCGTGCTGGACATCGGTGCGATCTGGACCTGTTTTTCCATACCGATCAGCATCGGACCGATCATCGAATCCCCTCCCAGTTCGCGCAGCAGTTTCGCGGAGATATTGGCCGATTGCAGCCCCGGCATGATCAGCACATTGGCCGGGCCGGACAGCCGCGCAAAGGGATAGTTCTTCAGCAGCTTCGGGTTGAGGGCTGTGTCGGGTGACATCTCACCTTCATATTCGAAGCTCACCTGCCGCCCGTCGAGCACCTGCACCGCGCCACGCAAATTCTCCAGCCAGCGCCCTTCGGGATTGCCGAAATTGGAATAGCTGAGGAAGGCGACACGCGGTTCATGCCCCATCCGCCGCGCGACCGACGCCGCCTGTTCGGCGATGTCGGCCAGTTCATCAGATGTCGGCCGCTCGTTGATCGTCGTGTCGGCGATGAACACGGTGTGGGTCGGGCCGACCAGCACGTGCATGCCGAACGCGGTCTCCCCGGCGCGCGGATCGATCACCCGGCGAACTTCCCGCATCGTGTGCGCATAGGTACGCGTGATGCCGGTGATCATCACATCGGCCTCGCCCAGCTGTAGCATCGTGGCGCCGAAGATGTTGCGATCCTGGTTGATCATCCGCTCGCAATCGCGGCGCAGATAGCCGCGCCGCTGGAGCCGCTCGTAGAGGAAATCGACCATTTTGGGGACGAGCGTGGAGGTGCGGCTGTTGTGCACCTCGAAGCTCTCGGGATTGTCGATGCCCAGCGCGCGGAGGCGATCATGCACATCGTCGCGCCCGACCAACACCGGCGTGCCATAGCCGCCGTCACGGAAGGCGATGGCGGCGCGCAGCACAACCTCCTCCTCACCCTCGGCGAACAATACGCGCTTCGGGTGCGCCTTGGCGGCTTCATAGGCAGAGGTCAGCGCCGCGGTGGTCGGGTTCAATCGTCCGCGCAGCGTCTGGCGATACGCCGCCATGTCCATGATCGGCTTGGTCGCGACGCCCGAATCCATCGCCGCCTGCGCGACGGCGGAGGACACCACCTCCATCAGCCGCGGATCGAACGGTGCGGGGATGATATATTGCGGCCCGAAGGTGTGCGTGGAACCGTACGCCGCCGCCACTTCCTCGGCGACCTGCTGGCGCGCGAGCAGCGCGATGGCGTTGGCCGCGGCGATCTTCATATCCTCATTGATCGTCGTCGCGCGCACGTCGAGCGCACCGCGGAAGATGAACGGAAAGCCCAGCACATTGTTGACCTGGTTGGGATAATCCGAACGCCCCGTCGCCATGATCGCATCGGGCCGCGCGGCCAGCGCCAGTTCGGGCAGGATTTCCGGGACCGGATTGGCCATCGCGAAGATGATCGGCGCCTTGGCCATGTCCTTGACCATCTCTGGTTTGAGCGCGCCTGCCGCCGACAGGCCCAGGAAGATGTCCGCGCCGACCAGCGCCTCGGTCAGCGTGCGGGCTTCGGTATTGGCGGCATGGGCGGACTTCCACTGGTCCATGCCGTCCTCGCGGCCCTGATAGATCACTCCCGACCGATCGCACATGATGACATTGTCGTGACGGACGCCCATCGCCTTGATCAGCTCGGTACAGGCGATCGCCGCGGCGCCTGCGCCGTTGACGACGACCTTGACGTCCTTGAGGTTGCGCCCGGTCAGCAGGCAGGCGTTGATCAGCCCGGCGGCGGTGATGATCGCGGTGCCGTGCTGATCGTCATGGAACACCGGGATGTTCATGCGCTCGCGCAGGGTCTGCTCGATCACGAAGCATTCGGGGGCCTTGATGTCCTCCAGATTGATGCCGCCGAAGGTGGGCTCCATCAGCTCGACCGCGTCGATGAAGCGGTCGACATCTTCGGTGTTCAGCTCGATATCGATCGAATCGACATCGGCGAAGCGCTTGAACAGCACCGCCTTGCCTTCCATCACCGGCTTGGCGGCGAGCGCGCCGAGATTGCCGAGGCCGAGGATCGCGGTGCCGTTGGTGATCACCGCGACGAGATTGCCCTTGGCGGTATAGTCGTACGCAGTGGCGGGATCGGCGGCGATGGCGTGCACGGGAACCGCGACGCCGGGCGAATAGGCCAGGCTCAGATCGCGCTGGGTCGCCATCGGCTTGGACGCGATGATCTCGATCTTGCCCGGGCGGCCCGAGGAGTGGAACAGGAGCGCTTCCTGCTCCGAAAACTTCGCCGCACTGTCGTCGCTCATATATCTCTCCAACTGGCGGCCAGTCTTTAAGGGGCGAGCGGCGGGAGGCAAGCGCGCGAGGGAGGAGCTTCCCCACAAAACATCGTCATGCTGAACTTGTTTCAGCATCCATCGCGCCACAAGGCAGGTCCGCGCGCGTGGAGGGATGGACCCTGAAACAAGTTCAGGGTGACGGATTTGAGGTGCTGCACGATGCGGCCCTTCCCTGCCCCCTGATCGTCCGCTAACCCACCGCCAATGGCAGATGGCTCCCCCGCCCCCACCCCGATGATGGCGCAATATCTGGCGCTGAAGGCGCAGGCGCCCGACTGCCTGCTGTTCTACCGTATGGGCGATTTCTTCGAGATGTTCTTCGAGGATGCGAAGATCGCCGCTGCCTGCCTCGACATCGCGCTGACCGCGCGGGGCGAGCATGACGGGCAGAAGGTGGCGATGTGCGGCGTGCCTGTGCATGCCGCCGAGGCATATCTCGCCCGCCTGATCCGTGCGGGCCACCGCGTCGCGATCGCCGAGCAGACCGAGACGCCGGCGGCGGCGCGGGCGCGGATGGGATCGAAGGCGTTGGTGTCGCGCGGCATCGTCCGCGTCGTGACGGCGGGTACGCTGACCGAGGAGGCGCTGCTCGACGCGCGCACGGCCAATTGGTGCGCCGCGATCGGCGAGGCGGGCGGTGCGATCGCGGTTGCCGCCGCCGATGTTTCGACCGGGCGATTCGAGGTGATCCCGACCGACGCAGGGGGGCTGGATGCGGTGCTGGCGCGGCTGAACCCGGCTGAAGTGATCGGTGCGGAAGGCGACGAACGCGCCACCGTGACGCGCCCACGCGGCGAGTTCGACAGCGCGCGCGGCGAGGCGCGGCTGAAGGTGCTTTTCGGGGTGGCGACGCTCGACGGGTTTGGCCGGTTCGACCGCGCGACGCTGTCGGCGGCGGGAGGGCTGGTCCATTATCTGGACCACACCGCCAAGGGCCGACTGCCCTTTCTCCAGCCCCCGCGGATCGCAGCCATCCAGCAGCACATGGCGATCGACGCCGCGACGCGCGAGAGTCTGGAGCTGACCCAGACGGCGGCGGGCACGCGCAAGGGCAGCCTGCTCGATTGCATCGACAGGAGCGTAACCGGCGCGGGCGCGCGGCTGCTGGCGGAGGACATCGCCGCGCCGCTGATGGACCGCGCCACGATCGATGCGCGGCTGGATCTGGTCGGGCTGTTCCACGACGATTCGGCGCTGCGCCAGCGCACACGCGACGCGCTGAAGGCGCTGTCCGATATCGGCCGCGCGCTGGGGCGGCTGGCGGCTGGCCGCGGCTCGCCCCGCGATCTCGGCCAGTTGCGCGACGGGCTGGAGGCGGCACGCGCACTAGGCGAGCGACTGGGTCGGATCGACCAGCCCCCCACGCTGCTCGCGACGCTCCTCCCGACGCTGGGCGGCCACGGCGCGCTGACCGATCTGCTGTCCCGCGCGCTCGTTCCCACGCCGCCGATCGACGCCAGCGCGGGCGGCTATATCGCCGAAGGATATGACGCCGCACTCGACGATCTGCGCGCGACGGGCGGCGACGGGCGGCGCGCGATTGCCAAGCTGGAGGCGGATTACCGCGCACGCACCGGGATCGCCCAGCTCAAGATCCGTCACAACAATGTGCTCGGCTATCATGTCGAGGTGCCGGCCAAACATGCCGATGCGCTGATGGCGCAGGAATCGGGCTTCACCCACCGCCAGACGCTGGCGGGGGTGGTGCGCTTTAACGAACCCGCGCTGCACGAGGCGGCGAGCCGGGTGACGCAAGCGGGCGCACACGCGCTGGCGGCGGAGGCGGCGCATCTCGAAGACCTGACTGCCGCCGCGCTCGACCGCCGCCTCGCCATCGCCGCCACCGCCGATGCGCTGGCGCGGATCGATGTTGCGGCGGGGCTGGCCGAACGTGCGGCAGAAGGCGGCTGGGCGCGGCCCACTTTGGTCGATCATCCGTGCTTCGAGATAGAAGGCGGACGGCACCCGGTGGTCGAGGCGGCGGTCGCCAAATCGGGCGGGCGGTTCGTCGCCAATGATTGCGCCCTGTCCGAAACCTCGCGGCTATGGCTGGTCACCGGCCCGAACATGGGCGGTAAATCGACCTTCTTGCGCCAGAACGCACTAATCGCGGTGCTGGCGCAGGCCGGCGCCTATGTGCCTGCGACATGCGCCAAACTCGGCATGATCGACCGGTTGTTCAGCCGCGTCGGCGCGTCGGACAACCTCGCGCGTGGCCGGTCGACCTTCATGGTCGAGATGGTCGAGACCGCCGCGATCCTGGCGCAGGCAACACCGCGCAGCTTCGTCATCCTCGACGAGGTCGGGCGCGGCACGTCCACGTACGATGGCCTCGCCATCGCCTGGGCGGTGGTCGAGGCGATTCACGAAACCAACCGCTGCCGCTGCCTGTTCGCGACGCACTATCATGAACTTACGCGGCTGGCGGAGCGCTGCGAAGCCTTGTCACTCCACCATGTCCGCGCGCGCGAGTGGAAGGGTGATCTGGTGCTGCTGCACGAGGTGGCCGAGGGACCCGCCGACCGTAGTTATGGATTGGCCGTCGCGCGGCTGGCCGGCATGCCCCAGGCCGCTGTGGCGCGCGCCAAATCGGTTCTGGCAAAGCTGGAAGCAGGCCGCGCCGCGACCGGCGGGCTGGCCGCGGGGTTGGACGACCTGCCCTTGTTCGCCGCCGCGATGGAGGCCGAGGTCCAAGCCAGCGATCCGCTGCGCGACGCGCTGGCCACAATCGACGCCGATGCGCTGACGCCGAGGGAGGCGCTGGAGGCGCTCTATCGGTTGAAAGGACTGGCGGCCGACTAGGCCACCGCCGCCCTGAGCGTCGCCTTCACGCCTTGGGCGCCACCGTCCAGTTCGACGGCGCTCTTGAGGCTCTTGGCCATTGCGGCGATCAGCTTGGTGCCGACGCCAGTGCCCTTGATCGCGCCGTTCGGCGGCAGGCCGCAACCGTCATCCTCCACGCACAATATGAAATGCTGCCCTCCATCGAGCCGCAGATCGACCCGGATTTCACCGTCGCCATCCGCCGGATAGGCGTATTTGCACGCATTCGACACCAGTTCGCTGACGATCACCCCCAGCGAAACTGCCTTGTCGGTCGGCAGGCGGATCGGCTCGCTGTTGAGCGTCAGCACGCGGCGCGCGGCGGGCGTGGACCAGGTGCGGGTCAGTTCCTCGGTCAGCGCCGCCAGATAGTCCGCCATGTCCACGCCCTCGACATCGTTCGAGGTATAGAGCCGCCGATGGACCTGGCCGATCGCGGCAATGCGCTGCTGGGTGTCCTGCAGCGCGGCGCGGCCCGGCCCGTCCGGCAGCGCACGCGATTGCAGCTGGACGAAGGCCGACACCAGCTGCAGCGAGTTCGCCACGCGGTGGTTGACCTCCTTCAGCAGCGCCTCCAGCCGCGCGTTGCTCGCCTCCAGCGCATCGCGCTGGGCATTCTGGTGCAGCGCCTGATGGCAGGCGGTGGCGAACAAATCGAAGAACTCGTCGCCGACGGTCTTCACGACATAATCCGCCGCCCCGGCCTTCAGCGCCGCGACCGCGATGCGGCTTTCCTCCGATCCGGTGACGTACAGGATCGGCGGACAATCGGCCGCCTCACGCAGTCGAGCCAGCGTCTCCAGCCCGTCCATTCCCGGCATGTAATGATCGACCGCGATCAGATCGAAATGCTGATCCGCCGCCAGCGCCACGCCCTCCGGCCCGCTTTCGACCAGCGTCACATCGAACCCGCGCCGCGTCAGCGCCTTGGCGGTCAGCCGCCGCAGTCCGTCGTCGTCGTCGATGTAGAGAAGCCTGGGGAGTGCTTCGTTCAAACGTCGCCCTCCACTTCGGGCACCTGGATCACAGACAGGAACAGGCCCAGCTGGCGGATCGCATCGGCGAAGCTTTCGTAATTCACCGGCTTGGTGATGTAGACGTTGCAGCCGAGATCGTAGCAGCGCTGGATCTCGCGCATGTCGTCCGTCGTCGTCAGCACCACAACCGGCGTGCGCTTGATCGGGCTGTCATCGGCTTTGAGCCTGGCAAGGATGTCGGTGCCGCTCATGTCCGGCAGGTTGAGATCGAGCAGGATCAGCGCCGGGCCGTTCAGCGCCGGGCCGTTGGGTGCATTGAACAGATAGTCGAGCGCGCTGTGGCCATCCAGGAAATGGGTGATCCCGTTGCTGATCCCGGCGCGGCGAATATTCTTTTCGATCAGGCGCGCATGGCCCTCGTCATCCTCGATCATGACGATGTGGACCGGCTGGCTTTCACTCATCGGGCTTTCCCCCTTCACCCTGAAACACGGCGGGCAAGGAGAGACTGAAGGTCGATCCTCGCCCGAATTCGGAAACGCATTCTATCGTACCACCCAGGCGATACGCCAACGCGCGGACATGCGCGAGGCCGATCCCTTCGCCCGGTTCGGTCTGCGGACCGGACCGTCGAAACAGATCGAATATCCGCGCGTGATCCTTAGCGTCGATACCCCGGCCGTTGTCCTTGATGTCGATCAGTGCGCGGCCGGCGGCAACCTGGCCCGACACCTCAACCACCAATGGCCGGTCCGGCGCCCGGTACTTGACCGCATTCTCGATGAGATTGGCCAGGATCTGCTCCACCGCCAGCCGGTCATGCACCAACTGGGGGAGCGGCTCGACGATGCGGATCTCACCGCCCACCTGTTCGGTGCGGTGCGCCAGCGTATCGCGGATGCCATCCACCAGCACGACCAGGTCGATCGGCTCGGGCATCAGCACCCGCCGTCCCTCTCGCGACAGTTTCAGGATGGCGTTGATCAGCCGGTCCATCTTCTGGGTGGAGGATCGGATGAACCCGGCCGCCTCCGGCAGATCCTCGCGCGCCGCGAGCGCGGCTTCCTTGGTCAGCAGGGCGGGCTGTTCGGCCTCGACCCGGTCGACCAGTTCGGCCAGCGGCCTGGTCGCCGCCTCAAGCTCTGCGGTGAAACCCATCACGTTGACCAGCGGTGAGCGCAGATCATGGCTGACGATATAAGCGAAGCGCTGGATTTCGTCGTTCGCGCGCTGAAGATCGGCGGTGCGTTTGGCCACGGCGAATTCCAGGCCCTGGTTAAGGCCGCGCAACTGATCGCGCGACTGCGTCAGATCGCTGCTGTAGCGGCGCATCAGCAGCAGCGACGCGATCGCCATGATCACCAGCAGCACCCCGGCCACGCCGACAATGGCGAAGAACTGAGCGACGCTGGAGCGCTGCTCTGCCGTGCGCTCCGCCAGCAGCGCATCCTCCGCGTCGACCATGTCGCCCGATACGCGCCGGATTGCGGCGATCAGCGCGAGGCCCTCATCACGATCGCGAAAGCCGGCGACCGCGCGTTCGCGGCCGCCCTGCATGATGGTGGCGACAGTGGCCTCCAGCAATGCGATCTGTTGCCTGGAAAGATCCTCCAGCTGCAGCGCCTTTTCCTGCTGATCGGGGTTGTCCGCGGTCAGTTCGCCGATCGCGTCCACCGTCTGCGGAAGAGCGGCCACCGCCGTCGCCACCGTGCGGATATAGCCGGAATCGCTATCGAGCAGGAAGCCGCGCCGCGCGGTTTCCGCCCGCTCGCTGAGCGTCTGCAGCTCGCGCAACCGCGCTTCCACCTCATATGTGTGGGTGACCGCCGATACATGTTCCTGATTGCGTGAGACCATGTTGGCGGCCGCGATGCCGGCGATGATCAGCGCGGCGAAGCCTATCGCCATCAATATGAGCACGACGCGGCCGACGCGACCTTCCGCAACCCGCAATCTCTGAACGATAGGCGCCCGCATGGAGACGCGCCTTAAGTGACTGCCCGTCGTTCGCCAAGCGCAACATATTTGATGGAAATCGGGGTTTCGCGGGAACAGGGTGACGCGCAGACCGAGCGGCCCTATCTAGCAGCCATGTCGCAACGCTTCGAAACACTGACCAACCGCCGCGCGATAGTCGATCGCCGCGCGCTTGCCGATACGCTGTCTGCGATCGAGGGAAATGACGCCGCGACGCTGCGGCGCGAGGTGACGACGATCCTGAAGGCCGCGCTCGATGCGGGCCGGTGCGAGATCGAACGGCGGCTTGCCGAACATCCTTCCAAGGGGTTGGACGCCGCCGCCAGCCAGGCGTTCCTGATCGATCAGCTGTTGCGCCTGCTATATGATTTTACCACGCAGAAGCTGTACCCGAACAACAACCCGTCCGCCGCCGAACGCCTGCTGCTGCTCGCCGTCGGCGGCTATGGCCGGGGCGAGATGGCGCCGTTTTCGGACGTCGATATCGGCTTCATCACGCCGTACAAGCAGACGCCCTGGGCCGAACAGGTCATCGAATCGATGCTCTACAGCCTGTGGGACATGGGGCTGAAGGTCGGCCATTCGTCACGCTCGCTGGACGAGATGGTACGCCAGGCGAAAAGCGATCTGACGATCCGCACCGCGCTGCTCGAGGCGCGCTATGTGTGGGGCGATACCAAGCTGTATGACGAGGCTGCCGCGCGCTTCAAGCGCGAGGTGCAGGCGGGCACCGCGCGCGCGTTCATCGCCGACAAGCTGATCGAACGCGACATCCGCCACAAGAAGATGGGCGACAGCCGCTATGTCGTCGAACCCAATGTGAAGGAGGGCAAGGGGGCGCTACGCGACCTGCACGCGCTATTCTGGATCGGCAAATACGCGTACAATGTCCGCTATGTCAGCGAACTGGTCGAGGCCGGGCTGCTGACGCGCAAGGAATACCGCCAGTTCAACCGCGCCGAGAATTTCCTGTGGGCGGTGCGCTGCCACCTCCATGCGATCACCGGGCGCGCCGAGGAGCGGCTGACCTTCGACGTCCAGCGCGAGATCGCCGAGCGGATGCGCTATGCCGACCGCCCCGGCAAATCGCCGGTCGAACGCTTCATGCAGCATTATTTCCTGCAGTCGAAGACCGTAGGCGACCTCACCGGCCTTTTCCTGGCGCATCTCGACGAGAAGTTCGCGGCGCGCGGGCGGCGTATCGGGCTGCCGCGGATTCGGCGTTCACCGGCCAAGCTGAACGGCTTCGTGCTCGATCGCGGGCGGCTGGCGCTGCCCAACGAGCATTTCTTCGAAGACGACCCAGTCCGGCTGGTCGAGGTCTTCGCATTGGCCGACAAGCACGGATTGGAGGTCCATCCGCTAACGATGCGCGCCGCCGCGCGTGACGCCAAGCTGATCGACGGCAAGGTCCGCCGCGATCCCCGGGCCAACGCCTTGTTCCTCGACGTGCTGACATCCCCGCGCGATCCCGAGACGGTGCTGCGATGGATGAACGAGGCGGGGGTGTTTGGCCGTTTCGTGCCCGATTTCGGCCGCGTCGTCGCGCAGATGCAGTTCGACATGTACCACCACTACACGGTGGACGAGCACACGATCCGTGCGGTCGGGCTGCTGTCGAAGATCGAGCGCGGCGAGATGGAGGAGGACCATCCGCTTTCCACCGGGATCATCGATCAGATCGTGTCGCGGCGCGTGCTCTATGTCGCTGTGCTGCTGCATGACATCGCCAAGGGGCGCGGCGGCGATCATTCGGTGCTGGGCGCCGAGCTGGCCGACCGCCTCTGCCCGCGGCTGGGCCTGACCCCGGCGGAGACCGAAACGGTCGCCTGGCTGGTGCGCTGGCACCTCCTGATGTCCGCCACCGCGTTCAAGCGCGACCTGGCCGATTTCAAGACCGTGCTCGATTTCTGCGACGCGGTGCAGAGCCCCGAACGCCTGCGGCTGCTGCTGGTGCTGACCGTGGTCGATATCCGCGCGGTCGGCCCCGGAGTGTGGAACGGATGGAAGCGACAGCTGCTGTCGAACCTGTATGAAGCCGCCGAGGAAGTCCTGCGGCTGGGCCACAAGCAGAAGGGCCGCGACGAGCGCATCGCCGCCAAGCAGGAAGATCTGCGCGAGCATCTTGGGTGGGACGAGGCGCGCTTCGCCACGTTGGTCCGCCGTCTGCCGCCGGCCTACTGGATCGCCGAGCCGTCCGACGTGCTCCAGCGCAATGCGCGGCTGGTCGCGGATGCGGGCGAGACCCAGCTATCGATCGCCGCGCAGGTCTATCCCGAACGCGGCGCGACGTTGGTGACGGTCTATGCCGCCGATCATCCGGGCCTGTTCTACCGCGTCGCAGGCGCGATCCACGCGGCGGGCGGGAACATCATCGACGCGCGCATCCACACCACGCGCGACGGCATGGCGCTGGACAATTTCCTGGTGCAGGACCCGGTCGGCGGGCCGTTCGACCAGCCCGATCAGCTCGCCCGGATCAAGCGGGGGATCGAGGATGCGCTGGCGAACCGCACGCGGCTGGCCGACCGTCTGCAGCAGCGCCCGCTGTCACGTCCGCGCGCCGAGGCCTTCCCGATCGCGCCCGCGGTGCTGATCGACAACAAGGCCTCCAACCGCTTCACCGTGATCGAGACCAATGCGCGCGACCGGCCGGCGCTGCTCAACCAGCTGGCGCATGCGCTGTTCCAGTCCAAGGTGACGATCCATTCGGCGCACGTCGCGACGTACGGCGAGCGCGCGGTCGATACCTTCTATGTCACCGATCTGACCGGCGACAAGATCACCAACGGTCCGCGATTGAAGGCGCTCGAACGGCGCCTGCTCGAGGCTGCGGGTGGAGAGGTGCTGCAACAGGCAGCTTGAGAGGGAGAGCAACATGGGTGTGCAAGGGATTGGCGGCATCTTCTTCCGGGCGAACGATCCGGAGGCGCTCAACAGCTGGTATCGCGAGCATCTGGGCGTTGGCGCGGGGTGCAATGCCGATGGCGAAGGCGATCCAAACGACTGGTACTGGCAGGCCAAGGGCGGCCCGACCGTGTTCGCACCGTTCAAGGCGACGACCGACTATTTCGCCGCCGACAAGCAATGGATGATCAACCTCCGCGTGGCCGATCTCGACAGCCTGCTCGAACAGTTGAACGCGGCGGGCATCGCGATCGAGACGCGCGCCGAATGGGACGACC
>Ga0193742_1000611_pt1 | contig 23504 bp, 17 predicted proteins | sample L2c1metaG_FD_165511 | JGI IMG/M metagenome (GOLD analysis project Ga0193742, IMG submission 165511) | Soil microbial communities from a riparian zone of the East river system, Colorado, United States - L2c1 | ecosystem: Environmental > Terrestrial > Soil > Riparian zone | place: USA: East River... | reverse complement strand
AGCGTTTGCGCTGAAACGGGTAGGTAGGCATCTGCAATCTTTGTCGCGAGTAGTCGCGGTCGAAGCCAGTCCAGTCAATATCAACTCCGCTTTGGTAGGCCGTCGATACGCTGCTGAGCACTACCTCCCAGTCATCCTTGCCGTGGTTCATCGAAGGTAGCCATGTTTCTTGCGCTTGCCCTGCACACCGCTTCCCCAGTCCTAGTAGAACTGGCCTGGGCCCTATCTCGATAAAGGTGTCGATCCCTGCCGCGAGCAACGTCTCCATGCCCTGATGAAAGCGGACAGCATTGCGTGCGTGGTGTCGCCAGTAGGAAGCGTCAAGGGTCTCCTCGGGGCGCAACATGTTTCCTGAAAGGTTCGAGACCAGCGATAGACGAGGTATGAGATGGTGAACCCGGCTAGCCGCCTTCTCAAGAGCGTCCAGCATTGGTTCGACCGGTGGCGCATGGAAGGCTTGTGCTACCGGGAGCCGTTCCGAGTGAATGCCGGCTGCTTCAAAATCCTTGAGTGCCTCAGATACTGCATCAAGATTCCCTGAAAGAACGACGTGTTCGGGTCCATTCAGCGCAGCGATCGCAACCTGCTTGGAATGAGGCTCAAGGATAGCCGCCACGCGCTCCGCATCGGCGAAGACAGCCACCATCTGGCCCCGTTTTGCTGGCGTACCATCTCCTTTCACATGCAGAGCCTGCATCAGGCGTCCCCGCTCGGCGACAAGAGCAAGCCCCTCTTCAAGACAGAAGCACCCGGCGACACAGGCAGCCGCGAACTCGCCCAGGCTATGCCCCAAAACGGCAGTTGGCATCACTCCCCAAGACTGCCAGAGTGCGCTCAATGCGTATTCGATGGAGAACAGGGCAGGCTGTAGGTACGCAGCGTCATCGAAAAGATTCCGTCCCGCTCTGTCCGTATCACCATAGAGCTTCGAGAGGAGCGAACTCGATAGAATGGGGCGCAGAATCTCGTCGCACTCTTCCATTGCCCGCCGGAACGTCGGTTGCGTCTCATAGAACTGCCGGCCCATGCCCACGTACTGCGAGCCCTGGCCGGTGAAGAGGAAAGCGATCTTCCGAGGTTGCACCCCGCTGGACGGCAGGGTCGTTTGAGTAGACGCAGCGCTCAGTTGTTTCACAATGGCGTTTATTGTCTCTCCAACTACGGCTACTCGATGTCGATGGCAAGAACGCCCTGTGTTGGCGGAGAAGCACACATCTGCGATAGGGGCATCTGCCAAAGGCCCCCCTAGCCGATCGCAGTAGCGGCCTATCAAATCCTTCAGCGCATCGGCACTCTTTGCTGAAAGTGCCAGCACGTGCCGAGGTCGTTCTATGGATGTGGGCGTTGGCGTCTTTATACTCAGAGATGCTTCTTCCACGACGATGTGCACATTGGTCCCGCCGAAGCCAAAGGAACTGATACCCGCCAGACGAGGATGACCGTTTCGCATCCAGGGCTGCGATTGCTTTGGAATATTGAGCCGGCTGTCATCCAGCGAAATCAGCGGATTCAATTCCGTCAGGTGTAGATGAGGAGGAATCTCATTGTTCTGCATTGACAAAACGACCTTGATCAGACCGCAGACCCCGGCTGCCGCTTCGAGATGACCGACGTTGGTTTTGACGGAACCGATCCAGCAGGTTTCTCTCGCATCATGCCCCTCGGCAAATACCTCTTTGAGCGAGTTGAGTTCGATGGGATCACCGAGCAATGTCCCGGTCCCATGTGCCTCAATGTAGCTAACTGCGTCGGCAGTTATGCCTGCGTCTGTAAATGCACCTCGAATCACCGCTTGCTGAGACGGACCGCTTGGCGCCGTGAGGCCGTTGCTTCTGCCATCCTGATTGACGCAGGAGCCACGCACGACCGCAAGCACGCTGTCCCCATCTTCGATTGCATCGGTCAGACGCTTCAGTACAACCACTCCACAACCTTCGCCGCGAACATATCCGTCCGCTTTCGCATCGAAGGTCTTGCAGCGTCCGTGAGTCGAAAGCATTCCTGCTTTTTGGAATGCAATCGTCCAGGTTGAGCTGAGAATCAGACTCACCCCACCGGCGAGAGCCAAATCGGACTCGCCGGTACGAAGACTCCGTACCGCCTGATGCACTGCAACTAGTGACGAAGAGCAGGCCGTATCGATCGCCAAGCTAGGGCCGCGAAGATCCAACTGATACGAGATGCGGTTGGCCGCGATACTTGCTGCATTGCCTGTAGCGGAGTATGGATCGATGCTCTCGTTGTGAGCGATGCGGCTGTACTCGTTCCCGCTGATGCCGATGAATACACCTGTCCGCGAGCCTTTCAGCCGCTCAGCGCTGTATCCTGCATGTTCCAAAGCTTCCCATGAAACTTCGAGAAGCAGCCGCTGTTGTGGATCAACTTGTTCCGCTTCAAGCCCCGAGATCCCGAAGAACTGCGGATCAAAGCCATCGATTCGCTCAAGGAAACCTCCCCACCGTGGACCGGCACCGTTCCACCGCTCTGCAGGCGCCTCGGAGATTGCATCGATTCCATTCCGGAGCATCGACCAGAAGGCTGTCGGGTTCTCCGCACCGGGAAAGCGGCAGCCCAATCCAACGATCGCAATCGCATCCGATGTAAGGGCTTTGCTTGTCGACGTCTTTTCCAGATCGCGTGTCCCGGTCAGGTGCGCCGCAAGCAAAGCCACGGAAGGATAGTCGTAGGCGAGTGTGGGGTCCAAACGTCGTCCCAGCCATTGCTCCAATTCTCCTGTGAGTCCAATAGCTCCAATGGAATCGAGACCATAGCTGGCAAATGGCTCGTGGATCGAAATTTCATTGGGAAAGATCGACAATCGACGCGAGAGATCGCGTACGAGCCACGCTTGAATGGCCTCCACGGATACCGTTTGCAATGAATTGGATGGCGGCACACTCTCTGGGTTTATGGAACGCGGCTTCGGCTCCGCTGTTCCTTCTCGCCACTCGTTAAGAACCTCCAGTTCGCCAGTCAGGTACTGTGTCCGGCAAATCTGGCGCCGGACTTTGCCACTCGATGTCTTCGGTAAAGTTGCGGGTGGGATGAGAACGACCGCATAAGCTTGCAGTTCGTGATGCTTGGTGATCGCTTGCTTGATCGCCGTGGAAACACTCGCCACATCAAGATTGCGTCTTGCCGTCCGTTCCACTTCCTGCACCGCGACGAGTCGTTCTTCGCCTTCCACTTCAATGGAAAATGCGGCTCCAGCGTCAGCCATGAGACATGGGTGACTTTGCTGTACGGTCAGTTCGATGTCTTGGGGGTAATGGTTGACGCCGCGGATAATAATCAGGTCTTTGAGGCGGCCAGTAACGAAGAGCTCCCCTTCATGGAGAAAGCCGGTATCGCCAGTGCGCAGAAAGGGGCCTTCCGCTGAATTGGTCAGGTAGGCACGGAAAGCGTCCGCCGTCTCCTCGGGACGGTTCCAGTATCCCTGGGCCACCACAGGGCCAGACAACCATATCTCACCTACTTCATCAATCGCGCACTCGGTTCTCGACTCAGGATTGGCGATGATGACTCGCGTGCCAATCTCTGACCGGCCGCAACCGATCAGTGCCCGCCCATTCGCTTTATGTGGATCTGCAACCACGACGCGGTGGCGGTCGAGTGCATCGCCGTTTACTCGCAGGAATGTAGGCCTATCCTTAGCGCGCACGGCCGTAGCTTTCAGTGTGGATTCCGCTAGTCCGTAGCCCGGCGAAAAGGCGGTAGGATCAAATCCGTAAGGAGCGAACGCCTCGGCGAACCGGAGCAGCGTATCAGCTCGCACCGGTTCCGCTGCATTCAAGGCCATTTGCCAACTGCTTAGGTCGAGATTAGCTCGCTGCTCAACTGGAATCCGGCGCACACAGAGTTCGTACGAGAAGTTGGGGCCGCCGCTGTGGGTACCACGGAAGCGCGAGATGGCTTCCAGCCAGCGGACAGGCCGTTGCAGAAATGTAGCCGACGCCATGAAGACGCAGTGAACCCCGCTCCAAAGTGGCTGGAGAATTCCATAGATGAGCCCCATGTCATGGAACATGGGGAGCCATGTCACCAGCACACTGTCCGCTGTGTGGTTCCAGCCGCGGTCAAGATCCTCCATGGTCAACAAAAGGTTGCTGTGATTGACCATCACTCCCTTGGGCGCCGAGGTCGATCCGGAGGTGTATTGGAGCATCGCAAGGGTGTCGCCGTTGATAGTCGGTAACTCCCATTCTTCGGCGCTTTCCAAATCGAGTTCATCGCTGGAGATCCAACGGAGGCTCTGTAGCCACGCTGTCTGCCCATCCAGCTTCGCGACCATTGCTTGTATTTTGGTTGTGGTAAGCGCAGCATCCGCGCCCGAATCCTCCACAATCGTCTTGATTCGATCAAGGGACGCATTGCGGCGTGGTGGGTAGGTAGGAACAGCTACGGATCCGGCATAAAGGCATCCCAGAAATGCAGCAACATAATCCAGCCCTGGTGGGTACACCAGCAGAACACGCTGACCGGCAGCATTACCCCTCTTTTGCAACAAGGACGCTATGGCTCGAGCTCTTGTGTCGAGCGCCTCATAGCTCAATTGGAGTTTTTCTGTCTCCCCATCCACCAGAAAGGTGTAGGCCGTTTGGGCTCCTCGCTCAATCGCTTTGACGCGTAAGAGATCGATGACCGTCGATGCCGCAGGGGAAGGTCCCCCCGGCAACCCAAGATGATCTGACAACTCAATTGCCCAGCTTCCACGCATGTGAATCTCTACAGTGGCTGAAGTATTCGCTGCAAAACATTGCCAGAAACCACACCCCATAGGGGAATGGTCATGGGTCGAACAGTTAATGGGAGAGATAGAGTAGTAGATGAAACTGCAACAGTTTATGAACTGTTGTCAATGTAAGGTTACGTTATTACAGTATGTTTTTTTGGTCAATTTTTGGCCCAATTACGCAGGATCAGAAGCTCTACCATTTAATTTCCTGCAAATACCAAGAACTCGAAAGCCGGTTACAAGTCATTGCCTGCAACGCATCGAGCTTCTCGTCGATGGCTTGGAGCCGAATAGGTGCTTCTCGAGAGGGCTGATGCGTCGGAGAGGCAGCGGTCGTGTTCAGATTAATAGACAAGCTGTGGCAGCTGCACGGCGAGCCGAGAGGATTAGTCGATGAAACGGATTCTGAACAACGTAAGTGTCCAACAAATGGAAGTTCTTTCCAAAGAGATTCAACGGCGAATTGGGATTGAACTCGGAGGGCCACAGGGAGAGATGGAGGTGCGTGGATTCCGCGTTCAGTACTCTTATGATGAAGCGCAGCAGACTCTGGAGTTCGAATTGAAGAGTAAACCCTGGTACGTGCCGCAAAGTCTCATCGAAACCAAGGTGGACGAGTTTCTTGCCGGCCCCGGCAAAGACTTTCTCGAGGGAAAAACGGTGGAGCTTTGAAGCCTTCCTAAGGTTGCAGCGAAGACGTCGCCTATATCGGGCTCGCGCGCCAATACCCTCGACTGCAGCAGACTATTCACGCGCCGCAACCGTTCACCTCGGGGGTTCACTTCAAGAGATTATCAATAAGGATCAACGTGTCAGTCCTGCTGCCATCGTTGAGAACAAACGGCTCAGACATGCGCTCTCGGTCGTCAAAACCCAACAGGATCCGAGGCCGGCAGCAAGGTTATGACCAACAGCGAGAAGAGCGAATACAAGAAGCAATTACGCCGCATATACGGGGCGGACTTCGATTCAAAAACGCCTGATGCGATAGAAATGACCGTCTGATCGTAAGTGGCAACCCGCGCCTCCCACATTCCCCCATACCACGGAGATTTGGTAACGCGACACTTTTGACTCAAATCAGCAACTCTGGCTTTTTAGGGACTAATCCCACTGGGACCGCATTGGACGCGCAAGTTCGTGCTGGATGAGCGCATTGCCCTGTACTCGTCAATTGAGACCGACTATGTGGTCCGCTCAACGGAATCCGATTTTTGGTTACCTGATCGGATCTCGGTGAGTGCCTTGGCGATCATGCACTCACCGAGATCCGCCGATTTCAGATTGCCGACATGCCGCCGTCGACGGACAACTCCACCCCATTCACGAAGCTCGAATCGTCTGAAGCAAGAAACACCGCGACCGTCGCAATTTCCTCAGAACGACCCATCTTTCCCCGCGGGATCAGGGATTCGAACATCTCCTTCGCCTCCTTGGTGAGAACTTCTTCCTGCATCGGTGTGGCAATCGGCCCCGGACCCAGCACGTTCACCCGGATATTCCTGCCCTTCAGTTCGTTGAGCCAAGTGCGTGCGAATGAGCGCAACGCCGCCTTGCTCGCCGCATACACGCCGAAACCAGGAAAACCTTTCACCGAAGCAACCGACCGGTCATGATGATCGATCCACCATCGTTGAACAGCGGCAACGCCTTCTGAACCGTAAACAGCGTTCCGCGAGCATTCAGGCCGAAGGCCGCATCGAAGTGCTGCTCGGTAATCTCGCCCAGTTTGACGGCCTCGCCCTTGCCGGCGCTCGCGAACAGGACGTCGATCTTGCCCTTTTCCCTCTTGACCGTATCGAACAGGCGGTCGAGGTCGTCGAGATTGGCCGCGTCACCGCGCACGCTGGTCACGTTCCGGCCAATCAGCTTGACGGCCTCATCGAGCGCCTCCTGCCTCCGACCCGTGATGAAAACGTAGGCACCTTCTTCAACGAAGCGCATGGCGCTCGCCAGCGCCATGCCGCTCGATCCCCCCGTGACTACTGCGACCTTACCCTCTAGTTTTCCCATAATTGCTCCCTTCGGTAGATGTGTAGTATTCACTACAGGCGAATAGATTTCTTTGGCGGTGGACGAGAACTGCTCGGGAGTCCTAATTTTTTGTCTATTCATCCAAAAGAGGGAGGCTAAGTTGGACCCGATAACAGACATCTTCAGAACGATGCACGTAACCGCTTTCGGTCAGCACAGGCTCGAAGCTACAGCCCGTGGGGCTTGATACAGGAGAAACAGACCGAAGAAAAAGTCACGTCTTCCGGCAAAAAAAATTCACCCACAGATTTGGCGCACTTCGCCATGCTGTCGCGCGGTAACTGCTGGCTCAGTGTCGAAGGCATTCCGGACCCGATTCCCCTCACCGGTGGCGACTGCTTCTTGCTGGCCCGCGACACTTCGATCGTCATGCGCGATAGCCCGCGAACACGTCCAAGGTCAACCTTCCGCGAAATCGCCGCTAAAGCCAACAGTAATGTCGCTCATTACGGAGGCGGTGGCGCACCAACGACAGTCGTCTGCGGCTCCCTCAGTTTCGAACGAGCCAGCTTGAAGCCCATCACGCAGCTATTACCGCGCTTCATTTTGATCAAGCCCGATCAGGCCCACACGCTTGCACTTCACAACACAATGCAGGCGCTGGCCTCAGAAATGGCAGAACAGGCGCCGGGATCGGAAGTCGTGGCGACTCGGCTGGCCGAGGTTCTGTTCATTCAGGCACTCAGGGCACATATCGCGTCGGAAGTGGAGTGGCGCAACAAAGGATGGCTTCGTGCAATTTTCGATCCTCAAGTAGGCGCTGCCCTGAGTGCCATTCACAACAGTGTGAGTACACCCTGGACAGTCGAATCCCTGGCCGCAGCGGCGACCATGTCTCGCTCCGCATTCGCAGTCCGTTTTAAAGAACTACTCGGACAAACGCCACTGGAATATGTAACCGAGTGGCGAATGCAGAAGGCGATGCAGCTACTCCAACAGCGTGACAAGAAGCTCATAGACGTCGCTCGGTCGGTCGGTTACGAGTCCGACGCTGCGTTCAGTAAGGCGTTCAAGCGAGTTGTCGGAGCCAACCATGGTGAATACCTCAAACGTGGTATTTGAACACCAGGGTCATGCCGGAATGGCGGAAGATTTTTGAAGCGGAGGATCCTGACTTTGGCGGCGGGGCTAGGTGCCATGGAAGTGTGTTCTTCCACTGAAATGGGTGCCCCAGGTGCCTCGCATTGGGAACGGGAGACCACGGACCCAAAACCGACCGAAGCAGACCACGATCAGTCCCGGTAAACGCGCTTCCCGTATTAATTCACGCGCCGGGCCGACCTTGCAAAGCCAAGGCTGCGCGGTGGAAATGACGACGGGATCGATAATCCAAAAACAGTTGCAAGAGAAACAAATCAGTTGGACCCTCCAAGACCGCAAGGGCTTGTAACGGATGTCTCAGGTACACAACGTAACAGATGTCCCGGTACGCTCACGGAGCGATACCTGGGATGCAAGCAAAATCTTGAGGAACCTGTGAACGATCGTTTCGGATGCCTCTTTGCATCAACGCTGGTGGATTTGCGCTAAGCCCTGAAGTCGCTACTTAAGATACCGTCCTGATTCCGACTTAGGTTAGACAGCTTCGATCGTCTGATGCTCATTCATTCGCCAAATCCCAGTGTGCGCTTGAAAAACGACGATGGATTGATATAGTGGCTACGCGATCCCTTCGAATTGACAGTCCACGCCATAAGTCCGGAGCGCACGGCCCGAATTCCAGGAGACTGCCATGTATAGAAAATGGACAGCGGCCCTTTCGGTTGGGCTGTTACCCTTAGCACAGGATGCAGATCGCACTCGAATCCTGCGTCGGCCGCTGACGCCATCTATTATGGCGGTGACATCGTCACCATCAATGACGCGCAGCCTACCGTAGAAGCCCTCGCAATCAAGGATGGCAAAATCCTCATGGCAGGGTCTCGAGAGGAGATCGAGAAGAATCATAAAGGCGAAAGTACGGTAATGGTCGATCTTGCCGGCAAGACCCTTACGTCGAGTTTCATTGATCCGCATAGCCATTTCAGCGATTCTCTTTCGATGGCAGACAGGGTAAATGTATCGGCGCCTCCGGTCGGGCCAGCCTCGAATCCAGCCGAAATCGTTGCGGAACTGCAGAGGTATGCCAAAAGCAAAGAGGCTGGTGAACTCATCGTTGGTTACGGCTACGACGAAAATCTGATGCCCCGGGGTCAGCACCTGACCCGCGACCAACTGGACAAGGCTTTGCCGAACAACCCGGTTCTGATCGTTCACGTATCGATGCACGGAGCAGTTCTGAATTCTGCCGCATTCGAGAAGTTCGGCTACAAAGACGGCATGAAGACACCCGAAGGTGGAATCATCACGCGAAAGCCCGGCATCCAGGCTCTGGATGGCCTGGTCATGGAGACAGCTTATCTGCCGGTAGTTTCGAATATGCCGAATCCCACGCCAGACCAGGTTATCGAAAACGGCAGGACCGGCCAGATGATCTATGCGAAGGCAGGAGTCACCACGGCGCGGGAGGGAGCAACTCACGAGTCACAGCTTGAGGTTCTGCAGGAGCTCGCCGCGAAGCATGTTCTTTTTATTGATGTGGTAAGTTATCCCTTCATTCTCGACCTCGATAAGGTTCTGGCAAAATATCCACCCTCCACCTTTGGCATTTATAAGGATCGGCTCAAGCTTGGCGGGTGCAAGATTACTCTGGACGGATCGCCGCAAGGCAAGACTGCGCTCTTCAACACCCCATATCTCACAGGCGGTCCGACTGGCCAGAAAAACTGGCGCGGCGGGCCGACTTTCCCGCAGGATTTCGCCAACGCCAGCGTAAGAAAATGTTATGACAATGGTCTGCAAATGCTAATACACGCCAACGGCGACGGAGCCGTCGATATGGCGTTGAAGGCCCACGAATTCGCTGCTGCTGGTAGCCTCGACAAAGACCGCAGGACAGTGATCATTCACTCGCAGTTTGCCAGAAAATATCAGCTTCAGAAGTATGTGCAGTACAAGCTCATCCCATCCTTCTTCACCGAACACACCTTCCTCTTCGCTGACGCTCACCTGAAGAACCGCGGCAAAGAGCAGGCTTACTTCATGAGTCCAATGAAAACAGCAATCGACTTCGGCCTCCGCCCTACAAACCATACAGACTACGGCGTCGCGCCTATCGGTCAGATGGCGACGATCTGGACAGCCGTCAACCGAATCTCGCGAAGCGGAGAGATCATTGGACCCGATCAGCGCGTATCCCCGCTGGAAGCACTCAAGGCCATCACCATCAACGCGGCCTATCAATACGGAGAGGAAAATTTAAAGGGCTCGCTCGAGCCCGGCAAGCTCGCCGACCTGGTGATACTTGACAAAAATCCCCTAAAAGTCGATGCAATGGCAATCAAGAACATCAGGGTTGTAGAAACGATAAAGGAAGGCAAGACCATCTACAAAGCAAACTAGGCCACTAGGTGCCGGGCCTAGATTTCGTAATTGACAAAATCTGCCGGAGATTCCCTGAGGATAGACAGATTTGTAAACACTGACCGACCTTCTTCAGACAACACGTGAATCGCGCGTTCCTTGTGATGATCTATTGCACAGGTTGACAGTCAGCCATCCATATATCAAACTTGGCACGTAAAAAATTGGCACTAAACCGCGACATTTCTATCCGGTGCCAACAGTTTGTGTAGGCGCAAAGTGGAAATGTCCTACTCTCGCCCGACTGATACCGAACTCGCGAGCCATTTGCCGCTAAGGTAATCGTCCGCATGATACAGTCGGCGGACCATTCCATAGTGGAAGACGTCGCAGCATCGGCGTCTTCCAAGGCCCCCTTGACATTTAATGGCTTCAGTCGAGCAGAATCTCTTTGTTATACGAGAATAATCGCGTTTCCTGCCCGTAGTAATCCTTGCAGCAATCGCACTAATTATCATTTTGATCGGTGCGATTGTGCTGATTCGTGGAAAACGTCACAAGATCGTTCCTCAATCTTAGGACAATCGTCCCTCTTCGAGCCTTGTGATGAGGGTTCCGGCAGCGGGCTAGGCGCCGTACCGTGCGCTCGGGGATGCGGTCAAGCGTTCCCGCTTTCCTCATGGCACCAATGCACACAAAATACGATTTCGTCCGGGCCGCCTGCCTCCACTGCCAATCCACACTCAGATGCTCTCGCATGACCAGGGCACTGGTGGCACTCACCGATGATGCGGCAAAGGTCTTCGGTAAAGACTTCAAACTCTGCCTGTGAGGGGTCTACCATCATTGATGGTCGTCCTATCTCTCGGCTGATCCCTCACACACTATTCAGCAGGTCAGCCAAGTTATGCAACGGTGCGACGTTGTAAACGCACCGGAATCAGACGATTTTGAAGACTGTACTAGATGCAGGGTTTATCTCTGATACTGCGATGGTGAACGGGGCAAGCCTTCATTATCTTCGTGGAGGCGAGGGGCCACCGCTGATTCTTGTTTATGGATTTCCGCAAGATTGGTCCGAGTATCACGCGATCATGCCCGATCTGGCAAAGCAGTTTACCGTGATCGCGGTAGACCTGCGTGGAATAGGCGAATCGACCGTGCAGTCCGGCGGTTATGACGCGGCCAACATGGCTGAAGATATCTACCAACTCGCATCGACTCTGGGACTTAAAGATCTCTATGTCGTGGGTCACGACCTGGGAGGCATGGTCGCTTACGCCTTCGTTCGCCGTTATCCAGAGCTGCTGGCGGGAGCCATGATCCTCGATCAGGTGATTCCTGGAATCGACGGATGGGAGCAGGTCCAGAACAGCCAGCCGTATGGCATATTCACTTTATGCAGCTTCCCGAGCTTCCCGAGAAGCTGATCAGCGGGCGTCAGTCGGCCTATCTTGGTCATTTTCTCAACTTCGGAAGATTCTCACCCGACGAGATTGCCCAGCAACTTCAGGCCTACGCCGCTCCGGCACAGCTTCACGCTGCATTAGAGATGTACCGTGCCTTTCCGGCTAACGTTCAATTCAATCAGGAGCATCGTGGCCCAAACGATGTGCCGCTTTTTGTTGGCGCCGGTGCGGGGTCACCGTTTGCAGCACTCGTGCCAAAGATCGCCGACGGCTTTCGTGCGAGCGGATTCGCTCAGGTTCAGACCGGGCTGCTTCCCGACAGTATTCATTACCTGGTTGCGACAATCCTGAAGGAGTAGCCAATCTCATCGTTCAATATGGAATATCGCCCTTGAAATCAGCCGAGCCTTAGTGTGTTCCTGCTGCGTGGCGGATTGTTTATCTGGAGATGCCAAGACCCGGGGGGGACGCGAAGCGTAAGCAGAAGCCGTGCAGACCGCCAGGCGTCTTCGCTTTGGTCGGAAATGTATTTGACAACGATTTAGCTTCGCTCGATGGGGACGAAACTTTCCGACTATCGCGACATCCCATCTTTTGTGTGATGGTGGCCTTGTCCTGCGATTTTGGCCCATCAAAATCCTAACCGGGCTTGTTACAGGAGAACATTTGAGAATCACGATTACCGCTTTGCTTGCGTTTTCGCTTTCTTGCTTCGCCGCAGCACAGAAAACGTCCTCACCTATTCAGATCGAAACTCTCAGCCAGCCTCAGATCACGATCCTCAAATACACGATTGCACCTCATACCACTATGAAGTGGCACACTCATCCTCTTCCAAATGCAGCATATATCCTCTCGGGGGACTTGACCGTCGAGAAACAGGACGGCACTAAAAAGTATTTCGTGGCAGGACAAGCCCTTACTGAGACGGTCGACAGCGTTCACCGTGGCATCACTGGTGCGGAACCTGCTGTGCTCATCGTTTTCTACCCAGGAACTCAAGGTCTCGCACTCTCTCACGTGTTACCACACCAACCATGATGGGGTGCAGAGTCAACCGTATCGTCCAGGGATAGGGATGGGAAGGTGGGGGAACTTCGGGAATTGGCGCTTATGAGCTGATTGATGGCAGCAGTCCACTCCCCATACGAGCTGCGGGCTCAATGTACCTGGCGCAGACATAACGTTATTGCGAGAGCGGCTTGCGAAGCAACAACAGGTCTGGAAGCCACTACGGCCCGGGGAATACGTAGATAACCTCGGTCCCCGTTGGGTAGAAAGAGAAGCCTGCAGGCGTCTTGCCTCGAGCTCCTGCTCTCGCTCTTCATAGAGTATCGTGATTTCGAGCACGAAGGCCCGGGCCATCCGATATTGCTCGCCGCTATGACTGTTGAGACGAACGAAAGGGAAGAGATCGGCCGGCTTGCGGTACTTGGGTTGCAGTTTGTAAAGCCGGTGTCACGCTGCACTCAAATCGCGGAAAAACAGATTCAGACGGCCAGGAAGTGCACTTGAATCGCGTAAATCAGGACGTGTTTGTGGTCAAAACGCAGACAGAGTGTAAGACACCGATGGCTAACGCTCGGCCCATCTCCTCGCTTTCTCCATGGTTCTTCGGATGTATACAGCACACACTCGAAGGGCTGGGATCGCGAGAGAGATAATCCTCTTTAAGGGCACGTTTTATCCAGTCCTCGGTCATGCCATTTGAATAAGCGGCGACAGAGAAGGCTATATCTACGGAGCCTGAAGTTCCCTCCGGTCATCCGAATGAGGCTCGCTATGACTTCCGGACCGCAGAACTTCCCTAGACGTTATTCGAAAAATCTACTTGCGACGATTCGCGTCCCAGTGGGGTGCGAATTTGCGTCCAGGCTGTTGATCTCGATTAGGAGCTCGAAGCTGCCCACGGGCATATGGCGTTGATTGGCCCTCTGGACAATCTTTTGCATCTCGTCACCGCTGAAGAGCATGTCCGCTGCGGCCTGCGTTCCGGCTGCATCTAGCCCCTGAAGCAACAAGACATGGCCGCTCTTACTAAGGTTCGGTACGAAGGCTACGACTGCATAGGTGCGGTGTGAGGCAGCCGTCGTAGTGGACTCATAGACACCCGCTTCTCCCGGACCGGGATGTTGATTCACGATCCAGAAGCGATTGTCCTGCGGACGATTCACGAAGTGGAAGTCAAGCTTGTCGGCGAAGAGTTCAGTCCACGGATTGCTGTAGTTCGAGCCCAGGAGGATTGCGTCTCCGTCGCGTAAGTCGTCGAGCCGCAAATTTCTCACTGCGCGAACGATGAAGCGTTCTCTCACCACCTCTGGCAGCTGTTGAAGGTTCAACACCACACTGAGGTTCAACATACTCGTGTACGTCTCGTCTTTAAGGTAGGACATCGCCAGATGGTTATCCGTGCTTTCGCCGGAAAACCAGCGCAGGTATTCCGTCAGTGAAAAAGTGCGGCGGTTTGTCTGTTGGACAACAACAAATCCGATATCGCCCGGCACAACGAAGGTATCTCGGTTAGGGGGGAAGACTTGAGTCCAGAGTTGATGCGAGCTACTTTTGCGTGCTGGTATTACTTCTCCTGCGGGAGAAGTCGTATGAGCAGCCAGTCGCCACAGCCCGGCGGAGTAGGCCACTAAGAACAGGACTGCCGCGGTCGAGATAAGCAACGTGGGCTTTCCTGGTTGCACCAACGAACGGAGCTGGACAGGCTCCGCCTGCTGCGGGGACGTCCCTGTTTGGTCCACCTCAGACAAGAGAGATTGAACTCTGTGGAATACGGGGACATAGGTGCCCTTCGGCAACTCGACGCGGATCGGATCGTTTTGGCCTTCCTGCCCGTAGTAGTCCCGCAAGCGGCTACGGAGGTGCCGAGCATAGGTGCGAACAATGTTGTCTTGTCGCGGATCAAATGTCCCGTCTCGCTGGAAGACGGTTATGCCGATCTCATACTCAGAGATACGAACCATTCCCTCGTCAACTGCACATTGGGAAACATAAAGAAGAAATGAAGAGAGCAAAGGTGCTTTGAGGAAGTGCTTGCTCGCTACGATGCTCCGCACTGCGGCGTGTTCTTCGCTGACCTTAATCGAGGCGACGGGGAGAATATCGGGGGCGGCGGTGGAAGTAGCTGCCATCGGCTAGTTATTGCGGTAAACGCATCTGCCACTTAATCCTACGGTTCATTGATCAACGACAGATTAATAATTCATGTCGCTGTAACAGCCACATCTGGTTCCACCTGCTTAACACCTATGCACATGCAGACCACGTAGCGCAGGAATTGGCCTTCGGAATTGCTGTCACGCAATTTTTATATTGCAATCAAGCTGCTGATAACGCGACTCCACTGCGAGAATTCCTCAGTTAAACCGGTGTATACACGCCCGTTCACTAGAAATACTCTTAGCCGTCGGATACGTTCCAATCATTTGGCAGAGCAACTATTCGAGTAAACGCAGCGGCATCTTTAACCCCCTATTCATCAAGGTTGGCCATCCTAATGACTGTTTCCCATCTTCGCCTGCTCTCGCTGGCGTCGTGTTTTCTTCTGCTCCCCTCCGCGCTCCTTGCACAAGCTGGAGTAGCTTCGCTAACGGGTCAGGTTACCGATCCGTCCGGCGCCATTCTGGTCGGAGCCCAGGTCACTGAGACCAATATCGAGACGCAGACGGCTCGCTCCACTGTGACCGATAGGTCGGGTAATTTCACCTTCGTCGGCCTTCCCGTCGGCCACTATCGAGTTGCAGTTGTACAGAGTGGTTTCCAAGCCCAGGAAGCTACCCTCATGCTGGACCCTTCCGAGAGAGCCCGTCAGGACTTCCACATGGCCGTGTCTAGTATGACCACTTAGGTGGAGGTTTCGGAAACCGGACCTGAGCTCGCGAGGGACGACGCGTCGATTGGTACGGTGGTCGACAACGAGACTATCGTCGGCACACCGTTGTATCAACGCAATTGGGACGACCTGATTCGCCTGGTTCCAGGCGTCCAAATGCAGCGCTTCACCCAGCAGAGTGGAAGCAGCGTTTCAGGCAGCACTGGTTTGTTTGTGATTCACGGAGTAGGCAACGAGCAGAACGACTACATTTTAGATGGAGTCGACAACAATACCTTTTCAGAAAATCTACAGGAGCTCTCGGCCTCGGCGTCGCGACCGTCTGTCGACGTTATTGGCGAGTTCAAGCTTATTAGTAGCCCGTACACCGCGATCTATGGCCGAAGCCCTGGTGCCCAGGTCGACGTCACCACCAAGGGCGGGACGAATGACTTCCATGGACTGCTATTCGAGTACCTTCGCAATCGAGTGTTCGACTCGAACGACTACTTTACCCATGGAGCTGGATTACCCAAGCCCAAGGAGATCCAGAACCAGTTTGGCGGAAATTTTGGTGGGCCGATTTTGCCTAAGCGCCTCTTCGGGTTCTTTGACTACGAAGGCACCCGCATTCGCCAGGGCGTGACTCGTATCTCCACAGTGCCCCTTCCCAACGAGCGCATAGGCGACTATAGCCCTGCGACTGCTGCGGCGGTGGGGGTCATGTATCCGACGCTTCGCAATCCGGCTACGGGCCAGTCATTTGCCAACAATATGGTTCCTCAGTCGATGTGGGATCCGTTCGGATCGAAGATCCTCAATGCGTTCCCGCTGCCGAACCAGCCCGGCGACTTCAATAACTACGCTCGTACTGCGTCGGTGGTGGACGACACCGACAGCTATAACGGTCGAGTCGACTGGGCGGCCAGCGACAAAGACTCGGTTTTCGCTCGTTACACAACATCCAACCGGATACGAGACGTCCCGGGAAACTTTGGCGGCATCGCTGATGGAAGCAGTACGTCGTCCTGGGGAAACTCCACCCTTAAGTCTTGGGCAGCTGCTCTCGGTTGGACACATATATTCGGCCCTACCCTCACGAATGACTTCCGTTTCGGCTTCGTCCGTAACTTTTCGTATGACCAGCAACAGCCCTTCGGTCTGAATGCCCCCTTTGATTACATCCCGGGAGTGCCTTTCAACGCGGCGACAGCCGGCGGAATTGGTATCACGCAATATGTAAATCACACCACCATCGGATCGCCCGCTTTTCTGCCCAAGCAACAAGTGCCACAGCAATTCCAATACACCGATACTCTATCCTGGACCAAAGGTGAGCATTTCCTGCGGCTTGGAGCGGATGTTCGCGCTCCAATGCGCAATCTCTACGAAGACCAGGATTACATGAACGGCGGTCTTGCTTTTGCTGGAATTTATTCCGGAGATTCCTATGTTGACGGGCTCCTTGGGTATGTCTATCAGGGTGGGCTCTCTAATGTTTTCTTTGTGGATCAGCGCATATGGATGGCGTCTGCGTTCGTTCAGGATGACTGGAAGATCACAAGGAAACTCACCTTGAATTTAGGGCTACGGTATGACTTCGCGACACCGCCCTATTCGGCGAAGAATCAGCTGGCAAACTTCAATCCCGCCGGCTCTGGTTCTCTTGTGATGGCGTCGGGAGGGTCCCTCTTCAATCGGAGCCTCGTTCAGGTGGACAAGACTGATTTTGCTCCTCGTATCGGCGTGGCTTATTCGCTGGGCGACAAGACCGTTATCCGGGGCGGCTACGGCATTTACTATCTCCTGTTCAAGCGTGCCGGCAGCGAGGACCAGCTGGCACTCAATCCTCCCGGACTCCTCGAGGTGACGGTCAATCCAAAGGGGAACCAGCCTGCCTTCCTGCTGAAGAACGGATTCGCACCGAATGCGCTTGACCCTGCCAGTGTCAACTTGTCGAGCCTCCATATCCATGCCATGGAGACCGCCTCGCCCACGCCCAAAACGCAAGAGTGGAGCGTGGGCTTCCAGCGCGAACTTCCGGCGCGTCTGGTTCTCACCATGGACTATGTTGGTACCAAATCTTCCAATCTCGACATCATCCACGACCTGAATCAATACCTTCCAGGTACCCAGACCTTCCCCTATCCAAACTTTGGCTATCTCGAGTACTCCCAAGCAGTCGGAACGGGGAACTACAATGGTCTCGAAGCGTCGGTGCAGCGTCGATTCAACAAAGGACTCTCCTTGGAGGCCGCATATACCTGGTCCAAGAACACAGGAACGACGTACAATCAGACCTTCGGAGACGCCCTGAGCGGATCAGATGTCCCTCAACATCTAGTACTGTCCTATCTATATGAACTGCCTTTCGGGCGCAATAAGGCATTCTTGAATACCGGGATAGGCTCTGCTCTGCTTGGAGGGTGGCGCACCTCTGGCGTCTACACGTATTCGTCCGGAACTCCATTCACTGTTACCTCGGCTGGAAACTTTAGCAGCCTCATCGATATCAACGGGAACGCAACCTCGCTGCCCAACATGATCGGCACGCCCAAGATTGTTGGCAATGTAAATTGCTGGTTTTATACCTCACGCAACAGGACCTGCAACGCACTCGCACCCAATGCTACTGACGCCTACGCACTCCCTACGAACGCAAACCCCTATGGAAACGGGAGCGTCAACAACCTGCGCGGGCCGCACACGAACGTGTTCGACTTTGCTCTGATGCGCGATTTCAGTTTGGTTGAGAGGACCAAGCTCCAGTTCCGCTGGGAGGTCTTCAACCTGACGAACAGTGTCCTCTTTGCTCAGCCCGACTCCGGTCTAAGCGATAGCGGTGTCGGCACGATTACGTCGCTTGCGGGTGATCCGCGCATCATGCAATTCGCACTTCGTTTGACGTTCTAAGGTCGAAGCTGGAGACGCGGACCGCTACTTCTCGGGGGTACCGCGGCGCCCTCGTCGGTTCGATACCATACGTGCAGTCGTAAGAGAAAAGGAAATCCAGTATGCGTTATAAGGCTATCTCCCTATTCGCCCTAATGGTTGTTTCGTTGTCTCCCGTGTCAGCTCGTGCTCAGGGAGCGGATCTCGACTTTCTCAACCACAATCAGCCACTGCTCGATGCCCATAATTGTTATCCCTACGAGGGGCATTGGAGCGACCGTATTCAACGCGCCCTCAACTCGGGGTATCCGGTCTCGATCGAGCAAGACCTTGCCTGGTATGTCGATCCGGCGACCGGAAAGGGTCGTGTTGTCGTCTCGCATACACCGCACACCACGGGAACGGAACCAACGCTTGAAGACTACTTCTTCAAGCAGGTACGGCCAGTTGTAGAGAAGGCAATCGCTGAAAACAAAAAAGATCAATGGCCACTGATCCTCCTGCACTTCGATTTCAAGGACAATCAGGAACCACTGCTGCGGGCGGTCTGGCAGGTTCTCGGGGAGCATCAAGAGTGGCTTTCAACTGCGGTAAAGACGGATAATCCGAGCAAGCTCTCGCCGATCGAGCGCAAACCGATTCTTGTGGTGACAGAAGAGTCCGACGAACAACAGAAGGTCTTCTATGACAGTCTGCCGGTTGGTGAGAGGTTGCGCCTCTTTGGCTCGGCTCACACACACCCGACACCCAAAGACGTGCCCATGAAAGAACTGATGCACTGGGCCGTCAGCGTCACACCGGAAGAGCTGCTCAGCGAGCGGCCCACGAACTATCGTCGCTGGTGGAACAGTTCCTGGTACACGGTGGAAGAGGGTGGAGAGCCTGGTGCCGGGGAATGGACTGCGGCTGACAACCAGCGCCTGAAAGCCTTGGTGGATCATGCTCACAAGATGGGGTTTTGGGTGCGCTTCTATGCGCTCGACGGATTCGCTCCCTCTGATGATCAGGGATGGGGCCAGAGTTACAATTTTGGCTCCCAAGAAGCGGTCGTTCCGCGTTGGAAGGCTGCCATCGCTGCCGGCGTGAACTTCATCGCCACAAACCAGTACGAGGGACTCGCTAGTTACCTAAAGCAGGATGCGAAAGAGCTTCGTCCAGCAACGGCTCTCGCGTCGGGCAAATAGCTACTTCATCTTCATCTTCGACCCGAGTCCAGGGTATGAGCCCCTCGTCACGCATTGCAACCGTTCAGAGGAGCATGAATGTTCTTTAGAATGCGCAGCGGAACCATCTTCACGGGCTTGCTGCTTATAGTGCTTGGGAGGCCGCCGGCGCTCCCTGGCCAGTCAACGACTTCGGACCAGAGGGACCTTCGCGCAGTCATCGTGCTGATGAGGCATGGGGTGCGCACACCCATTGAAAGTGAGACTCGCTTCGGAGCCTACAACGCACAACCTTGGCCGGCCTGGCCGACGGAACCTGGGGTCCTCACGCCTCACGGCGGTCAGGCACTACGCTTGCTCGCAAACTTCTACCGGTCGCGCTATCCGACGCTGCTGCAGGAAAACTCGTGCGAGCATCCGGGCATTTATATCGAGGCGAATACAACGTCACGCACTATCGCCTCTGCTAACGCACTCCTGCCTGGGCTTGCGCTGAATGCAAGATCCAAGTTCACGTCACCGAAGGTCATCTGAATCCTCTATTCTCCCCGTCTCAGAGCAGTGCCGTTGATCACCGGCGCTCGTCGGATGCCACATTGGGCAGGATGGCGAATCGACCAGAATGGTTCACCGCCGCGTTCACTCGTCCTCTGGACGAGGTGCACGAAGTTTTGACAGTCTGCACAGGTAAAGACTGCAAAGCGTCGGTGCCGGACTTCCGCAGCATCAAGGTAAAGAATGGTGTCTCTGCTCCCCGGGATCTACGGGAGGAAAACCCAGTCACTCTAGGAGCGGACTTCGCTGAGAACTTCCTGCTTCAATACACTGAGGGGATGCCGATGTCGCAGGTCGGTTGGGGAAGGGTGTCACGAGCGAAGCTTAACGATCTGATGCAGATGAACACGCAGTCCACGATTTCATGCTGCGTACTCCATACGGCGCGCAGGTCGCAGCGTCAGACTTGGCCATACACCTAAAGGACACCGTCCTCGCCGCTGCTTCCGGGAAGCCCACAAAGTATCAGCTTGGGTCGTCAGAGGACCATTTCATTCTCCTTGATGGACATGACGCTAACCTCACCTGGCTTGGCGGCCTGCTTCGTCTTGACTGGGTGCTGCCTGACCAGACCTTGAATGCCACGCCGCCAGGGAGTGCTCTGGTCTTCGAGGTCCACAGCAGTCGGGAAACAGGCGCTGCTACGATACAAGTTCTCTTTATCAGCCAGACATTGGACCAGATGCGCGAACTGCGTCCGCTAACAGGCACTGAGCAGCCCTCCATTGCTCCTGTCTTTGTTCCGGGATGCAGCGGACCGGGCCCCACGTATGCCTGCCCAGTGCAGGACTTCGCCCACTATGTCGACTCGATGATTGACGCTCGCTTCGTCAGCACGACCAAGTGAAAAACGTTTCCGTTGGATCATGCGCAGTTCTAGCAGTCTTGTGTGCCTTGCTGCCACAGATTGCTCTTGCCGATCCAGTCGATTGGGCTAATCCCTACATTGGCACGGCAGTGGGCCGACTGGTTATGGCCGCACGATGCCGTTCGTTACGCCGCCTTTCGGCATGACGAACTGGACCCATCTCTTCAATGTTGCGGTAGCTTCCTGACCATCTGCACATGGGAAAATAGGGCGGGGAAGAGATCGAGACCGGTCTTCTCACCGGCAATCATGTCCAGCCTATCTCACTTTAAAGCGAATTTTGCGACCGCGCTCACGATCACGAATGCACTCGCACAGCCAACCGGCGGGTTTGGTCTTGCTTACCTTCGATCTACTACGGTAGGCGAGCTCCGCAAGGGCTTAAATAGGGTATTGGGGAGCAACGGAACAGAAAACTCGCTTAAGGATCGGGTTCAGCTGCGCCTGAAACTCACCTTCCCAAGAAGGCAAGAGACTGAGGTTCGGTGAGTGCTATGGCGGAGATATCCGTACACCGTACTACTCGGTTCGGAGCGCTTCCATTGGATCTAACCGGGAAGGAGCGAGGCAGGCCAGAACCGCGACCGCCAACAGCGTCGCAATCACGCCGAAGAGAACTACAGGATCGAGAGGCTTGGTCCGAAAATCATCGATTGGAAGATGCGTGTCGCCGCGAAGCTTACCACCAGGCCGAGCCCGAAAACGCCGGCCGCAGGCCATCGACCAGCATCAACTGCAAAAGCTGATCTCGTTGCGCGCAGAGCGCCATGCGGATTCCCAGTTCCGAAGGCCGCTGCGTGGTCAGGTAGGACAGAACCGTACAAGCCCACCGAGGCAAGAAGCAGCGATAAAATCGCAAAGGCAAGAACGAGGGTCGCGCTCAGGCATGCATTGACCAATGACTCGCCGATCACCTCGTTCATGGTGAGCACATCGGAAACCGGAAGCCCCGGATCGAGAGATGCAATCTGCCTCTGCACCGGAACCGAGAACTGCAACGGGTTCGACGCCGTGTGCACAGCTAGCATATTGCCGCTTCCTGCGACACCTTCGACGACTTGGACGATTGCCATCGTGCGAAATTTCGTGATCGTGGCCATTGTCGCTATCTCTCGAGAACGCGATCAGCTATGCATGTCGCATTTTAAGTCTAAGCATTGCTGCATCGATCGAGACAAATCATAACGCAATCTCGTGGCAGAAGTCTCCGTCTAAACGATTCACTTCCGGGAAATTCCGCAATTGTGGGGGGCGTGCTGTTCCTACAGCAAGTGTCGTGCGATCGTCGCCGGTTAGCGTCGCCCGATGGCGGTGCTAACCGTCGATCGAGACGCTCTCGCCTGTGATCATGTCAACGGCACGCTGCGCGGAAGCTGCAGCTTGCACAATCAGCCGATTATCCTGCTTCAAGGTGCTGATCCAATGCTGGAGATATGCGGTAGTGTTCCGTTCGGATTGCTCGGTCTCAAGGCCCGCAATAGCACAAAGAAACGCTGCTCCGGTTTCGGCAATCAGTTCTTCCTTGCTGTAAAGCTCATCACCAGAGCGCTCCCCGAAAGTGCGTGCAAGACGGCTCTCATGGCCCGTGCTGTGGATCAGCTCATGAAACAGGGTCTTTGTAGTAGTGTGCGGTATCGACAAAGCGAAAGCGTGCCGGGATGTGAACGGAATCGGTGCTGGGCCGGTAGTAGGCGCGGCTTTCGGTTCTGATTTCGGTGCGGATCGTCGGGCGCTCAGCCCAATTGTTTACGATCTCTTCGCAGGCCTTGTCCTGTTCCACGAGATTCAAGGTTGTTTCCTCAATTATTGGCACGTTGAGGCCATCGCACTGCTCGACGTTGAAGACGCTGTAGCCAGCGAGCATGAAGGGGGAACGCTTGCCGTCGGTGTTTTCGTTCTCTTTGGGTTCTGCCATCTCTTCACGATTTGGTAGCTGTTTGTAGAACACGATGCGCTCACTACACTCTCCCTTACGGACGGTGCCTCCCAACTCTTGGGCTTGCTTGAAGGTGAGCCAAAACGGGGAGCAGTATTCCGTTCCCCACAGCAACATCACGTTGATACCGCGATAGGGTTTGCCGGTGAGAAAGTTGCGCGGGAAGGCATCGCCAGCAAACTTCGGTGTCTTCCACGGCTTCTCCCTGGGAGAACACCCTTCTCGAGGCTCGCGATGATGCGGTCCGTGACAATGCGGTAGATGTTGAGCTGAGCTTTTCTCTGCTGGGCTTCTGCATGAGGGATTCTCCTGTTTTGAAATGGCCTGGTTGTGTTTGCTCACAAACACGCCTTGGCCCTGGCCCACGCCAGCGGAGGTAGCAAGTGCAAGGGTTGGTTGGGGTGGCCCCGGGCCATCCGAAGGACCGGAGAAAGCGAAGCCCGGAGCGCGAAGAGCGAGGACTAGAGCTGCACGCAGGCCACGACCTGCCCTTGCGCGCGCGAGAGGCGGCGCCTCTTAGGAAGGCTTGGTTTCCTTGTTTGTGCGCGAAGCGCACGAGATGTACTTGAAAGGGTGCGGAGAGGTTGCGCTGGCAAGTTTTACTAGAAAGGCCCGCGAAGTAGACTAAACAGACCGAACGATGGTCACCACTCCTGTTCAACCTGGACGCCGCCGCCGCATCTGTTCTTA
>Ga0193742_1000610_pt1 | contig 23554 bp, 25 predicted proteins | sample L2c1metaG_FD_165511 | JGI IMG/M metagenome (GOLD analysis project Ga0193742, IMG submission 165511) | Soil microbial communities from a riparian zone of the East river system, Colorado, United States - L2c1 | ecosystem: Environmental > Terrestrial > Soil > Riparian zone | place: USA: East River... | reverse complement strand
CTTCCTTGAACAGGCGGGTCATGCCCATTTTCTTCGCTATCACGCCTGTGCGCATGATGCGTATTCCTTTACAAACAGAGGCTCCTTCGGGTTTCCCCAGCCGGAGCGTGCCAACGAAAAGGCCCTCCGACGTCGCCGAAGAGCCAGCCCAAGTACAAGTGCCCCCGTCAGGGCCAGATTTTCCGCTCGTTAAAAGCGAAAGACGGGGACTCAGGCGCCAGCAAGCTGGCCGGTATCCCTAATCTCTCGTCACGCAATCCCGAAGGATGCACAACGCACCGGGCCGAATCATCGGCCCGGCGGAGAGAGGCCATTAGGCCAGTTTGATCTCGACATCAACACCCGCGGCGAGATCGAGCTTCATCAAAGCGTCGACCGTCTGCGCAGTCGGCTGAACGATGTCGAGCATGCGCTTGTAGGTCCGCGTCTCGAACTGCTCGCGCGACTTCTTGTCGATGTGCGGGCCGCGGTTGACGGTGAACTTGTCGATATGCGTGGGCAACGGAATGGGGCCACGGATGAGCGCGCCGGTGCGGCGTGCGGTGTCGGCGATGTCGCCTGCGGCCTGATCGAGCACGCGGTGATCGAATGCCTTGAGGCGAATGCGGATATTGCTGTCCATGTCCCTACCGATGCGAAAGAGCCGCCTGCCCGTGAGCAGGACCAAAAAATAACGCTTACATAAAATGGCAACCGCCCGATTCCCGGGTGGGAATCGGGCGGTGCCGTGCGCCTATATTAGGCGGAGATGGTGCTGACAACCCCCGCGCCGACGGTACGACCGCCCTCGCGAATGGTGAAGCGCTGGCCGGCATCCATCGCGATCGGGGCGATCAGCTTGATGCCCAGGTTCACGTTGTCGCCCGGCATGACCATCTCGGTGCCTTCCGGCAGCTTCACTTCGCCCGTCACGTCGGTCGTGCGGAAGTAGAACTGCGGACGATAATTGGCGAAGAACGGCGTATGACGGCCGCCTTCTTCCTTCGAGAGGACATAGACCTCTGCCTGGAAATCGGTGTGCGGCTTGATCGAGCCGGGCTTGGCCAAAACCTGGCCGCGCTCGACTTCTTCACGGCCTACGCCGCGGATCAGCGCGCCGATGTTGTCGCCGGCCTGGCCCTGATCGAGCAGCTTGCGGAACATCTCGACGCCGGTGACGACGGTCTTCTTGGTATCCTTGAGGCCGACGATCTCGACTTCCTCACCCACCTTGACGATGCCGGTATCGACGCGGCCGGTGACGACGGTGCCGCGACCCGAGATCGAGAACACGTCCTCGATCGGCATCATGAACGGCTTGTCGAGCGGACGCTCCGGCTGCGGGATGTACTCGTCGACCGCCTTCATCAGTTCGAGCACGGCATCCTTGCCGAACTTGTCGTTCGAACCGCTGAGCGCACAGGTCGCCGAACCGCGGATCACGGGGATGTTGTCGCCATCGAATTCATACTTCGAAAGCAGCTCGCGGATTTCCATCTCGACCAGCTCGAGGATTTCCTCGTCGTCGACCAGATCGACCTTGTTCATGAACACGACGAGCTGCGGCACGCCGACCTGGCGCGCGAGCAGGATGTGCTCGCGGGTCTGCGGCATCGGACCGTCGGTTGCGGACACGACCAGGATCGCACCGTCCATCTGGGCTGCGCCGGTGATCATGTTCTTCACATAATCGGCGTGGCCCGGGCAATCGACGTGCGCATAGTGGCGCGCTGCCGTCTCATACTCGACGTGCGCGGTCGAGATCGTGATGCCGCGCTCACGCTCTTCGGGCGCCTTGTCGATGTTGGCGAAATCGACCGCGGTGCCGCCCGTCGTTTCGGCCAGAACCTTGGTGATAGCAGCCGTCAGCGACGTCTTGCCGTGATCGACATGGCCGATCGTGCCGATGTTGAGATGCGGCTTGTTCCGCTCGAACTTTGCTTTCGCCATTGCTTTCCTACCTTCTGGATCGATTTCGCTACGCTTCGGGCGCCACGCGAAAGCGGCCCCTTAGCGACTCAATTTGGGTTACGCCAGCTTCGCCTTCACTTCGTCGGCCACATTTGCTGGCACTTCGTCGTAATGCGAGAACTGCATCGTGTACTGCGCCCGGCCCTGGGTGAACGAGCGGAGCTGGTTCACATAGCCGAACATGTTGGCAAGCGGCACCACCGCCTCGACAACCTGTGCGTTGCCGCGGCTGTCGGTGCCCTGGATCTGGCCGCGACGCGAGTTGATGTCGCCGATCACGTCGCCGAGATAATCCTCCGGCGTCACGACCTCGACCTTCATGATCGGCTCGAGCAGCTTGATGCCTGCCTTCTGCGCCGCTTCGCGCATCGCAGCGCGACCCGCGATTTCGAACGCCAGCGCCGACGAATCGACGTCATGATAGGCGCCGTCATACAGCTCGATCTCGAAATCGATGATCGGGAAGCCGATCAGCGATCCGGTCTCGGCGGTCTCGCGCATGCCCTTTTCGACCGACGGGATATATTCCTTGGGAATATTGCCGCCCTTGACCGCATCGGTGAAGATCACGCCCGTGCCGCGCTCGCCCGGCGTCACGGTGAACTTGACGCGGCCGAATTGGCCCGAACCACCCGACTGCTTCTTGTGGGTGTAATCGACATCGACCTTCTTCGCGAGATACTCGCGATACGCCACCTGCGGCGCGCCGACATTGGCCTCGACCTTGAACTCGCGCTTCATGCGATCGACCAAGATCTCGAGATGGAGCTCGCCCATGCCCTTGATGATGGTCTGGCCCGATTCCATGTCGCTGGTGACGCGGAACGACGGATCCTCTCGCGCCAGGCGATTGAGCGCGACACCCATCTTTTCCTGGTCGGCCTTGGTCTTGGGTTCGACGGCAACCTCGATCACGGGATCGGGGAATTCCATCCGCTCCAGGATGATCGGCGCGTTGGCTGCACACAGCGTGTCGCCGGTCGTGGTATCCTTCAGCCCCGCCAGAGCGACGATGTCGCCGGCATAGGCCTCGGTGATGTCCTCACGGCTGTTCGCGTGCATCAGCAGCATGCGCCCGACCTTCTCCTTCTTGTCCTTGACCGAATTGGTCACGACGGAGGCGGCCTCGAGCTTGCCCGAATAGATGCGCGCGAAGGTCAGCGTGCCGACGAACGGATCGTTCATGATCTTGAACGCCAGCGCCGAGAACGGCGCATCGTCACGCGGCGCGCGCGTGTCGGGGGTTTCGCCGTCAAGCTTCAGGCCTTCGACGTCCTTGATGTCCAGCGGGCTGGGCAGATAATCGACAACGCCGTCCAGCAGCGGCTGGACGCCCTTGTTTTTGAAGGCCGAGCCGCACAGCACGGGCACGAACGAGAAGTTGAGCGTGCCCTTGCGGATCAGCGCCTTCAGCGTCGCGACGTCGGGCTCGTTGCCCTCCAGATACTGCTCCATGACATCGTCGTCCTGCTCGACCGCCATTTCGATCAGCTCGGAGCGTGCGATGGCCGCCTTGTCGGCGAGGTCCTCGGGAATGTCCTGATATTCGAACTTCGCGCCCAGCGACTCTTCGAGCCAGATGATCGCGCGGTTCTCGACCAGATCGACCAGGCCCTTGAAGCCACTCTCGATGCCGATCGGCAGATACAGCACGGCGGGACGCGCGCCGAGACGATCCTTGATCATCTCCACGCACATCTCGAAATTCGCGCCGGTGCGATCGAGCTTGTTGATGAAGCACATCCGCGGGACGTGATATTTCTCGGCCTGGCGCCACACGGTCTCAGACTGCGGCTCAACGCCAGCAACGCCGTCGAAGCACGCGACCGCGCCGTCCAGCACGCGCAGCGAACGCTCGACTTCGATGGTGAAGTCGACGTGGCCGGGGGTGTCGATGATGTTGATCCGGTGATCGTTCCAGAAACACGTCGTGGCAGCCGACGTGATCGTGATCCCGCGCTCCTGTTCCTGCTCCATCCAGTCCATCGTCGCGGTGCCCTCATGGACCTCGCCGATCTTGTAGGACTTGCCGGTGTAATAGAGGATGCGCTCGGTCGTGGTCGTCTTGCCGGCATCGATGTGCGCCATGATGCCGATGTTGCGATACTTGTCGAGCGGATGGCTGCGGGCCATGATCGGTTCCTTGGGAGATGTGGGGAGCCGGGTGGTGCCCGGCTCCCACGATATAGGAAGTCTAGTTTACCAGCGGTAGTGGCTGAACGCCCGGTTGGCTTCAGCCATGCGATGCGTGTCTTCGCGCTTCTTCACCGCGTTGCCGCGGTTGTTCGACGCGTCCAGCAATTCGCCCGACAGGCGCGCCGACATGGTGTTCTCGCTGCGCGCACGGGCGGCAGTGATCAGCCAGCGGATCGCCAGCGCCTGGGCGCGCTCGGGACGCACCTCGACCGGAACCTGGTATGTCGCGCCGCCGACGCGGCGCGAACGGACCTCGATGCCCGGCGCGATGTTGGTCAGCGCATCGTGGAACACGCTGAGCGGGTCCTTCTTGGCGCGCTGCTCCACCACGTCCAGCGCGGTGTAGACGATGCCTTCGGCGACGGACTTCTTGCCGTCCAGCATGACCGAATTCATGAACTTCGACAGAATCTGATCACCGAACTTGGGATCAGGCAGAATTTCCCGCTTTTCGGGACGACGACGACGAGCCATCTGATTTTCCTTCTAAACTTCAGCCGTTGGTGGTTGCAGCAGCAACCGGCTTACTTCGGACGCTTTGCGCCGTACTTGGAACGGGACTGGCGACGATCCTTCACGCCCTGCGTGTCGAGCACGCCGCGCAGCACGTGATAGCGCACACCGGGAAGATCGCGCACACGCCCGCCGCGGATCAGCACGACGCTGTGCTCCTGCAGGTTGTGGCCTTCGCCGGGGATGTAGCTGATCACTTCGCGCTGGTTCGACAGGCGAACCTTGGCGACCTTGCGCAAAGCCGAGTTCGGCTTCTTCGGGGTCGTCGTATAGACGCGCGTGCAAACGCCGCGCTTCTGCGGATTCTGTTCCATCGCAGGGACCTTGGACTTGGCCTTCTGCGGATCGCGGCCCTTGCGGACCAGCTGGTTAATCGTTGGCATTGAAGCCTTCACCTTTCACATGGTTACTTTGCCGCGGCCCGATCTTTCAAACGACAATCGACCCGGGTGCGTCTCGGCCCCCAGGCCCCTTGCTGCTGCGGCAATGTTCAAGCTGCCCGATTCGGATCGCGTGGCACGGGCGCAAAAAGGCCCACCCACCCTTCTCGGGCAGGCGGGCCTATAGACGGGAGGCCTCTGGCGGTCAACCGCGGGCAGAGGCGCCCTTTGCGCGGATTACTGGACCGAGGTCATCGCGTTCTTCTGCTCTTCGGTCAGCTGGTCGGCATCGACGTCCGAATCGTCGATCGCCTCTTCCTTCTGCTCACCCACGGCTTCCAGATTGTCCGCCTGCTGTTCGAGCGCCGCGGCCGCGGCCGGCGTTGCCGCGTTATCGGCCAGCGCCTCGAGATTGTCGGCGGCGGCATCGTAATTGGCTTCGGCGCGATCGCCCAGGGCATCGTCACCGTCACCACCGCACGCGGCGAGCGGCATTGCGAGGGCGGCAGCGAAGACAAGTGCAGTGCGATTCATGGATTTCCTCCTGATTGGAGGGCATCAATCGATGGAGCGCGCCATTGTTCCGGTGAACGGATCAAGGCCCCGTGGCGCGGCCTCCGTCATCGCACGGCAAACACGGCAAACCGCCCGGAACCATCCATCAAGCGAACGCTGCACCGCAGCATCATCGCACGCAGGATGTTAACAGGGGGCGATGCGCCGATCTGCTGCAAATGGCGCCAAACGATAACGGGATCGCAAAACATGTCCTGCTCTCCTCGCATAGCGCAGACGCCCGCATGAGCGACTTGCTCGCCAGGCTTCAATCGACCCGGATCGAGACCGGGCCTCACGCACTCCCCGTCCGGCGGACCGATCGGCTGGCGTTCCAGGTGACGATATTGCTGATCGCCGCGCTGCTGATCCGCGTCTGGCAATTCGGCAATCCAGTGATCCATGTCGACGAGCAATTCTATCTGCTGGTCGGCGATCGGATGCTGCAGGGCGATCTGCCCTATGTCGACATCTGGGACCGCAAGCCGGTCGGACTGTTCCTGATATATGCCGCGATCCGCCTACTCGGCGGCACTGGGATCGTCGAATACCAGGTGGTCGCCACCTTGTTCGCCACGGTGACGGCGCTGCTGATCGCGCGGATCGGCATGCGCATCGGCAGCGGCTTCGGCGGGATGAGCGCGGGCATCGCCTATCTGTGCTGGCTGATGATCTTCGGCGGGGACGGCGGCCAATCGCCGGTATTCTACAATGCCTTCATGGCGGGTGCCGCACTGCTGACGCTGAACGCGGTGACCGATCGCGCATTGCCTTTGCCAAAGCTGGCGGCGACGGGCGCCGTGGTGATGCTGCTCGCAGGGATCGCGATGCAGGTCAAATATACCGCGCTGTTCGAGGGCGTGTTTTTCGGGCTGGCGTTGATGTGGAAGGCCTGGCGGATCGGCGAGCGGCCGGCTGCGATGATCGGCCTGGCGCTGGGATGGGTCGGCATTGCACTGGCCCCCACCGCGCTTGCCTGGGCATATTATGCCGTGCGCGGTTATTCGGAAATCTTCTTCTTTTCCAACTTCCTGTCGATCTTCAACCGGCCCCCTTCCCCGACGCGCGACCTGATCTCCCGGCTGAGCGAGATGTTCCTGTACAGCGCGCCGCTGTGGCTGTGCGCGTTTGCGAGCATCCGCGGCAAGTTCGATGCCGGCACATTCCAGCCCGCCGACGGCGCCAAGACCTTCGTCATCGCCTGGCTGGTCGCCGCGACGCTGGGGCTGTTGCTGTTCGGTTCCTATTATGACCATTATTTCCTGCCGGTGCTGGTCCCGCTGACCGCGATGATCGTACCGCTGGTCGGTGCGCCAGGCAGCGGGCTGAACCTGTTCCAGATCAACCGCCGGCCAATCACCACACCGTTCATCGCGGTGCTGGCGGTGATGGCGCTCGTCGCCGCCAAGATCATCATCTACGACAATGTGAAGGGCCGCGGCGACGGCGCGGCGATCGACCGGATCGCGGCGGTGGTCGAACCGCGTCTGACCAACTGCATGTTCGTCTTCGATGTCGAGGCGATCCTCTATATGAAGACCAATTCCTGCTTCAATTCGCGCTATGTCTTCTCCCCCCACTTGAGCAGTTTCTGGGAGGACAACGCCGCGGGCGTGAACACTCAGGCGGAGGTGCGCCGCATCCTGGACGGCAAGCCGAACATCATCATCACCAGCGCGGATATCGAGCAGCAGCCTAATCTGGCGACCTGGCTGATGGTGCGGCGCGAGCTCGAACAGAAATATCGCCGGATCTACGCCGAGAAGATCGGCTACGGCACTCGGCTGGTGTACGAGCGCCTGCCGGGAGCCTGATCCGGGCATCGCCACACGCTTCCCCGCAAACTCCTCGCCATAACCGCCCGCGCTGCTATCAGGCGTCAGATATGGAAATCTGACGCCGGGGGGCTCCGCGCGAATGTTTCGCCTGACCACTACCCGGCACGGCCGGACGCGCTTGCTGTTGTTCCTCATGGCCGGGTTGGCGGCGATGCTGCCGCTACTGATGGTCACGCTGCCGCCGCTGGTCGATGCGCCTGGGCATCTGGCGCGCATTTCGATCGCGGCGCAGCAGGCGGCTGATCCTTCGGTGATGGCCGATTATGTCATCGTGCGGCATATGATCGTGCCCAATCTGGCGATTGACGCGCCGGTGATGCTGCTGGCGCCCTGGATCGGTGTGCAGCGCGCCTTCTGGCTGATCACGCTGCTCGCGCCGCTGCTGATGGTGGGCGCGCTGGCGTTGCTGGTCCGCGCCTGGAACCGTACCGGTGCGGCCGGGATCGGCTGGGCGCTGATGTTCGTCTGGTCCAGCCCGTTCCTGTGGGGCTTCATCAATTACTGGCTGGCGACCGCGCTGGCGATCGCCGGCCTTGCGGTGTGGAAGCTGCTGGACGATCGGCGGTCCTTACGCGAACCGGTCTTCTGGGCGGCGATCCCGTTCGTGTTCCTGGCCCATGCCATCGCCGGGTGCCTGATGGTGATGCTGATCGGCGCATGGGAACTGGGCCGCGTGGCGAAACCGCTGGGCTACCGCCCCGTCGCCATCGTCCGTGCGCTGTTCGCACCATGCCGCCCGTTGATCGCCATCCTGCCCTTGGTCGCCTGGTGGCGGCTGTCGGGCACCAGCGTTGCGGGGGAGCAGGGCGACGGCACCAACTGGTCGTTCACCTCCAAATTCGAGGAGCTGGCGACGATCCTTCGCGATCAGCACATGGTCTTCGACATCGCCTGCGTGTTCGCCGCGATCGGCGTGATCATCATGGGCTGGCGGCGCGGCGCACGCTTTGCGGACGGCACCGGCTGGCCGGTCGCGGCGGTGTGGATCGCCTATCTGATCCTGCCGTTCAGCACCGAGGGTGGTTCGTATCTGGATATGCGGCTGGTACCGGTCGGCCTGATGCTGGCGCTGGCGCTACAGGACTGGCGGACGGTTTCGCCTCGCCTTGCCCGCATCGTGCTGCTGACCGGCCTCGCGGTGTTCGCCGGGCGGCTGGCGATCACCACCCACGCCTTTATCGGCTATGAAGCGGCCAACCGATCGACGCTGTCGGCGCTCGACCGGGTCGAGCGCGGCGCGAAGATCATGGCCTTCACCGAGCGTCGTTGCGGGCAATGGCGGCATGCGTCCAACAGCCATATCCCCAGCATGGCGGCCCATTACCGCCAGGCCTGGGTCAACAGCCTGTGGGACGTATCCGGCCTGCATGCGACAGAGGTGCGCTACCGCCCCTCCCCGATCTATTATCATGATCCTTCGCAGCATATCTGGTCGCCCGATTGCCCCAATGTCGGGCACGACATCACGAACCTGCGCGGCGGGCGATCGGTGCGCGAGGTGCTGATGACGCTGCCGCCGGACGGGTATGATTATCTCTGGATATTGGGCGACCGGCTGACCCCGGCGCAGGCGCACGGTCGTTTCGCACAAGTCTGGAGCGACGCGGACGGCGCGCTTTACCGGCGGCTGGAGTCTTCGCGCGCCTTGACCGGCTTGAGCAACGCCGCGAGCAGCAGCGCCCAGCCGAGCCCGACCAGCCAACCCGCCGCCACATCGCTCGGCCAGTGAACCGCCAGCCAGACGCGTGAAAAGCCGACCGCGATAATCGCCACTGTGACTGCTGCCCAGATCGTGCGGCGCTGCACCTTGCGCCACCAGATGACCGAAGCGACCAGCGCGATCGCGGCGAACACCGCCGCGGCATTGGCCGAATGGCCGCTGGGCAGCGCGTAGCTTTGCGAAACGCCGACAAGCTCGCCTGCAGTCTCCGGGCGCACGCGGCCCAATAGCGGTTTGAGCACCCAGGCGTTGAGTGCCCATATGCCGAGCGTAGTGTAGAGGATATATGACGCCGCCCGGCCGAACCGCCGCCAGACCAGATAGGCGAAGAAGGCGGCGGCGATGGCGATGCGAACCTGCCAGTCCCCCAGCGCGGTCGCCCAGCGCATCACCTCCGTGATCGCCGGATTCGCCTCCGCGACCGGCCGGAGCGAGGCGATGACGGCCAGATCGAACCGCGCCGTCCAGCCCGTCAGGACGAGTGCGATCACCACCACCGCGAGCAGCCAGCAACCCGCGCCGATCAGCAGCAGTCGGCGAACGACCGGGTCTGCGGGTAATGTTGTCATTTCAGCGGATCACGCCCCCAGTTCATCAGCGAATAGCGCCATCGCGAGCCCGGAATCCGGTGTTCTTCATGCGGACCCTGCGCGAGATGACGCCGCACATAGCCGACAACCTTGCGCATGTGCGCATAATCGCCGCCAGTCAGATCGGCCTTGTTCTTGCGCTTGATCTCGACGATGCGCCTGCCCGAAGCATGGCCGATGCTCTCCCCGCCATCGGGCTTGAAGCCGACCTTATGGCTTTCCTCGGTCCCCAGCCACCGCTCGATCTCTGCCGGAGCCATGTTGACCGCCTCGCCGAATGCCTTCCACACCTTCTCGTGATCGTCCTTGTCGGCCATCCACCTGCTCCCTAATCCTGTCGCAAACGCGGCGGGACGCGCGCGGTTGCCCGGGGAGACGAGCGAATGACGATGCCAGACCTGCCTCTGGAAGGCGGATGCCGCTGCGGCAAGGTCCGCCTCCGCATCAGTGCGCCGCCGCTGATGGCCATGGCATGCCACTGCACCGGCTGTCAGCGGATGACGGCCAGCGCGTTTTCAACCACCGTGATGGTGCCCGCCGATGGCTTCGCGGTGACTGCAGGCGAACCCGTGATCGGCGGGCTGCATGGCGAGCAATCGCACCACCATCATTGCGACTGGTGTAAGAGCTGGCTGTTCACCACCTTCGACATGCCCTTCGTCAACGTCCGCGCGACGATGCTGGACGACCCATCATGGTTCGCGCCCTATATCGAATCCTACACCAGTGAGGCGCTGCCTTGGGCCAAGACGGGGGCCATACACAGCTTCGCTAGGTTCCCCGAGAGGGAGGAATATGGTCCTCTGATGGCCGAGTTCGCCGCCCCCTAGATATGCAGCACCCGCCCATAGGCCGCGAGGACGCTTTCGTGCATCATCTCGGAGAGGGTCGGGTGCGGGAAGACGCTCTCTATCAGTTCAGCCTCGGTGGTCTCCAGCGTCTTGCCGATGGTGTAACCCTGGATCAGCTCGGTGACTTCGGCGCCGATCATGTGTGCGCCCAATAGCTCGCCGGTCTTCGCGTCGAACACCGTCTTCACGAACCCCTCGGCCTCGCCCAGCGCGATCGCCTTGCCGTTGCCGATGAATGGGAAATTGCCGACCTTCACTTCGTATCCCGCTTCCTTCGCCTTGGCCTCGGTCAGGCCGACGCTGGCGATCTGCGGGTGGCAATAGGTGCAGCCGGGGATGTTCTTCGGATCCATCGCGTGCGGATGGCCGCCGGCGATCGCCTCGGCGGCGATCACCCCCTCATGGCTCGCCTTGTGCGCCAGCCAGGGCGGCGCGGTGATGTCGCCGATCGCGTAAAGGCCGTCGACATTGGTCTTGCAGTCTGGGCCGGTCTTGAGGAAGCCGCGATCGGTTTCCACGCCCAGCGCCTCCAGCCCGATATTCTCGGTATTGGGCAGGATGCCGATGGCGACGATGACATGGCTGAACTCGGCGTTGGTGACCTTGCCGTCGCGGTCCTTGATCGCGGCGCGGACGCCTTTGTCGCTGACATCGAGCTTGTCAACGCCGGCCTTGGTCATGATCGTCATGCCCTGCTTCTTGAGCGATTTTTCGAGGAAGGCCGAGACGTCGGCATCCTCGACCGGCACGATCCTGTCGAGCATTTCGACCACCATCACCTCGGCGCCCATATCGTTGTAGAAGCTGGCGAACTCGATGCCGATCGCGCCCGAGCCAATGACCAGCAGCTTGGTCGGCATCTCGGGCGGGGTCATTGCGTGGCGATAGGTCCACACGCGCTTGCCGTCTGCCGGCGTCGCGGGCAGATCGCGCGCGCGGGCGCCGGTGGCGAGGATGATGTTCTTGGCCGTAAGCTCGGTCGTCTTGCCGTCCTTGTCGGTGACCGAAAGCTTGCCTTTGCCGGTCAGCTTGCCCTCGCCCATGTGGACGGCGATCTTGTTCTTCTTCATCAGGTGCGTGACGCCCTGGTTGAGCTGCTTGGCGACGCCGCGCGAACGCTTGACCACCGCCTCCAGATCGGCGGTGATGTTGTCGGCAGCGAGGCCGTAATCCTTGGCGTGCTGCATGTAGTGGAAGATCTCGGCCGAGCGCAGCAGCGCCTTGGTCGGGATGCAGCCCCAGTTGAGGCAGATGCCGCCGAGCAGCTCGCGCTCGACGATCGCGGTCTTCAGGCCAAGCTGGCTCGCACGGATCGCCGCAACATAGCCACCGGGCCCGGAGCCGAGGACGATGAGGTCGTATTGGTCAGCCACAAAATTCTCCCGGGGAGGATATAGGGATTAGCGTTCGCCGATCGCACGCGGGCGGCGATTTTCGTCGATCGCGACGAAGACGAAGCTGGCCTGCGTTACGCGGCATTGTTCTTCCTGGTGGCGATCGCGGCGCCAGGCTTCGACGGCGATGGTCATCGAGGTGCGGCCGACCTTGACCAGTTCGGCATAGACCGAGACCTCGTCGCCCACAGCGACCGGCGCGTGGAACTGCATGCCGTCCATCGCGATGGTCACCGCGCGGCCCTTGGCATAGCGCGCCGCCACCAGCCCCGCGGCCATGTCCATCTGGCTCATCAGCCAGCCGCCGAAGATGTCGCCATAGGCATTGGCGTCGGCCGGCATGGTGGTAACGCGGATCGCGGGTGCGCCTTCGGGTGGCGTTTCGGCCATTATCCGCGCCTCAGGCCACCATCGCCAGCGGGCTTTCGACCAGCTCCTTGAACAGCTTGAGCATCGCCGCGCCGTCCGCGCCGTCGATCGCGCGGTGGTCGAAGCTGCCGGTGGCGGACATCACCGTCGCCACGCCAAGCGCGTCATCGACGATATAGGGCCGCTTCTCGCCCGCGCCGATCGCCAGGATCATGGCCTGAGGCGGGTTGATCACCGCATCGAACTGCTTGATCCCGAACATGCCCATGTTGGAGATGCTGGCGGTGCCGCCCTGATATTCCTCCGGCTTCAGCTTGCCTTCCTTGGCGCGGCCGGCGAGCTCCTTCATCTGCGTCGAGATCTTCGACAGCGAGATGCTGGCGGCGTCGCGGATGATCGGGGTGATCAGTCCGGTGGGGGTAGAGACCGCGACCGAGATATCGACGCGTTGGTACTTGATCAGCTGGTCGCCGGCATAGGTGACGTTGCACTTCGGGCTTTGTTCGAGCGCGACGGCGAGCGCCTTGATCAGCAGATCGTTGACCGACAGCTTCACACCGCGGCTCTCCAGCCCCTTGTTGAGCTCGCCGCGCAGCTTGAGCAGCGCGTCCAGCCGGACGTCCACGGTCAGGTAGATGTGCGGGATGGTCTGCTTCGCCTCGGTCAGGCGGCGCGCGATGGTCTTGCGGATGTTGGAGAGCTTTTCCGCTTCGTGCGGGATCGTGTCGTCGAACCAGATCGCCTTGGGCGCGCCAGCGGGCGCTTCCGCGGTGGGTGCAGGTGCCGCGGCTTCGGGTTTGGCGGCAGGCGCGGCGCCGGGCTTCGCGCCCTCGACATCGGTCTTGACGATACGGCCATTGGGGCCGGAACCCGCCACCGCGGAGAGATCCACACCCTTTTCGGCGGCGATGCGCTTGGCGAGCGGGCTGGCCTTGACCCGTTCGCCATCCGATTTGGGTGCGGGTGCCTCAGCCTTGGGCGCTTCCGCCTTAGGCGCGGGCTTCTGCTTTGCCTCTTCAGGCTTCGCGTCCGGTGCCTTCGCAGGTGCTTCCGTCTTCTTCGGCGCTTCGACCGCTCCTGCGTCTTCGCCTTCCTCCGCCAGCAGCGCGATCGGCGTGCCGACCTTCACCCCGTCGGTGCCCTCGGCGATCATGATCTTCGCGATCACACCCTCATCGACCGCCTCGAACTCCATCGTCGCCTTGTCGGTCTCGATCTCGGCCATGATGTCGCCGGACTTCACGGTATCGCCTTCCTTCACCAGCCATTTGGCGAGCGTGCCTTCCTCCATCGTCGGGGAAAGCGCGGGCATTTTGATCTCGATCGACATGGGCCTGGGGAGTCCCTCTTGAGCGGTAGGTCAGGCGCGCTCCTTCGTCCCTGACGCGCGGAGGGTCAAGGGTGCAGGGCTTGCCAGCGAGACGAGACGGGGCCAGTTATCGCTTCAAGGGGAGCGGATCATGCGCACATATCTGGTGGTGATCGACGATAGTCCGGAAGCGGAGATCGCGCTGCGCTTCGCCGCGCGGCGCGCGGTGAAGACCGGCGGCGGCGTGGAAATCCTCGCGCTGATCGCGCCGCAGGAATTCATCGCATTCGGCGGCGTGCAAGCGACGATCGAGGACGAGGCGCGCCAGCGCGCCGACGCGCTGGTCAGCCGCGCCGCGGGCACGTTGATGGACGAAGCCGGGTTGCGCCCGTCGGTGGTGGTCAAGCAGGGCGAGCCGGTCGCGACCGTGCTCAAGCGGCTGGCCGACAACGACCAGATCGCGGCACTGGTGCTGGGCGCGGCCGAAGCCGGGCCGCCGGGGCCGCTGATCGCGCATTTCGCAGGTGTCGATGCGGGCAAGCTGCCCTGTCCGGTGATGATCATCCCCGGCAATCTGGACAAGGACGCGATTGACCGGCTGAGCTGAACCGCAAAGGGCCGCCGCATTGCTGCGACGGCCCCGCGTTCGCGCGCTCCTCCCCCACCAGAGGGCGCTGCGTCAGCTCATTTGGTCATACGAATGATCTTGGACTTTGGTTTCGCTTTCCAGTGCCTTTTCGGCTTGGGTTTCCATGTGGCGGCGGGTTCGGCGTGCGGGCAGCAGCCCGAATGCACCGTAATCGTCGTGGTGGTCGCGGGCGGGTAATAATAGCCGTTCGCGACGGTGCCGCCCGCAGGATAGGCCATGCCGTTGATGATCACCTGCGATCCATGATGCAGGATGGCCGGGTTGTGGCCGGGCGCGTGGTACGGCCCTGACTCGCCGTAAGGCGGCGGGTACGGCGCGCCGGCGGGGCGGTATTCGCCGTCGAAGCTGCCCGAATATTCGTACGGACGGCCACCGTCATACTGGCCCTTCCAGGTGCCTTCCCACGTTCCCTCGGTGCCGCCGGTCACTTCGTCATAGCGGTAATCCGCGCCATATTCGGGCGGCGGGGGCGGACCGCGATCATCGTCGTAATCGCCGTCATAACCGCCTTCGTAGCGGTCCCACTGAATGTCGCGGCGGGTGTCGAGCACGCGGCCGTCGCGGTCGATCAGCACCGCATCGTCATAATAGCGCGACCAGCTATATCCGGCTTGCGGCGCGGGCAGGCCGTAGGTCTGGTAGGCGATGGCGTAGCGCGGCCCGATCCAGTAGGTCGGCAGCTGATAGCCGCGGGTGGCGAAGCGATAGCCGCCCCAGCCGCCCGGCGCGCGCTGCCCGGCATACCAGCGGCCCTTGACCCGGTGGCCCCAGCGCGGCCCCATATGGCGGCCCGGCACCTTCAGCTGCGCGTGCGGAACATTGTCCCAGCGCTGCTGATCGGCCTCCGAGTCGGCAGCGGCCGCATGGTTCAGCGGAATGACCACGAGCCCAACCGCCAACGCCGCAATTCCTAGGCTCCGCATGGTTACCGCTCCCTGTTCGACATCCTGGGCAAGGCCGCGAAAACACACGGCTTGGTTAGCGGTTTCTTAACATTTCCGGAGCGTGCCCGCCACGCGACGGAATCCGATTTCTGTCCCGTTTTCGGTCAGGCGATGCGCGCGGCCAGCCGCGCCACCAGCGCCTCGCAACCGGCCTGATCGTCCGCATCGAACCGGCCGGGCGACGGGCTGTCGAGATCGAGCACGCCGACCAGCCGGCCATCATGGACGATCGGCACGACGAGCTCCGACCGGCTCGCCGCGTCGCAAGCGATATGGCCGGGAAAGGCGTGGACGTCATCGACCCGCTGCGTCTCGCGCGTTGTCGCCGCCGCGCCGCACACGCCCTTGCCGAACGGGATGCGGATGCACGCCGCCTTGCCCTGGAACGGCCCGAGTACCAGTTCGTCACCGACATTGCGGTAGAACCCCGCCCAGTTGAGATCGGGCAGATATTCCCACACCAGTGCAGCCACGTTCGCCATGTTGGCGATCGCGTCCGGCTCGTCGGCGGTCAGTGCATCGAGCGCGGACAGCAGATTGCGGTAGAGTTCGGCCTTGTCGGCGGTGGTGATGTCGAACTGGTACATATTATTCCTCCCGAACCCGCCCGCGCCCCGCCTTGACCGCGCTGCGGCCCTTCTTGGTATCGACGCGCCGGGCTTTCGCGGCCTTGCTAGGCCTGGTCTTGACCCGTCGCGGATCGCGCTTGTGAGCGTCGGTAATCAGCGCGGTGATACGCGCACGCGCATCCTGGCGGTTGGCGTCCTGCGTGCGGTAGCGCCGCGCGACAACCAGCAATTCGCCTCCCGCGGTCATCCGGCTGCCCGCCAGCCGCTTCAAATTGGCATAGGCCCAGGGCTCCAGCCCCAGCCTGAACACATCCACGCGCAGCTGCACCGCGGTCGCGACCTTGTTGACATTCTGTCCGCCCGGTCCGGTCGCGGCGAGGAACTTCTCCTCCAGCGCATCCTCCGGCAGCACGAAATCAGACACCGAAGCCGGCCTCGGCAAAGGTTGCAGGCAGCGGCGCCTCGGCCTCGACCGATGGTTTGCCCTCACGCGGCACGACCAGCTTCATCGCGTGGAGCAGCATCGGTCCCTTGCCGTCGCCATAGACCGGATCGCCCGCGATCGCGGTGCGCAGCCCTTCGGCCGCATGCACGCGGATCTGGTGGGTGCGGCCAGTTTCGGGCTTGAACTCGACCAGCGTGCGGCCGCCCTTGCGCTCCAGCACGCGCCAGTGGGTCACCGCCGATTCCCGTTCGCATCGCCGACCATCCGCCAGCCGTCCTTGTGGGTGGATACCTTGGCGAGCGGCAGGTCGATCGTGCCCTCGTCGCCATCGACATCGCCCTCCAGCACCGCGCGATAGGTTTTTTCGACCAGCCCCTGTTCGAATGCCTGCTGGAAGCGCGCATGCGCCTTCGGATTGCGCGCCAGCAGCAGGCAGCCGCTGGTGTCGCGGTCGAGCCGGTGGACCGCGGTCGGCCAGCGCTTGAACCCGAAGGTCAGCCCGCCGAGATGATTCTCGACCGACAGCGCGCCGTCGCGCGGCGGATCGACGGGCAGGCCCGATGGCTTATCGACAACGATCGCCTCGCCATCGATGAACAAAACATGGTCGGAAAGCATGGCGTGAAACTCGGATTGCGGCAAAGGGTTATGGGGCGGACGAACGACATGGGTGAAGCAAGCGCAATGGGCAAGCTCCGGACGATAACGATGACGATCTGCGCGCTGGCGGCCTCCCCCGCCTTCGCCGAACAGCTCTGCCCGACGGCGACCTCGCAGCCGCAAGCCGATGGCCGGATGTTCAACCATATGCGCTATGCTGAAACCGACGGTTCGATCATGCAGCCCGCCCCGCCGAGCATCTCTCCCGATGCATCATGCCGGGTCCACCCCGCGGTCGTCGCGGATCTGATGCGCATGGTGGCGGACGCCGACCGCGACCCGATGATCGCCGGGCAATTGCGCGGGTTATCCTGCTGGCGCGGCACCGAATATCAGCGGATGGTGTTCTGCAACGGCATCCATATCGGCCTGATGCAACGCGCCCAGACATCCGCCCCGCCGGGCTATAGCGAGCATGCCACGGGGTATGTCATCGATTTCGGCACGGCCAATCCGGGCAGCTGCCGCAATATCGAGGGTTGCTTCGCGGGATCGCCGGTGGGTCAGTGGCTGATCAGGAACGCACCCAAGTTTGGTTTCGAGATGTCTTTCCCGGCAGGTTCGAAGCAGCGCGTGACGTGGGAGCCGTGGCACTGGCGCTGGGTCGGCGCCAATGCGCAGGTGCCGGGTGCGGCCTCGGCGCGGGCGGTGTTTGCCAAGGCCCGCGCGCTCTATCCGGCGAATCCGACGCCTTACGAGGCGCCGATGGTCGTCAAGGTGGTGAGCCAGCCGGAAAACCCCATCCCTGTCACACCGCCGCCGGAGCCCGAAAAGAAGGGCAAGCGGCGCTAGTCAACCGAACGCGTAAGCGTCCATCCCCAGCACACCGTAGGTATAGCTGTGGTGCAGCCGCTCCGCCCGCAGATCCTCGCCGCCCGCGCCCATCGCGGCGAACAGGGGCAGGATGTGGTCCATGGTCGGATGATTTTCATGGCCATGGGGAGCCGTCTCAACCGCGTTCAGAACGGCGGGAAGATCGCCTGCGTCGAACCGCGCCTTGATCCAGTCGGCGAAGGCGGAGACCCATTCGGGCGTTTCCGCGTCATGACCGCGCCGATCGCGAAACACCGCGCGCAGATTATGCGTCAGGCTGCCCGAACCGATGATCAGGATATTCCGGTCACGCAGCGGCGCAAGCAGCTGGCCGATGCGGTAATGCCATTCAGGCGGATGGCGGCTGCTGATCGATAGCTGGATCACCGGAATGTCGGCCTCCGGCCAGCCGAGCATCAGCGGCACCCAGGCGCCATGATCGAGTCCGCGCGCGTGATCGATCGCCACGGGGACGCCCGCCGCCGTGAGCAGACCGGCCACCTCCGCCGCCAGCGCCGGATCGCCCCGCGTGGGATATTCCAGATCGAACAGTGCCTGTGGGAATCCGCCGAAATCGTGGATCGTCGGCGGCGCCGCGGATGCGGTGACGACCGCATCCGCCATGTCGTGATGTGCCGAGATCATCACGATCGCGTCGGGCCGCGGTAACGCAGCGCCCAGCCCGGCGAGGAAATCCCGCGCCGGGCTGGGTTCGAACATGATCATCGGCGATCCATGCGACACGAACAGGCTGGGCAGCGCTGCCATGACGGATCAGCCGGCCAGCTTGGCCGCGGTCTCGGCGATGCGCTTGCCCTGATAGCGCGCGCCGCCGAGTTCGGTTTCGCTGGGCTGACGGCTGCCGTCACCGTCGGCGATGGTGGTCGCGCCGTAGGGCGACCCGCCCTTGACTTCCTCGACACCCATCTGGCCTGCGTAGCCGTAATCGAGGCCAACCACGGTCATGCCGAAATGCAGCAGGTTGGTGATGATGCTGAACAGCGTCGTCTCCTGGCCGCCATGCTGGGATGCGGTCGAGGTGAACGCGCCGCCAACCTTGCCAATGAGCTTGCCGGTCATCCACAACCCGCCGGCCTGGTCGAGAAACGCCGCCATCTGGCTGGGCATCCGGCCAAAGCGCGTCGGCGCGCCGATGACGATCGCGTCGTAGTCGGCAAGATTATTGATGCTCTCGATCAGCGGATGGGTGTGGTCAGCCTTGAAGCCAGCGGCCTTCGCAACCTCGGCAGGCGCTGTTTCGGGGACGCGCAGCACATCCACCTCCGCGCCGGCTGACCGTGCGCCTTCGGCGACGGCATCGGCCATCTGCGACAGGTGGCCGTAGGAGGTGTAATAGAGGACGAGAACCTTGGTCATGGCAGTTTCCTTCTGCTGAAGATTTGGTGGGCGCATCTTGGGGGGAAAGTGCGCCCACCCCGGCCCCTTGCGTGCAGCAGGGGTCGAATGGCTTATTCGGAGTCTACGAGGACGATCTCCGCATCTTCCTTGGCGGTGATCGTCACGGTCTGGCCGCCCGACAGCGCCGCGCCATCGCGGGCCTTGAACGGAACCCCGTCGATCTCGATCGCGCCCGTCGCCGGGACGAGATAGGCATGGCGCCCCTCGCCCACCGAATGCCTCAGGCTATCGCCCGCCTTCAGCGTCGCGCCCAGTACGCGGGCGTCGGCGCGGATCGGCAGCGCGTCGGTGTCTTCGGCAAAGCCGGACGCCAGCACGGCGAACCGGCCTTCGCGCGCGTCCTTAGGGAACGGCTTCATCCCCCAGCTGGGCGCACCGCCGCCCGAACGCGGCTCGATCCAGATCTGGAACAAGGTCGCCGTTTCGGGCTCGAGGTTGTATTCGGCATGGCGCACACCGGTTCCGGCGCTCATCACCTGCACGTCACCTGCTTCGGTGCGGCCTTCATTGCCCATCGAATCCTTGTGGGTGATCGCGCCCTTGCGGACATAGGTGATGATTTCCATGTCGCGGTGCGGGTGCGGCGGGAAGCCGCTATTGGCGCCGATCTCATCATCGTTCCACACGCGGATCGCCCCCCAGCCCATCCGGGCCGGTTCGTAATAATTGGCGAACGAGAAGTGGTGGCGCGCGTTCAGCCAGCCGTGATCGGCATGGCCCAGGGTTTCAAATTCTCTCTTGTCGATCATCGTGACCTCCATTGCTTGGGGCCAAGATAGGGTTCATGATTGGTGCGTAAATAGAAACACACGAAACGGATCGTTTCATGAAACTACCCGATCTCGAAGCCTGGGCGATCTTCGCCTGCGTCAACGAACATCGCTCGTTCACCGCCGCCGCTGCCGCGCTCGGCACCACCAAGGCGACGGTATCGAAGGCGATCTCGCGGCTGGAATCGCATCTGGGCGCGGCCTTGTTCCATCGCACCTCGCGCCAGCTGACGCTGACCCAGGCGGGCGTCGCGCTCGCGCCCCGCGCCGCCGCGATCCTGGCCGAAGCGGTCGGCGCCGAAGAGGCTGCGCGTGACGAGGCGACCGCGCCATCGGGCCTGGTCCGCGTCGCCGCACCGATGAGCTTCGGGCTGAAACATCTCGGCCCCGCGCTCGCTAATTTCCTGGCCGAACATCCCGGCATCAGCCTCGACGTGCACCTGTCCGACGAGCGCGTCGATATCATCGCGGGCGGCTACGATATCGCCATTCGCATCGCCGCCATGCCGGACAGTTCGCTGCGCGCGCGGCGCATCGGCAACGTAACCGGACATATCGTCGCGTCCCCCGCCTATCTGGAGAAGCATGGCCGCCCGCGCCATCCCGCCGATCTCGCCAGCCATGCGGTGTTTTCCTACGCCAACCTGCCCAATGGCGGCGCGCTCAACTTCACCGGCCCCGGCGGCGAGAAGGCGACCATCCGCCCCGCCGGCCCCTTCCGCGCCAATAGCGGCGATCTGTTCCTGCCCGCGCTGCGCGCCGGCCTGGGCATCGCCATGCTGCCTGATTTCATCGTCGGTGATGATCTGGCGACGGGCACGCTTGAAAGCGTGCTGCCGGAATGGACGGCCATGACCGCCATTGGTCTGCACATCGTCAGCCCGCCCAGCGACCCGCGCCCTCGCCGGGTAACCTTGTTGATCGACTTTCTCGCCGAGCATCTCAAGCGCAGCTGCGCGGGGCGCTAGTGTGGCTTCCATGCCACGCGACTCGGCCTTTAACCTGCCCTAAGAATAAATTAACCTTTTGCCTTCAGATGTCATTTGGTTAATGACTTAGCTCAAGCGCGGGCCACCAGGGGGCATCGCGTGCGAACAGGGGGTTGCTCAATGCGCGTGCTGTTGATCGAGGACGAGCCGACCACGGCCAAGGCGATCGAGCTTATGCTCTCGACCGAAGGCTTCAACGTCTACAACACCGATCTGGGCGAAGAGGGCCTCGATCTGGGCAAGCTGTATGATTACGATATCATCCTGCTGGACCTCCACCTGCCCGATATGCACGGTTATGAGGTGCTGAAGCGCCTGCGCGTCGCCAAGGTGCAGACGCCGGTGCTGATCCTGTCGGGCAATTCCGAAATGGATTCGAAGGTGCGCTCGTTCGGCTTCGGCGCCGACGATTACGTGACCAAGCCATTCCACCGCGAGGAATTGGTGGCGCGCATCCATGCCGTCGTCCGCCGTTCGAAGGGCCATTCGCAGTCGGTCATCCGCACCGGCAAGCTGGCGGTGAACCTGGATGCCAAGACCGTCGAGGTCGATGGCGCCCGCGTCCACCTGACCGGCAAGGAATATGCGATGCTGGAGCTGCTCTCGCTCCGCAAGGGCACCACGCTGACCAAGGAAATGTTCCTGAACCACCTGTATGGCGGGATGGACGAACCCGAACTCAAGATCATCGACGTGTTCATCTGCAAGCTGCGCAAGAAGCTCAGCAGCGCATGCGACGGCGAGAATTACATCGAGACCGTATGGGGCCGCGGCTATGTGCTGCGCGAGCCTGACGAAGTGCAGGCGGCCGCGGTCGCCTGACGCAAGATTTTCCCGGGGGCGCGAAGAGGGCCGCGGTTCCGCCAAGGAGCCGCGGCCTTTTTCTTGTCCTCCCTATGCAAAGCATGGGGAGGGGGACCACGCGTAGCGTGGTGGAGGGGAAGGCCATGGGCGGAATCTCTCGCGGCGTTTCCCCTCCACCAGCCTGCGGCTGGTCCCCCTCCCCATCTTCGATGGGGAGGATTTAGAAGTCACCGCCTTCTGAACATCCGTTTCCCGCCAACCCAGGTTTCGTTGGGCCGCATCGCGCGGATTTCCTCGGGCGCGGCGAGGAGCGGATCGCTGGTCAGCAGCAGGAAATCCGCCTGCATGCCTGGCGCCAGCCGCCCCACCTTGCTCTCGGCAAAGCTGGCATAGGCGGCATCGACGGTGAACGCCTTCAGCGCCTGCTCGCGCGTCACTGCCTGTTCGGGATGCCAGCCGCCGGGAGGCTGGCCTTGCGCGTCGATGCGGCTGATCGCCACCGCCCAGCCGGGAAACGGATTGGGGCTTTCCACCGGATAGTCCGATCCGAACGCCAGCCGTCCGCCGCCGTCGAGTACGCTTTTCCACGCATAGGCGCCCGCCAGCCGGTTCGGCCCCAGCCGCGCCTCGGCCATGCGCCAGTCGCTGGTCTGGTGGACCGGCTGCATCGAGGCGATCGTTCCCTGCCGCGCCAGCCGCGGAATATCCGCCGGATCGACGATCTGGGCATGTTCGACGCGCCAGCGCAGATCGCCCTTGTAGGTCACCGAAAGCTCGTCGATCGCGTCCAGCGCCTGCCGGTTGGCGCGATCGCCGATCGCGTGGATCGCTACCTGGAACTTGTCCATCGATGCACGGCTCATCTGGTTCTGCAGTTGGTCGTCGGTCAGGAAACCCAGTCCGGTTTCCTTGGGCGCATCGGCATAAGGCGCCTTCAGCCACGCCCCGCGCGATCCGAGCGCGCCGTCGGCATAGACCTTGAGCCCGCCCATCCGCAGCCGATCGTCATACAGCCAGCGCGTCGGGCCGTTGCCCGCGATCGTCGTCAGCGTGTCGAGGCTGTTGGCATAGCTGAAGATACGGATACGCAGGCCGCCGGCGTCGCCCAGCCGGCGGATCGTGTCCCAGTCCGCCTGGCTGGTGCCCATATCGGCGGTGGCGGTGATCCCGGCGGAAAGCAGCAGGTCCTGCGCCTTGACCAGCGCCGCATCGCGTTCGCGCGGCAGCAGCGCTGGGACCGATTTCTGCACCAGCTGCGCGGCGGCATCGATGAAGACGCCGGTCGGTGCGCCCGCAGCATTCTTCTCGATCCGTCCGCCCGCGGGCGATACGGACTTCGCCGTTACCCCCGCCGCGCGCAGCGCCGCGGTGTTGGCCCAGCCGGCATGGCCATCGATCCGCTCCAGCCAGACCGGACGATTGGGCAGGACGGCATCGATATCGGCCGCTGTCGGAAAGCGGCCGAGACCCCAGACTTCCTGATTCCAGCCGCCCCCGACGATCCAGCTGCCCGAAGGATTGGCGTCCGCCCAGGCCTTGATCGCCGCCTGCGCCTCGGCGAGCGATTTGGTGCCGGAAAGGTCAAGGCTGGTGGCCTGGAAGCCCAGCCCCATGACATGGCCGTGCGCGTCGATCAGCCCGGGGATCAGCGTCTGCCCCTTGCCGTCCTCGCGCCAGTCAAGCTCCTTGGGCCGCTTGTCGCGCCGGTCGAGCAGCGCCTTCACTTTGCCGTCGGTGCCGATCACCATGCCGGTGAAGCGCTGCACCCGGCCCTGTTCGTCCAGCGTGATGCCGTTGATATTGTCGATCAGGCCATCGGCGAAGGCG
>Ga0193742_1000609_pt1 | contig 23577 bp, 25 predicted proteins | sample L2c1metaG_FD_165511 | JGI IMG/M metagenome (GOLD analysis project Ga0193742, IMG submission 165511) | Soil microbial communities from a riparian zone of the East river system, Colorado, United States - L2c1 | ecosystem: Environmental > Terrestrial > Soil > Riparian zone | place: USA: East River... | reverse complement strand
CCAGATAGTGACCACCAAGGGATTCGGCGGCACAAGTAAACACAAGAACTTCCTCGGCTTCCTTGGAATAGACTTGCAGTTTAGATAAAACTGGTTCAATGATTAAAGAACGGAACTGAGAGCAATCTAACATATCATTTATCCTTAAACGTTATTGTTGTGTTATCTTAAACCAAATGAAAGGGAATTTCAGTTATGTCAAAGATTGATGCAAAAAAGCTTTATTTGCAATTCAAAAAAGGAGACAGGGCATACAAAGAAGAAATTCATTGCCCTATGATACTGACGGTCATGAATGAAGAGGGAACTATGACAGCCTTTTGTAAGAAGGCATTCATTAGTGATAGATTGTTTTACAAATGGACAAGTGCGAACCAGCTATTTAGAGAATGCTATGAATATGGTAAAGTATTATCCAAATGTAACTGGGAAGAAGAGGGCGAGAATAATAAGGGAGAGGAGTTTTTCAACTTCGACTATTGGCGACTCACAGGTGCGCAGCGCTATGGTGTTGGAAAGAATAGAGTACGAATGGGGATTGACCCTAAATCTACACCCTATGAACAGTACCAGCAACTTGTCGAAATGGCCAATGCAGAAGAGTTTAATGCCTCAGAGATTAAACAATTGATGGAATCCATCAATGTTGGTATAAGAGCATATGAGTCTTTTGAATTACAAGACCAGTTGAATAAGGTGAAAGAAGATGTAACCAGGATGGGAGTACATCATGCCAACAATTCCAACACAATTGAGAAAGCTACAAAAACAGATTAATATTCCATATGCGATACAATTTGTAAATCGCGAAATAGCACAAACGGAGTTTGAGCCGAAAGTAATATACGTTCATATTTGGATCTAGGAGATCGCAATGAGCTGGTTATCAAAAGGACTTAAGAAAGCAGAGCGAGCTATATCAAACGCTATTCCCCATCAACATTCCGCAGACAGACGCGCTGCGAATCAAGCCGCTAAAGAGCAAATCGATTTCTATCAAAAACAAAAAGCCGAGATGGAAAAAGAATCGACTCGCGTTGAAAACGAACGCAACGAGCAAAAAGAAAAAATCAACAAGAAGCAGATTAAAAGTGCAAGACGCGCTTACAGAGCACCAGGTTTCTTGGATGAGCAAAGTTCAGGTTATAACGATACACTAGGTTAAATAAGGGGCAGTTCATGATGAACGTCAATATGAAAAGGAACCCGTTGTATTCGTTTAAAGACATGAATCCATTGGCACAACCTGAGCGATTAGGTGATTCCAATATGATGTCTGATATTGCTTTTAACCCAACAGTACGAGAAGTGAACCAACAAAAGACTGCGGCACAGGTTAATAACTATGCTTCGTCTAAAATGATGGCTCAACAAGGGCGCACGGATATGCGCGGCAATGTGGCTGGATATACAGACACATTAGGGTAACGATTAAAGGGAATTACATGAACTACTTGGCTCCTGTGGGCAAAGGTGATGAGGCATTGTTGCCTGATAAAGCCTGGATTTTATTTAAAAAGCGTTATCAGAATGCGCAGCAAGTTGCAGACCTTTGGGCATCATTGCTTGAGGCATGTTATTACTATGCCGTGCCTTATCGAAACCGATTTTACAGACCAAAAGAACAACAAGGCGAGTTCAAAGCAAGCCGTATCTATGATACCACAGCCGTTGAGGCAACGAAGACTTTTGTATCAAAGTTACATGATGCCATGACTCCTCCACAAGTACAGTGGGGATATCTGGATATTGATGAGACGTTTGATACCGAGGAAGATATTGACCGTAATGCGGTTCAAGAAATGCTAGACAATTATATGCGAAAGCTCTTTGTCTACATCCATGAATCAAACTTTGATGTGGTTATAAACGAGTGCTACTTTGACTTGGCTATCGGAACAAGCTGCTTGGTGATAAACGGATTTACTGACGAGCAGCCCTTATTATTCAGTTCAGTGCCAATGGATAAGTTAGCCATTGAAGAGGCTATGACTGGACGAATTGAATCCTGGTATCGAAACTGGGAAGACGTCAAGATTAATGAAATTACCGTTCGATGGAAGAATGCAACCCTTACTCCTGAAATGGTAATGATGGTTATGGAAAACCCTGATGCTATAGTACAAACCCTATTTGAAGGCGTGATGTATATGCCTCATAGAAAGAAACCATATATCTATATGCTAGGTACGGCTGAATGCCCACTCCTATGCGAAGAATTTGAGTCTAACCCTGGAATCGTTTGGCGGTTTCAAAAAGTAAACTCGGAAGTCTTTGGTCGCGGCCCTGTGATGGACGCACTGCCTTCAATTATATCATTGAATGAACTAGCCAGGATTGAGCTAGCTGCGGCCAACTTAAATACGTTTAAACCATACATGGGATTTAGTGATGCGGTATTCAATCCACATACATTTAAGCTTGAACCGTTTACGGTTATTCCTATTGCGCCTATCGGTACGGGCGGCTCCCCTCCTCTCATACCTTTGCCTGATTCCAGCAATCCCCAGTTTTCACAGTTAACCATTCTGGATTTACGAAACCAGATTAAGACGCTTCTCTTTAACGATGTGAACCCAAATCAAAGCGTACAGCCTGAGACGGCAGCCGCTGTAATGATTCAACAACAGAATTTGGCTCAACGGATTGGGCCACTATTTTCACGCTTGCAACAGGAATTCTTATGGCCTGTTATCAAGCGATGTGCTTTTATTCTGGATAAGATGGGATTTCTTCCTCAGCCAAAAATTAAAGGGGTGAAGATTAATTTCAGATATCGTTCTCCTCTGGCTCTTTCTAAAGGCCAACAGGATATTGCGCGGTTCACCCAATACTATCAATTGATGCAAGGTGTTTTTGGCCCTGGCCCTGCGTTGATGTATATCAACCCTGGGTTAGCTCCGTACCTTATTGCCGAGCAAATGCAAGTTGACCCAAGATATTTAAACTCTCCAGAGCAAGTTCAGCAAGCAGCGCAGAACGCACAGAACATACAAGATGAAGCAATGTCTAACCCTAACGGGCAACCAGCGGAGCAAGGAGCACCACAATAATGAGTGAAGAGAATCCCTATTTAAAGCAGGAAGATTATTATGAAGGCTATCAGAAAAAGATTGATGAGCTTAAACATCGACCAGACCTGGTTGAGTTAGATAAACTTTGCTACTTGGTGTTCAATACGGATGATGGAAAGTTATTGCTAAATGAGTTTACAGAGCGGTACTTATTGCCTGGATTTGTAAACCCATCCTTGCCCAATGCAGGAGAGGCCGCTTTATTCTATGAAGGAATGAAAGAGGCATTCAGATTAATTAGAGGAAGTGTAAGGGCGCATCAACAACGAATTGACGCGGAGAAATTACCAGCATGAGTTTATTAGATGAAGGAACTACAGCCCCATCAGAGACAATTACAGAAGATCAAAGCAACTCTTCTGCAACAGAAGGTCAAACAGCCAATTGGTACTGGGATGAAAACACCCCAGGACATGGAGAGCGGCCACAGTTCTTGCCTGAGAAATATAAATCAGTCGCAGACGTTGCCAAAGCCTACAAAGAGCTAGAGAGCAGACTTGGTACGGCTCCTAAAGAATATGATTTTTCCAAAGGAGAAAGCTGGATTGAACCAGACTATGAGCCATTTCATGAAATGGCTGAGTTTGCAAAATCAAAGCATGTTCCTCAAGAAGTCATGGACAAGATGCTTGAAAGTGTTGGCTCCTATCTGGATGAATTTAAAACAGACATGAGTGAAGAACGTGCCAAGCTTGGTGAAAAAGCTTCCGAACGATTACAGCTTTTGAATAATTGGGCACGCTCTAATCTCTCTGAGAAATCATTCCAGGCACTAAGTTCAGGCATGCGTTCGGCTGAGGCCATTGAGGCGCTTGAAGAAATCAGAAATAAGATGCTCAACAATGCCACGATGGTTCCAGGCGGAAATGCTAACGTTGTTAGTGGTGGGATTACGATTGAAGAGTATCGCTCTGAACTCAATGCGAACTATGACAAGTACAAGAAAGACCCCGTATATCGTAAAGAGATGGAGCGAAAGCTTGAGAATGTTATGAGGGGTAAGTAACCTATCTTTAAGGTGGGCTTTACAATATTAAAGTTCTTATCTACACTATAAACAAATACGAACAGGACACCTCTCACAGAAGCCCTAACGGACACCTTCATCACGTGATAGCCCTAATTAGTAATTAGTCACGATTTGCCGATATCGGCAAGACGTTCTTAATTATTTGATGAGGGATTATCATGTCACAATCACTTACAGCCGTACAACAAACAGACTTTGATGAACTCGTAAAAGCGGAATACCGTTCTAAAGGTTTCCTATTGCGAGATTCAGTCCGTACCAAAAATGATGTAATCGGTTCAAGCGTTGAGTTTCGTAAAGTAGACCAAGTTATTTCGGTTCCTACTGCGTACTTGGCTGCCGTTACCATCCAAGACCCTGACTATACAAAAGTCAGTTGTAATATTCAAAAGTACACCACGCCTACTGCGGTCGATACAGTTCAGGAACTTACCGTTAACTTTGATGCCAAGATGGAAAACGCCATGCTGGTTGGTCAAGGTATGGGTAGACGTTCTGACCAAATCATCATCGATGCTTTAGCCGCTGGCCCTGGTCAAACTCTTCCTGATGTTGGCACTAACTTCGATTACTTAAAGTTCACTCAAGTATATGAGTACTTCGAAAATAATGCTGTACCTAAAGGTGAGCGCTGGATTGCTATGTCTGCCTCAAACGTTCGCTCATTGATGCAAGATGACCAATTCATTTCTACTTTCTACACAGAGAATAGAATCCTTGACCGTGGTTGGGTGCTTGATTACTTGGGTATTAACCTCGTAACCATTCCACAAATGACTGAGGGCGGCTTGCCTAAGACTGGTGATATCCGTACTGCGTTAGCGTGGCACAAAATGTCTACTGGTATGGCAATAGGTCATGACTTTAGAACTGAGATTAACTACTTGCCAGACCGAACTTCCTGGCTCGTTAACGGAATCTTCTCAGCAGGTGCGGTGGTCATTGACCCACGCGGTGTAATCGCAATTGATTGTGATGAATCAGTCTAATTTGAGGAGAGACTAAAATGGCTTTTAATATTAATCGTTTTGTACGAGTAACCGTCGCGTTCAACTCAGGACGTATCACGACTGCGTTTAACCCTAGTGTTACTCCTGCATTCTCGAATGGCCCAGCCGTGTTCACTTACGCATCTTCTACAGAGACTATTGCGCAAGTAAGTGCTGCTAACTATTTCGCTGATGTAGTTTATGACCTGGCAGTTGGTGACATCATTATCGCTGTGGCTTCTGACGCATCAAATATGCTTCAAGTTGCAACAGTTGACCGTGATGCTGGCACTGTAACAGTAATTGGATTTGCTCCTACTGGGGTTGTGGATACAGCAAACATTGTCGATGGTGCGATTACCAACGCCAAAGTAAATGCTGCTGCTGCTATTGATTTCAGTAAATTGGCAACGTTGGCTTCTGGAAGAATTCTTGTGGGTTCTGCTGGTGGTGTAGCAACTTCGGTTGTTATGTCAGGTGATGCCACCATCATTGCTTCCGGTGCTTTGACCATAGCAAACGGTGCCGTAACTTCTGCGAAGATGGCTGCTACCTTGTTGCGTTATGCGGCAGTGGCGATAACGGCTGCTGAGTTTAACGGCATGTATGCCGCTCCCAAGTTACTCGTAGGCGCTGCTGGTGCGAACACATTAATTGTGCTCGACAAAGTAGACTTACTAATGACTTATGGTGCTGCGAACTATGCTGCTGGTGGTGTGGCTGCGGTTCAGTATGACAGTACTGCAAATGGTGCTGGGGTTATTGCCTCAACGACATTGGCTGCTGCTACGTTCCAGGCTGCTGTGAGTACTGGCTTTATGTTTAACACAGGTGTTGTTCCACAAACATTCACCACTTGCGTAAACAAAGGCTTGTACTTGTCTAACATCACAGGTGCGTTTACTACTGGTGACTCCACTTTTGTGGCGCACGTTTGGTACAAGGTAGTTCCAACAGTATAAGGATATAACATGGCGCAGAGCAAAGAAGCGATTGTTTCAAACGCAATTACCCTCTTAGGTCATGCGCCAATCGTAAGTCTTGAGAATGGCGATCAGATGGTAGTCGCCGCTGAACAGGCTTTTGATATGTTATTACCAGGCGTACTTGCTCAGAACAACTGGCGGTTTGCCGCTCAGATTCAGCAATTATCCGAATCAGTCGAAGTGCCACCTAGACCGTGGCACACGATTTACTTATTACCAGCCGGATGGTTAAAGACTATTCGCGTCTATCCCAATATTTATGTTTGGGAAATCTATGAAAATTCCAAAGTATATGCGCAGTTTCAGGGCGAGTTCTGGATGGAATATATATTTCAGCCGGATATCTCAAAACTACCCTATCACTTTGTTCAATATTTTATTTATGAGATTGCAGCCTACTTAGCTTTAAGCAGTGCGCAACGACCAGATTTTTACGCTCCATTGGAAGCCAAGCGAGTACAGGCATATGCCATGTGCGCAGCGGTTGAGGCTCAGAACAGACCTCAGTTCACACAGGCTACGTTCCCAGTCCTTAATAACCGCATGCTTGGCACAATTATTGGAAACCAAGTCGGTTAATAAGGGTATGAGATGGCACACATTCTATGGTCACAGGACGTTTTTACGAAGGGCGAGTTATCGCCATTAATGTATTCACGTGTCACATTACAAGCCTATTACCAAGGTTTGAAGCGTGCTAAGAATGTTATTTGCTTTCCTCAGGGTTCTGCTGGTAAACGATTTGGTACAATCTTCCAGTATCAGTTAGGCTTGCCCTTCAATAACTACCGTCAGATTTATTTCAAAGCATTCCAGTATTTAAACGAGTGCTGCTATCTTTTGATTTGGTATGCTGATTCAGTCGCCATTCTACTTGAGGGTGAAGTTGTAGCAATTGTTACAGGCACACAAATCCTTGCCGATGAAGTATCATTGATTGACCATACGGTGCTTGAGAATCGATTCAGGGTTACTACTGGAATATATCCACCAAAGGATTTAAAGCGTGCGCCTAATTCACCCATAGCTATTACCGCATTCAGTGCGTCAACCCTAACAATAGCAACTCCATTTGCTGTGGGTTTTTTCGTTCCTGCGAGATTTACTGCCGCAGTCATTCCTGTAACAACGCCACAGATTCATCCAAATAGAACCTATTTTATTCGATTCATTACGACTACTACGTTTAGCATTTACTCAACCGCTCAAGATGCGGCTGCTAATCAGAATGCTTACGTTATTGGAAGTGCTGGAACTACAGCGTTTGTGGTGATACAAAACACCTGGACTATAGGGAATGTGGCTTTTAGTAATTATCCTCAGTTTGACTTCTCTGGTGGTTACGATACATCAGCATTTACTCCGGCAGCGGTTACTGGGTATGGGATTATCATCACTCGAACATCAGGCGCATTTAACTTTACATCCAAGTTTGTTGGTGGCGCATTTCGAGGTAATGGTGGTATTGGCCGAATCACAGCCGTTAATGGAACGACTACGGCCACCGTAGATATCATTCAGGCTTTTAATAGCACAGCGGCTATACCAGGAACGCAAGCATTGATAACCCAGCCAGCCTGGTCAGATATTCAGGGATGGCCGCGTAAGTGTTCATCATTCCAGAATAGAGCATTCTTTGCCAATACAGATAGTTTAAGTAATGGTCTTTGGGGTTCTGTAACCAATGACTTTGATGACTTTGATGATTTACAAGATGCTGATGATGATAGTGCTATAAGCTGGTTCCCTACATCAGACACCGTCAACTATATCCAATTTATTGTTCCCTACCGAAGTTTGACGGTTCATACCAACTCAGGCGTGTACTCAACACCACTATCAATTGAGACGGCCATTACTCCTAATAATTTCTCTTTATCTCTACAGGACTCAACCCCTGCTGATAATGTACAGCCTCAAGGAATTGATAATCAAATTATTGTATTGTCCGGCAATGATGCGCATAGTCTTCTTTGGGATGGATTTAATAATGCTTATACGTCCAATATTATTTCAGTGGCCAATGAGCAATTGATAAGGACGCCCATAGATGAAGCTCCGTATACTGATAGAATTCGTGCTGGTTCTCGTTATATGTTTATTGTTAATGACGATGGTACGCTGGCTATATATCAATCACTCATTGGCGAAAACGTCTCAGGATTCACCGAGGCAGAGTTGGAGCAATCCTATGGTAATGCCTACTTTAGGGCAGTTACATCCAACTTTGATGGACGAGCTTGGTTTCTTACCGAGCGTCAAATTACTGCCGCAGCAAGCGCCCAGAATATAACCACGTTTACTGCCACTACATTGACCAATGCGGCCTACCCATTCCTTACAACCTCAGAAACCGCTGTAATATTTGCAGGAACAGCACTACCCCAATCCACCCCTCAGCTTTTACCAAGCACCATTTACTGGGTTGTTGGTGTAACAGGAAATCAGTTTAAAGTATATTTAACCCAGGTTGATGCGCTAGCCGATGAGAATTCTGTGGCATTTACAGGAATTGGAACAAGTGCCACTGTAACGCCTTATCCACTACAGACTTACTTAATGATTGAGCAATTAAGTTTTGATACTGAAATGGATTGCTCAGGGTTTTATCCGACACCTATTGCCAGTGGTGCTACTTCAACTATTACTCCCAATAGTGTTCGATTCGATGCTCAGCGTGTATTAATGCAGGGTGATGGATTTGGATTTGAAACGGTTGGGATTAATGCGACAGTGAATTTTGAGGCACATGGGGTTGCTGTTCCTATTACCGAAGCGCAATATGGATTCCCGATTAATGTAGAGATAACGCCTTTGCCAATCTCGTTATCAATGACTGGAAATCCAAAAAGTTCCAATCTGGTTGATACAAAACACTTGCGCTTCGCTACCTTCCTATTTGCTGATACTATTGGTGGTACGATAACTCAAGATGGTTTGACGTACCCTATTGCTTTAAATAGGCTAAATGACGCAAACCCTGGCGACCCCCCTGTACCACAAACTGCTCCTTTTGAGATTTCAGTGTTTGGTGGCTGGGATGATTTCCGTAAGAGTAGTTTTACTATTAACCATACAGAACCCTTTGGCATGAAGCTAACAGGCATATTCTACAAGGTAGACGCATAAAAGGAGATTAGCGAATGGATCCAATGACAGCCTTTTTACTGTCAATGCAAGCCGCCGGATTAGTATCAAGTATCTTTGGTGCCAAATCTCAACAGAAGTATATTAAGTTAGGACGGCAGCTAGAGCAAGAACAGTTCACTACTAATCTTCAAGCCATTAAACTTCAAAGTGCCGAAGCCTCACTTGATGAAATGAAACAACTACGTCAAACAATTGGCTCACAAATTGCCATACAGGCAACCCGCGGTAATCGTGGCGGCTCAAGCTATGCCGGAATCAGTGAAGCCTCACACAATTTTGATAGTGATGAACGTACCCGTAGAATGAACTTGCTTGCCAAAGAATCTGAGTTACGCGCAAATCATGTATTGTCCGGTCTTCATAGTCTTCAAGCTGAAACACAATTAGGGCAAAGCCTTACCAAAGACATTCTTAACTCGCTTCAAACTACATCATTGCTTAAACCCGAATGGTTCCAGTCCAAAGGTGCTGCTACTAAAAAGAATGATTGGATTAATCCTGACCAATTTTCCTGGGGGTACTAATGGCTACTCAACCTTTGCCAACCCTGGATAAACAAGTCAGACTAGATGCGACAGTAGGTAATGTTCCTTATGCGCAATCCTTCGATTCAATGGCATTGACCCCTACAGCCCTTGGAGAGTTCGGAGCGAAACTTGCTATTACAGCCAGTACGACACTCGCTCAGAAGCGTGGCTATGAAGCTGGTAAAGACCCACATGGAAGTCTATTGCCTCCTTTAACGCAAACCGATAAAGCCTATGCTGATGCCTATATTACACAATCTCAAACAACTCTTGGCCTACAAGCCACTAAATTAATGCAGGAAGGCCAGTCTGAACTTGCCAAGGCTTGGAAGTTAACGCCCGATATGATCGCATCATATACCAAGAATATGAGCGAAGGATTAAATGAAATAATTAATAATGCGCCTATGCAAGCGCAGCCTGGACTATCAGCGCAATTTGGCTCATCACTTATGAGTTCGACAGGTCAGCTCAATCAGAAGATGATAGGCCAGCAAAAACAACAAGCCTTACAAAATGCTTCACTGTTTAACAACAGTCAGCTATCAGCAATCTATGAAGCTGCTCGTGGAGGTAATTTTCAAGCGGCTGAAAAAATGCAGCAGGATATGGAGAACAGAACCTCCTCTATGTCATCAAGTGGAATGATTACGCCACTTCAAGCTGAATCTACCAAAAAGTCAGCACGCATGAGCTTCTACACAGGACTCTATACAGGCGAGGCAGTCAAAGCATTTAACAACAAACAATCCGACCAATTCCTGGCAGACCTTCTGCAAAAGAAACCTGATGGGATGAACACGCTTGAATGGGAAAGCATTGCTAAAAATGTGATGGGCGAAGTACAACTTCAAGAATCATTTCAGCAACGAAACGAGACAAGTCTTTATTCAGAAGCCAACAGACTATTGAACGAAGGAACTTTGACCCCTGACTTCATTGCCCAATTAGAATCAGAGTCTACGAGCAAGCCACGATTCAATAACTTCATGGCGCAAGTATCAGCATATCAACGCAAGAACTATGCTACAAATCAAAAAGTATCAGCTTTAATGCCGCAATGGAGTGATTCTTATGCCATGGCAGTTGCTAATAACAAAACCAAAAATGTTGCCTTGATTCAGGCTGGTCAGGATGTTCAACAACGTGCGGCTAGTTCTGGCAGAACACTCGATGATTTTGAAGCGCAAACAGAGGCTATGTCTACTGCTGGTGGCCCGATTCAATCCTACACTCAGCAATTAAATGCAGGATTTCTTTCAGGAAATCCCGAGTTAATGATACGTAATCTTAATGCGTATCGTGCCCTTAGAAACTCAAATGCTAAAGTCTTAAGTGGAATCAGCAAAACTGCCGAAGCCATGATGACTAACTTTGAATCACAGATGGAGGACGGAAATGCGCCTGATGTCGCGGCTCAAAAAGCTAATGAGATTGTTCAGCAGAAGACACCGGAACAAATGGAAATCAATACAGCCCTTGTTAAACAATGGGAAGAGAAGACAGTTAATACTCCATCACGTCTCAACTCTTGGGCTAGTCAGTTTGCTGATATTGGAGAAGGTGCTGCTATAAATAACCTTCCATATTTTGCTATTCATGTTAAAAATATATTCAAGTCAAATATGGAATACCTTAATGGTGATGTTGAAGGTGCTACCAAGATGACACGTGAAGGGATTGAAAGAGCATGGGGCGTTACTGAGGTAAATGGAAAGTCTGAGTTTGTTTTTCAACCTGTAGAGCAAACCATTGGTCTTGATGCTGGAGCCAATCCCCTTATTAAGCAAGACCTCTATGAGCAATTAAAAGCCCAGATTAAGCCGATGAATGAAGCTTATGAAGAAGGGATTAAGAATAAAGACAATCGAACTTCATTCAAGTATGAACTGGTAGAACGACCTACCTATGAGCAATTTAGAGAAGCACAGAATGTCATTGCCAAAAAGATGAAAGAGCCACGCGCCTTATCTGGATTTGCAGGCACGCCGTTATCTCCTGGAGTTACCAATATACCAGGAGACAAAGCATTTGATGAGGCCATTAATACTGTGAAGCAGTTTAAAGACGACAAGATTAAAATCAAACGTGTATTTATGGGTGGCCATGAAGAAGAATTTGAGGTAGCCATTGCGGCTAACCCAGGACTTCAACAAGACCCCAATGGAATTATTGGAAGTTACAATGTGTCTATGCGCAAAAACAACGGCCCAAGTTCACCGATGAATGGCTGGTTTGCTGGCCCACTAAGTGAGCCTGTGTACAACCCCAATCAGGCGCAAATAAGAAACCGTTACTTTGAAATGGTAGGATTAAATTCCACAGGGAAAACAGCGCATCAAATTTATCAAGAGTACATTGCTGCCAAGACTTCTCGCAAAGATGCTCAGGTTGATTCCAGTATTAACCGACTTGGCAGGAGTTTCCGATAATGTCTATTAATCCAGAGTTCAAACCCATTGAGGATTTTTACACCAATGAACAAAAACCAATTGCCTCTGACCATTTACCAATGGAAGCGTACCGTGATGACCCAGGCTCGTTGCTTATGCCAACGAGTGCGCCAGTTATTCCGTTCAAAGAACCAAAAAAGAAACACGGATTCTTCGAAACATTAGGCCACGCCTTTAGTCAGTATAATGAATTTGCCCAGGCTGGACGATTCGTTGCCAGAGAAGCTGAATTTATTCATCCATCACAAGATGAAACGCCAGACGACTTTAATTCAATGGATTATAAGTACCTGAAAGACTACCCACCAAATTACTGGGATTTTATAGGTGAAGGCCAAAGCCCCAATGATATTGCCGCACGCCAACAGTATGTCCTTAAAAAAATGACTGAGGATGAGGAATATAATAATGGGTCTTTCGCAGCAACACTTCTTGGTGGATTTGGCGGAGCAATTTTAAGCCCATCCTCATTTATCCCTTTTGCTAGTGGCGTTAAGTACGCAAGCATCGCCGAGAACGTTATCAAGGGAACATTAAAAGCTGCTCCATCAATTGCCTTACAAACTGTAGCCCATGAAGGATTTATGCAAGCTACGGAAGCCGGAGGAAATTTACATGACTTCGCTGTTAATTCATTACGTGACGCGGCTTATGGCGCTGCTTTCATTGCTGGCGGTGCTGGGCTTGGTGCGTCATTCCGAGGAGGAAAACTCTGGAACGTCCGAAAGATGGCAAACTACATGGGCGAAGGAATCGATGTCAATCCAGTACTTGACGAGGCAACAGGCGGAATTACAGGGTATAAGGCACAAGCCTCTCCTGGTTATAGCTTAAGTGCTGCCAAGGTTGACCAGGCCCAAACATTTGTTGATTCAGCTATGTCTCAAGGATTTCTCTTTGGAATCCCAGGTGTTCAGAAACTAGCAGGAAATTCTATTTTGGGAAGCCCCATTGTCAAGGGGTTGTCGAGTCGCTTTGAAACGGTTCGAGGGTATACGGACTTTCTGGCTTCCCATTCGATTATTACCAAAGGCGTCCTGGAAGGTAAGGCTCGACCGGATACTGCCGAGGATATTATGTCGGCAATCAATGCTGGCTCAGTAGATTTTAATATGCGCTTTCGTGGTCACTTCATGGAAGAGAATGGAATTGAAGGCGGATATAATGTTCGTAATGCTACAAAGGCTTTAAAACAACGCGCATTAAAAGGCCAAAGAACCACGTGGGAAGACTTTAACTATCAAGTAGTGGACGCCACTATAACTCAGGAGTTTAATTACTCCAAGAGCATTAATGCGGCCTCTAAGGAATACACTAAATACACGGATTCAATTTATGAAGAGATTCAGAAAGTCAGAGGATTTGATCCCCAGATACTTAGTCCGATTAATGCTCGCGGTTATTTTACTCAGAATATGGATAATATGGCATTGGTTAAATATAAACCGAAGTTTCTTGAAGTGGTATCTAGTGAGTTTAAACGTCAAGACCAAGTTCTTGAAGAGATTACAAGACCTCTTGAACAAGCCAAAAGTTTCCTAAAACAACTCGAAGAGCATAAGTTATCAGGAGAAGCATTTGACCGCTCAACAGCTAATGAGATACGGGATGCAAGAACTCGCGTACAAGAGGCACAGAGAGAAATTGAACGTAGAGCACGAGACGATGAAGATGTGGCACTTCTCCTTGAAGACCGAAATTTTGTCACAATGGCCGATGCCGAAAAAATCAGGGAACTCCATGCCCCAATAGAAGATGTAAAGACCAAGGCTAAAGTTCAGAAGAAAACTATCTCCAAACTTAAATCTCAATATTCATCAGCAAAATCTTCAGCCAAGACAAATGTTACCAAGGATGCGACCAGGCGAAATCTTGAGAAGATGAAAAAACTTGAGAAAGAAATAAAGGCAGCAGAAGACCAATTATCAACTTTTGAACTTGAGATTGGTAACTTAACTGATGAGTTACATCAACGCGCTCATCGTGGCGAGATTGATAAGCGTCTCTTTGTTAAAGACCAGAATGTCATTAACTTTAGAAACCCTGATGAGTGGGCTACATTCAGAAAGCCTTTTACCAATGACCAGGCTAGAATTGATGCGGCTGAGGCACAGCGCAATCTCTATTTGAATAACACCACTGAACAGATTCAGCAATCCATTCTTGGCTCAATGATGCCTAGCCTGTTTGCTAACCCTCTTAATCGAAGAACCTTTTTAATCCCTGCCAAGGTTCTTAATGATGCCCGATTTATTGCCTCTGATGTGCCACGGGCAGCGGCATCATACGCCAAGGCACTTGGTCGCCATATAGCTTTAGGCAAGGTATTCAAAGACATCAACATGAAAGAAGGTGAACATGGCCCAACTGGAATGGCACGTATCTTAGGTGAAGAGCGCACAAAGCTTGAGCGACAGATTGATAGCGATACAAAACTTACTGATGCTCAGAAAGAAAAAGAACGCGTTAGACTCGATAAAGACTTTCGTGAGGCCGTTCAATTCATGAAGAATATGACAGATGCGTTTATGGGCAGAACCAATGCCAATGCGTCAACCTTGCGTGTAACGCGTGCCATTAAAAACTTTGCAGCTTCTACTAAACTTGGTGGAGTTCCAATATCTCAGGTCACAGACATTGGCGCAATCATCCTTAAACATGGCGTATGGCCTTATATGCGTGATGGATTAAAGCCATTCATTCAGACCTTAAATGGTTATCTGGATGGGGATTTATCCGAAGCAATGAAACGAAACTCTGCTGATGCGCATCTTAGTTTACAACACTTGGATAATGGCTATTCAGCAAAGTACTATGATAATGGTTCCGTTGGGGATGTGCCGATTGCGACACATCTTGAGAGTGCCCTTGAGAAGGTTGGGCATTTGTCTGGTAACTTTTTCGGAACCAACTTTATTGAAAATGCTAATCAACGAATCGTTGCTGGAATTATGCAATCTAAAATCATGCGACACATGTATGAGTTCCGAAATGGAACATTATCAAAAAATGATGAGATTGCGCTATTGCAATACGGACTTGACCCCAAAGAATGGTCAGAGAAGTTTATTAATGCCTTTGAAGATTCTACGGGCTGGAAGGAAGCAACAGGCGCATATCAATCGAAATACTGGGAATGGAAAGATGATGCCGCAGTCTCACGTATGGCCATGACTATTCGTAGAGGCGTGTATGACACCATTATTCAAAGAGGATTATTCACATCACCTTTTTGGACAAACAACCCACTTCTTGGCATGATATTTATGTTTCATGGGTGGGGATTCTCGGCATTTAACCGTTATACTATTCCCATGATGCAAAGACCTGATGCCACTAAGTTGCAAGGCATTATCTTTATGCTTGGTCTTGGTGCTATGACAGACCCATTACGAAATCTTGCCAATGGCAAGAAGGCTGACACAGAAGACGATCAAACATGGTTTGGTAAAGCATTTGAGACAGTGAGTAACAGTGGCATTCTAGGCCATACTCCAGACATGCTTCAAACCTTCAATAAACTTGTTGATGGGCATTTACTTCCCGTCACCACAACAAGATATCAAGGCTGGAACAAGTTTAGTGTTCTCGGCCCTGCTGCGGGTATTGCTGATGATTTAGCCGCATTAATTAAGGCTGGACTCACAGGAAAGATTACAAAACCAGACATTAAAAAAGGCGCAAGGCTTGTGCCATTATCTGGAATGCTTGGACTTAGACCACTAATAAACCATTGGATTGATGGTTTGGATTTACCAGAAAAACATTCAGAGGCTAGAGGCTGGGGTGAATAAACGGAGTTAACAGGGTACACACGGAGAATACTATGACCCAGGTAATTATTCAGGATGAAACACCACGCACCCAGCTTATAGCAGCGGCTGGGCAAACTGTATTTAATACATTATGGACTGCTGATGCGGCATCTGATATTGATGTCTATGCCCGTGCTGATGGGGTTGAGGCAGATGACGTTACCCAGATTGTCAGCCCATCACTCTACAATGTTACTTTTATTGGAGTCAGCCAAACTGTACGCGTCACATTTCTTTCAGGACGTACACTTGATGACATCATAACCATCGTTCGTAATACACCAGCAGAGCGATTAAATCTATACATAAATACCAACTTTACGCCAAGTATGTTGAATCAGGACTTTGGATTGTTGACTCTTATCGACCAACAAAACCAAATGTATGACACCGTAGTCAATCCTGGATACAACGTTTCAGCTACGATTGACCCTATTATTGACAGAGTATTACCAATACTTGAAGCCAATCAGATTTGGGCAATGAACCCAACACGCACTGAAATCATTGCTTATGATGTTCCATCAGGCGGTGGCCTTGCCCCGTCAAATGCAGAGTACTTAATTCGTGTGGCTCATGTGGGCTTACCAAACGCTCAAGTCATGGGTTCACTGGCATCCGGCTTTGTAGTGAACACAGCAAGTACGGGCGTTCAATTATCCAGAGTATTGACAGCCGTTGCAAATCAAACCGCGATTACCAATGGCACAGGGATTGCCGGAAACCCAACAATAGGATTAGCTGACAATGCAATTATTCCAGGCACCGAAGGTATGGGTGTCCCCATTGGAACAACAGCACAACGCCCTGTATCACCAATCATTACTGATTTTCGCTTTAACACTGACCTGGAGTTTCTTGAATATTGGGATGGTGGCGCTTGGGTTCAAATCAGTGAATCAGATGGTGTTACCTTTGCTACGGGTACTGAGAATCAAGTACTTGTTAATGGAACATTTGGTATACCCACTGAGGGCGCGATTACCTTAACCACTCCACAAGACATTGCTCCTGCAAGCTCACCAACATTTGCTAATGTTCAATTTGGAATATTAGGCCAAATACGTGGGGCTAATGGCTTACCCGTAATGAATGTTCTATCCTTGGCAAGCGCTGTTAATTGGATATCAATGAATAACCAAATCACAGGGGTTAATCCTGGGTTTGTAGCCATTGGTGCCGATATAAATGTAGGGATAGGATTTGTTACTCAGGCCGCTGGTTTCTACACATTTGCTACAACTGCTAGTTCAGCAGTTCAATTCCAAACTGGAACCAGTTACCAACATATATCTAATTTAATCTTCCCAAACACTGCGGCTACTAGAAACGTAACCTTCCAGGATGCCAGTGGAACATTGGCCTATTTATCTGATATCCCTGCCGGAACACCTTCAGCATTAACTAAATCTGATGATACAAACGTTACCCTCACATTGGGCGGAAGTCCTTCTGTAGCTTTACTTGCTGCTACATCTTTATCCTTGGGATGGACTGGTCAATTAAGTTTGGCTCGCGGGGGAACAAACGCAAGTTTGGCAGCCTCAAATGGCGGCATTGTTTATAGCACTACTACAGGTCTTGCTATTTTATCTGGAAGTGCCACGGCTGGACAGATGCTTCAATCTGGTGCTGGGGCTGCCCCTGCATGGTCAACTGCGACATTCCCAACTACCGCGACATCTACGGGAACTATACTCAGAGCTAATGGCACTAACTGGGTGGCATCAACTTCAACCTTTGCTGATACTTACGCGGCAAGCACTATCCTCTATGCGTCCTCATCCAATATTGTGGCAGGACTGGCAACTGCCAATAGTTCAGTATTGATAACCAACTCGACTGGTGTTCCTTCCATGTCTGGCGCATTGGCAAATGGACAGTTAATCATTGGCTCTACTGGCGCAACTCCTGTTGTAGCAAACCTCACGGCTGGCTCTGGTATCTCCATATCAAATACGGCTGGAGGTATAACCATATCAGGCACAGGAAGCGGCACAGGGTTTACCGAAGTTACAGGAACCACTCAGGCTATGGTTCCTGATGCTGGTTATGTGACCAACAATGCTGGAGTTGTTACCTTGACTCTTCCCGTAACAGCCGCTTTTGGTACAGCAATTACCGTTGTAGGTAAAGGCGCTGGTGGCTGGAAGATTGCGCAAAATGCCAGTCAATTAATTCATGTAGGCTCTGCTGTAACCACAACAGGTGTAGGTGGAAGTCTTGCATCTACGAATCAGTACGATTCAATAGACTTGGTATGTGTCACTGCAAATACAGTATGGGTTGCCTGGGGTGCTCCTCAGTCATCAGGACTAACAGTCGTTTAAGGATTAAACATGGCTACTATAAATGCTGTAAATGCGACACTACTTGGGCAGACCGGAACCGGAACGTTCGTTGGCTCCATCAGTCCAACCATAGTCACACCTAGAATTGGACAGATTAATGACATCAATGGAAACCAAGCGTGGATTTTATCGCCAACTCCTTCTGCCGTTAATGGGTTCACATTAACCAGTGCTGCCACAACTGGAGCACCTTCAATATTTTCTTCGGGTACTGATACAAATATTAATGCTATTTATGGAGCCAAAGGAACAGGTGCTGTATTTTTGTATGGTGCTCTGGGTGGAACTGACTCAGTTGTATTAATAAATGGAACAACTTATCAGCATGCTACATTCTTAAGATTTTCAAACACCGCCGCTAACAGGGTTGTAACATTTCCTGATGCTGATGGAACTCTGGCATTAATTACTGACGGAACATTTACTCCAGTACTGGCATTTGGTGGAGCAAGTGTTGGAATTACCTACTCAAATCAGACTGGTTATTACTCAATTACAGGAAATACATTAACTTTTAAAATGCAGGTTCAATTAACCAATAAAGGTTCCTCTGTTGGTTCGGCTACTATTACAGGACTTCCAGTAGCATCAAGGGTTGGTTCTTCATTCTCATGCTTTTCTGTTGTTCCTGGATTCACATACGTTGGAACCCCTGTAGTCTATATGGGTGCTGGAAGTGCTACTCTTGGGTTGCAAGCTTACACTGTTGCCGGAGCTGCCGCTGACATAACCAATACCAGCATGACCAATACGTCATTGGTAATTATTTCAGGAAGCTATTTGATTAATTAATTTGGTACTTCAATTTGGTAGCAAATTGATTTATGATGTTGATGGGGATGAACCCCATTGCATAAACTTAAAAGGAGTTAACAGTGACTAAAGATGAACTACAAAGCCGAATCGCAGCAATTAACAATGAGATGATCCAAACCAAAGCAAACTATGCGAAACTGGAAGGACATCTTGGTGAAGCACAACACTGGCTTACTGAGGTTATAGACAAAGAAAACAAGGAGAGTGCAGATGGCCAAACTAACGAGCAAGCAGAGGAATGCGCGGCCAGCGAAGGACTTTGCGGAGCCGAAGGAGCGGAAGTACCCTGTGAATGACTTTTGTTATTAACATGATATAATGGTCGCTTTTAAGTAGTGACCATGAAGTCAAATTATGAGAAAGTAAAAGAATGGCGCAAAAACAATCCCGATAAAGTAAAGTCTCAGCATGAAAGATATGCCAAGAAAAATCCTGAAAAGTTAAGAGAGAAAGCCATGAATTACAAGATGGCTAATCTTGAAAAGGTTCGAGAACAAAATAAGATTAATGCTCGAAAGCGTAGACAACAAGACCCTGAAGGCCAGCGAATTCGCTATGAAAGATGGCGAATAAAGAAAGAAGCGGATTTGTGGGATATTGCTGGAAGACCAAGAGCCGAGCAATGTGAATTATGTCTTGAATCTGTAATGACTGTATTTGATCATTGTCATGATGGCGGACATTTTAGAGGATGGATATGCGATAGATGTAATCGTGTACTCGGTAGTGTTAAGGATAACACTGCATTGCTTAAAGCAATGATTAAATATTTGGAGGATGACCGTGGCAAAATTAACATCAAAGCAGAGAAGTAATCTTCCTGATTCTGCATTTGCATTATCAAAAGAAAGAAAATATCCTGTTGAAAATAAGAGTCATGCTGCTAATGCGAAAGCACGAGCACAGCAACAATTTGATAAAGGTAATATATCTAAGTCCACTTTGAGCAAGATTGATGCCAAAGCAAACAAGAAATTAAAATAGCATGGAGCAAGAAAATGAAAGGACGCACGCCAAAAGACCCCGTTAAGAAGTCAAAGACTTTAGTTAAAGATAGAGTTCAGTACGAACCCAATTACGATGCCAAAAGACAAACTGGCATGGAATCTGCAACTACGAAAGTTGGTAGAAAAACTACGCCAAAGCGTTAACTTATAACTGGTGTCTTTGGGTTTTTCCGTCTTCCTTTTCCCACTGACGCCAGTCCTATTAGGGAAAGCCTATGCGTTTTATGACATGGATTTTGTCATTGTTATTTCTATGCTCGTGCTCTGTTAATCATAAGATTAAAATTAAACAGCAGCCGTGCCTTTACCCACACCAAGGATATGACTTTACCCTATGCCGCGATTTTACATACTTTGTTGACGGAAATAAATACATAGTTCCTGCAAGATTCACAACTGACCTTGCGTCAATTCCCAAGATACTCTGGTCTGTCTACTCACCAAACAAAGCAAACACCATAGCTGCTGCTGTGATTCACGACTACTTATACTTCTGCCCTCAAGAAATGACGCGAAGGGAAGCCGACAGTATTTTTTATGACGCGCTTATTTTTAATGGTGTTCATACAAGTTCAGCATTCAAGTACTGGTTAGCTGTAAGGACATTCGGATATACGCATTTCAACAATGGCGCTTACTGCTCTATGACCATATCCAGAATCAGAAATGACTTTGGTATTACCAGAACCCTTGGAGTAGGATAATGAGTGTTGTTATTGAATTGCCATGGCCTCCCACGGCTAACACCTATTGGCGAAGAAATGGAGCACGCTACTTTATCTCTAAGCGCGGTCAGGATTACCGTGAGTATGTAGCTAAGACTTGCTATGACTACCAAGGCATATTCATTGCAGAAGACCGATTGCGATTACGCATAAAAGCATATCCTCCAGATAGACGAAAGCGTGACCTTGATAATCTATTTAAATCAGTTCTGGACTCTATTCAGTCAGCAGGAATCTATGTAGATGACTGCCAGATTGATAAGCTCAGTATAGAGCGTATGCCAGAACATGAAGGAAAGATTGTCGTCTGTGTTGAGAAGATTGAATAGTGTATATCCGAGTTCCCTATGGAATGATTCCTCGGCACTACCAAGTAGACTTCTTAAAAGCTGTAAGGGAAGGTAAGAATGTTTGCTCGGTAATCCATAGAAGGGCTGGCAAAGATGTCATCTCAGTTCAGGCATGGTTATTGCGTGCCTTAACCCGTGTTGGTACGCACGTCTATCTTTTTCCATTGATACAACAGGCTAGAGCAGTAATCTGGAAGGGCATGGACTTTGACGGACGGCCATTTTTGGCGGCAATTCCTGACGCACTGATTGCCAAGAAGAATGAAGCTCGAATGGAAATCGAGTTGATAAACGGGTCAAGGATGGTGTTAGGTGGAAGTAATAACTACAATGGCCTCATGGGTACAAACCCCGTTACCATTATTTACTCTGAGTTTAGCCTACACAATCCTCTCGCTCGCCAGTATCTTAATCCCATCCTGGTTCAGAACCGTGGCATTGAAATCTTTCAGTTCACGCCAAGAGGGAAAAACCACGGATGGGAAGTACTAGATACCGTAAGAGATAATGACAGGTATTTCGTCCAGCACTTAACTTGCGAGGAAACCTTCCTTGATGAAGGCCGAGAAAATAGAGTCATCCCTGCGCACTTCATTGAGGAAGCCAAGCGCATGGGAATGTCTGAGGAGCATATCAGGCAGGAGTTCTATTGTGATTTTGATGTAGGAAACATCGGCGCATATTTCACTCGTGAAATGTCGGATATGGATCAAGAAGGACGCATCACAACACTTAGGCCAAATCCAGCACTACCCCTTCATACGGCTTGGGATTTAGGTGGAACCGATGCCACTGCTTGCTGGATGTTTCAACTTGAAGGCAAATACATTAATCTGCTCCACATTGTTCACGACTCAGGTCAAGGTCTTAAGTGGTACTTGGATAAGGTAGAGAAGATTAGACAATCATTTGGTTGTAGATGGGGTAATCATTTCATGCCTCATGACGTTAAGCAAGCTCATCAAGGATGGGAGCAAGCAGAGTCTCGATTAATGATAGCCCGTCAGCATGGGTGGTTCTTTCAGGTAACACCAAAGGTAAATTTTGAAGATGGCGTTGAAGCCATGCGTTACATATTCCAGAAGTTAAGGATAGATAAACATAACTGTCAGATAGGAATCCGTGCGATACGTGAGTATCAGCGTGAGTATGATGACCTACGCGCTTGCTACAAATCAAAGCCGTTGGACAATTGGGCGACCCACATTGTAGACGCGCTTCGATACCTTGCCGTGAATTACAGACGACTTTACGATACGCCACAGGCTCCAGTAACCTACACAACTTCATTGTAATTATAGGGATATTTAATGAGTGATTATAGAGTAACGGTTAAGGTTCAGAACAACAACATTCTTAAAATGATTGAGTTTCGGGGATTTGCTAGTGCAAGACAATTTTGTATTCAAACAGGATATTCTTATGGAAGCCTAAATAAATTAATCAATCTAAAAGAAGCTCCAATTCAGCAAGACGGAACAATGCGTTCAATTATTTACACACTATCTGAAAAGTTAAACTGCTACCCAGAAGAATTGTTTTCATCCGTTCAGATGGAAACTGCTATTGAAGACAATAAAAGAACCTTTCAGATTGAAGAGGCTGAAATGCGCTTTATGCTTGAATCGCAATCTAACATCAAATCTCTTGAAGAAAATATTACTGAAATAGAAAGACAAAATGCCGTTGTAAATGCCATAGATACTTTAACGCCAAGAGAGAAAAAGATTATCAATATGCGTTTTGGTCTTGATGGAAATAATGGTGAGCAAACTCTTGATGAAGTGGGAAGGGAATTTGGAATTACTAGAACAAGGGTAAGGCAAATAGAAATAAAAGCTCTACGAAAGCTTCGTCATCCTTCACGCGGTGCTTTGCTTAAAGAGTTTTGCTAATCCCTTGAGGGATTGGTGTCAACTGGAGCTTTCCAGCCACGCTGTGAATCCCAGTCTGGCTCAACAATTTCAACTTCTGGTTCCCTAACTTGTGAGGCTACCAAAGCTTCATTCAAAACACCTATCAGTAACTTTAATTGGTCTTGGTCTAAATTGACATGAGGATAAGGACTGTGACCATCCAAATCTATTTCATAACTTATGACACGCTCTGGAGTGGTGTAGGTTAAGCTCATTACACTTCGATATTCTCTGACATTAAATCCAACCGTAATCTCTAAAGCCATACCCCACCCTATTGATAAGTCTGGTTATCATACTAATCAGACTTAGTAAGACCAAGTCCTATCACTAAAAACTGGTGTTGGGTTGCTTAAATATTATGCAAGGATGTCAACTTATCTAATCA
>Ga0193742_1000608_pt1 | contig 23580 bp, 21 predicted proteins | sample L2c1metaG_FD_165511 | JGI IMG/M metagenome (GOLD analysis project Ga0193742, IMG submission 165511) | Soil microbial communities from a riparian zone of the East river system, Colorado, United States - L2c1 | ecosystem: Environmental > Terrestrial > Soil > Riparian zone | place: USA: East River... | reverse complement strand
GTCGGGCGTCGACGACACGGTCACGCAGGTCTACGCCGGACCGGGCGACCGGGGCTTCGTCCTCACCCAGAGCGCCCTGCCCGAGCTGCCACCACCCAGCGACGACACGCTCGGCGTCGAGGTGCGGGGCCAGCCGGGCCGCTACAGCGCCGAGCAGTCGCTGCTGGAGTGGTCGGAGCGGGGGGCGTCGCTCAGCCTGACGAGCCCGTCCCTGTCGCTCACCGAGCTCCTCGACATCGCCGCCACCCTGAAGACGCCCTGACCCGGTACGCCATGCAGAAGCTGTTCGGACTCTTCGGCGCCGGGATCGGCGGGGCGCTCGTCGGCGTGCTGGTGGTCGTGGCGACGCAGGGCTCGCCGTCGTCGCCGGAGACCACCCGGCCGTCGACGACCTCCACCGTGCCGGCCAGGATCGCACCGGTCCCCGAGTCGTCGGCCGACGTGCTGCTGGCGTGGACCACCCGCCAGCTCGACACGCGGCTCACGGGCGTGGCGCGTGAGCTCCCCGAGGTGCAGGTGGTGTCCGAGGTGGCGTCCCACCTGACCGACCTCGTCGCCAGCCACGACAGCGACGGCGGCACCGTCGACGACGTCGATCCCGGCTGGTCGATCCCGCTCGAGACCATCGCCGTCGACCCGGCCGCCCACGCCCAGCTGGCCTCGGTCGCCGACCGCGACGCCGTGGCGACGCTCGGGCCGGGACAGGCGCTGCTGGGCCGGTCGTCGGCGGCGCTGCGGCGCCTCGACGTGGGCGGCACCGTCGAGCTGACCGGCGGCCACAAGCTGGTGGTCAGCGGGATCGTGGAGGACGCCACCATCGGTGCCGCCGAGCTGGCGGTCGACCAGGCCACCGGCGTCGAGATCGGGGTGGTCACGCCCCGCTACCTGCTGGTGGCCCACGACAGCGACCGGGCGACCGTCGAGGCGGCGCTGCGGGCGGCCCTGCCGGCCGACGTGCCGGTGCGGTTCCGGGGACTCGGCGAGACGCCGTACCTGCGGCAGGGTGACGCCGTGCTGCCCCAGGTGCGCATCAAGGAGCGGTTCGGGGAGTTCGCCTACAAGCCGCCGGCGCCGGGCGAGCGGGAGTTCGAGCAGGACCCGGCCTGGCAGTCGGAGAACCTGGTGAGCCGCGACATGCCCATCCTCGGGCGGATGCGCTGCCACCGGGCGGTCGTCGACGCCATCGAGGGGGCCCTGACCGAGATCGCCGACTCCGGGCTGGCCGCGCTGGTCGACCCGGCGGGGTTCGCCGGCTGCTGGAACCCCCGGCTGGTGGTGCCGGGCAGCGACATGTCCCGTCATGCCTGGGGCGTGGCGCTCGACGTCAACTACGACGCCAACCCCACCGGCCGGGAGTCCGTGCAGGACCCCCGCCTGGTCGACGTCTTCCGCCGCTGGGGCTTCACCTGGGGCGGCAAGTGGCTCCTCCCCGACCCGGCCCACCTCGAGTTCGTCGAACCCCCCGAGCGTTAGATCTTCTCGAGGGGGGCCCACGACAGGAGGAGGTGCTTCTCGCCGGCGTCGCGGAAGCGGACGACGGCCTCGGTCTTGTCGCCGTCGCCGGTCAGCCCCAGGATCACCCCCTCCCCGAAGGTGTTGTGGCGCACGTCGTCGCCGATCTTGAGGCCCATCGTCTCGGCGCCGCTGCGGCTGGGGACCCGGGCCCGCAGCGCTCCCTCGACGATCCGCTCGCGGCCGGCCCCGACCCGGGTGCCCGACCCCGACCCCGACCCGTAGCCCGACGACTCGCGGCTGCTGCGCCGCGATGCCCGGCGGTTGCCGTCGATGTCGTGCACCAGGCGGGCCGGGATCTCGTCGATGAAGCGGCTGGCGGCGTTGTACTGCGTGCCGCCGAACAGGGTGCGGCTCCAGGCGTGGCTGAGGTAGAGCCGCTTCCGGGCCCGGGTGATGCCCACGTAGGCGAGGCGGCGCTCCTCCTCGAGCTGGTCGGGCTCGGTGAGCGACCGCAGGTGGGGGAAGACGCCGTCCTCCATCCCGATGAGGAACACCGCCGGGAACTCCAGGCCCTTGGCGGCGTGCAGCGTCATGAGGACGACGTAGGACGGGTCGTCGTCGAGCTGGTCGGCGTCGCTGACCAGGCTGATCTGCTCGAGGAACTCGTCGACGGTGGCGAAGTCGGCGGCGGCGCCGACCAGCTCGGCCAGGTTCTCGAGCCGGCCCTCCGACTCGACCGTGCGCTCCACGTCGAGCGCCTCCGAGTAGCCCGACCGCTCCAGCAGGGCCTCCAGCAGCGGGCCGGGGCTGCCGGCGACCAGGTCGCCCACCCCGTCGAGCACCGCCAGGAAGGCCTCGATGCCGCGGATCGCCTTGCCCGACACGCCGGCGTCGTCGGCCCGGCGCAGGGCGTCCATGAAGGAGGACCCGTGGGCGGTGGCCCAGGCGTCGAGCTTGCCGACCGACGTGGCGCCGATCCCCCGCTTCGGCTCGTTGAGGATGCGCTTGACCGACACCTCGTCGGTGGGGTTGATCACCGCCCGCAGGTAGGCGATGGCGTCCTTGATCTCGCGCCGGTCGTAGAAGCGGGTGCCGCCGATGACCTTGTAGGGGATGCCGACCCGCATCAGGTGCTCTTCCAGCACGCGGCTCTGGGCGTTCGTCCGGTAGAAGACGGCGATGTCGCCCCAGCTCAGCTCGGTCTCGTCGTGGAGGCGGGAGATCTCCCGGGACACCCACTGGGCCTCGTCGACCTCGTCGTCGGCCCGGTAGCGGACGATCGGGTCGCCGTCGCCCACCTCGGTCCACAGGTCCTTCGGCTTCCGCGACATGTTGTTGGCGATGACGGCGTTGGCGGCATCCAGGATGGTCTGCGTCGACCGGTAGTTCTGCTCCAGCAGCACCACGGTCGTATCCGGGAACGCATCCTCGAACTCCACGATGTTCCGCATGTCCGCACCTCGAAAGGCGTAGATCGACTGGTCCTGGTCACCGACGACGCAGATGTTTCTGTGTTCGGAGGTGAGGAGGATGACGAGGTCGTTCTGGACCTTGTTGGTGTCCTGGTACTCGTCGACGAGGACGTAGCGGAAGCGCTGGCGGTAGTGGTCGAGGACGTCGGGGTTCTCACGCAGGAGGCGCAGGGCCTGGGCGAGGAGGTCGTCGAAGTCCATGGCGCCGGCCCGGGCCAGGCGGGCCTGGTACTCGCGGAAGATGTCGGCGATCTTGCGCTCGAAGATGGTCTGCGCCGCGGCGGCGTAGGCCTCGGGGTCGAGCGCGTCGTTCTTGGCGGCGCTGATGGCGTGGTGGATCGACCGCGACGGGAACCGCTTCGTGTCGAGGCTCAGGTCGCGGATCACGTAGCCGACCAGGCGGGTGGCATCGGCCTGGTCGTAGATCGTGAACTGCTTCGGGAAGCCGAGGAGGTCGGCGTCGCGCCGCAGGATCCGCACGCAGGCCGAGTGGAACGTGGACACCCACATCTTCTGCGCCACCGGCCCGATGAGCGCCTGCACCCGGTGCTTCATCTCGTCGGCGGCCTTGTTGGTGAACGTGATCGCCAGGATCTCGAAGGGGCTCACCCCCCGGTCGCGGATCAGGTGGGCGATGCGGTGCGTGAGCACGCGGGTCTTGCCGGAGCCGGCCCCGGCGACCACGAGCAGGGGGCCGTCGCTGTGCGCGACGGCGTCGCGTTGGACCGGGTTCAACCCGTCGAGCAGCGAGGAGGAGTCGGAGGAGGGGGCCATGAGTGGTCCCCATGGTAAGTGGCCCATATGACGGTGAAGGGTGGCGTCGGAGCCCTTGGTTGTGCAGGCGGCGACGAGGTGGGTGAGAATCGCCGCCGTGAAGGTGCAGCGGCTGTCATCGACCGACGGGTTCGTCGTCTGGGACATCGAGGAGGCGACCACCGCGGCGGGCGTCGTCCGGGTGGCCCCGAAGGTGCTGCAGGACGGCGCCGTCCTCCTCGCCCGCACGGTGACCTACATGTTCGCCTCGTTCGGCGTCGCTTCGGCCGCCGGTGCTTCCGCCGCCGTGAACGCCAAGCCCGACGACCGTGACCAGGCGTGGGCGGCCTTCGTCGACGAGGTCCGGCCCCTCGCCGAGTCGGGGAAGCTGCACCTGGCACCCGGCCTGGGCACCACGGCCGACGACGTCGCCCCGCTCGGCGGCACCGAACCCGACGCCGCGCTGCTGGCCGCCGGGGCGATCGCCGCCGCCAAGGTGGGCGGCCCACTCGATTGGCGCACGGCGGCCGTCGTCGGCTCCGGCCCGGTGGTCGACGCCGTCACCGACGAACTCAAGGCCGCCGACACCACCCTGGTCGACAGCCGCTTCGACGCCGCCTGCGACGTGCTGTTCGTCGCCGGCAAGGCGGGCGTCCTCGACCACCCGACCGCCGAGGTCGTGCAGGCGCGGGTCGTCGTGCCCCTCACGCCGGTCCCGGTCACGGCCCGGGCGCTCGCCATCCTGAGCCGGGCCGACCGGATCGTCATCCCCGACTTCCTCTCCACGGCGGCGCCCCTGCTGGCCACCCACGATGTGGCCCAGGGCGACCCCGTCCAACGCGTCCGGGAGGCCACGGTCGCGCTGGCCGAGCACGGCACGGGGATGTGGCTGGCCGCTGCCGTCCGCGCCGAGGAGTTCCTGGCCACGTGGACCAAGGAGAAGCCCTTCGGCCGTCCCCTCGCCTGAGTCCCCTGGGTCTAGGCGGCAGGTGACAGCAGGCGACGGCGGAACAGGTCGAGGACCTGGTCGAGCGCGTCCCGCGTCGGGTGGCCCGGCTCGTCGACCAGGTGCTCGGTCAGCACCGAGTGCGACGACTTGGCGAGTCCGTGCGGGTTGCCCGGCGAGGAGTCGATCTCGACCCCCACGAAGGCGTCGCCCAGCTCCTCCCGCAGGCGCTCGAACCGCTCGCCCGGCGCCAGCCGGTCGCACGTGAAGCGCAGCCCCAGCACGTCGACGCCGGCCGCTGCCCGCTCCTTCACCCGAGCCAGATCCGAGGCCGAGATCCCCAGGTCACGGCGATGGCGCTTCGACAGCGGGAACGGCAGCGACGGCTGGCTCAGCACCGGCGCCAGCAGCCGCTCGTCGACCATCATCGCCAGGGCGAACCCGCCGGTGAAGCACATGCCCACCGCGCCGATGCCCGGCCCGCCGCAGCGCTCGTGCTCGGCAGCGCCCAGTGCCCGCAGCCACCCGGCGACCGGTGACGTGCGCCCGGTCGTCCAGGTGGCGAACTCCCGCGACACGCAGCCGAACCCGACCGCCGTCAGCCCGCCCCGCACCGAGCCCGGCGCCCCCGGCTCGCCGAACAGGTGCGGCAGCACCGCGGTGCACCCGATCTCGACCACCCGGTCGGCGAACCCGAGCACACCGGGCGTGATGCCCGGCATCTCCGCCAGGACCACCACCGCCGGCCCGTCGCCCCGCCGGAACACCCGGCGGGTCTTGCCGTCGTGCGTGAACGTGCCCTCTGCGTAGTCCCCCAACGACATGGCCGGGAAGCTAGCCGAGCGCCGCTACTCCCACTCGATGGTGCCGGGGGGCTTGGAGGTGATGTCGTAGGCGACCCGGTTGATGCCCGCGACCTCGCCGATGATCCGGTTCGACATCGACTCCAGCAGCTCGTAGGGCAGCTTGGCCCAGTCGGCGGTCATCGCGTCCTCGCTGGTCACGGCCCGGATGATGATGGGGTGCGCGTAGGTGCGCTCGTCGCCCATCACCCCCACCGAGCGGATGTCGGGCAGCACCGCGAACGCCTGCCAGATCTCCCGCTCCAGGCCCGCCGTGCGCAGCTCCTCCCGCACGATGGCGTCGGCCTCCTGGAGCATGGCCACCTTGTCGGGGGTGACCTCGCCGATGATCCGCACCGACAGCCCCGGTCCCGGGAACGGTTGGCGCCACACGATCTCCTCGGGCAGCCCCAGCTCCTCGCCGACCCGCCGCACCTCGTCCTTGAACAGGTTGCGCAGCGGCTCGACCAGCTCCATGGTCATGTCGTCGGGCAGGCCGCCGACGTTGTGGTGGCTCTTGATGGTGGATGCCCCGTCGCGCCCGCCCGACTCGATCACGTCGGGGTACAGGGTGCCCTGCACCAGGTACTTCGCGTCCTCCAGGCCGCCGGCGTGCTCCTCGAAGATGCGGATGAACAGCTCGCCGACGATCTTGCGCTTGTCCTCGGGATCGGTGACCCCTGCCAGGCGCTCGAAGTAGCGGTCGGCGGCCCGGACGTGGATCAGCTCGATCTTCTGGTGGCGCTGGAACGTCTCGACGACCTGCTCGGCCTCGTTCTTGCGCAGCAGCCCGTGGTCGACGAACACGCAGGTCAGCTGCGGTCCGACGGCCTTGTGCACCAGTGCCGCGGCGACGGCCGAGTCGACCCCGCCCGACAGCGCGCAGATCACCCGCCCCTCGCCCACCTGGGCCCGCACCGCGGCGACCTGCTGCTCGATGATGGAGCTCATCGTCCAGCCGGCGCCGATGCCGGCGAGGTCGTGCAGGAACCGCCGGATGACGTCCTGGCCGTGGGGGGTGTGCGACACCTCGGGGTGGTACTGCACGCCCCAGATGCGCCGTTCGGCCGACTCCATGGCGGCGACCGGGGCGTCGGCGGTGAACGCCGTGGCCGTGAACCCGGGCGGCACCTGGGTGATGGCGTCGAAGTGGCTCATCCACACGGTCTGGTCGGTCGGCTGTGCGGCCAGGAGCCCCGAGCCGTCGACGACGTCGTCGGCCACGTGCAGGATCGTGCGGCCGTACTCGCCCCGACCGCCCCGGGCGACCTCGCCGCCCAGCTGCTGGGCCACGAGCTGAGCGCCGTAGCAGATGCCCAGGATCGGGATGCCCAGGTCGTAGATGCCCGGGTCGAGGCTGGGCGCCCCCTCCACGTGCACCGACTTGGGGCCGCCCGACAGGATCAGCGCCCGTGGCTTCCGGGCCGCCACCTCGGCGGCGGTGATCGACGACGGCACCAGCTCGGAGTAGACGTTCGCCTCCCGCACCCGGCGGGCGATGAGCTGGGCGTACTGGGCGCCGAAGTCGACGACCAGGCAGGCGTCCTCGGTGGCGTCGACCACGCCGGCCGCGCCGGCCACATCGGCCACATCGGCGCCGCTCATCGCCGGTCCCCCGTCACGGCGAGGTCGGCCTTCTGCAGCTCCTTCAGCTTCTCGTACCCGCACATCGCCATCGCCCGCCGTAGCGCACCGATCAAGTTGAGCCCTCCGTCGGGATCGTGGGAGGGGCCGACGAGGATCTCCTCGAACGAGCCCCGTTGTTCGACAGCGACCCGGGGGCCGCGGGGCAGCGTGGCGTGCACCGCGCTCATGCCCCAGTGCCAGCCCTTGCCGGGCGCCTCGTGGGCGGCGGCCAGCGGCGTGCCGATCATCACCGCATCCGCCCCGCACACCACCGCCTTGGCGATGTCACCACCGGTGGTCATGCCGCCGTCGGCGATCACGTGGACGTACACGCCGGTCTCGTCGAGGTGCCGCATGCGGGCCGCCCGGGCGTCGGCCAGCGCGGTGGCCAGCGGCATCCCCGCGCCCAGCACGTCACGGATCGACGACGCCACCCCCGAGCCGGTGCCCACCAGCACCCCGGCGGCGCCGGTGCGCATGAGGTGCAGCGCCGACTGGTACGACGTGCAGCCACCCACCACCACCGGGATCTCGTAGTGGCGGATGAAGTCCTTCAGGTTGAGGGCGTCGGCGGTGCGCGACGACACGTGCTCGGCCGACACCACCGTCGCCTGGATCACCAGCAGGTCGGGCTCGGCCCGCAGCACCGCCTCCGACAGCTCCAGCGTGCGATGGGGAGTGACCGCGACCGCGCACGTCACGCCGGCGGCCTTGATGTCGTCGATGCGCTGGCTCACCAGGTCCGGCTGGATCGGCTGCGCGTAGATCTCCTGCAGGCGGCGGGTGGCGACCTCGTCGGGCAGCGCGGCGATCTCGTCGTACAGCGGACCGGGGTCGTCGTAGCGGGTCCACAGCCCCTCCAGGTGGAGGACGCCGCCTGCACCCAGCTCACCGAGCTGGACGGCGGTGGCCGGCGACGTGACGCTGTCGCACGGCGAGGCCAGGATCGGCAGGTCGAAGTGGTAGGCGTCGATCTCCCACGACACGTCGACGTCCTCGGCGTCGCGGGTGCGGCGGCTGGGGATGATCGTGACCTCGCTCAACGAGTAGGCGCGGCGAGCCGACTTGCCCATTCCGATCTCGACCTCGGCCATTTGCGGCCACCAACCTTCCGCCACCACGGCAAAGGCACGTACAGGAGCAACCGAGTGTAAACGGTCACGCCAGGTGGCCTCGGAGCCGGGGAGAGGCCCATTACACTTCATCCATGGCAGCGCCTCCTCGTCCCTTCCCCGAGTCAGCGCACGGCGAATCGCTCCCCCCCAAGTTCGCCAAAGAGGGCCTCACGTTCGACGACGTGCTCCTCGTCCCGGCCGAATCGTCGGTCCTCCCGTCCGAGGTCTCCACCCGGACCACCCTCACGCCCTCGATCGAGCTGGCGATCCCCATCGTCTCCGCGGCGATGGACACCGTCACCGAAGCCCCCCTCGCCGTCGCGCTCGCCCGGGCGGGCGGGATCGGCATCGTCCACCGCAACCTGTCGATCGACGACCAGGTGGCCGAGGTCGACAAGGTGAAGCGCAGCCAGTCCGGGATGATCGTCGACCCGGTCACGCTGCCGGCCGACGCGTTCGTCACCGACGCCCTGTCGATCATGGAGCGCTACCACATCTCCGGCGTGCCGATCACCGACGGCGAGGGCCGCCTCGTCGGGCTGCTCACCAACCGCGACCTGCGCTTCATCGAGGACGTGCACCAGGTGATCGCCAACGTGATGCGCCGCCCGCCGCTGGTCACCGCGCCGCTGGGCACCACGCTGGAGCAGGCCAAGGACATCCTGTGGCAGCACCGCATCGAGAAGCTGCCGATCGTCGACGCCGAGGGCCACCTCAAGGGCCTCATCACCGTCAAGGACATCAAGAAGAAGACCGACCATCCCCACTCCACGCACGACAGCCAGGGCCGCCTCATGGTGGGCGCCGCGGTCGGCGTCGGGCCCGACGCGCTGGAGCGGGCCGAGCGGCTGGTCGTGGCCGGGGTCGACGTGCTGGTGGTCGACACCGCCCACGGCCACAGCCTGGGCGTGATCGACGTGGTCAAGCAGGTGAAGGGCGCCTTCGAGGTCGACGTGATCGCCGGCAACGTGGCCACCGGCGAGGCGGTCGACGCCCTCGTGGGCGCGGGTGCCGACGCCATCAAGACCGGCATCGGGCCGGGGTCGATCTGCACCACGCGGGTGGTCGCCGGGGTCGGCGTCCCCCAGATCACCGCCATCTACGACTGCGCGGTCGCCGCGGCCCGCCACGGCGTCAATGTGATCGCCGACGGCGGCGTGCACTACTCGGGCGATGTCGCCAAGGCCCTGGCCGCCGGGGCGCACACGGTGATGCTGGGCTCCTTGCTCGCCGGTGTCGACGAGTCGCCGGGCGAGGTGGTGCTCCACCAGGGCGAGCGCTTCAAGGAGTACCGGGGCATGGGCTCGATGGGCGCCATGAAGGGCCGGTCGTACTCGAAGGACCGCTACTTCCAGGGCGACGTGGTCGACACCGACAAGCTGGTCCCTGAGGGGATCGAGGGTCGGGTCGCCTACAAGGGCCCGGTGTCGAACGTGATCTACCAGCTGGTGGGCGGCCTGCGGATGGCGATGGGCTACTGCGGCGCCGCCACGCTCACCGACCTGCGGGACCGCGGCCAGTTCGTGCGCATCACCGGCGCCGGCCTGCGGGAGTCGCACCCCCACGACATCGCCATCACCAAGGAAGCCCCCAACTACGGCGCTGCCTGGTAGCCCGCCCGCTCGGCCGCGAAGCCGCGCGCCAGGAGGTCAGGTGACGCCGATCGACCGGGCGGTGACCTCGAGGAAGCGGTCCATCTGGCTCCACAACCCGGTCTCGTTCGCCCAGCCGGCGACGTCGGCCGACAGGGCGACGCGGGTGGCGTCGTCGGTGAGCTGGTCGACGCTGGCGGCGATGCCTCGGACGATCGCGTCCTCGTCGGCCTGACCGGGGACGCCCAGCCGGCGGAGCACCTCGGGCGAGATGCACTCGTCGGTGCCGCCCACGCCCTCGGCCCGCACGGTGATGCAGGGGAGGCCGTACGAGCTGGCCTGGAGCACCGACGACGGGCGGCTGTCGATGAAGCTCCCCGGCACCGCGGTGTGCAGGGCGGCGTCGGCGGCGCGGAGCATCCGGGGAAGGCTGCGGGGCGGCACGAACACGTGCCCGACGCCCGGCGGCAGGTTCTCGGGGAGCAGCGACCGGTCGCCCTCGCCGGCGATCACCAGCTGCCAGCGGTCGTGCGTCGTGGCCGCCCGGTTGAAGGACTCGATGGCCAGGTCCGGGCGCTTGTCCTTGGACAGCCGGCCCGACCACAGCAGCCACAGCCGGTCGGCGCGCAGGGGCTCGCCGCCCACCGGGACGTAGCCGTCGGCCAGGTACTCCTGCTTCCAGCGGGAGCGGTCGGCAGTCACCTCGGGGGCGACGCCGTCGCTCGGCGGGGGCGAGCCGACGATCGCGTCCACCGTGACGCCGGCCTCGCGGGCCACGTCGGCCAGCCACTCCGAGGCCGCGGTGGTGGACGCGCACGCCCGGAGGTGCTCCCGGTAGGCGTCGCGGACCAGCGACTGGTTGGGGGACACGTCGGGCCCTACCGCCGGCTCCGGGAGCCAGCGGTAGGCGTCGCCGCCCCGGAAGGTGGCGACGTAGGGGACGCCCGCGGCCCGGAGCACGGGCGCAGCCACGCTGAGCAGGGGAAACGGGTAGACGAAGACGGCCACGTCGGGGCGGGTCTCGGGTCGGGCGCAGGCGTCGGCGACGATGGCCAGCAGCTCCACCGAGGCCGCGGAGATGGCCGACTTGGCGATCGGCCCGTCCCAGAACGGGCGGGACACGACGCCGTCGGGCAGCGGGTCGGCGGCGTCGACGAACGTGACCTCGGACGGCCCGACGGTGGCCGGGAACACGTAGGTCAGCTCGTGGCCCTGGGCGAGCGACGTACGCACCAGGCCGCGCACGAACCCGACGGTCATCCCGCTCAGGATGGCCGGGTACTCCCGTCCGTCGGGCCCCGAGCCCGACCAGGCCGACTTGGCCACCAGCAGCAGACGCATCCCGGGTCCAGTTCCTTCGTGCTCGTCGGGTCTACGGAAGGCTCAAGGATGGCCCAGGTCGCCCCGGCCGAGGGTGCCGGTCACGATGCCCAGCAGCTGGCGCAGCAGCGACGCGGTCATGCCCCACACGGTGTCGCCCACCAGCTCGAAGAAGTAGAGCGACCGGTAGAAGCCGTTGGGGAAGGGCCAGATCTCCTCACGGAAGTTGGCCGGATCGGCCAGCTCCGCCAGCGGCACGTGCAGCACCACCTCGACCTCGCCCGGGTTGGGCGACAGCTGCGGCCGGCCCGGCAGCGTCCCGACGTAGGGAACGATGTACGACTGGCTGGTGAGGGTGTTGAGGTGGTCGAGCTCGCCGATCAGCTCCACCGAGGAGGGGTCGAGGTCGATCTCCTCCTTGGCCTCCCGCAGCGCCCCGTCGGCCGGCGTCTCCCCCGGCTCCACCCGACCACCCGGGAAGCTGACCTCGCCCTCGTGGGTCGACAGGCCCCAGGTGCGGCGGGTGAGCACCACGACGGCGTTGCCGCCCTGCTCGTAGAGGGGCGCCAGCACGGCGGCGGGACGCCCCGTCGCCTCGGGCTGGCCCGCCCGTTCGGAGAGCTGTGGTGGCCCGACGGTGGCGAGCGTCCGACGCACGTCGTCGAGCGACGGCCGCCGGTCCTGCGGGGCGAGGTCGGCCCACGGCGGCGGGCCACCCGCCCGGGCCGTGTAGGGGCGGGGGATGCGCTGGGCACCGCCCCGGCCGTAGGGCACCGGCACGGGTGGGGGCGGCGGCGTCTCACCGGGCTGGGGCCAACCCGGGAACCCGAGCTCCAGCGCCTTGCGCGCCGACACCAGCCCGTCGGGCCACTCACCCCGCCCGTCCCGGCGGTCCGACGGGGTCTCGCCGGCGACGGCGCCGTCGTCGCCGTCAGTCACCGGCGGCCGTCGCCGCCGACGCGCTCAGGTGCTCCAGCACCTCGCGCAGGCCGGCGGTCTTGAGGTTGCTCATCACCTTGCCGGGCGTCGTCTCGCCGCGCTCCCACTCCATCCAGTACGCGAGGAGCTTCTGCGGGTCGGTCGGCGGCTTGTCCATCGCCGGCCAGGCTAGGCCCTCGCTCCCCGGCTGGTGCGCCGTAGCGTGGGCGACATGTCCGCCACGTTCGACGACGACGTCCGCCGCCTCCTCGACGGCAAGAACTTCGCCACCGTCGCCACCCTGGACCCCGACGGCAGCCCGCACACGTCGGTCGTCTGGTTCCTCCGCGACGGCGACACGGCGCTGTTCTCCTCGACCACCCAGCGCCGGAAGGTCCGCAACCTGGAGCGCGACCCCCGGATCGCCCTGTCGGTGTTCGACCTGGCCAACCCGTACCACGCCGTCGACATCCGCGGCACCGCCGAGCTCACCGTTGACGAGGCCAAGAGCCTGCCGGTGGAGCTGTCGCAGAAGTACCTCGGCAGCGAGCCGCCGCCCGAGCCCGACGAGATCAAGCGCTACATCGTCCGGGTGATCCCCGAGAAGATCACCACGTTCTCGACGGGAACCCGGTGACCCCTCGTCGTGTGGTGCTCGCGTCGGCCTCGCCGGCCCGGCTGATGTTGCTGCGCAACGCCGGCATCGAGCCCGACGTCGTGGTCAGCGGCGTGGACGAGGACGGGGTCGACCAGCTCCCGGCGCGCGACGCCGCCATCGCACTGGCATCCCGGAAGGCCGAGGCGGTGGTCGTGGCCGGGGACGTCGACGGCGCCCTGGTGATCGGGTGCGACTCGATGCTCTCGATCGACGCGACGGTGCGGGGCAAGCCGTCGTCGGTCGACGAGGCCCGGGGGTGGCTGCGGAGCTGGCGCGGCCGTACCGGGGTGCTGGTGACCGGCCAGTGCGTGATCGACACGGCGAGCGGGCAACGAGTGGTCGGCGCGGTCGAGACGTCGGTGACCTACGGCCACCCGGGCGACGACGAGCTGGAGGCCTACCTGGCCACCGGCGAGGCCCTCCAGGTGGCGGGCGCCTTCACGCTCGACGGCTACTCGGCCCCCTTCGTCGCCGGGGTGGACGGCGATCCCGGGGGCGTCATGGGCCTGTCGCTCCCGCTGCTGCGGACCCTGCTCCACCAGCTCGACATCCCCATCACGTCCCTGTGGGCCAAGCCGTGAGCGACCCGCCGGCGCTGCGGATCGGGGCGCTGGAGGTGTCGCCGCCGGTCGTGCTGGCGCCCATGGCGGGGGTGACCAACGCCCCGTTCCGGCGCCTGTGCCGGTCGTTCGGGCCCGGCGGCGGCCTGTACGTGAGCGAGATGATCACCGCCCGGGGCCTGGCCGAGCGCAACGAGAAGACCCTGCGGATGGCCCGCTTCGCCGACGACGAACCCGTGCGGTCGATCCAGCTCTACGGCACCGATCCCGCGGCGATGGCCGAGGCGGTGCGCTTCCTGGTCGACACCGAGGGCGCCGACCACATCGACCTCAACTTCGGCTGCCCGGTCGCCAAGGTGACGCGCAAGGGAGGCGGCGCCGCGTTGCCGGTGCGGCGGGCGCTGTTCGCCGCGGTGGTGCGGGCGGCGGTGACGTCGGCCGGCCGGGTGCCGGTCACGGTGAAGCTCCGGATCGGCGTCGACGACGACCTCCAGACATTCCTCGACGCCGGCCCCATCGCCGCCGACGAGGGCGCCGCGGCCGTCGCCCTCCACGCCCGCACCGCCCGCCAGCACTACTCCGGCACCGCCGACTGGTCCGCCATCGCGGAGCTGAGGGCCAAGATCCCGACGTCGATCCCCGTCCTCGGCAACGGCGACATCTGGCAGCCGGCCGACGCCCTGCGGATGATGGAGTCGACCGGCTGCGACGGCGTGGTGGTCGGCCGGGGCTGCCTGGGCCGCCCGTGGATCTTCCACGACATCGCCGTCGCCGCGGCGGGCGGCACCCCGCCGGGGCCTCCGCCCCTCGGCCCGGTGGCGACGGTGCTCAGTCGACACGCCCACCTGCTGGCCGACTGGCTGCCCGAGCCCCTGGCCCTGATCGACCTCCGCAAGCACGTGGGCTGGTACCTCCACGGCTACCCGGTCGGCGGCGACGTCCGCCGTCGCCTGATGGCCACGACGACCCTCGCCGAGCTGGACCAGGAGCTCGACGCCCTCGACCCCGACCTGTTGCCCCTCCCGGGTTCCGAGACCGAACCCCGAGGCAAGACGTCCGGCCCCCAACGGAAGGTCACCCTCCCCGAAGGCTGGCGTGAGCGCCCCGACGATCCCACGCCGACCGTCGAGGACGACCTGGCCGCCACCAGCGGCGGCTGACCCCAAAACGCAGCGAGCCGGGACGCCGCAAGGGTCGTCCCGGCTCGTCAGTGCTGTATTGCTTACATCATTCCCATGCCGCCCATGCCACCCATGGGGTCGCCGCCACCTGGCGGGCCTGCCGGGGCAGCGGGCTCGGGCTTGTCGGCGACCAGCACCTCGGTGGTGAGCACCAGGCCTGCGATCGACGCTGCGTTCTGCAGCGCCGCCCGCGTCACCTTGGCGGGGTCGATGACACCGGCCTTGAGCAGGTCCTCGAACTCGCCCGTCTGGGCGTTGAGGCCGACGTTGCCGGTCTCGCGCTCGACCTGCTGGACGGTGACCGCACCTTCGAGGCCGGCGTTGTCGGCGATGAGCCGAGCCGGCGCCTCCAGCGCCTGCCACACGGTGCGGGCACCGGTGGCCTCGTCGCCTTCGAGCGTGTCGATCACGGCCGACACGGCCGCACGGCTGCGCAGGAGGGCGGTGCCGCCACCGGCGACGATGCCTTCCTCGATGGCCGCACGGGTGGCCGACAGCGCATCCTCGATGCGGTGCTTCTTCTCCTTGAGCTCCACCTCGGTGGCCGCGCCGACCTTGACCACGGCGACGCCGCCGGACAGCTTGGCCAGCCGCTCCTGCAGCTTCTCGCGGTCCCAGTCGGAGTCGGTGTCGTCGATCTCGCGCTTGATCTGCGAGATGCGACCGGCGATCTCCTCCTCGGAGCCACCACCATCGACGATGGTCGTGTTGTCCTTGGTGACGATCACCTTCTTGGCCTTGCCGAGCAGGTCGAGGGTGATGTTGTCGAGCTTCAGCCCGACCTCCTCGGCGATGACCTGACCACCGGTGAGGGTGGCCATGTCGCCGAGCATCGCCTTGCGACGGTCACCGAAGCCGGGGGCCTTCACCGCGACGCTGTTGAAGGTGCCACGGATCTTGTTCACCACCAGGGTCGCCAGGGCCTCGCCCTCGACGTCCTCGGCGATGATGACCAGCGGGCGGCCGGACTGCATGACCTTCTCGAGGATCGGCAGCATGTCCTGCACCGAGGAGATCTTCCCCTGGTTCAGCAGGATGTAGGCATCCTCGACGACGGCTTCCTGGCGGTCGCCGTCGGTCACGAAGTAGGGCGAGAGGTAGCCCTTGTCGAACTGCATGCCCTCGGTGAAGTCGAGGTCCATGCCGAAGGTGTTCGACTCCTCGACGGTGACGACACCGTCCTTGCCGACCTTGTCGATGGCGTCGGCGAGAACCTCGCCGATGGCCGGGTCGGCGGCGGAGATGGCGGCCACCTGGGCGATCTCGGAGCGGTCGTCGATCTCCTTCGACTGCTCCTTGATGGCGTCGACCGCGGCCTCGACGGCCTTGTCGATGCCGCGCTTGAGGCTCATCGGGCTGGCACCGGCGGCCACGTTGCGCAGGCCGCCGTGCACGAGCGCCTGGGCCAGCACCGTCGCCGTGGTGGTGCCGTCACCGGCCACGTCGTTGGTCTTGGTGGCGACTTCCTTCACGAGCTGGGCGCCCATGTTCTCGAAGGGGTCGGCCACCTCGATCTCACGGGCGATCGACACGCCGTCGTTGGTGATGGTCGGGGCGCCCCACTTCTTGTCGAGCACCACGTTGCGGCCCTTGGGGCCGAGCGTGACCTTCACCGCGTTGGCGAGCTTGTCGACGCCGGCCTCGAGGGCACGGCGTGCTTCTTCGTCGAACTTGAGGATCTTGGCCATTCAGATCACTTCTTCACGATGGCGAGCACGTCACGGGCGGAGAGGATGAGCAGGTCATCGCTCTCGACCGTGATCTCGGTGCCGCCGTACTTGCTGTAGACGACGGTGTCGCCGACCTTGACGTCGACGGGGAGGATCTCACCGGTCTGCTCGGAACGCTTGCCCGGGCCCACGGCCAGGACCTCGCCCTGCTGGGGCTTCTCCTTGGCGGTGTCCGGGATGACGAGACCGCTCGCAGTGGTCTCCTCGCTCTCACCGGGCTTGACGACGATGCGGTCGTCGAGGGGCTGCAGGTTCATGCGTGGCCTCCGTTGGCGTGCATTTGCTTGTCGGATCGATCGATCTGTCGCGCAACCGGGAGCGTTAGCACTCTCAATTGCCGACTGCTAACACTAGGCGGCAGTTGCTGGCACTCGCAACACCCGACTGCCAGCGTCGTGCCCCCTGGGCCGCTCCGCTACGCCGGGCGGGGAGTGGGGTCGCCGTCGGACACGACCCACGTGGCGGCCGTCTCGATGTCGGCCGCGGCCTCGTCGGTGGTCGACACGAGTCGGTACTGCGCCCGCAGCTCGTCGGGCGTCACCTCGCACACCACGTAGCCTCGCTGGTGGGCGTTGACGTACTGCACGTTCGGCAGCTCTCCCACCAACGACTCGATGGCGTCGGCCAGCGGGAAGCTCGACGAGATCGACGTCCCCACCAGCTCGGTCGCCAACGGCTCCCCGGGCTCGACGTCGACGGTGCCGACCGCGCTCAGGTGGATGTCGCCGGTGATCACGACCGGGTTCGCCACGCCGTCGAGCTGTCGGAGGAGCCGCTCCCGGGCCGCGGGGTAGCCGTCCCACTGGTCGAGGTTCACGAGGCCCTCGGCGAAGGGGACGTTGGCCACCACCGTCTGCTGCGCCAGCACGTTCCAGCGGGACTCACTGTCGGCCAGCTCGTCGCCCAGCCACGCCTCCTGCTCCTCGCCGAGCATGGTGCGGTCGTCGCCCTCGGCCTCCTCGCACAGCGGCCCGGCGCCGGCGACGACCGCCGTGTCGCCACACTCCTGGTCGCTGCGGTACTGACGGCCGTCGAGGACGTAGAAACGGGCCAGCGTGCCCCAGTCGAGCGACCGGTAGATGCGGAAGTCAGCGCTGCCGGGCCCGGGTGGGCCCAGGCGCACCGGCGTGTGCTCGTAGAAGGCCTGGTAGGCGGCGGCGCGCTGCTCGAGGAAGCGGGCACGGGCGGTCTCGTCGGCGGGATCGGTGTCCTGGCGTACGGCGCCGGCGTAGTCGTTGTCGACCTCGTGGTCGTCCCAGGTGCACACCCACGGGCAGCGGGCGTGGGCGGCCCGGAGGAGGGGGTCGGCCTTGTACTCGCCCCAGCGGGCCCGGTATCCGGGCAGGTCGACGGGCGCCTCGGTGGCGTAGGGCTGGAGCGAGCCCGCCTCGGGCGGTCCCTCGTAGATGTAGTCGCCGAGGAAGAAGACCAGGTCGACGTCCTCCTCGGCCAGGTAGGCGTGGGCGGTCCAGAAGCCGTCCTGGCGGTTCTGGCAGGAGGCGAAGGCGAAGCGGACGACGTCGGGGACGTCGGCGGGGCGGGGTGCCGTGCGGGCCCGGCCGACCGGGCTGGTGCGGTCGTCGACGGTGAAGCGGTACCAGTACCAGGTGTCGGGGTCGAGACCGCCGACCTCGATGTGCACGGAGTGGCCCAGCGCCTCGTCGGCCGCCACGCTGCCCTCGATCACGACGTCCTCGAAGTCCTCGTCGGTGGCGACCTGCCAGGCGACCGGGACCGGGTCGGTGGTGCCGATGGCCCCATCGGGGACCGTCCCGTCGGCCACGAGGCGAGTCCACAGGATCACCGAGTCGGGCAGCGGGTCGCCCGAGGCGACCCCCAGGGCGAAGACCTCGGCGGCCAGGCCGTCGGGGACGGGAGGCAGGTCGCGCCGCTCGGCGACGTCGGCGTCGCGGTCGTTGCCGCCGTCGCCGCTGTCGTCGTCGTTGCTGCTGCAGGCGGCCGCGGCGACAGCGGTTGCCACCATGCCGGCCATGAAGGTGCGCCGGTCGATGCGCGGCGCCCGCTCACTACCCCAGAGCTCCCCCACGGCCGGCCACGCTACCGGCGGTCGGCCGGCAGGGGCGGGTCAGACCAGGCGAAGGTTCGGTGTCGCCCCGGTGTCGAGCGGTGACGGGCCGTCGGACTGCAGGCGCCACCAGCCCGCGGCGGCGATCATCGCGGCGTTGTCGGTGCACATGGCCAGGCTCGGGACGAAAGGCCGCAGCCCGTCGGCCGCGCAGGCCGCCACCAGGCGCTGGCGGAGCTGCCGGTTGGCGGCCACGCCCCCGCCGAGGCAGATGCCCTTGGCGCCGACATCGCGGGCCGCCCGCATGGCCTTGGTCACCAGCACGTCGACCACGGCCTCCTGGAAGCTGGCGGCGACGTCCTCGACGGCGTCGTCGGGGTGGGTGCGCACGTGGTTGACGACCGCCGTCTTCAGACCGCTGAAGCTGAAGTCGTAGTCACGGTCGAGCATGGCCCGGGGGAAGCGGACGGCCTCGGGGTCGCCGGACGTCGCCAGGCGGTCGATCACGGGACCGCCCGGGTAGCCCAGGCCCAGGTAGCGGGCCACCTTGTCGAACGCCTCGCCGGCGGCGTCGTCGATGGTGGTGCCCAGCAGCTCGTAGTGGCCGTGCTCCTTCATGTGCACGAGCAGGGTGTGGCCGCCGGAGACCAGCAGGACGACGACCGGGAGCTCGAGGTCGGGCTCCTCCAGGAACGCCGCGTAGAGGTGGCCCTCGAGGTGGTTGACGGCGACGAACGGCACGTCCCAGACGAGGGCGAACGCCTTGGCGGCGCTCAGGCCCACCAGCAGGGCGCCGACCAGCCCGGGGCCGGTGGTGGCGGCGACCGCGTCGACCTCGTCGTCCGACAGGCCGGCCTCGACCAGCGCCTGCGCCACCACCGGGGTGAGCAGCTCGACGTGGGCACGGCTGGCGATCTCGGGCACGACGCCACCGAAGCGGGCGTGGCGGTCGATCTGGCTGGCCACCACCGACGAGCGCACGAGGCGCGCCCCGTCGACCACTGCCGCCGCGGTCTCGTCGCACGACGTCTCGATGCCCAGGATCCGGTCAGCCATCGCCCCCCAGCCTCTCGCGTCAACGCCCCCGATGCGAACACCCAACGGCTGGCTTTGGTTGGCGGCGGCCAGACCTCCTGACATCCCATTTCGCGGATTATCAGGATTCTTCGCGGATTTTCCGTGCTTCCCAGCTTCTGCCGCGTCTAATCTGCCCACCAATGAGCAGTGCCGACCAACCCCTCGATGAGCAACCCACCCGCCGCCGCCCGCCCAACTCCTCGCTCGGTCAGATCCACGATGATGTCATCAAGTGTGGCCTCGACCTCCGCGACGTCAAGCGAGCCCAAGAACACCACACCGCCCACTTCGAGCGGATCGAGGACATCCTCGCCCAGCACACCTCCCGCTTCGAGCGGATCGAACAGACCCAGTCCCAACATGGCGACCGACTCGACACCCTGAACCAGAAGTTCGACGGCCTGGACCAGAAGGTCGACCTGGTGCAGGAGACGCTGAACCAGAAGATCGACCAGGTGCAGGACACGCTGGGCGGGAAGATCGATCGGGTGCTGGAGCGGTTGGGGCCTGGGAACGGGGGGAGCTGATCGGGCGGGAGCCAGGTTCCGCCCCGCAGCTCCGACCCGCCTCCGGGGTTGCGGGGCGGTCACCCCGCGAAGGGCTCAGATCCAGTCGCCCTCGATCACCGTGAGGCCGCCGATGTCGGCCTCGATGTCGCCAAGGCGGCGGGCGTAGGCAGGCTCGTCGACGTCGGTGGCCCACATGACCATGGCGTCCTCGCCGTTCTCCGGGTAGTAGCCCTTGCGCATCCCCGCCGGCACGAAGCCGAAGCGCCGGTACAGCGCCTGGGCGCCGAGGTTGCTGACCCGCACCTCCAGCGTCAGGTTGCGGCATCCCCGGGTGGCCGCGGCCCGGGCCGACACGGCGAGAAGGCGGCTGGCGATGCCCCGACGCTGCCACCCCGGATCGACGGCGATGGTCGTGATGTGCCCGTCGTCGATGCTGCGCAGCATGCCCAGGTAGCCGACCACCCGGTGCCCGACCCGAGCGACCAGGTACAGCCGGGTGGAGCGCTGGCCGAGCTCGCTGAGGAACAGCCCGAACGTCCACGGCCGGGGGTAGACCTGCTGCTCGATCTGCAGGACGCCGCGCAGGTGGCGGCGGCGCATGGTGGCGATGACCACCGTCGGGTGCTGGCTCTGGGGTTCGTCGTGTGGCTCAGGTCGCATCGCCACGGCGGGGGCCTGTCATTCGTCTCCAGTCGTATCCGCCGCTTCGCCCAGCGTGCCATCCAGGAAGCCCGCTGCCCCCTCCGGGTCGGCTTTCACCACGCCGTCGCGGGTCGACCAGTTGATCGCCGCGTCCGGAGCCCGGAGGTACAGCGGCTCCAGGTCCCACGAGTTCACGAACTGCTCCCGCAACGCCTGGGCGTGCGCCAGCTGCACCAGCGACGCCGGCGACGGGTAGGCGAGGCCCTGGTCGGCCAGCTCCACGCTGGCGAGGTCCTCGAACTCGTCGGCGTAGCGCATCGCCCCGTCGCCCACCAGCAGCACGTCGTCCCGGTTCGCCAGCAGGTCGGTGGCGAGGTCCTTCGGCGAGCTCACCCGGTAGTCGCCGATCCGCTGGATGCCACCGGGCACCTGCCGGTAGGTGGCGACGAACAGCTCGCCGCGCCGGGCGTCGATCGCCGCCACGATCAGCCGCGGCGTCCACCGCACCGGGAACGCCACCAGGTCGAGGCTGGGCACCCCGATCATGGGCACCCGCAGCGCGTGCGCCAGCGCCTTCGCCGTGGCGATCCCCACCCGCAGGCCGGTGAACAGCCCGGGGCCGAGGTCGACCGCCACGCACCCGAGCTCGGACAGGTCGACCTGCGCCTGGCGCCGCAGCACGTCGATCGCGGGCACCAGCGTCTCGGCGTGACGCTTGCCCCGCGCCGACTGCACCGACGCGAGCACCCCCTCGTGGCCGCCGATGGCGCACCCCACCTGCTGCGTGGAGGTGCTGATGCCGAGGATCAGCATGGCGATGCGCCCTCCTCCGGCGGCTTGCGCCAGGGAGCGGTGGCATCGGCCAGGGCGAAGGCGCGATCGGCCCACCCGGGACCCACCGTGCGGAGGGTGACGATGCGGTCGTCGAGCGACTCGCCCAGGCTCAACCGCACCTTCAGGTAGTCGTTGGGCACGACCGGCAGCACCGCGTCGCCCCACTCGACCACCACCACGCCCCCCTCGTCGAGCAGCTCGGAGACCCCCAGGTCGAGCACCTCGTTGAGCTGTTCCAGCCGGTAGACGTCGAGGTGGTGGAGCATGGGGTCGCTGTCGTAGCGCTGCTCGAGCGTGAAGGTGGGGCTGGTGATCGGCTCGGTCACGCCCAGGCCCTGACCGAGCCCCTGGACGAACGCCGTCTTCCCGGCACCGAGGTCGCCGGCGAGCAGGACGAGGTCACCGCCCCGGACGACCCCCGACAAGGCTCCGGCGAGCGCTCGCGTCTCGTCCACGGAACGCGTGTAGGCGCACAACAGGGACACGCCAGGAGCCTACTGACAGTGGGGAACCCGTCCCGAAGCCGGGCGGTCAGGCAGCGCCGTCGCCGACGAAGCTCAGGGGCGGCCCCATCGGGACGTCGGCCGGGGGTGCCGGGTCGAAGGCGAAGACGCGGGTGGTGCGGCCCTCGCGGGTGGTCTCGTGGACGAGGCGCAGCCCCGGCACCGCGTCGACGGACTGGAGCTCACGCAGCTGCGGGCGCAGGCGCTTCACGGTGTACCAGTCGACCACCAGGTACTGGGCGCCGTAGTGGCGACCGAAGTCGACGATCCCGTCGATCTCGGCGTACGGGATCGCCATCGCGGGCCGATCGGCGTAGTAGCTCACGATCATGCTGCGGGTCATCACCCGGTCGCCGCCGTCGGTGTGCGCCGCCAGCCACTCGCCGGCGGCCTGCTGGTCGGTGTGGTCGGCCGGGTGCCACCACCCGCCCGGGCCGTCGAACGCCTGCACCGACGAGAGGACCAGCAGCCCGACGACCCCGGCGGTGAGCCAGCGCCGAGCGCTCCCCGCGAAGCCCGCCAGGGCGACGGCGGCCGGCACGACCGCCAGCGTCGCCGCCGCCATCAGGTAGCGGGGCTGCACGAAGAACACGAGCGAGGTGGCCACCGGCAGCGCCGCCACGGCGACCAGCAGCTGGATCGGGCGCGAGCTGCGGTGGCGCCACAGGCCCAGGCCGACCAGCCCCCACACGGGCAGCGGCAGCAGCAGCCACGCGAAGAACTGCCCGGAGGTCGGGTTCACCACCGCCTGGGCCAGCTCGGCCACGTTGGAGCGGAGCACGACGAGGTAGCCCCCCGGATCGTCGAGCGCCAGCGCCGGTAGCGAGGTGCGCTCGGTCGAGAAGGCGTAGCCCGTGTCGTCGAGGGCGTAGAGCACCTGGTCGCGGGCCTGGCGGTCGGCCCGGGCGACAGCCTGCCAGGCCTCGATGGACGCGTCCTGGGTCTTGGCGGTCAGCTCCCAGCGACCGGTGTTCCCGTGGAGGTAGGTGGCGTACGGGGCGAGGCACAGCAGGATCGGCACGACGAAGGCGGCGACGAGCCCGACGGTCCGCCGCCGCGACGGGCCCACGCCGGGTTCGTCACGCCGGCGGGCCAGCACCAGCACGGCGATCCCCAGCGGCACGCCCACGAACAGGCCTTCCGGGCGCGTCAGGTAGGCCAGGCCGACCATCGCGCCCGCGGCGGCGACCCGCCGCGCCCGTGCCCCGTCCCGGTGGTCGGCGGCGTCGACCACCCACCACAGCGCGAGCACCACCAGCAGGACGTAGGCCGCCTCGGAGCCCGCCCCCCGGTTGGTCGGCGACGTGGCGACCGCCGGCGCCAGGGCCGCGATCCAGGCCGCGGCGACGCCCGCCCCCGGACCGCCCACCCGGCGGGCCAGCAGGCTCAGCGGCACGACCACCGCGGTCCCCGCCAGGATCGTGAGCCACACGGCACCCATGTGGGCGTCGTCGAGCACCAGGCTGCCGAGCCCGAGCAGGGCCGGCACGAGGGGCGGGAAGTGCAGTTCGGGGTGACCGTCGCGCTCGAACCCGTCGCCTTCGACGAGCGAGATCCCGGAACGCAGGTAGGCGGTCTCGTCGGTGGACGGAGCGTCGTCGGTCAGACCGATCGCGACCCGGATGCCGAAGGCGCACAACAGCGCCGCGAGCAGCAGCCAGCCGTGCCGCCGCGACTCCGCCGGGACGGCCGCGGCCGGCGACTCGGCTTCGGCATCACGCCCTTGCGTGACAGTCGCGACCACGTGAACTCCCAGCAGACTCTGCGTGACGATCCGGCCGAGAGTGTAGGAGCCGCAACGACCGGGTCTGGACGCGGGTC
>Ga0193742_1000607_pt1 | contig 23596 bp, 22 predicted proteins | sample L2c1metaG_FD_165511 | JGI IMG/M metagenome (GOLD analysis project Ga0193742, IMG submission 165511) | Soil microbial communities from a riparian zone of the East river system, Colorado, United States - L2c1 | ecosystem: Environmental > Terrestrial > Soil > Riparian zone | place: USA: East River... | reverse complement strand
AACAGCTGCGGCTCTGGCCCCAGCCACCGTTGGCGCCGATGTAGAAGCCGCTCCAGTTGTAGATCACCGGAAGGGGGGCAGGCGGCGGTGCCTTGACGGCCATGTCTGCGGCCGAGGCGGGGGCGGTCATGCCGATCAATGTTACTAGACCAACGGTAGCCAGTACAAAGCTCTTCATTTTATCCTCTCCGTTCCCGTCGGCCGATATCTTGTCCCGCCAACGGTGTTACAGGCGTTGCATCGAGTCCAACTTGCAACGTGAATCCTACGTACGTTTGGCGTAAAGCCCCGTGCCAAAATGGCAACACCCAAGAACTATCGGTGGCCGTAGCTGATGGGCCCTCCGATGCGGCCGTTACTGTCTTGTTAATTATTGGGCTTACGCCGGGAACCAGGCCTGCGCGCCGTGAGGGTTAGTGCCTGGCCTTGGAATCGACGGATTGCCCAATTTTCCTCACTGCACGTCAGGATTCTCCGCCGCGTCACCACGGCCCTGTTCCCGTCCTTCCCCGAGCCATGACGGAATGCTTCCCGATGCGATCGCGCGCCGCGGCAAATGGGGAATGATTGTTCCCGCGGTCACGACCAATCCTTCCTCAAATTTCGCGCGCGCAAAGTCTTTGGCTTCCGTTTCGGTCTCAAACGTCTGCGTCGACCGAGAGCGCCGCCCTCGGACCGCTGTGCCTTTCCATGGGATTTCGAAGGTCACATACCAAGCATGCTTTATCATCCGATGATTCCGACCGATCTCCCCCGGGCCTTCCAGCATCACGTTCAGCGGTGGTGCAGTGCGATTAGCTCAGTGACGGGCGGGCGCTCGCCGCCTTTCGATTTCGATCACCCTGCGATAGCTGACAGGTTGCCTGCGCGAAGAGGTTGATGCGTTCATGGGTTGCTTCAATCCAGTCGTCTTGAAGTCGCTGAAGATGCGCATGTCAGTTCCTCGAACGTGTACGTGGCAGGTCATATCCTCATTTCGGGAACGTTGGCTGGAATGAACAAATCCGCTTCTGTTACCGCCAAGACCTCGGAGATGGTGACACCCGGCGCGGTCTCCTGAAGCGTTATTCTTCCGCCGGCGAAGGTGATCACAGCCATGTCGGTGACGACCATGTCGACCGACCGGGAAGAGGTGAGCGGCAGGGCGCATTTCTGAACGATTTTCGATTTCCCTTTGGCGGCATGCTGCATGGCAACGATGACGCGCTTTGCGCCGGACACCAGGTCCATCGCGCCGCCCATTCCCGGCACCATCTTGCCGGGAATCATCCAGTTGGCGAGGTGGCCTTCGGCATCGACCTGAAGGCCGCCGAGGACGGCGACATCCACGTGACCACCGCGGATCAATCCGAACGACATCGCGCTGTCGAAGACGCATGCGCCGGGCAGGGCACTGATCGGCCGTCCGCCGGCGTCCGTAAGCAACTGATGTGTCATGCCCGGTTCCGGATTCGGTCCCGTTCCGATCAATCCGTTTTCCGACTGAAAAAATACCTTGCGATCGGCCGGAACGTAGTTCGCGACCAGTGTCGGAATTCCGATGCCGAGATTGACAAGGTTGCCTGCATGAAGTTCACGCGCCACGCGCCGCACGATGATCAACTGAGCGTCCATGGTTCACCCGTTGGCGACGAGATAATCGACGAGCAGTGCGGGGGTAATAACGTGATCGGGCGCGATGACGCCGACGGGAACGATGTTCTCCGCAGTGACGATGACGGTATCGGCCGCCATCGCCATGACGGGGTTGAAATTGCGCGCGGTGAGCGCGTAAGCGAGGTTTCCGAGGTAATCCGCCAGGAATGCATGGATGAGAGCGAAATCCGAGCGGAGTGCCGTTTCGAGCAGGAAGCTCTTGCCGTCGATGTCGATCTGACGTTTGCCCTCCTCGACAATTGTCCCGACGCCCGTCGGCGTCAGCACGCCTCCAAGGCCGCAGCCGCCAGCGCGGATACGTTCGACGAGGGTGCCCTGAGGCACCAGGTTGACCGCCACCTTATTGGCCATCATCTGCTTTTGTACGTTTGGATTGAGTCCGATGTGACTCGTGGTCAACGTCGATACCAGCGCTGCGTCGAACAGTTTGCCGACACCTTTGCCGGGGGCCGCGGCGTCATTGCTGATGATGGAGAGTTCGGATTTCCTTTGCCTGACCAATTCATCCAGCAGACGTTCCGGCGTCCCGACACCCATGAACCCGCCGATCATCACGGTCGCGCAGTTGGGGATCCTGGCGACCGCTTCTTCCACGGAGACGACTTTCATTGAAGACTCCGAAATCGCGTGTACTTGCAGGTCACAATGAAGGGTGCAGCGGAGCCGGCATGAAGCCTTGATCTGGATCAAGGCTTCTGCCTCAGGATCGAACACCATTGCGGGGGATCGCCGCTTATTGGTGCTTACGGCATGCTACGCCCATGGAGGACAGCATATCGTCCCACAGCTTGCGGCCGCGCTCGCGGCGCCGCGAAGCGGCAGCAGATCGGCGCTCTTCAGGAATGGGGTTTGCGCCCGAAGCGCGCGCCCGCTTTCAAACTCCGCAGCCAGGCAGCTTTCGTTTGCCAAACGAGCGCGATCCTGAGTTGTCTGGCTACGGCACCTCTCAATTCGAAAAAAGAAACCGCCTCTCTACGCCGGATATTTGGCGCATGGTTCGGGAGGCTGTCGGGAATTGAAGTAGCGATCTAGCTTCGCGCTAAAGGTCCAACTCCGCCAACCGGACCCGGTCCAGCAGCACGATCTGCCGCTGGGTCTGGCCAAGGAAGCCGAGGATACCCTTGCCGTGAAGATAGGACAGCGCTCGTGACACAGTTTCGAGCGTAAGACCGAGATAGTCGGCAATATCGCGACGACACATCGGAAGGGCCATTACGCTCGCGGCGGTCAGGCGGCTGTCCATCTCCAGCAGGAATGCGGCAACGCGCTCGAGGGATGTCTTGCGTCCGAGCAGCAGCATGTGGTCCTCGGCGTGCTGAAGGTTGGTGGTCGTCATATTCAGGAGATCGAGCGCGATTAGCACGTCGTTTTCCGCCACCTGCTCCAGACTGCACCGCTTCACCAGTCGCACAGTCGTGTCGACGATCGCTTCAGCGGTAAACCGGTGGGTTGCCCCGTTTTCCAAACCGAAGATGTCGCCGACCAGATGGAAGGCGCCGATCTGGCGGCGTCCGTCGGAAAGAAGCTTGTAGCTGCGAACCGCGCCGTCGGCTACCTGGTAAATATAGTCGGCCGGCTCGGCTTGTCCGTAGATTTCCATGCCCTTGTTATACTTGAACTCGCTCTGGATGACCCGCGCCCGGGAAAGCTCGCCAAGCTCGCCGAGAGCCTTCGGCTTGCTGCCGGGATGGGCATTGACGTTGACAAACATGGATCTCTCCTTGTTTGAAACTACTTTTACGCATCTGCAGGGGAGAAATCTAACCTTGCAGAATTCTCCCCGCGACCACTTGCCGAGTTTTCCTTAACCGAAGTCCACCCCGCGATCTATTGCCTTGAAGGCCAATGCCCCAAAGTACAATAAGAGGGTGTATTTCTCTGCCAGACACGCTAGGCTGGATCGCTCGACGCTTGGCACAAACTGCATATTCTTGCGCGCATGATGGTGTGCTACGCTTCATCAGCTCCGACATCGGTCTCGCTGAAATGATTACGCGGGTCAGTACAGTGTTGGTCTGCGTCGCTACGCTGCTCACGCCGGGTCAAGTAGCGGCGCAGCAAGCGCGCTCGCGTTCAATACTGGTGCTCGACCAATCCGATCTCCGCGGACCATTCTACCACTCGGTGTTTTCAGGACTGCGTTCGGCGCTGAGCGCCGACGGCCGATCCCACGTCACGCTCTACGCTGAAAGCCTCGATCTCAGCCGATTCCGCGGGATAAACTACGAGGCACTCCTGTATCGGTATCTCAAGGAGAAGTATCAGGATGTTCCAATCGGCGCTGTGGTGGCCATAGGAGCTGCGACTCTCGACCAGGTATTGCCTTGGCGGGCCGAACTGTGGCCGCAAGTTCCGATCGTCTTCGCCATGGTGGACGCGATCGACATTGCGCGATTGCATCTGCCAGGCGGCGTGACCGGCAGCATCGTCAAAGTGCCGCTTTCTGACTCTATCAAGGCGGCACGTGCCCTCGTGCCGGATCTCCAGACGGTAGCTTTCGTCGGCGACGCCTGGGATGGCCTGACCGTCTACCGAAACTGGAAAGAGGAAATTCCCACTGCCGCAAGCGATTTGAAGGTGATCGACCTGGTCGGACAGACCATGGCGGAGGTGCGGAGGCGGGTTGCGGATCTGCCTGATCGGACCGCGATCATCTATTCGGCGATGTTTTCCGACGGGGAGGGCACCTACTTTCCGCCGGCGACAGCGGTCGGACTCGTTGCTGAGAAAGCGAACCGCCCGATCGTTGTCGCGGCGGAGACGTTCCTTTCCCCCGGTGGCGCGGGTGGGTTCGTAATCCTGCCACACCGTCTGGGCGAAGAGACCGCCCGGCTCGCGCTGCGAATTCTGCATGGTGAGTCGGCGTCGAGCATTGCTCCGGCGATAAGTGATGCGGTGCAGCCGGTCTTCAATTGGCTCCAGATGCGGCGGTGGGGTGTTCGCGAGTCCGACCTGCCTCCCGGTAGCGAAATTCGTTTCCGCGAACCGAGTATGTGGGAGGAGTACCGCTGGCAGACCATCTCCGCCGCGGCCGTGCTGTTGATGCAGGCCGGGCTGATTTCGATTCTGCTGCACGAACGGCACAGGCGAGCCAATGCCGAACGTGAATCCCGGAACCGCTTGACCGAATTGGCCCATGCGAATCGCCAAGCGACGGCCGGGGAGCTGTCTTCCACGATTGCGCACGAGCTGAATCAGCCGCTCGGTACGATTTTGACCAATACCGAGACGGCGGAACTGATATTGAGTTCTCCGGCGCCGAACTTGAGCGAGGTCAGGGAAATTCTTGCCGACATCAGACGGGATGATACTCGTGCCAGCGAGGTCATCCAGCGCATGCGCGGCTTTCTGAGAAGGGCGCCGTTTGAGGACAGGATCATCGACCTTAACGATACCATGCGCCAGGTATTTGATTTCTTGGCGGTTCAGGCGTCGGCGCGAAATGTTATACTGTGCCTGGAGCCGTCGAGGGAGCCGCTTCAGGTGAGGGGTGATCCGGTTCAACTTCAGCAGGTTATCATGAACCTGGTCGTGAATAGCATGGATGCAATGGCCGAGTTATCAAACGGGCGGGGCGTGATTGGCCGAACCGCGATCAACGGCGGATCGTCCGCGGTTGTTTCGATTTCAGATTCCGGTCCTGGAATTCCCGCCGAAAAGTTGAATAAAGTCTTTGATCCATTTTTCACCACCAAGACGCAAGGAATGGGAATTGGCCTCTCGATTTCGCGCACTATCGTGCAGGCGCATAAGGGGCGTATCTGGGCGGAAAATCAGAAGGAAGGTGGCGCGGTGTTTCGTTTATCTCTGCCGCTAGTTTTATCGTAGGGGGATCTGTTGCCCGGCCTTGTACACATTGTTGACGACGACGCTTCCTTCCGGACGGCTATCGAACGTCGTTTGAGGCTGGCCGGTTACGAGGTCGCGACTTATCCGTCGGCCCAGCATTTGCTCGATTGCATGCCGAGCGAAGGCGAATTGAGCTGCATTCTGCTTGACGTACGGATTCCAGGCGTGAGCGGGCCGGAGTTGCAGGCACGCCTCAGCGAAATCGGGTCGACCTTGCCGATTATATTTCTCACTGGCTATGCGGATGTTCCGACGACGGTGCAGGCCATCAAGGCAGGTGCGGATGATTTTCTCATCAAGCCGGTATCGTCAGAGGATCTCCTCGGTGCAATTGAACGGGCTTTGGCTCACCATCAAGCCGTGCGTAGCCAGAGAGGCAAGCTCGACGTCGCGCGCTCCTACATTGCGAAGCTGACACCGCGCGAGCGAGAGGTCTTCGATCTCGTCATTCGCGGCAAAACCAACAAGCAGGTTGCCAACGTACTGGGCGCGACCGAGCGCACGATCAAGGCCCATCGCCACCGGGTGATGGAAAAAATGCAAGTACAGTCTCTCGCGGAACTGGTCTCCCTCGCCGAGCGGACGGGAATTTTGCGCGATTTGTCGGATACCTCACAAAACACTTGAGTAGCGTCAAGGTGATATGAGTTCCTATTGTTCCTTGGGACAATAGGAAATTCGGGACTTAGAGCTTAAAGAAAATAGTGTGGTGATTCGAGAAAACCGCGACCTGATCGGCTTCGGCGGACGCTGACAAGTTCCAGATCGTCTCTTGGAAAAGCCGTCAAAGGCGTGATGCACCGACCAAGGATAGCATCTTGCGAAATCGGAATCTTGTCTTTGTCGTCGATGATGACCTTGGGATGCTCAGGGGGCTAAAGCGGCTGCTACGCCAACACGGCTACGACAGCATCGTGTTTTCGTCCGCCGAAGAGTTCCAGAATCACGACGATTTCGATGCGGCATGTTGCGTGGTTCTCGACATCAACCTGAACCACGAATCCGGAATCGAGTTGAGGCACCGTCTGAAAGCGGCGGGCATTTTGTTGCCAGTTATTTACATCACCGCCAATGACAATCCCGCTGTCCGCATGGCCGCAATCGAATCCGGCTGCATTGCCTATCTTACGAAGCCGTTCCGGGCGAAGTCCCTGATCGAGCCGATCGACAGAGTGGCGGCGACGGCGGCGTAGGTTGCTTACCGTCGCGTACGCCGCCCATCATTCATCGATACTCTGTTCGAACGTTTGCGTCGGCGTTCCCTGCCGAACCGCAGCGAACTGATCGACCGGCAATGCCGTGCTCACCGTCAAGACGCTGGAGTCCACGACCTCAAGCTGAAGCTTCTGACCTGCCTCCATTTCCTTGATCAACTTGGGATCGGCCAGATCGGCAGCAATACAAGTGTTGGTGAGGCACCAGACGTAGGGAAACCGGTAGGCGACGCCCTGATCAATCGTGATCTTTACCCCGGCCTGCAGATAGAGGCCGACAGGAAGAAACATTTGCAGCCGCGCGGCGTTGTCGCCTTCGCGTTCGATCAGGTCGATGCGAACCGCGGACTGGCCGGTCTCGAACGTGCCGCTGATCGATGTTCGGCACACCGTGTTTGATCCAGGAGTCTTGAAGCAGAACTTGCGCCAATCCGAATACTTGATGTCGCGCGCCGCGCGCTGGCCGCGCAATGCGAACTCTTGGCCAACCGGTTTTTCGCTTGCCGAGCTGTCTTCCGGCTTTGCAGCCTGTTGCGCCAATGCGGTCCCCATACCGAAATCCAACAGCATCAGCACCGGCAGTGCATTCAGCAGGCTGGATTGGCCGTGATATCCGCGGGATCGCTGCCTTGCCATCTCTTGCCTCCATCGTTCTACCGATGTCAGTTCAATTGTGCTTGTCCAGGAACGCTCCGACCAGCGGCGTCCATAACGGAAGGCCGTCGGGCGAACTGACCAGAAAATGTCCGTCACTGCCGAACGGGGGAAGCAAGTGATATTCGGCGTTTCCGCCAGCGCCGGTATAGGCCTGATGCATTCTCCTGGATAACGCCGGGCCGAAGAACGTGTCGTTCTCGATGTAGATCCACAGCATAGGGGTGCGAGCGGTGCGTCCGAACTCGCCGGTTGCCGCAACCAGTCTGTCGGGCGCGCAATTGTTGTTGGGCCTGCCGCCCACGCGGCCGCCGCGGCCGGCAGCGAATGTAACGATCGCGCGGACCCCTGGGAGGTTCTCGCTCGAAAGCGCGATGGCGGCCCAGCCGCCGGCCGATTGGCCGACGACAATGACATTGTCCGGCACGATGAGCCCTTGAGCAGTCATGTATTCAATGATCCACTTGTCGATCAAGGCTACGGCACGTCCCGCATCTCGGAAGTTTGGATTGTCGCAATTGCCGACCTTTGAAAAGAACAGGGAGTACAGGCCGCGCTTGGGGTCATCGAGTGCGGCCGCGCCATATCCGGAACCGGATGGCGCAACGACCATGTAGCCTCTCCTCGCGAACCACATCGCCGCGTCTCTGAACTCCACAAGCGGAAAGAAGCCGCGTTCTCTCTGGTTCAGCGAAACACCGTGATTCATGACCACGAGTGGGAACGGACCCCTTCCGACGGGCCGAACCACATACGCAATCATCGGCAGCGTAATCGGAATCGCCCACACTTCCTCCCGAATGGCCCGATCGTGACGGTCGTCTGCGAACGCTGCAGCGGCCAGCATCATGATAGCCGCTGTGTACGTGACGAGAGCACGCAGGAAATTTCGACACATGTCGCGCATCCTGTTCCGTGCATCCTGTGTTTTGCCGAGTCTGGCGCTGACGGTCGGATAGCGAAAAGGCTTTCCTAACGGGATTTGGCGACATTGATCTGGATCAATGCAGTACGACGGTAGCGGCGGCATCCGGGTTAGGTGTGCCTCACGAAGACGGGCCCGGGATCACTAGGGGAGCCCGTGGGCAAGTCGGCAATGTCAGTCCAGGCCACATTGGCCCGAACTCAAACCCCTTCAGGAGCGGATGATGAGAATGTATCGCAGGCGATCGATCGTAGTAGCCCTGTTTGGAATGCTGATCTCTGGAGCTGTTGCGACGTCGGCCCGGGCAGAGAGCGGGACGGTGAACGTCGTGTTCACCAAAGGCGGCTTCATCGTAGGCGTCGGAGCTGGTGAGGGTGTGCTGACATTCCGCGGCAGACGCTATCCCTTTGCGGTTTCCGGAGCCAGCATCGGCTTCACTGTTGGCGCATCGACCACCAAGCTGGTCGGCAGGGCATTGAATCTGAGGAGTCCCGGGGACATCGCCGGGACCTATAGCGCGGTCGGTGCCGGCGGTGCTCTTGCGGCGGGTGCTGGTGGTGTGCAGTTACAGAACGCCAATGGCGTCATCCTGCAGCTCAGCGGTCCAAAGGTTGGTGTGGAATTGTCGGCCGCCATGGGCGGGGTTACCATCGCTATGCGATGATTTCGACGTCAGGAGCGCGCGTCGAACGCCTCGGTGATTGCCTTGATGGTGCCGCCTTCGCCGGCGGCATCTCTGCCTTCGATCAAAATGCAAATGGCGTAATTGAACCTGAAGGTTTCACAGGTCCTTCTCTTATTCCCTGCGCTTGTCGCACGATTTGGTTCGCGTGGCAGAAATGCAATCACTCATTCCAGGCGATCACAATGCTGATGTCACCCGGCACACCTCCGGGAAAATCGACAATCTGATAGCGGATGCGGTAGCCGCGCGGCTTCAGGTAGTCGGACCAGAGGTGAAAGATCTCCTGCGCTATTCCGGTAAGCGTCTTTTCCCAGCCCGGCTCCTGCTGATTTATGGCGCGGCCGTTGTCGGTGCAAAGCGTATGGGGAAACCGATAGACCTGAACTTCGCTTAGCCCATTTCGTATCGCGCGCTGGATGACGGTCGAGGCAAGCTTGACTTTTTCGTCTTCGGTCAGGCCCGACGGCTTGCTCAGTCTTTCGATCAGCTTGCGCTTTTCGGAGTCGGCCGCGACCGTACGTCGGGCATATTGTTCAGCTTTCTCAGCCTCTTTGAAAGCGGTTTGTTTCTGGATTTCCCTTGCCGTGGGCAACAGATCGTCGATCTTCTCGGGCATGGCTGATTCTTCCTCAATGACCGTCGCGCCTCAACCGGTAGCTGACGTCGGCGCCGAGACCGCCCCTTTGATCCAGATCAAGCGTTTGCGCCGCTACGCGATCTCAATTTACGGCAGCGCCCGGCCGAGGGTGGTGTTGAGGGGGAGGGCATGAACCGGTTACTTCAGTTCGCAGCGGCCGCCGCTTTGGTTGTGGGTCTGCATGATCCGGGGCAGGCGGGTACCTCCGATCTCTCCGGGGCTTGGGCAACCAGCGCGGACGAATGCCGTAACGTGTTCGCCAGGAGGGGGCGTGCTAAGCAGATCGAGTTCACCACATTCTCAGATCAGCACGGAGGCGGTTTCATTGTCGAAGCCGATCGTCTCCGGGGCAAGTTCGCCCGCTGCAAGATCAAGACACGGAAGGAGGATGGCGAGACCGTGAATATCATCGCCGCCTGTGCAACCGATATCATGCTTTCGAATGTCCAATTCAGCCTCAAGGTGCTCGAGCCGAACAAGGTATCGCGGATCTTTCCGGGCATCGAGGGTATGACGATCAACTATCACCGTTGTCCGATCTGATCGCGGGCACTTTTGAGGAACAGCGAGAGCAGAAAGGTCGGGCCGATTCATGTCAATCGTCCAGCGCGGCGGCTGATCAGTGTATGGTCGTCGGACCTCAGCCGAGGCGAATGCGGCAAGGCAGATGCTGGGAACAGTGAGGCCGTATGGATTCGATCAGATTGCCGTCATGGCTTCGGATTGTCCTTATCGCGGGCGTCGTCGTTCTGGTCGCGGGGGCGGGCCTATTTGGCTATCGCTGGTATTCACGGCCAACGACGCTGACCGTCGCGGTTGGATCGCTGGACGGTGAGGCAACCAAACTGATGTCGGCGTTGGCAAGCCGGCTCGCCGCAGCGAATGCGCCGGTACGCCTCAAGCTGGTGGAAACGACCAGCGCGCTTGAGGCGGCCGACATGTTTTCGTCGAACAAGACCGATCTCGCTGTCGTGCGAGGTGACGTCGGCGACCTGTCGCAGGCGCAAGCCGTCATCATCCTCGCACACGCCGTGGTATTGCTTGTTGCGCCCCCGGGATCCTCGATCGCGGACATCGCCGGCCTGAAGCGCGCTACCGTCGGAGTGGTCGGGGGCGAAATGAACCGGAAGGTCGTTAGCGCCCTGACGGAGGAGTACGATCTTGGCCGTGCCAATGTATCGTTCCGCAACCTCGCGCCCGCAGAGACACGGCGCGCGCTTGAGACCAAAGAGGTCCGAGCAGTTCTGATCGTCGTTCCCCTGGCTGAGAAATACCTGGCACTGTTGCGTGGCCTCTTTCTGCAGAACCCGAGGGCCGCTCCGGTCCTTATTCCTATCGACGCGGCCGGCGCCATTGCCGGGAAACACCGCGCCTACGAAAGCTTCGATGTGCCGAAAGGAACGTTGCGGGGTTCGCCTCCGGTTCCCAGTGACGATCTGACCACGCTCAGAGTTTCGTTCTATGTGGTTGCCGGCAAGCAGCTCGACAACGATCTGGCCGGCGCACTGACGGAGGCGTTGATGAAAGCGCGCAGAGACCTGCTCGGCGAATTGCCGATACTGGCGCAGATCACCGCGCCCAGCACCGATACGGATGCCTATCTGCCGGTTCATCCGGGGGCTGCCGCGTTCTACAACGGCACGCAAGAGAGCTTTCTGGACAAATGGGGAAACGCCATCTTCCTGGCCCCGATGATACTCGGCGCGCTCCTCTCGGTGCTGGCGGCGGCGTGGAAATTCCTTCGCGACGGCGAACCCCGAAACAGTGAACAGGCGCTGGACTCGCTCTATGCCCTCGGTCACCGCATAAGATCGGCGGAGGGCGAGTCGGAGCTGTCTGAAATCGAACGTGAGATCGACAAGGTCCTTCAGATGCAGCGGGTGAAAGCAGCGGCGGGGGACGAGAACGCGCTTGATGTCACAACCCTGAACGTGGCCGCGCACCGCCTTCAGAGCTTGGTCCATGATCGCCGGACGCTGCTGACCGCGCGGCCCGGAGCCAAGGCAACTGCTTGAGCATGCGCATTTGTGCGCATCGGCCTGCACGACTCGCATCGCCGCAGCTTTGATCTTGATCAAGGGTGCGGCGCCGTTTTGGCCGTTGGCTTCGCCCATTCGGTGGAGGATGCGGCCATGTTGCATTGCGGGAAATTTCTGGTGGCGTTCGCGATCACGATCGCTATTCCGGGCATTGCGGCGGCGCAGGCGACTGATGTCAAACCGCCGCCGCCTGAGCAGACCTTGCTGAAGCCCGAGCAACTCGATGCGCTGGTCGCGCCAATCGCGCTTTACCCCGATGAATTACTCGCCAACGTGCTGGCGGCTTCGACCTATCCCCTGGAGGCCGTGCAGGCCGACCGCTGGGTGAAGGCGAACAAGAATCTGAAAGGCGATGCGCTGAAAGCGGCCGTCGACAAGCAAGCCTGGGACGACAGTGTCAAGGCGCTGGCCGGCACACCCGATGTCCTTGCCATGATGGGCGACAAGATCGACTGGACCAAAGGCCTCGGCGATGCCGTGCTGGCGCAGCAACCGGACGTGATGGATGCGATCCAGCGGCTGCGCGCCAAGGCGCAGGCGCGGAACAAGCTCGTCACCAACAAGCAGCAGAAGGTCAGCGTTCAACGCCAGGAGAACAGGGAGGTGATCGTCATCGAACAGGCGCAGTCCGATACGGTGTACGTTCCCTACTACGATCCCGCGACCGTCTATGGCGAATGGCCCTATGCAGAGTATCCGCCGTATTATTTCGGCTATCCATCCTATATCGGTGCCGGCGTGATTGCCGCAGGGCTGGCATTTGGCGCCGGTTGGGCGATCGGACGCTGGGGCAATTACTGGGGCGGCGGCTGCAACTGGGGTAGCCGCAACCTCTACGTCAATCACTTCAACAAGACCAACAACGTCGGGAACAACTGGCAGCACAATCCGGCCCACCGCCAGGGCGTTCGATACAACAACGCCGGCGTTCAGCAGAAATTTGGCAACAACAACCTGCGAGCCGGCGCCGCAGACCGGATGGATTTCCGCGGCCGCGACGGTCAGAAAGTGCTCGACGCTGGAAAGGACCGCGCCGGCAGTGGCGATCGTGCTGGCGCCGATCGACCGGGGGCAGGTGATCGCGCAGCCGGTGATCGCGCCAAAGGAGGTGATCGTGCCAAGGGCGGTGATGGCGCCAAGGCTGGTGATCGCGCCAAAGCTGGGGATCGCGCCAAGGCTGGGGATCGCGCCAAGGCTGGGGATCGCGCCAAGGGCGGTGATCGTGCCAAAACAGCCGACCGCAGCCGAGCTGCCGGCGCAGGCAACAGAGGCGGGCGCGATACGGCGATCAGAAACGTATCGTCGGGGAAGGCGGCCAACGTTCAGTCTGCGCGCGGTCGGGCAAGTTTTGCCAGTGCGAGCGTGTCGCGTGCAAGTATGTCCGGCGGTGGTTTCCGCGGCGGCGGAGGCGCCGCCTTTGCTGGAGGCGGACGCGGCGGCGGTGGGTTTGGCGGCGGTGGCGGACGCGGCGGCGGGGGTGGCGGTCGACGCTCCGATATCGCACTGAAGCATGACGTTGTCCTGCTCGGGCATCTGGACAACGGCCTGGGATATTACCGCTTCAGCTATCTCGGCAGCGACAAGGCCTTTGTCGGCGTCATTGCGCAGGAGGCACAGGCCGTCATGCCCAGTGTCGTGAAACGCAGCGACGACGGCTACCTCAGGGTCAACTACAACAGGCTTGGTATCAAGTTCCTAACCTATAAGGATTGGGTCGCAGCCGGGGCGCAAATCCCGATACGCGCGGGGATGTGACGATGACCAAACTTCGGTTGAGACAAAGCTGTCAGAAGAACGCTGCCGGCCTCATGGCAGCAGCTATTCTGCTGCTTGGCATATCTTTCGCCAATGCTCAGCAAGTCTACAAGACACCCGAGGATGCCGCCACGGCCCTCGCCAGTGCTGTCAAATCGGGATCCTCGAGAGATATCCTCAAGGTGTTCGGCCGGGATGCCGTCGACATCATGGTCTCCGGCGACGAAGTGGCGGATCGCGAAGCGCGGGAACGGTTCATCGGAGCCTACGACGCCGAGCACAACGTGGTTGTCGAAGGCGATAAAGCGTCACTGGTCATCGGAGCCGATAACTTCCCGTTCCCGATTCCGCTTACCCGCCAGAACGCCGGGTGGAAGTTCGATACGGCCGCCGGCAGGCTTGAAATCCTGTACCGGCGTATTGGACGCAACGAACTGGATGCGGTTCAGACCTGCCTCGCTTATGTCGATGCGCAGAACGAGTATGCGGAAAAGGATCGCACCGGGGCCGGTTCCGGCGTTTATGCGCAGCACATCGTCAGTTCGTCCGGCAAGAAAGACGGTCTTTACTGGCCCGCATCTGATGGCGATGTAAGTCCGCTCGGCGAATTCATCGCACAGGCCTCGGCCGAAGGATACAAGGCCGGGGAAGGGCGCACGCCGTATCACGGCTACTATTATCGGATCCTGACCCGGCAAGGACCGAACGCCCCCGGCGGCACGCTGAACTACGTCGTCAAGGGCAAGATGATCGGGGGTTATGCGCTTGTCGCCTATCCTGCGGGGTACGGCAATTCAGGCGTGATGACCTTCCTCGTGAATCATTCAGGCACCGTCTACCAGAAAGACTTGGGTGACTACACAACGAGGCTTGTCAGTCGCATGATGTGGTTCGACCCCGACCAGACCTGGAAAAAGGTCGATGTACCGGGGCGTTGACGAATTCGGGAGCCTAAGCGCGATGGGTAGATATGCAGCGGGGCTTGCGATGCTGGTCCTGTTTGCCGCTGGATCTCCGGCACCATCGCAAGCGCAAGCGATGGGTCAAATTAGCGTCGTGTTCGCGAAGGTGGGCCTGATCGTCGGCGCGGGCAGAGGACGCGGGGTTTTGACATACCGCGGTCGCAACTATCCCTTCCGGGTTTCGGGCTTGAGCCTGGGTATTACGGCCGGCGCCTCCGCGATGCGGCTCACTGGACATGTTTCAGGGCTACGCGGTGTGAAGGATTTTGCCGGTACCTACGACGCCGTGGGCGGCAGCGGCGCATTGATCGGTGGCGCGGGCGGGGTCCAAATGACGAATGCAAAGGGCTTGACGATCTCGCTGCAGGGACCTGCGGCGGGTTTGGAATTTGCGGCTAATCGGAGTGGCATCAGAATTTCACTTCAGTAAGCTAGCGCATAGCCGGGTGCCGTATGATGAGTCTGCCAAAACGTCCGAAGGCGGGAGGTTGGCTTTGGCGATTCCCGCCGTCCCGTTGGTTGGCTGAATACCAGTCATCCTGGCTAATCAGCGACATCGTCGCTGGAGTAACTCTGGCCGCCTACGCAATTCCGGTTTCGCTGGCCTACGCGGGACTCGCGGGTCTACCCCCGCAAGTTGGCGTCTACGGCTACATGCTTGGTGGTTTGGGATACGCCTTGCTCGGATCTTCGCGCCAGCTCGCGATCGGACCAACTTCAGCCATTTCACTCATGGTTGCCGGGACGGTGGGGTCAATGGCCGATGGCGACGCGCAGCGTTACTTCCAGATTGCCAGCCTCGCAGGATTCACGGTTGCGGGCCTTTGCATGATCGCTTGGTTATTTCGGTTGAGCACGCTGGTGAAGTTGATCAGTGACAGTGTCCTCGTAGGCTTCAAGGCTGGCGCGGGCCTAACCATCGCGATGACCCAGCTGCCAGGTTTTTTTGGCGTTACAGGCGGGGGACACAACTTTTTTGAAAGGGCATGGGTATTTTCCGCGCAGATCGGCCAGGTGCAATACATTGTTCTCCTGATTGGTATTGCAGCGCTCGGACTAATTGTGCTCGGCGAGCGCTTGCTGCCGGGAAAGCCCGTCGCGCTCGGGGTGGTCGCGCTGGCGATTGGGGCTGCCACGATGCTCGGACTTCCCGCGCTCGGGGTGCCGACGACGGGAGATATCCCGGCCGGTCTGCCGACCCTTGGCGGTCCAGCTCTGAGGTTGCGCGATATCGAGGGAATCATTCCGCTGGCCGCTGGCTGCCTATTGCTGGCCTATATCGAAAGTATTTCGGCTGCTCGCACTTTTGCTGCGAAGCACGGTTACGCCCTCGACCCGAGGCAGGAGCTTCTCGGCCTCGGCGCAGCCAATCTCGCAGCCGCAATGGGGCATGGCTATCCCGTGGCGGGCGGGCTTTCGCAGTCGGCGGTGAACGATAAGGCTGGTGCGCGCACACCGCTGGCGCTGGTCTTTGCCTCGATCACGCTTGCGCTTTGCCTGCTCTTTTTGGCTGGCTTGCTTGAAAATCTTCCCAAGGCGGTGCTGGCGGCCGTGGTGTTGACAGCGATATACGGCTTGCTGGACTTTCCGGCATTGCTCCGCATGTGGCGTCTGAGCCGGCTAGACTTTTACGCAGCGGTGACCGCGCTCGGGGCCGTCCTGCTCCTTGGGATACTCCAGGGCATCCTGCTTGCGGCACTGGCCTCAATATTGCTGCTGCTCGCCCGGGTGTCGCGTCCGCACGTCGCCTTCCTCGGCCGTATTCCCGGTACAAACAAGTTTTCCGACCTGGAGCGTCACCCCGAGAATGAGTCGCTGCCCGGCGTGATCGTTTTTCGTCCCGAAGCTTCCCTGATCTATGTCAATGCCGACGCAGTTATGGAGACGGTCTTGACCCGTCTCGGGCAAGCGGGCCCGCAAGCGCTCCGTCTGATTGTCTGTGACCTTTCCGCTTCGCCCTACATGGATCTCGCGGGAGCGCAGATGTTGCACAGGCTTCACGGTGAACTTGTCGGGCAAGACATCAGCCTGCGTGTCATCGGGGCCCATGGGGTCGTGCGCGAGTTGTTGCGAGCCGATGGCGTCGAGCCCAAAGTTGGCGGGCTTGATCGAACAACGACGATTGAGACGGTGCTCTGCGCCGATCAGCCGGGGCCTTGAGAGGTCTTCGGCGACCGGACTACTCGCTTTGACCGATCGGTGCGGCCTTTCTACGACTCAATGTCACCCAGACATATTCGGCGTCGGCCTGAACGACCAACATGGCCTGTCGCTTGTCGAGGCGCCGCTCGTGCTGCGTGCGCCGCAGCGAAGGGCGGCGACCCTTGATTTAGATCAAGAGTGGAAGCAGTGGAGGTGATTTGCTGATGACATCGCATAAGCCGGAAAATGTGACGTAGGGAGATGTGTCATGCAAAGGGCCGCCAGGGTTTCATCCAACGAGGCAGACGATTGCTGGCGAAACTTCAAGCCGGGCAGCTGGTGCCGTTCCATTGATCTGCGCGATTTCATCGTCAGCAATGTTACGCCCTACGAAGGCGACGAAGCTTTCCTCACGGGAGCCACCGCGCGCACCAAGGCAGTGTGGGACAAGCTGCAGCCCTATTTCCAGGAAGAGAGGAAGAAAGGCGTGCTGGCCGTCGATGCGCACACGCCGTCGACGTTGCTGGCCCACAAGGCGGGCTACATCGATCGCGACAACGAAATCATCGTGGGGCTACAGACCGATCAGCCGTTCAAGCGGGCGATTTTCCCCTATGGCGGACTGCGGATGGTCGAGGCAGGAATCAAAGCTGCGGGATTCGAACCCGATCCGCTCGTGCATGAAGCTTTCACGAAATACCGAAAATCGCACAATGACGGCGTGTTCGATGCGTATACGCCCGAAATCATGAGTTGCCGCAGGTCCGGAATCATCACCGGGCTTCCGGATGCCTACGGGCGCGGCCGTATCATCGGCGACTATCGGCGAGTGGCGCTTTACGGCGTTGACCGGCTCCTTGAGGCCAAGCGCGCGGAGCGGGCGCAGATCGACGATATGTGGCCGACCGATGAAATAATTCGGCAGCGTGAAGAACTTGCGGAGCAAATGCGCGCGCTCAAGGATCTGGCTTCGATGGCAAAGCTCTACGGTTGCGACATATCGAAGCCGGCATCGAATGCTCAGGAGGCGTTCCAATGGACTTATTTCGCCTATCTTGGCGCGATCAAGGAAGCTAACGGCGCGGCGATGTCCATCGGCCGCATCTCCACCTTCCTGGACATCTACATCGAGCGCGATCTCAAAGAGGGCGTCCTGGACGAAGCGCGGGCGCAGGAGCTTTGGGATCAACTGGTGCAGAAGCTGCGTATCGTCCGGTTCCTCCGCACGCCGGATTATGACGCGTTGTTCAGCGGCGATCCCTATTGGGCCACCGAATGCGTCGGCGGGATGGATCTGGATGGACGCGCTTTGGTGACCAAGAGCAGCTATCGGATGCTGCACACGCTTTATAACCTCGGGCCGGCACCCGAGCCGAACATTACGGTTCTCTGGTCGAACCAGATGCCCGCGCCCTTCAAGCGCTACTGCGTCAAAGTCAGCACCGATACCTCCTCGCTGCAATACGAAAATGACGATTTGATGCGGCCGTACTGGGGTGATGACTACGGCATCGCTTGCTGCGTCTCGGCCATGCGACTCGGCAAGCAGATGCAGTTCTTCGGTGCCCGCGTCAACCTCGCGAAGGCGCTGCTCTATGCGATCAATGGCGGCCGGGATGAGGTATCCGGCGATCAGATCGCTCCCGAGACTTTGCCGGTTTCCGGCGATTTCCTCGACTACGACGATGTCATGGCCAAGTTCGACAAGACGATGGAATGGCTGGCCAGGACTTACGTGCACGCCATGAACTGCATCCACTACATGCACGACAAGTACTTCTATGAGCGCCTGGAGATGGCGCTTCACGATCGCGACATTCTAAGAACGATGGCGTTCGGGATAGCCGGCCTCTCGGTGGTCGCCGACAGCCTGAGCGCGATCAAGTACGGAAAGATTCGTGTCATGCGCGATCAGGCTGGATTGGTCGTCGACTATCAAAACGTCGGTAATACCGCGACACCCCAGTTCGGGAATAACGATGATCGAGTCGATCAAATAGCGTCGAGCATCGTCACCAGCTTCATGGAAAAGATACGCAAGCACCCGACCTACCGAAACGCGACACATACGCAAAGCGTGCTCACCATCACGTCCAATGTCGTGTACGGCAAAGCCACAGGAAACACCCCCGACGGACGCCGGACGGGCGAGCCGTTCGGTCCGGGTGCAAATCCAATGCACGGCCGGGACAGCCACGGCTGGCTCGCGTCTTGCCTGTCAGTTGCAAAGCTTCCCTACAAGGATGCGCAAGACGGGATCAGCTACACCGTCTCCATCGCTCCACAGAAAGCGCATCTTTCGCAAGGCGCGCTTCTGGACGAAGCGGTGAAAGCCTTCGACGTTTACTTCGATCGGGGTGGCTTTCACATGAATCTGAACGTGATCGAGAAGGATACGCTCGAGGACGCGATGAAAAATCCGGACAAGTACCCGCAACTCACGATCCGCGTGTCGGGCTATGCCGTCAACTTCATTCGTCTGACGCCCGAACAACAAAGGGACGTGATCAGCCGCACGTTCCATGGCCAGATCTAACCGGGTGACGCGATGTCGACAGTGCAGCCGCTTGAACCCGGAAGTCGTTATGACCTTCGGGCGGGAATTTCGCCCGACGCCCCTGATGAAGATAAAATCAAAGACGAAGAGGGCTCATTCGGATATTGCCATTCCTATGAGACCTCGTCGCGCTACGACGGGCCAGGCCTGCGCCTTGTACTCTTCGTCTCCGGGTGCCTGCTGCGCTGCACGTACTGCCATAATCCGGACACCTGGCATCTCAAGGACGGCACCTACGTGTCGGTCGATTACGTGCTTCGCCGGATTGGCGATTTCGCGCCCGCGCTTCTAAGCCTCGGCGGGGGCCTGACGATCTCGGGCGGCGAGCCGATGGTGCAGCTTGCCTTTACCCGGCGAATATTTGCCGGCGCCAAGAAAATGGGCCTGCACACGGCGATCCAGACATCGGGATTTCTGGGAGATCGCGCGGATGAGTCGTACTTGGCAACGATCGACCACGTTCTGCTCGACATCAAGAGCTCGGATCCCGCCACCTATCGCCGGGTGACGGGCCGCGATCTGGCGCCCACCCTGCGCTTTGCCGAACGCCTCGCTTCGCTGTCCAAGCCGGTCTGGGTCCGCTTTACCCTCGTTCCCGGCGCAACCGACGATCCGGCAAATGTCGACGGCATCGCCCGATTTGTCGCGCCCATGAAGAATGTGGAGTGGGTCGAGGTGCAGCCGTTCCATCAGATGGGGTCATTCAAGTGGAAGGCGATAGGCCTCGAGTATCAACACCTCGATACGTTGCCCCCGAGCCGGGATTTGGTTGATCGGGTCATCGGACAGTTCCGGGCCGCGGGCTGTCGCGTGCGTTAACCGCAAGGCATTTGGGGGAGATTAGATATGTTGGACCTTGCTCGCGATATCATCGGAAGCCAACCCATCCTGACTGCCTTCCTGGCGATAGGCGTCGGCTACCTGGTTGGTCAGATCAACATCTTCGGTTTCTCGCTTGGCGTCGGCGCAGTTCTTTTCGTCGGTCTCGCCATCGGCGCATTCGCACCCAAAGCTCAGATCATAGGGCCGATCGGATTGACGGGGCTAATCATGTTCCTTTATGGGATCGGCATTCTTTACGGGCGTCAATTTTTCGAGGGAATGGTGGGTGCAGGGCAGAAATACAACCTTCTCGCGCTTGTCGGTTGTTTGGCAGGTTTGCTGGTCGCACTGCTCTTGGGGCACATCTTCGGCATCAAGATCGGGCATACGCTGGGCCTGTACGCCGGATCGATGACGAGTACCGCAACCCTCCAGGCCGCCCTCGACGTGATGAAGAACAAGGATCCCTCGATCGGTTACTCCATCGCCTACCCGTTCGGGGTCATCGGCCCCATCCTGTGCATCTATTTCATGACCCGTATCGTAAAGCCGAAATTCCCCGCAAAGACCCAGCGCTTCCACATGGGAGAGATTTCGATTGGCGAAAGCTTCGCCGGTCGACGTCTGGACGATCTGATCGCCAACGCGCCAGCCGGCTTGCAGGTGACGATGGTTCGCAAGGGCGGGCACAATATTGTCCCGTCCGAGGATACGATTTTGGAGAACGGAGATGCCGTCTTGGTTGTGGCCGAAGACAATGAGGCGATCGCAACCGCCGCGGCCAAGCTCGGAAAACTCTCACCGGGCCGGTTGGCCAGCGACCGCGCGGACCTCGACTACATCCGGGTTTTCGTCGGCAAGGCCGGCGCGGTCGGCATTCCGCTTGCCCAGCTTCCGATGCCCGCCGGCTATCCGACCCATCTGCTGCACGTTCGTCGCTATGATGCCGACCTCGTCCCGGCCCCCGACCTGATGCTGGAATTTGGCGATCGGGTCGGCGTGCTAGCTCCTCCGGAGCGGAAAGAGGAGATCCGCCGTCACTTCGGCGACACGGTCAAGGCGACCGCGGAATTCAGCTACGTCTCGCTTGGGCTCGGCATGGTTATGGGCGTTCTTCTCGGCCTCATTCCTATCCCTATTCCCGGTGTGGGCATCGTGACGCTCGGCATCGGCGGCGGACCGCTGATCGTCGCGCTCATCCTTGGCAAGCTGCGCCGTACCGGCCCGATGCTCTGGACCATGCCGTTGCCGGCCAACATCGTGCTGCGGAACTTCGGTCTCGCGTTGTTCCTCGCAACCGTCGGCGTCAACGCCGGACAGCCTTTCGTCAAGACCGTCGCGGAGTCCGGACTGACGATGCTGTTCATCGGTGTCGCAGTTCTGTTGACGACCGTGTTCATCGTCTTGCTCGTCGGCCACTATTTAATGAAGATTCCATACGACGACCTCGTCGGCATCGCGTCAGGAGCAACAGGAAATCCGGCCATTCTCGTCTACTCGACGAAGATGGCTCCGACCGAGCGGCCCGACATCGGGTATGCCATGATCTTTCCTTCGATGACGCTGGTGAAGGTTATTGCCGCGCAAATCATCGGCCTTCTGACCATAGGCGGAACTGCTGGGCAATAGCTCCATGGACACACCATTGCCCGGCATCGACACTCCCTCGCCGCAGACCGTCACGTTCGAGGCGGTCATGCCGGCGGCGATGGCCATTCGGGCCGAAGAGAGTGGGATCAACAGGGCCGCACTGGATCCGCTGGCAGCCTTTGTACTGAGCCTGCTCGCCGGTGCATTCGTTGCATTCGGTGCCATTTTCGCCACGACCGTTTCGGCGGGGACGATGACGACGCTCGCCCCCGACGGCAGCTTGGTCTCCTCAGCGGCTCTTCCCTACGGCATAGGCAGATTGCTTGTCGGACTGGCGTTCTGCGTCGGCATACTCGCCGTGATCATCGCCGGGGCTGAGCTTTTCACCGGCAACAATCTCGTCGTCATGGCTTGGGCAAGCAGCAAGGTGAGTACACGCGATCTATTGTTCAACTGGATGCTGGTTTTTGTTGGCAATTTCGTCGGCGCCATTTCCACAGCGGGTCTGATGTATTTAACCACGCAGTACACCTTTGGCGGCGGAGCCGTCGGTCTCGTCGCCTTGAATACAGCAACTGCAAAAGCGTCGTTGCCCTTCCTGCCGGCCTTCACGCTCGGCATCATGTGCAACGCGCTGGTGTGCCTGGCCGTCTGGATGTGCTTCAGTGCCAGGACGAATGTCGATCGCGTGGTGACCGCCGTTCCGCCCGTCGCGGCATTCGCCGCGGCCGGATTCGAGCATTGTATCGCAAATATCTACTTCATTCCGTTCGGGCTGTTTATCAAGGCCGGTGCGCCCGAATCGTTCTGGAAATCGGTCAACAAGACTGCGGCGGATTTTCCCGACCTGACCTGGAGCAATTTCGTTAGTAATCTTGTGCCCGTGACAGCCGGAAATATCGTTGGCGGCTCGATCATGGTCGCGGCTGCCTACTGGTTCGTGTACCTGCGGAACAGGCCGGCCGGCGCAGCTCGATAGGGGCGCTATAGCGACGGTCATCTTCGCGCTGCAGAACTTCGAGATCGTCACAGTGTCTCTTTTCGGCTTCGATGCTCGCGTACCGCTCGCGCTGTTGATCGCTAGTCGTCCGTGAAGAATGCCCAAGCCGTTGATTTGGAATCTTAAACCGACGATCTGTGGAAATCGAATATGCCGGATATCGGCCATTCGAAAGGGGATTCCTTGCAATTCGTGATTCCGCACCCCGGGACAGCCTTCGACGATGAGCGGATGGAGGCTTGACCTAGATCAAAGATCCGGCCATTTCGGCAACCATGATGATAAGGGCAGGATCTGACCTCTGTTCCGAGATCATCCCGCACAGGCCAGCGCGCCTTCGATGAGGCTGCTTCGCTCCGCCCCCCGATCCTCGATGAGGGCGAGGTAGCCTTATCGGGGGCGCCGCGAGCAACGAACCATCCAGGCGAAACGACATCCTGCGGGTGTCTATGCTAAATCGCTGTATCTTTCATCTTCGAGAAAGCGGCAATCATGGCTGAGATTAACAAACTCTCCGTTGAGAAGGCGCTCAATAAACTGCGTGCTGGCGACGCAAAGCAATCGAAGGACACACTGTTCAACAACAAGATCGACGCGCTCGATGAAGAGATAGAGCGCATGCGACTGCAGAGACTGCGTCTCGAGCAGCACCAACGTAAGCGTGATAAAGGCAATCGTTGACATTCTTTTATTCAATATGCCCTGGAAGTTGAACGCTCGCGCGTTTTGGATGGGTGTGCTTCATCCCCCACGTTCTTTCGGGGCCGAGTCTCGGGGTAGCAGTCATACAAAGTTACGGCAGATGGAAGCGGCTCAAACGGACGGGCGATCCGCCGCGAGGATCCCAAGGGACCCTACATCAATCTCGTAGCGGCGCGCCTGGCCGACAAGGACAAGCCCTGGCTTAAGCTTTTGGTGCAGAGCTATCAGACGCCGGAGGTACGGGAGTTCGTTCTCTCCAAGTTCAGGGGTGCCGTGCTGCCGTCCTGGTGATCGCGGCCGCTGCGCTCGCCTTCTTCCGAAATGGACAGCACTTTCCGACATCAAAAGCGGTGCAGCTGCAGCCATGGCCGCTATTGAGGGTAAGACCTGGCGCGGGCAGGGCGCTA
>Ga0193742_1000606_pt1 | contig 23610 bp, 20 predicted proteins | sample L2c1metaG_FD_165511 | JGI IMG/M metagenome (GOLD analysis project Ga0193742, IMG submission 165511) | Soil microbial communities from a riparian zone of the East river system, Colorado, United States - L2c1 | ecosystem: Environmental > Terrestrial > Soil > Riparian zone | place: USA: East River... | reverse complement strand
AAGGACGGCATGCAGAACCAGCACGAGGACGAGCCGACGCTGCGACTGTTCAACCGCATATGCCGCGACGCGAACATGGACCTCACGTTGAAGGAGCTGCACCGGGAGTACCTGATTACGTCACAGGTCAACACTGTCCAGTTGTTCACGCGCTCACGCCTGAACTTCACTCCGAGCGGCACGGAGGAGAAGGTCCAGGCACAGCTCACCACGCCGCTGATCGGCGTCCTCCCCGCCGAGAATATTCGTGTCACGTCGATGGACGTGTTCGGCACGGGCGACCTGGCCTACGAGGTAACTGACGTTCACCTGAAGGATTGGCTGGACAAGTTCTTCGACAAGGGCACGTCGAACGCCATCAAGAACAAGATGCGCGAGGAGCAACCCGTCCTCTCCGCGCTGTTCATCGGCGCCATCGAGTACGACTGGAACGACCAGGACGTGTTCGCGGCGGGGAAGAAGCTGTACAAGCTGAACCCGCGCATGGTCCACCGCACGACCATGCCGAAGGGTTCGGCAGCCTACCCGCGTCCGCGCATGACAGCCAACTTCGCCCTGCTCGAAGCCAAGCGCCTCCTGAACATCATGGACTACGCGCTCCTTCAGGGCGGGACGAACTACATCGTCATCGCCCGGCAGGGCTCCGATCAGATCCCGGCCCAGCAGCCCGAGATCGACAACCTGACGGACCAGATCCGGGCGGCGTCACGCACTGGTGTGCTCGTCGGTGACCACCGCCTCGCCGTGGACATCATCACGCCGAAGCTGGACGAGCTTCTGAACCCGGCCAAGCGCAAGCTCATCGGCCGCAAGCTGGCCATGGCGATCCTCTGCATCCCGGAGCAGGTGACGCCGGACCCCGGCAACGAGGGGGCTAGGTCCGAACTGGAGTTCATCGCCAATACGGTCACGTCGGACCGGCGCGACATCAAGCGCCACGTCGAGCGCTTCACCTACGAGGAGGTTGTCACTCGCAACCCGTCGGCCTTCCGCAAGGGGCCGCCGAGCCTCTGGTTTCCGAAGGTCGTCCTCTCCGGCGTGAAGGACTTCTTCGCGAACGTCATGGCGGCACGCGACCGGGGTGACATCCCGCGCCAGTACGCGGTGGAGGTGCTGGGCTACGACTACGAGGCTGGTGTCGCACAGCGCAAGCGCGAGAAGGCGGCCGGACATGACGAGCTGATGGTGCCGGGCGCCGTCCCGTTCTCCAGCCCTGACGGACCGCCGAACGACAATCCGTCAGGCCGTCCCCCGGGCTCGTCCTCGAACAACGGCCGTCCGGGTGCGCCGGACCAGAACCGGCCGGGCGCAGCGCCGCAGCGCCAGCTCCTCCGTCGCCCCACGGGCGAGGCGATCCGCGCTGAGTGGCTGGACGACCGCGTGGTGCGCGTCGGCGAAGTGACGGCGGCCGTCATGGAGCAGTACCCCGATCACGCGGTTGGGCGGATCACCGAGTTCGAGCGCACCGCAGCAGCGCAGACCGAGATGGCGGTGAGTGGACCGATCTGCGTCATCCCCGTCAATACCGAGTACGAGGTGACAGAGATCCGGGCGTTCCGCCTGGACGAGGGTCTGTCCATGATCGTCGGCCAGCGTGAGCAGGACGGAGCCATCGTGGCCAAGGCGCTCGCCTTCCGCGAGCCCCACTTCGACCTCCAACGCGCCGAGGGGCTGGCGCTGCGCTGGGGCTTCATCACCGCCACCGTCGCCGAGGAGTACGCCGAGCTGGAGCATCCCGAGGTGGCCAGCGCCGAGGAGATCGCGACCGCCATCGCGGCGCAGGCACGCACCGCCGTCGGCGGCCTGGACGTGGCCGCCGTCATCGCCAGCGCCAGCGAGGTGTTCGCGCAGGTGATCGGCAGGGCTGTGGCCGAAGCCGTGGCCAACCAGCCCGCCCCGGTCATCCAGATCCAGTCGCCCGCGCCCGCCGAGTAGTCCGTTCTCTGGACTCCCGTCGTAAATTAGGGGCATGCCAGCCGTTCCGGTCATGTCGCGCCCGATCCTGAGCGTCCCGGTGCCGCAGACTCAGGGCATCTTCGAGCGCGGCGACAAGATCTTCCTGACGACGCCGGTCCAGCGGATCACACCGACGACCGAGCAGATCGAGGAGTACGCCTTCTCGAAGGCCGTCAAGCAGAACGCGCCGAACGAGAACATCGTCTGGTTCAAGGGCAGCTACGTCGAGGCCGACAAGGCGAACCAGAACGGCGCTCAGTGGCACGGCCAGGAGCTGGCCATCAAGAGCCTGACGCCCATGTTGATGCCGGTGACCGTCATGCACGATCCCCGGACTGCCGTTGGCACCATCGCCGACACCAAGTTGTACACGCCTGAGAAGGACGGCGTGCCACGGACCCGGATCGACACCGTGCTCGCGCTCTGGGGGCACCGGTTCCCGGAGGCCGTCCACGAGGCCGAGGCGAACGCCAGCAAGGGCTCGCTGATGCAGTCGATGGAGTGCTTCAGCCCGTGGTACGAGTGCAGCGAATGCGGCCGGGTGTTCCACAAGCTGCCACAGGGCGCAGAGCAGGCCCAGTGGTGCGAACACCTCAAGGCGTCGAACCCCAACGCGGGCTACGTGGACACGGCGGCGAGCCAAGGTGCAAACGCCAGTCGTATATTAGGCGATGTCTGCTTCACCGGGACCGGCCTCATCTTCGGATCCCGTGGAGCACAAGGTGCCTATAGCGAGGCCCACCTGGAGTCCTGGGAGGACGAGGTGGCCAGCTTCCACCACACCGCCCACACCGCAACTGCGCAAGCCACACAGAGGAGCGACAGGAACATGGCACTCGTCCAGATCGAGGACAGCGAGCTGGCCACGCTGCGCAAGGAGCGCGACGACGCCAAGGCCGAGACCGCCACGGCGAAGACGACGGCCGCGCAGGAGAAGGCCGAGCTGGAGACCAAGGTCGAGCAGGCTGAGGCCAAGGTCACCGCCGCCGAGACGCGCGCCACCGAGGCCGAGGCCAAGGTGACGACCGCCGAGGAGACGGCTGCCAAGTCGCAGCTCAAGGACAAGCGCTGGGGCGGCCTGGGCGAGGGCTTCGTCGCCAAGCTCGGCGACCACACCAAGGCCAAGCTCCAGGAGCAGGCCGGTGCCATGTCCGACGAGGACTGGGACTCCCGCCTCAAGGAGGTCGAGGAGCTGACGGCCGTCAAGCGCGACGCGCCGAAGGCTGGCGACCCGCCCCCGGCCAACGAGCAGGCGCGGACCGGCCCGACCTTCTCGCTGGAGGAGATCGCGGCGGCGCGCGGCGTCACCCCGTCCACCCCGGCGTCCACCGCGCCGTCGGACGCCGAGCGGGCCTCGGTCGTCGGCAGCCTGGCGGGGGCGTTCAGCGGCGCGAAGAAGTAGTCGCCCGCCGACCACGACCTGAACTTCGAACGACAGTCAGAGAAGGAGCCTTCCAAACATGAGCCCCGTCGCAGGTGCCTACCCGCTTCTCGGCGTCGGCAAGCTGGCCAACGTCACCATCGCCTCGCCCGGCGAGATCTGGTCGGACCGCCGCGCGTCCGGCGTCATCATCCCGGGCGCGTGCGTCGCCCCCGTCGCCGGGGGCGTGGGAGGCAAGCTCGCCTACAAGCAGCTCATCGTGGGTGACGCGCCGGACAAGGACCAGGTGGCCGTGGCGATGCGTCAGGTCGAGATCCCGGACGTGAACAACGGTCCCGGCGCGCTCGGCCCGAACGAGATCGTCAACCAGGCCATCGCGTCGGCCGACTGGGTGCGCACCGTCCACACGGGCGTGCTGCACCTGACGCTCGTGGAGCCGCGCGCCGACTACACGCCCGGCCAGAAGGTCGGCTGGGCGGTCGCCGCGCCGCGACCGGCGGGCAAGGCGGCCGGAGCGGGGGCGTGGTCGAACGCCGCCATCCTCGCGGGCACCGACATCTTCGAGGTCCGGGAGTACCGCAAGTACGGCGCGGGCAACGACGGCATCCTGACGGTGGCGTTCCTGCGGGCCAACCAGTTCTAGGCCGCAGCCGTCACGGCCTGACACCCTCGAACACCACGACACAGGAACCCCAAGGAGCTGACAAGTGGACGCCCTCGTCTTCAACACGCTGAAGGCCGTCGCGGAGGAGCAGGACGCCGAGAAGCGTCAGCTCCTGATGGCCCAGAGCAACGCCGCCCTCGGCCAGCACTTCATGCGCCACCCGAGCGACATGGAGGAGGTCGCGTACGACCTGCTCAACCGTGCGTGGTCGGACGCGATGGACGGCGACATCGTTCGTCGTGTCATCGAGGTCAAGACGGTCGGCCTCGGCGACCCCGACTACGTGGACGAGGATCTGCGCGGCATGCGCGCCTACTGGCAGGGCAAGGGCGGCCAGATCCTCTCCGACATCATCCGCTACGAGCGGGCGCAGATGCCGCGCGAGGAGATGGTCACCGCCATCGACCTGCACCGCGACGAGATCACGCTGGACTTCTGGGGCTCCTTCGGGAAGCTCCAGGCGCAGGCGCAGGAGAAGCTGCGCCAGCTCCCGGCGTTCCGCCTGGTCGAGCTGATCCAGGCGGGCATCACGGCCGGCGCCACGTTCGGGACGTTCGCGTCCGCCACGCTCACGGGCGTGCAGCTCGATCCGGTCCTGGAGGCGGTGGCGAACCGCTCCAAGGGCAACATCTCCATCCTCGGCGCCCGCCAGGCGACGCGCAACCTGGCGAACATCGGACTGGAGTTCGGCGACGAGATCAAGAACCAGGTGTTCCGGACGGGCCAGATCGGCACGTACAAGGGCTACCCGGTGGTCGAGGTCGAGAACTTCGAGGACTTCGCGGGCAACCTCGTGCTGCCCACGAACGAGCTGTGGATCGTCGGCCAGAACGCCGGACGCCTGACGTACTTCGGTGCGGCGGCGAAGGTCCAGCAGCTCCCCCGCCCGGCGTTCTACACGCGCTGGGAGACGGCGAAGGACGCCGGGATGCTCCTCTACGGCATCAACCGGGGTCGCGTCGGCCGCATCGTCCTGACGTAGCAGCAACCGGCTGGCCGGGCGTCACATGACGCCCGGCCTCTTGCACTGACAGGCATCGGAGACCACCCCTCCCAGGAGTCACTACACACACCATGGCGCTCGAAATCGAAAAGACGCAGTTCAAGAACAACACGGGCGGGTTTCTCGGCGTGACCATCATCGGCCCGCGTGGTGACGACCGTGGGATCGCCGTCGAGCCCGAGGGTCACGTCTGGCTGTCGGAGCCCGAGCAGCGGCTGACCGCCAACGCTCCGCGCAACCCGAAGGACAACCCGTTCATCGAGCAGGAGAAGGAGCGGATCGACCCGGAGACGGGCAACCGCGAGACCTACATGGTCACGCCGCTCACGCCGGTCTCCGAGGAGCGGTACGTCCCGGCCGACGCGCGCCCGATCCCCGGCACCATGAGCGCGCACCTCGCGCTCCGGGAGGCGCAGGCTGCCGCCACGTCCGACGAGCCGTCCACCGTCACGGTCGCCGAGGTCCCGGCCTTCCAGCGTCACATGGAGGTCGACACCATGGGCGAGACCGTGAAGCCCGGCCAGGTGCCGCAGCCGCCGCGTCGCGCCGCCCAGGCCGCCGCCGCAGCGCAGTCCCCGCCCGAGCCCGAGACGCAGCCGGAGCCCACCCCCGAGCCGCAGCCCCCGGCCGCGACGCCGGAGGAGACGGCCGCCAAGGTGGACAAGGAGGTCGGCGAGGAGACCGGCGCCGCGCAGCCCCCGGCGCATCCCGCGCCCCAGGGTGGCTACCAGGCGTCCGAGGAGGTCGGCACGCCGTCAGCTCCGGCCGCCGACGTGGCGACGCAGCCCGCTCCCTACTCGCCGCCTCAGGAGTAGCCCACGATGGCCGCCCAGGACGTGCGGGCTCTTGTCCCGAGGGTCCGGCGTGCCATCGAGGGACCTGTACCTCTGCCCGGCGGCGAAGGTCTGTCCGACGCGCAGGTGGAGGCCCTGGCCGCCGACTGCATCGCGGACATCATCCTGCTCACCGTCGGACAGTGGGAACACAAGCTCGTGGTGCTGGAGCGCGATCCGGCCACGGACGCGCCGCTTCACTGGACAGTGGACCCCGAGCTGTCGCCCGAGGATGAGGCGCTGATCGCTGCCCAGGCGGGCGTCTCGTACTGGTACCGCATCCTCGCGGACACCAAGGTCTCGGAGCGGATCCGCAACGAGGGTGTGGAGTGGGAGTGGGCGAAGTCCGCCAACCTCATCCGCGACTGGCTGAAGTCGCTCCTGGAAATGCGCGACGGCGCGCTCGCGGGCGCGAAGGCCGCCAACCCCGTCATGGCCCGCTACGCCTCATTCCTGGAGGTCCGCGACCGCGCGTCCGCCGCCATGCTGGAGCCCTGGACAGTCCCCGGCTACGCGGTGCCGTAGATGGCGCGATACCCGCTCAACGTCACGGTCACGGATCGCGCGGGCAACGTGCGACGCGGCGCGGAAGTGCTTGTCACCGAACGACAGTCCGGACTTCCGGCCGCCGTGTACGAGACCGAGGCCGATCCGGCGCCCGCTGACAATCCGTCGACCACGCCGATAGATGGCAAGGTCACCTTCTGGGTCGAGCCCGGCCGCTACACGTGGACGTTCAGCTATCGGGGCTTCACGTCGGAGCCCGAGCCGTTCGACACGCCACTCCAGGGCGAGCCCGGCCCAGCCGGTCCGGCTGGCGGTGCGGGACCGGCTGGGCCGCAGGGCCTCCAGGGCGACCCGGGTCCGGCCGGCGTGGGTGCGCAGGGTCCGCCCGGACCGAAGGGTGATCCGGGCGATGACGGCCTCCAGGGCGATCCGGGTCCGCCTGGCGCCGCAGGCCCGCAAGGTGACGCCGGACCACAGGGCGTCGAGGGTCCTGCGGGCGGTGTCGGACCGGCTGGGCCGAAGGGTGACACGGGCGACGCGGGTCCGGCAGGCCCGGAGGGTGCCCAGGGGCTGCCGGGCGTGCCCGGTGCCGATGGTGCGTCCGGCGGCTTCGACTGGCGCGGCGACTGGACGGCCCAGCTCTACCCCGCTGGCGCCGTCGTGCGCCACGCTGACGCCTTGTGGATCGCCATGGATACGGCGCCTGGCGGTGACGAACCCGGCGCTAGCAGTGACCACCCCGTGCTCTCGCTGCCGCCCTATGCCGGTCACCCGTCCGAGCCGCTGGGCACCGCGCCTGACAACTGGACGTGTGGAGGCACCCCCGACACGTTCGCGTTCTACTACTTCGATCTCGCCACTGACGGCACGCTCACGGTTGACAAGGAGCCCGGCCTCGGCGGGGCCGGGGTGATGACGATACGCGACGCGGGTGGCACGCAGCGCCACTCCGGCAGTGCCGACGCCGCCAACGTCAATCTCGTGGCTGGCCGCTACTTCATCTCAATCGAGCCCAACAACGCGATCCCCGAGTCCGGCACGGTCAGGATCGTGCTCGGCACGGCCTCGCTGGCGCCGATTACCAGCTCATGGGATCGCCTCGTCTACGACTCGGCGGGCTCGCTCCCCGTACGCGCCACGGTGAACATCGCGCTGCCCGCGCTCGCGGCCGGGGCCGAGGTCGAGCACGACCTGAACCTCCACCCGAGCGTCCGCGTGCTCGCCATCGAGTCCACTAAGGCCGCGCGTGTTCGCGCCTACGCCAGCGACGCCTACCGTGACGCTGACGCCGCGCGCGCTGTAGGCGTCGACCCGGCGGGAGACCACGGCCTATTGCTGGACTTCGCGCTCACCGCCGACGACTTGGCGTGGATGCTCTCGCCGACCGCAGACCTCTATTCGTCGGACGGCAGTTCGACGTTGCGCTTCCTCGTGAAGAACGACGGCGCGACGGTGGGCGTGACCGTGACCCTGACGTACGTGAGGACCGAGTAGATGGCGACGCGGATCGACACGCTCGAAATCTGGTTCCCGGACACCACGGCAGGTATCGCCTCCTGGCGCGCGTGGTGTCAGAACCTTCACACCGCAATCGCCGCCATGGGCTGGGTCCAGACGGCGGATACTGGACAGGTCAACCTTGCCACAGTGGCTCGTCCCGGCGCAGGCGGGTACACGGCGCCGGAAATCTGGAAGTCAGACGACGCGCTGTCGGTCACGCACCCCATCTACCTGAAGGTCGAGTACGGTAACCAGCCGGGTCCGGCGATCCGGATTCAGCTCGGCCTTCAGGGCACGAACGGCGCCGGGGGTCTAGTTGGCGTCAGCGTCAGTGTCGCGAACGCCCTCTCCCCCTCCGTGACCATCAACGCGAGTACTTTCCGGAACCACTACGCGAGCGGTGATGGGGGGCGTTTCCTGTGGTACGGCCCGTATAGCCCAAGCGCGTCGGGCAGCGTGACGTTCCTCATCGAGCGCACCAAGGACTCGCAGGGCGCGCCGACGACAGACGGCGTGGTGTGCGGCGGTTCGGCCGGTAGCTCCTACCAGGAGCAGGTGGTCCGCTTCGGCGGCGTAGTCCCCGGCGCGGCCGACACCGCGCTCTCCGCTCCACTGCTCGCCGCGACCGTCACCAACGTGGGCCAGGATCTCGCATTGTCGCCGCACTTCGCCGTCGTCGGCAAGTGGCGATATTTGTGGAGGCTCAGCCACAGGGCCGTGGACCTCGCCGACCTGGCAGAGTTCGACATGGACTACCTCGGCGCCGTCCACCACTTCAAGTCATTCGCGACTTCCCCCGTAGCGCTGACGGGGACGGGCAACGGCTTGGCGATGATTTGGGAGTGACCTGTGGCGACTCGTAATAACCTCCTCGTCAACGCCTTCGCGAACGACGCCGACTGGCGCGTGTGGTGTCAGGACTTCCACGGCTCGCTTGTCCAGGCGGGCTGGGTCCAGACGGCCGACACCGGACAGATCAACCTCGCAACTGCCGTTCGCCCTGCGGCGTCCGCCTTCGCCGGGTACGAGGTCTGGCGGATGGACGACGCGCTTCAGGCGACCCACCCCATCCACATGAAGGTGGAGTACGGTGTCGGTACGGGGCAGGCGTCACCCGGCCTCGCCGTGCAGATCGGCCCAGACGGCAGCAACGGCGCGGGCACCCTCATAGGGCTCGGCACGAGCCAGCGTCGCGCGGTGATCCCCAGCACCGCCGTCGCGCAGTCGCGCAACTTCATGTCAGGTGACAAGGGCCGCTTCTACTGGCTTGGCCCGACCGACACTGCCGTCGAGACGCGCAACATATACATCGTGGTGGAGCGCCTGAAAAGTGGGGCGGGGGAGTCGGTCGGCGATGGAGTCCTATTCGGCGTCGGCGGGGGGTCCGGCTTCTACCAGGAGCAGATCGTCCGTCACGGCGGCGTGGCGGCGACCGCAGCGGTGGTGGCACTCGTTGCTGACCTCACCAAGTCCACGGTCGTCACCAACGTCGGACAAGACCTAGCTCTCGCGCCCTACTTCGCCGTTGTCGGCAAGTGGCGATACCTGTGGAGGGTCAGCTACAAGACGGTGGACCTGGCCACCTTGACGCCCTTCACAATGGACTACCTCGGCGCCGTCCACGCCTTCCTCCCCATCCAGCTCGGCCCAACCTGGTCGGGCAACGCCGCCCTTGGCGTGGCCGTCCTTTGGGAGTGAGCCATGCCCGTCGATCCTGCCACCACCACCTTCAACACGCCTTCGATTATCGGGTCGATGCCGCGCATCTTCCGCGTGCCCACGTCGGGGGACCAGGGGACGGGTGGCGGCAATCCGCCGCCCACCGAAGGACAGCTCTGGCCGCGAGGTGACAAGTAATGCCGCAAGGCGTCTTCCCCGACCTCCCGCCCGCGAACGCGCCGGACCTGGCGGGGTTCAAGGACGCCCAGGCCCGGCTCAACCAGGCGATGGGCCAGTTCGTCACGTTCTTCGTGCCGGGCACGCCGGTCTGGCCGGAGGGCACGATGCTCGACCCCGAGACCAACACGCCCTACGATCCGACTGTCGTTCCGATTTCGGGTGGCGAACCGGGGCCGGTCGAGATCAAGGTCACCGTCGTGTACGCGCCCATCGGCGGGACCGACGACGTGATCGAGGGTCCGTCCGGCGTGCGCCACGACGAGCGGGTGGGTCTTCTAATCCAGGAGGCCGACCGCCCGCTCATCGAGGACGCCACCACCTTTGTCCTGGACGACATGACGTATCGCATCTCCGAGATCGTGAACGACTCGTCCTTCAACGGGCGCCACGTCGCCTTCGGGGAGGCTCAGTAGTGATTACTCGTGAAGATGCCGTCGAGCAGTCCACGTTCGACTTCGTGAAGCAGGAGCTGACAACCCTGAACTACCTTCCGGGCGTAGTCACCTTGCGCGAGTCGTTCCCGACGCCGACCGAGCGTGCGACGGCACTCGCCAAGACGGTCGTCGCCCTCGGCTTCAACTTCGATGACGGTGGCAAGCAGATCGAGCTGGGGTCCGACCTGACGCAGTTCATCCACACCGTGGAGATTTGGGTATTCGGCATCAACACCGGGGTTGGTCGCAACGTCGCCAACGTCATTCGAGGCATCCTCAACGGTGGTGACGGCCTGATCCCACTGAAGGACATTGGGACCGACGGCCAGCCGGTCGTGGACCAGCTCGTGCTCGTGGACGAGCGCGGCGCCGTCGTCGCCCGCCAGGTCAACGCCGATCCGCGCCCGTGGGACATGTACGTCTGGACCGTCACGGTCCGCGTCGAGGACACCTACAACCCCAGCCTGGCGTATTAGTGGCCGCCGGCAACGCCACCGAGTACAGCATCGTCCTGGCCACCGTCGGCCTGGCATCCTTGGAGCAGGAAGCCATTCGCCTCTCGCGCACGCTTCAGGCCGACGGCACGACGGCGCAGGCGTCACTCGTCCGCCAGGCGTACATCAAGCTACTGTCGGACCTGGACAAGATCGCCGTTGTCATCTCGCAGGTGGCAGAGAAGGAGATCAAGAAGGAGGAGGTCGTCACGCGCGTGCGGCCCGACACGGGCGGCCAGGGCGGGCCGCGCCTCGGCGACTTCATCGGCGAGTCCCACCCACTGAAGGGCGTCGAGGGCTCCGTCGGTATCAACCACGAACCGACCCTGGACGCCAACGGCGTGGACTGGTGGTTCACGAACGAGGAGGGCTACAGCGGCCACGTCGGGCGCGAGGTCCACGGCTTCTTCCAGCCTGGCCGCTCCCGCCCTGGCGCCGCTCCTCCGCGCACCCATCCACTGTTCCAGCCGACCGGCCCAAAGGGGCCGAAAATGGAGATCACCGAGCCGATCCCCGAGCGCAAGTTCGTGCGTAGCGGCGCGGCGGTGGCCGAGCGTGACTGGCATGGGCAGGTGCGCCGAGCGAAGCGCGACTTCATCCGCTCCTGCGAGATCGCCGTGGCCCAGTCCAACGCGATCAAGCGGTCTCGGGCCGGCGTGGACCCAGCGGGGCGGCGGCGGCGTACCCGATGACCGAACGACAGTCGTATATTACCTCCGAAATAGGCGGCGGTGACTGGTAGATGGACAAGGCAGCCCTAGTCCACAAGCGCAAGAAGCGGTACATGGCCCAGATCCTCGGCGAGTTCGAGGAGAAGGTCGAGCCGCATCTTCCGCCCGATGTCGCCGAAGCCTTCAAGATCGCCGTCCGACGCAAGATGCACGCTCTCGCCCTCGATGCCCTGGAGATCACGTCCCTGAGACCGGGGGAGGAAGTGAACGCGCTCGCCCTCGAACTACGAGACCAGGCCGATCCTGACGGCCGTCACACCCGAAGGAGAATCCCCGCATGAGCATCCGAGCAGGCTCCATCGTCACCGTGGCGGGCCGCAACGTCGTGGACCGCCTTCAGTCGGCGGGCCTCGGCGACGCTCGCATCCCCATCGAGACGGTCCGCGAGGTCGGCAACGACCTGGTGGTGGACAAGGTTCCGGGCGAGCCGGACTTCACGTTCTCGATGGAGTCGTGGGATGTCACCACGGACCTCATGGCCTTCCTGCACGGCAAGATCGGCAACCAGCTCGTCAACGAGCCCCCGGGCTATGACGACCCGGCGAACACGGCGTACCGCTGGGAGGACTGCGAGTTCGTCAACATCGTCTCGCCGTGGAAGCGCAACGTCGGCGCGGCGGGCGGCAACATCGCCGCCGGTCTCATCATCCCGGCCTACTACCCGACCCGCCTGCGGTACCGCTTCGGTGTCACCGACAACGCGGTGCAGGAGGTCGAGCTGTCGGGTGGCGCGTTCTACTACGCGCAGTCACCGCCGGTCGAGGAGATCGCCGCAGGCGTCGCCGCGCAGGTCGCCTTCGCCACCAGCGAGGCCGCGCGCGCCCTGCGTCTCGGCGGCCCGGCGGGCACGACCTTCCAGCGCGTCTTCGGCGTCCTGGTGGACGGCGTGCTCCAGGTGCGTGGCGTGGACTACGAGGAGTCCTCCCCCGCCGTCGCTGGGGCGCCGGGCATCGCCACCATCACGTTCGCGGTCGCGCCCCCCGTCGGCGCCCAGGTCCGCTACACGTACTTCACTGAGGTGGCGAAGGCGTACCCGCAGGCGGTCAACGCCGACGCCACCATCAAGCCCGGCGCGGTCCGTGGCCGCAACATCGTCGTGCTCGTCGGCGAGGACGGCAGCCAGGTGCGGCTGCCGGGCATCCAGACGTTCGAGCTGGAGGCCACCATCGACGGCGAGGTGGAGCGCGAGATGGGCAACTCGGAGGTCACGGGCCGCGTCGTCAACGGCACGGACGCCACCGGCACTGTCACCATCCGCCCGAAGGACATCGCGGCGTTCTTCAGCACCCTGTCACTCGTCACCGGCCGTGACGTGGACGAGGTGTTCGACTTCGCCAACTTCGAGTCCATCCCGGTCGAGGTCCAGATCCAGAACCCGAAGAACCCGGCCGAGATCATCAAGTCCATCTACATGGAGGACGGCCAGTTCCAGCCCCCGGGCACCCCGGCGCGCGTGAACCAGGCCACCGACTTCGGCTTCCAGTTCAACTCGGTGAACGGCTCGTTCATCGAGTACAAGGGCGGCCGGGCGTAAGAAGTAAGTCCAGACGGAAGTTCCGGACGACATAGCGGCGGCGGCGTGCTCCCGGCACGCCGCCGCCGCGCACGAGGGTAACAGGAGCGGCTACGGCCCAGGAGTAGTACACAGGCAACCCGCATCGAAAGCCCCCACGCGGGGCTTTCCTTGTGAAAGAGGAGCAACATGACCACCGTCGCAGAAGTGGACACCCCCCCGACCAACACAGAGCCCGTCAAGGCGGACGCCGAGGTGACCAAGGAGGAGCGCCTGAAGTACCGTGCGCTCGTTCACGTCGGCCAGGACGCCATCGCGTGCTCGCACGCCAACGACGGCAAGTGCGCCGAGCAGGGCCACTTCCACGCTGTCTGTCGTCTGCCCAACGGCTTCCAGGTGCGTGACATCGCCGAGAAGTCCCAGGCCGCACGTGCCCGCCGCGCGCGCATGTACCGCGACCCCCAGTCCGACGTGTCGGTGGTGCTGGAGGAGGAGCTGGAGAGCATGCGCGGCGTGCCGAAGGAGATCCTGGTGGACGAGATCCTGGACAGGGACTTCACCGAGACCTTCGGTAACGCCACCCGGGAGGTCCACGAGCTGGACGACCCGGACCACGTGCCCGAGGGTGACGAGCCAGTCCGCAAGCTGTACGAGAACATCGCCCAGGACCGCGAGGAGTACCTGCGCCAGCGCGACCTGACCGAGGAGCAGCGCGGCGAGGACTTCGGCGAGCTGGAGACGACATACGCGAACTACAGTCGTGACATCGAGACCGCGATGGACCGGATCGCCAAGCCGCGCCGTGACCACCTCCTGGAGCAGGACGAGGACGCCCTGCTGGAGATCATCCGCCGGGCGCGCGTCGAGCAGAAGTGCCTGGAGGCGTACCTGCACTCCTACGGCTCGTGGCAGATGTTCGTCTGCACCTACAAGACGCACCCCACCGGCAAGACGGTGGAGCGCATGTGGCCGTCCATCGAGACCATGAAGTTCCAGGAGGACCCGCAGGTCATCGACGCCGTGAAGACGGCGTTCGAGGATCTGGAGGCCGCGATGGCAAGGAGCCGAGCGGGAAAAGCATGATCGTCAGCGACACGTGGCTGGACCACGTGCGGCTGGCGAGAGACCTTGGCGACCTCAAGCTCCTGCTCCCTGAAGGCATAGATGACATCTGGGACCTCCCCTATCCACTGTTCGAGGCGATCAAGCTCGGGCTCGTGTTCCTCCATTACGAGGAGCTACCGCGCGACGAGCAGCCGCCGAACTCAATCTGGCTGGACTCGGACGAGATGAAGAAGTGGTGGAAGGCCGTGGACAGGCGGCGCAAGGAGAAGTACGGACTCAAGTCCGACGATGACGACATCCGCGACGTGCCCATCGACGGTCCGGTGGAGCGCAACGCGGCCATGAACGACCTACTGGCGTGAGGTAGCGCGTGGCACGGTACGGCGGCGGAACGGAGGACTTCAACGCGGAGGCGGCGGCCCTCCGAGCCCTACGCGAGGGCCGCGAGGAGCTGATCGCGGCCGAGCGCCTGTCACGTGGCGAGACGCTGGAGACCGCCAAGGTCGAGGAGGATGTCGAGCGCAAGCGCCGGGCGGCGCGCAAGGAGAAGGTCGAGGTTGGTCGTCGCACGATTGCGGTCGGCGACGCAGAGGTCCAGAAGACCAACCAGGACACCGACGCCATCGAGCGCAACACGCGCGCTCGTCAGCGTCAGACCGAGGCGGCGCGGCGCGCAAACCTGAACGTCAGTCGGGCGCTTAGCGGGGCCAGCGATCCACAATTCGCAGCAGCGTCCCGTATCGGCGGCGCCGACACCACGCAGTACCAGATGCGCCAGCAGCTCGAAGGGGTCGGCTCGCGGCGCGCGCGGGCGATGCAGGAGGCGCTACAGGCCGGCTTCCGTCCCTCCGACGGCTCCGGCGCTCCCGCCGGCCCCCAGACCCGCGCACAGGCCGCCAGGGTGGGCGTGACGCAGGCCGACGTGGAGTACGAGCGGGCCAAGCGCGAGTACGCCTCCCTGCTCCGGCGCAAGACGACGACTGAGGACGAGCGCGTCGCCGGGTGGGACGCTCGCGACCAGGCAACGGCGCGGCGGCGCGCAGCGAACATCGAACTCAAGTCCGCACAAGAGACCGAGGCGGCGTCACGCGAGAAGGCGGCGGCCGACCGCGAGCTGGCGCGCCGGGCTCGACAGGAGGCAGCGCAGCGTCAGGTCGGACGGCAGCTCGACATCTTCGGGGGCGACGCGGCCGTCCAGCGGACACCGCAGGCTGGCGGTGCCGGTGGCGCCGAGCCACCCCGCCCGCCGATCACCGGCCAGATGGCGTTCGGTGACGAGGACGACGACAAGCGCAAGCAGCGAATCACCGACATCGCTCGCGAGTCGAACGCGACACTGAGCGGCGCCCGCGCCACCGGGGTGTACGCGGGCGAGCTGGACGACATGCAGCGCGCCATGGTCCAGGCACGCGAGGCCAGGGTCGCGCAGTTCGTCGCAGGTGACGCCGCCGCACTGGACAGGCTCGGCATGTCCGCCCGTAATGCGGGCGTCAACTTCTACCCGCTGTCACAGGCGATGCACCGTCACGGTGCGCTCACCTCCGAGTTCATCGCGGCAGCGGCGCGCGGCGAGACGACGCTGCGCGAGATCGGCAACCAGGCGCTCCTCACCGCAGGCAAGTTCGCCGGGTGGACGGCGGCGGCCACTGCTGTCTTCGGTGTGGTCGGCGCCCTCCAGCGCGTCGGCGAGGGCGCGATCCAGGCATCCTCCGGCGTTGACCAGGCGTCACGTGTCATCACTGGCGGCTTCGACGGCGACGCGCTTCAGGGCGCGTTCGGTGACCTGTCCCAGCAGTTCAACGTCCCCGTCGAACAGGCCGCCGATGCCGTGTATCGCATGGGCCAGGTCTTCCACGACCAGCCCGCCGCGATCAAGGCGGCAGAGGCGGCGCTGTACTCCCTCAAGACGGGCGAGATCGACGTTGCCACGTCCACCCGCAACCTCATCGCCATCGTCAACGGCTTCGGGCTGGAGTCCACCCAGCTCGTCGGCGTCTTCGACCAGATCAACCAGGCGCAGAACCGCTTCGGTATCGGCATCGGTGACACTGAAGCGGGCCTGGCGAAGGCGGCAGGTACGTACCGGAACGCGGGCGGCGATGTGGACTACCTGCTCGGCCTGTTCGTCGCCATCCAGAAGGCGACCGGCCGGTCCGGCACCGAGATCGGCACGGGCATCGCACGCGCTGTCCAGCGTATCCGCGAGCCCATCTCGAAGGTCAAGCTGGAACAGCAGGGCATCGAGGTGGACCCGCAGGACTTCCAGAAGACGCTCCAGAACGCGCTCCAGCGCGCCGCCACCGCCGCGCCCGGGGAGGTCGATCTTCAGGAGATCTCCACTGGACTGTTCGGCAATCAGTACGCCCGTCTAATCACCGGAGTGCTGGCCGACCAGACGGTACTGAACCGGGCGCTCAAGGACACCTCCCCCGAGGCGTCCAAGGGATCGGCGCAGGCGGAGCTGGCCAAGGTGCTCAGCGAGGTCCGCGAACAGCTCGCCGCCGTCGGCGTTGGCTTCGAGGTGTTGGGGTCGGAGCTGGCACGCGCCGGGGCGTTCACCGCGTTTGGGCTCCTACTCAGGGGCCTGGTCGAGGCATTGCAGTTGACAGCCGACCTGGTGGGCCTGTTCAACGAGCTGCCGGAAGGGGTGCGGCAGGCTGTCATGTTGCTGGGCCAGGCGGCGGTCGCCCTCCAGGTCATGCGGCGGCTCGGCGCGACCGACGCGCTGGCCGGTGGCCCGCTGGGGTTCCTCGCGCAGCCCGACCAGCGACTGAAGACCCACGCCGTCGCCGGACTGCGCGAATCCCGGCAGCAGGCGTTCAACGAGACCGAGCGCTTCGGCCGCGAGGAGCAGCGCACGGGCATGCGCGCCGACATCGAGCGCGCCAACGCGGCGAGCTTTGCCCGCTCCCGTGAGTTCCAGGCCGCCCAGCGGCTCCCCGAGGAGGACCCGAACCGCCAGCGTGTCATGGCGCGGCGAGTGGAGCTGGAGCAGCGGGCAGTACGCGCTGAGGCGGACCTGGCGGCGGCGACGCAGAATCGCGTGCTGTCCACAAAGGTCGCCCAGACCGTGGACGACGATCTCCAGCAGGCACAGAAGCTCCAGGCGCGGCAGATCCGCACCTTCCTGGTGTCACGCAACATCCCGGTGCCGCGCGAGCTGGACCAGCCGAACCTGCGCGGCACCACGACGGCGGACGACTTCGTTCCCCGGGGCTCCACAACGGCTGGGGCGGAGCGGCAGGCAGGGGCTGCCGCCCAGTCGGCGCGCCGCACATCACAGGCCGCGCGCGGCATCAGGCGGACAATGGATCGCGCCTTCGCCGAGATGGCCGTGGCCGGTGGTGCGCTCGCGGCGGGCGGCGGTAGCTACTCGGCGCGTGGCGCCGGACGCGCAACGACTGGACTGGCGTCCGGACTTGCGCGTGCGACGAGCTTCGTCGGCGGTGCGGCCAGCTCCGTTCGGACCATCCCCGGGCAGGTGCGCGGCTTCATCTCCGGGCTCGGCGCCCTGGATGCCGCCATCATCGGCTTCATCGCCTTCCAGGCGCTCGACCAGGTGGCCGACCACTTCAGCAAGGAGCTGGACGCCGCCGATGACGCCATCCAGAACTACCGTGGCAACACCGATAAGGCCCAGGCCGAGCTGCGCGGGAAGGCTGCGCGTGTCCAGCAGGGTCAGTCGGAGGCGCAGTACCGCTCCGACACCCTGTCCCGCCTGAACGACATCTTCAACCCCGTCGAGCTGTTCGGGTCCACGCTGCCCCAGATCGCGCAGGGGGAGTACGAGACCCCCGCCCAGCGTCGCGCCCGTGTCAACCTGGAGACCGCGCAGCTTCAGGCAGAGCAGGAGAACCGCGAGCGCATCCAGCGTGAGCGCGGCGCGCAGGGCAAGGCCCGCCCACAGCTCACCGCCGGACAGCTCGTCAACGACATCCAAGCCACCCACCGCGACCGGCGCGCGGGCATCATCTCCATGGCCGAGTTCGACCGGCGCATGGCGAACTACGCCATCGAGGCGAAGACGCTCTTGGATCCGTCCAAGCGTCAGCGGAACCGTGTCAACGCTACGCTGTCAGGTGCGCTGCGCCAGGGCGGCGGCGCGTCATATGACGACGCCCTGGCCGACCTCAACTTCGACCAGTTGGACGAGGAGGCGAAGGCGATCACGGCCACCGCCGCCGCGTTCGGTCGGAGTGGCCAGTCCATCTCGCGACTGTCGTCCGTGTATAGGCAGCAGGTGGCGAGGCTCCAGGGCAAGGCGGACGCCAAGAGCATCAACCAGCTCGCCGAGGCACGCAACGCCTACTTCGACGGCATCAACACCATCGTCCAGGACGACCTCCAGAACGACCTCGCGCAGGCCGGGGGTGAAGGTGGACGCCGAGACGCCTTCCGCCAGGCGCGCGGACAGCTCAACGATGCCCTCAACAACGCCCAGACGAACAGCGGGGCGGCCGAGCTGCGGTTGGCGCGCGCCGAGGAGGCCCGCAGGCAGGCGCAGCAGGCGCTCGGGGAGTATTCGCCGGGCACCCAGACGGATCCCTTGACGGGGCAAACTGCACTCGGCGGCCTGCCCGCTGGCGGCGAGCGACGCGCCCAGCTCGAACGGGACCTGGAGAACGCGCAGAAGCAGGTCCAGGACTACACGGTGGAGCGTGACGCCGCGAGCGAGGAGCTGACCGCCGCGCGCCGTCGCCTCCGTCGCCTACAGGACGAGCTGAAGCGGCAGGCGTACTCGGACCGTCAGGAGGGGCGGAACGTTCGACTACAGTTGCAGCTTAGTGGCACGGCGGACACGGGCGACCAGGCCGCAACCCAGCTCCGCTTCGCCGCACAGGGCGTCAGGGATGCGCAGAAGACGTTCGGCCGCAACTCCCGCGAGTACAGGCAGGCGCTCACTGAGCTGAACCAGGCCCGAACGCAGGTCGCGCAGGCCGCGCTCGCCGACGTGGAGGCCGAGAACGCCCTGATGATCGCCCGCGCGTCAGGTGACCCCACCGACGCCGCCAACGCCGCCGTGCAGGCCGCGCGCAACACGCTCCAGGCGATGCAGCGGCAGAACCAGCAGCGGCCGGGCTCGGTGGACTCCAACGCGATCAAGCAGCAGCGCGCCCAGGTCATCACCGCTGAGATCCAGCAGGCCGAGCAGCAGCGCCAAGAGCAGCAGCAGGTGGACAGCCTTCAGGCCCAGATCCAAGCCGCGCGTGCCGGCGGCGACCCGGTGGCCGCCGCGCGCGCTGCCGTCGCCGCCGCGCGCAAGGCGCGAGCTTCCGCGAAGACTCGTGTTGAGAGATTGCAGTCACTGCTCGACCTCATCAACGCGAACAACCAGCTTGAGGAGGCGCTGCGCGAACGCGAGAACGCCCGCTTCGACCTGCTCGTCAGCCAGACGGACGACCCGGTGGAGCAGGCACGCCTGGAGCGCAACCGCGCGCGCAACAACGTGAAGGGCACCAAGGGGACCGAGCGCATCAGCGCACAGGCCCAGTACAACGACGCCCAGCGCAACTACCGCAACGCGCGCGTTGAGAGCGCGCAAGATGACATCAACTTCAATCTAGAGATGGGCAAGATCTCCGCCGATGTTGCCGCGCAGCAGCTCGAACAGCTCGCGAAGACCAAGGGCATCTCCAAGGCGAAGCAGCGCGAGCTGATCCTGGCGGCCAAGCGCCTGCGCGACGAGGCGCAAGGTGACTACGAACTGGATGTCGGCAACATCAAGCTGCCGACGCTCTACGAGGTCCGGCGCTTCGTCCAGGGCGGCATGCCGGGCGGCGGCTCCACGGTCAACAACAACCAGCAGATTACAGTCAACGTCTATCGCTCGGAGGATGTCGAGTCCGTCGCCAATGTGTTTGGAGAAACACATGGGACGGCGGGCAGAGCTGCGGGCCGAAGCATGAGCTTGAGGTAACCAATGGCCTACGGAAGGTGTAAGTTCATCGACCCGGCGCCGGGTGGTCTAGGCGCCTACAACTGGCAGGTCAACTACGACACCGAGGAGTCGTTCGGCAAGCGCCGCAACATCGAGCGCACCGCGTCCACTGGTGGCATCGGGACCGTCAGGCAGCAGGGTGTGGACGAGCCCCTGACGATCCGGGTGACCGGCGTGATCCTGCACGCCGCGCAGCACCAGAAGATGATCGACTACTTCAGCGTGTGCAAGCACCGCTCGATCATCTACGAGGACTTCGAGGGCTACCAGGCCGAGGTGTTGATCGTGGAGTTCAAGCCGCTGCGTAAGCGCACCATGCGCAACCCGCGTGATCCCTCTATCCGGCTTCACTACTTCGAGTACGGCCTGGAGCTGGATGTGCTTCGCGTCATCTCCGGCCCGTGGGTGGGCGCATGACCGACGTTTCCATCGACTTCCACAACCGCTGGGCGAGCGGCCTTCACATCGGCGGCTTCCGCCCTGTCCAGGTGGTGGAGGTGCGCAAGGTACGCATGAACCGTGGCTGGAACGACTGGCACGGTCCGACGGTCAACGCGGTCCTCCCAAAGGAGTCGGCCGAGAAGCCGTGGATGTCGTGGTGGACGCCGGAGTCGCCGTGGGTGACCATCCCCGGCGTCATGCAGACCGAGATCACCCAGGACTTCTCGACCAAGGGCATCGGCCACACCACCATCGAGATCGAGAACGTCTTGTACCGCGAGGCGAACAACCTCGGCTTCCTCTACCACCTCATCGAGCGCGGAGCCCTGTCGCCCTGGCGAGGCTACAACCCGCCTGGGCTACCGCCTGGCGGCGTCGGACCGAACGAGTGGTATGAGGCGCTGAGCACCAACCGGCAGATCCGGATTTGGCAGGGCTACGGCGACGACACCCTGATCCCGGTCTTCACCGGACTCATTGATGACGTGGATCCCGTGGGGCGACCGGACAAGATCACCGTCACATGTCGAGACTTCGGTCAGGTGCTAACCGACGAGAAGTGCTTCGGCAACGTCAACGGTCCCAACCTCATCGACCCCGTGATCTTTCGCGCCAAGAAGCCGAACAAGGACAACACCGTCGGCAAGCAGGTCGGCTACGGCGCTGACGCCTCCTCCAGTCGCGCCGGCTACCCGCCGCGCTTTGCGGAGGACTACAGTCCTGACACACGCTGGATCTCGGGTGACCGCGAAGCGGCCGACAGGACTGAGTGGGTCTCCATTCGCGTACCGAAGGGCCGCTACGAGTCGTTCCGGATCAACCTGGCCTATCCGAATATGGAGGTGTACGTCGGCATCTACGCGCGCAAGCGCGGGATCTCAGATCAGGAGCCCTGCGAGCTGGACGGCATGAACATCAAGGATGGCTGGGTACAGGTCCCCGCCGACGAGGGCGGCGGCACCGTCCCTGGTACCCAGCCCCACGGAGACTGGCCCTACATCAAGAAGTGGACAACGATGTCGCAGGTGGCCCGAACCTATAAGCTCGACCACATCCTTGAGGTCGGGGATGACACCGTGATCCGCGTCGGCTTCCGCAGGCTGCACAGGGCCTCCGACGGCGGCTTCCGGGCGAGCGTCATCGGCCTGAAGGGCATCAGGCAGGAGCCAAAGCGCAAAACGATCGTGCGCTACGTTGGCTACGAGGCTTCGTCATCGTCACACCAGTCGGGCTTCCACTCTCCCGCCGTACTGGACGACCTGGCCTCCACCGAGTGGCACTCCGAGGCGCGAAACGGGCGCGAAGTGACAGAGTGGATTCAGATTCGGATACCGCAAGGGCGCTACAACTACTTCCGGCTGTTCACCGACGTGAACGCAATGGAGATGTTCGTCGGCGTCTATGCCAGGCCCCGCCGCCGCAAGAAGGGCACCAAGAAGAACACGTACGAGTATTACCCGTCCCAGATGGGCGACGTGGACGTGGCCGAGGGATGGCTGCACATCGGCATGGGTGAGGTGCCGGGCGAACACGGCGGCTGGCCCTTTATCAAGTACGCGGCCTCCGTCGAGAAGATGGACAAGAAGTCGGTCGCGTTCCAGTTTCCGCACGAACTTGAGTTGGGACCTGACAGCGTAATCCGCGTCGGCTTCCGCCATCTGCACCCCATCGGGGGCGGGAAGTTCCGCGCCATCGTCGGCAAGCTGCACGGCCAGACGCGCTCCGGCGTCGCACAGCCGCCGCCGACGAGCGAGGAGGAGGAGGCGAAGGCGAACAAGCGCAAGATCGTGGAGGTGGACGACCCGTCGGACATCGTGCGCGTCGTGTTGCGCTGGGCTGGGTTTCAGGAATGGTCCATCGAGAACACCGGAGCGAAACTCGAAGGCGACTGGATCTTCAACCGGCAGACCGCCTTGCGTGACATCATCGCCAAGGTTGAGGAGATGACGGGCTACGTCTTCTACATGGCTCCGCCGACCGAGCATGACCTGTCCGTGGGCATCCCCACGTTCCGGTCTTCGTTCCTCTTGCGTGACGACCTGCCTAACGTGCCGTACATCACCGAAGACATGCTCCTGGGTAGCATCCAGGCCAAGACGACGGACGAGCCCCTGTCAACCAACGTCCGGGTGCGCGGGGCGCTCGTGAAGAAGGAGAGCGGCGGGAAGGCGTTCACCGAGGGCGCCGACAAGGAGCATCGGCTTCAGGCGTTCTATCGGCCGCCGTGGTGGCCGCTGGGCGGCGTCCTCCGTCACGTGGTCCACTATGAGCCCCGCCTGACGGATCAGGTCTCCGTCGATGTCATGTCGCGCCTGATCGCGCTGAAGCAGGCTCTGGAGAGCACGACGGCGACCATAGAGATCCCCGGCACCCCGGAGTACGACCTGGACTGGCAGGTGGCGCTCCGCGATAGTGGCACGGGCCTCAACACACGGCTGTACGTCGCGCGGCGATCCACGGTCTTCGTCTCCGGCGAGAAGGCGAGCTACAAGACAACGCTGGGCGGGGCGTTGCTCGACACGCCGTGGGTTACCGGAGTGAAGCAGTCGCTGGCCGCGCTCGTGCCGCCGGGGGCGGCGGTGTCGTCCATCGGTGACATCCTCGCAGGAGTGGGGTCCGACTAATGTCCATCGGCACATCGGCAGTCCAGCGCGCTGTCGCCGGGATCACCCTGGGGACAGTCTCGGCCTACGACGCCAAGAAGACGGAAGACTGGAAGGGCGCGCTGGACGAGTACGACCAGCAGTTCCGCGTCAACTTCAAGGCGGTCGTGGACTACCAGACCCGCTGGGTTGCGGCGGGCGTCAAGTTCAACGTGGCATTCGTCACTGAACCCGCCCGCGAGAGCCCGTATCTTGCCACGCCGACGTTTACGAGCGGATGGCAGTTCACCAATACCCGGGACAACAACGCCGGGCCGGGCGGCATGGAGTCGCAGCCGGTGCTCGTCACCATCTGCCTGACCGGCTACCACTCAAACGAGGACAAGTCAGCCCTTGTCGGGGCCAACGTGCTGATCGGCATGTGCAACCCCGGGGTTCGCAAGAAAGTGCTCACGGCGGGCGCTGTTCACCTGAACTTCCAGGGCTATGGCGCCCCAATGACGGACGACCTACTAAGCCAGGACGGGGAGTAATGGACAAGACGCCATTCGCGGGACTGACCAGGCTAGACCCTGGCGAGCCGCTATCGACGGACGGTAGTTCGTTCACAGGGATCAACCCGACGATCATCGACCGCCTGCTCAACAT
>Ga0193742_1000605_pt1 | contig 23617 bp, 32 predicted proteins | sample L2c1metaG_FD_165511 | JGI IMG/M metagenome (GOLD analysis project Ga0193742, IMG submission 165511) | Soil microbial communities from a riparian zone of the East river system, Colorado, United States - L2c1 | ecosystem: Environmental > Terrestrial > Soil > Riparian zone | place: USA: East River... | reverse complement strand
GAACGCGCCGGTGGAAAAGTCAAACCTCCGTTGGTCTGTTCGTAGCCTCGCCTTTAGGTCAGCCGACTGCCTTGACGGCTCGGCTGAGAGTGGATGAGGCGGTGGGTGCCGACGAGGGCGAGAGGGGGCCAGGCGGCCTTCGATCGTGGGGTCGGCGGCGGCGACGTTGGCGGCGATGGAGACGGCGATACCGAGGGCGAGCCACCAGCGGCCTTCTGGGCCGCCGAGGCGGAGGGCGATGAAGACGACGCCGTCGACGGTGATCGGGAACATGCGGGCGATCCAGATGCTCTCGCCGGCCGTCGTCGCCACCTCCAGCATGTGGCCGTAGGACGCCGCCAGGGCGACCAGGGCGACGACGAGCATCGCCAGCGTGTCGAGCTTCGACCGGCCTGTCGTCATCCGATCGGTCGGGTCGGGCGTTCCGGCCGGGACGTGGCCGACTCCCGTTCCGGGCGGAACGGAGACGACGTTCCGGGGCGTTGGCGCGGTGGTCGTGCCGGGCGCTGGTCCTTCGTCTGTCCTTCGGGCGAGGGAGATCTGCTTCCGGCCCCAGCGGTCGGTCCGGCCGAAGCGGCGGCCGACGTCGGCGCCGCACAAGGACTCGCCGGCGGAGTCGGCCTGGCGCACCAGGTCCTGGGCGGCTGCCCGCGCCTCGGCGTCGGTCAGGTCGTGGCCGTTCGTCCGGGCCAGGTCAGTCACGGTCATGGCCGACCCCCTTTGCGAGCGGGGGGCGGGCTCGGCCCGTGCACCGGCCGTCGTCACTGTGCAGGAGGTGGAGGAGGTGCTGCCGCAGCTCGACGAAGTCACGACCGCCGAACGGGCCGTAGCCATGGGACTCGACGACCTTGGCCACGTCGAGGATCAGGCCCACCGTGAAGCGGCGGGTGGACGCTGGGGCCGGATCGCTGGGTTCCTCTACGGTGTCGCTGTCCATGTCGGGGAGTGATCCTTTCGAGTGATTGGCTCACAGGAATGGCTCACATGGACGACGTTTGGCCTGCTCAGAGGGTGATTCTTGGATCCTGCTCAGTTCTTCGCTGCATCTCGGCTGGTCGTCGTGGCCGGCAAGGGCGGGGTCGGCAAGACGACGGTCAGCGCAGCGCTGGCCCGAGCCGCCGCCCTCGTCGGTTTGTCGACCCTCGTGGTCGAGGTGGAGGGGCGTTCGGGGCTGCCCGCGATGTTCGGAAAGCCGGACCTCACCTACGACGAGATCGTGCTCGCCGAGGGGGTCCGGGCCCGCACGATCACGCCTGACCAGGCGCTGCTCGAGTACCTGCGGGACCACGGGCTGTCGCGCATCTCCAAGCGGCTGGTCGCCTCGGGCGCGCTCGACGTGGTGGCGACGGCGGCTCCGGGGATCAAGGACATCCTGCTGCTGGGCAAGGTGAAGCAGCTCGAGCGTTCCGGGACGGCCGACCTGATCGTGCTCGACGCGCCCGCGGCCGGGCACGCCGTCACCTTCCTGCAGTCGGCGCGGGGATTGCTCGACGCGGTGAGCGTCGGGCCCATCAACACCCAGGCCCGCGACGTGCTCGACCTGCTGGAGGACCACCGGCGCTGCCAGGTGGTGCTGGTCACCATCCCGGAGGAGACGCCGGTCAACGAGGCGGTCGACACGGCGTACCTGCTGGAGGACCGGGTCGGCGTGAGCCTCGGGCCGATCGTGGTCAACGGCCTCTACCCGGAGCTCGCCGGCATCGGGGCCGACCCGGTGGTTGCGGCGGCTGCCGCTGATGTGGCGCTGCGGGACGGCGAGGCGTCGGCCCTGGCCGCAGCCGCCGACTTCCGGCGTCGGCGCACCGCCCTCCAGGACGAGCAGGTGGGTCGGCTGGCCGCCGATCTGCCGCTGCCGCAGCTGCGCATGCCGTTCCTCTTCACCGCCGCCATCGGTCCCGCCGAGGTCGACGCGCTGGCCCACGGTCTGCTGGCCGAGATCCGGACGCTGACCGAGCTACCGGCATGACGACGGGTCCCTCCGAGTCGCAACAGCAGCTGCTCCGGCTGGTGACGGACCGGCAGATCGTCGTGTGCTGCGGCTCCGGCGGGGTGGGCAAGACCACCACGGCGGCCGTCGTCGCCCTGCAGGCGGCCCGGTTGGGACGGCGGACCGTCGTCGTCACCATCGACCCCGCCAAGCGCCTCGCCGACGCCCTCGGCCTCGACGGCCTCACCGGCGAGCCCAGCCGCATCGACGGCGACTGGCCCGGCGAGCTGTGGGCGATGATGCTCGACACCAAGTCGACCTTCGACGCCCTCGTCGTCAACTACGCCACCGACCCGGCGCAGGCCGAGCGCATCCTGGCCAACCGCTTCTACCGCAACATCTCCGAGGCGCTGTCGGGCACCCAGGAGTACATGGCGATGGAGAAGCTCTACGAGCTCCACGGCGACGCCGACTACGACCTCGTGGTGGTCGACACCCCGCCCACCCGCCACGCCCTCGACTTCCTCGACGCCCCGCGCCGGCTGTCGCACTTCCTGGAGCACCGGCTGTTCCGGCTGCTGGTGTCGCCGAAGAGCGGGCTGGTGCGGGCGGTCAACGTGGCGGCGCAGACGTTCCTGCGATCCGTGTCGCGGGTGGTGGGCGGCGACGTGATCGACGACGCCGTCGCGTTCTTCCAGGCGTTCGAGGGCATGGAGGAGGGGTTCCGCGAGCGGGCCGACCGGGTCAACGCGCTGCTGTCGGCATCGGGGACGACGGCGTTCCTGCTGGTCGCGTCGGCCCGGCGCGACACCCTGCAGGAGGCGCAGTTCTTCGCCGACCGGCTCCACGAGGCCGGCATCGGGGTGGAGGGCCTGGTCGTCAACCGGGTGCACCCGTCGTTCGGTGACGGGCTGGCGGAGGCGACGCGCTCACGGGCGTCGACGCTGGCCGGGACGCCGCTGGGCGACCTCTACGCCAACCTCGCCGACTTCCAGGCCGTGGCCGCCCGCGAGCGCGAGCACCTGGCGGGCCTGGAGGGGGCGGTGGCGTCGGCGCCCGTGGTGTGGGTGCCGTTCCTGGGTCAGGACGTCCACGACCTCGACGGCATGGCCGAGGTCGCCGGCCTCCTGTTCGGCGACGGGCGCGAGCGCTAGTCCTCCGGGCCCTCAGTCCTCGATGCTGGTGGCGGCCTCGCGCAGGGCCGCAGCGGCGGCGTCGACGGTCTCGGTGACGGGGACGATGCGGTCGAAGCCCGTGGTGTGCAGCAGGCGCGTGAGGGTGGGGCGGCTGCATGCCACCGCCACGTCACCGCCGGCTTCGCGGGCGCGGCGGATGCCGCCGATCAGGGCACCGAGCCCGGCCGAGTCCATGAACGGCACAGACGAGAGATCGATGAGCAAGTAACGCTGATCCGCCAGCTTCGCCAATGAGTCACGGAACTGTCCGACCGTGTAGGCGTCGAGCTCACCCACCGGCCGGCAGACCGTGTGGTCAGGTGTGTCCTCCACCTGTATGTCGAGCACTGCTTTCCTCCCGGGGTCGCCCGGCGATGCTAGCGGGGTGTGCTCGGCAGGTCGGCAGCACGCCCGCTGGTGCCGGTGCTGGCACGAGACCGTTCCCGGCCTTTAGCCTCCCCAACCGTGTCAGACGTGTTGATCGCCACAGATGCGGACTGGATCCATGCCGACGTCGATGCTGCGTTGGCCGACAGGTCGACCACCGTGCGTCGGGTTCGCTCGGGGCGGGAGGTCGCCGATGCGGTGCGTGAGCACAAGCCGGCCCTGGTCGTGCTCGACCTCCAGATCGGCAACATGGGCGGCGTGGCGACGTACCTGTTCCTGGAGCAGGAGATGGAGGCCCGTCGGTTGCCGGCGGCGCCCGTGCTGCTGCTGCTCGACCGTCCGGCCGACGTGCCGATGGCCCGCCGGGTCGACGTCGACGGGTGGCTGGTCAAGCCGCTCGACTCGCTCCGCCTGCGCAAGGCCGCCGAGGCGTTGATGAGGTGGGACACCTACCACGAGCCTTCCGGGCTGGCGACCGCCTGACTCTCCGTTAGTGGTTCGAGTGGCTCTGCGGAGGGAGCTAAGCTCGTCTCTCCGGTCAACGGGATGTGGCTCAGTTTGGTAGAGCACCGCGTTCGGGACGCGGGGGTCGTGGGTTCAAATCCCGCCATCCCGACCAGGAAGGCGATGTCGGCGGGCAGTCGTAGCATCGGTGGGTGGTCGATGTTGCAAGCATGGAGATGCGACGGCGGTTGGTCGCGCATCTGCGGCGGCGGGGGTACCTGCGGGATCGGCGGATCGGGCGGGCGTTCTTGGAGGTGCCGCGTGAGGCCTTCCTGCCCGACGAGCTGAGCAAGGTCGGGCTCCCCGGCGTGTATCGAGACGACGCCATCGTCACCCGCCGTGACCCCGCCACCCGGCAGCCGACGTCGTCGTCGTCGCAGCCGGCGATCATGGCCGTGATGCTGGAGATGCTCGACGTGCAGCCCGGGCACCGGGTGCTCGAGATCGGCGCCGGCACCGGCTACAACGCCGCCCTCCTCCGGCACCTGGCCGATCCGGACGGCCTCGTCGTGACCGTCGACCTCGACGTCGACGCGGCTCTCGCCGCCGCCCGGGCGCTGCGGGGGCTCCATGCTCGGGTCCACGTCGTGGTGGCCGACGGCACCCGCGGCCTGCCGGGCATGGCTCCCGTCGACCGCCTGGAGGTGACGGCGTCGAGCGACGTCGTGCCCCGGGCGTGGTACGAGCAACTCGCCGTCGGCGCCCGGCTGGTGATGCCGCTGCGCCTCAGCGAGGCCGCCGACCGGGTGCACGCGGTCACGGCGTTCGTGAAGGTCGACGGCGGGTTCGACTCGGTGGCCGTCACGTCGGGCGGGTTCATGCCGCTCCGGCGACCCGCGGCCGAGTCGCCGGAGCCCGAGAGGGACGTGACCACCGCCCCGCCGCTGACCATCACCCCCGTGTGGCCCGTGCCCGAGCAGCCCCTCCGGCGGGGCCCGTGGACCGACATCGCCCGCGACGACGTCAGCCGCCTCCGCATCGTCGTCCGCTACGAGGAGCGTCGCCCCCGCACCCGCTGGGCCGTCCGCCGCGACGACCACTGGATCGGCATCGACAAGCTGCTGGCCTAGTCACGCCCTAGCGTCGCCGGGATGGACCTGCGGAGCTTCCAGCGCAACATGGCCGACACCTACGGCGTGCGGGACGGCGAGCGGGGCGTGCCGGCGACCGTGGCGTGGCTCACCGAGGAGCTGGGCGAGCTGGCCCAGGCCGTGCGCAAGGGCACCCGGGAGCAGCAGCTCCACGAGCTGGGCGACGTGCTGGCCTGGCTGGCGTCGCTGGCCGAGCAGCTCGAGCTCAGCCTCGACGATGCGGCCGCCCGCTACGCCGACGGCTGCCCGGCCTGCGGCGGGCGCCCCTGCACCTGCCCCTGAGCCGCCCGGTGGCGCCACGTCTTTGAAGAGAAATGGCCCTATTGGGGGCGGTTTCCTTCAAAGAGCGTCTAGCCGCGGGTGGCGAGGAGCTCGGCGATCTGGACGGCGTTGAGGGCGGCGCCCTTGCGCAGGTTGTCGTTGGACACGAACAGGGCGAGGCCGTGCTCCACGGTCTCGTCGCGGCGCACCCGGCCCACGTAGGACGGGTCCTTGCCGGCGGCCATCAGCGGCGTCGGCACGTCGACCACCGCGACGCCGGGCGCGCTCCGCAGCAGCTCGACGGCGTCCGAGGGGGACAGCGGCCGGTCGAACTCGGCGTTGATCGACAGCGAGTGGCCCGTGAACACCGGTACCCGGACGCAGGTCGCCGACACCGGCAGGTCCGGGATGGCGAGGATCTTGCGGCTCTCGTTGCGGAGCTTCTGCTCCTCGTCGGTCTCGCCCCTGCCGTCGTCGACCCACGAGCCGGCCAGCGGCAGCACGTTGAACGCCAACGGGGCGGCGAACACGGCGGGCTCGGGGAACTCCACGGCCGAGCCGTCGAAGGTGAGGGCGCTGGCCCGGTCGGCCACCTTGCGGGCCTGCTCGTCGAGCTCGGCGACGCCGGCCAGCCCGCCACCCGACACGGCCTGGTAGGTGCTGACCACCAGTCGCTTCAGCCCGGCGGCCCGGTGCAGGGGCGCCATGACCGGCATGAACGCCATCGTGGTGCAGTTCGGGTTGGCCACGATGCCCTTGGGGATGTGGTCGAGGGCGTCCGGGTTGACCTCGGAGACGACGAGGGGCACGTCGGGGTCCATCCGCCAGGCCGACGAGTTGTCGACCACGATCGCCCCGCTGTCGACGAAACGGGGCGCCAGCTCCTTGGACGCCCCCTTGCCGACGGAGAAGAGGGCGAGGTCGAGGCCCGTGTAGTCGGCGGTGGCGGCGTCCTCGATGACGACCTCGTCGCCCTTCCACGGCAGCGTCTGGCCGGCGGACCGGGCCGAGGCGAAGTACCTGATCTGGTCGACCGGGAAGTCCCGCTCGGCCAGCACATCCCGCATGACGCCACCGACCTGGCCGGTGGCTCCGACGACTCCTGCGCGCATTCCCCTGAGGCTAGGAGCCCGGGGCGAGGGTCACGAGCCGGTTTCGTGACTCAGCCTGAGCTCGGCTGGTCGATCGACCCCTCGGGGACGCACTCCCGCATCACGTCGAAGGCGGCCTCCTGCTCCTCGTCGGTGAGCAGGTCGACGGGGTTGACGGTGACGTCGTCGCCCGCCTCGATCCGCACCTCGGCCAGGCGCGCCAGGCCGATCACGTCGAGGATGCCGCGGGCCATGCAACGGGCCTGGTCGAGGCTGAAGTTGCCGTCGGAGCCCTCGTGGATGGCGGTGGCGAACTCCTCCACCACCTGGTCCGACGAGTCGTCGGGGTCCGTGGTCGTGGTGGTCGTCGCTTCCGTGGTGGAGGTGGTGGTCGTGTCGGTGGCCTCGTCGTCGCCGTCGTCCTGACCGGTGAGCACGACGAGGATGCCCGCCACCAGCGCCAGCACGACGACACCGAGCGCCACCAGGAGCGCCGTCGAGCGCCCGCCACCGTCGCCGTCGCCGCCGGTCGGTTGGGCCGCGAAGTGCTGGGGTGCCGGCTGCGGCTGGGGTGCCGGCTGGGGCTGTGGCTGTGGCTGCGGCTGGGGTTGTGGCTGGGGCTGCGGTTGCGGTTGCGGCGTCGGGGGAGTCGGGGTCGCCGGCCGGGCGGGACCGGCGAGCGGGTCGACGGAGGCCACGCCCCGGTCCGCCACGTCGTCGGTCCAGCGCGTGCCGTCCCAGAAGCGGTGCTCGTGGCGGCCAGTCGGATCGGGCTGCCATCCCGGTGCGGCGCTCATTCCGAGGACATCGTAAGCAGTTCCGTCGTGTTGGCGACGTCCGACTACGTTCCCCTGATGATCCGCAGCGAGGTGACCGGCAACGTCCTCGAGCTCACGATCGACCGGCCGGACCGTCGCAACGCGGTGGACCACGCCATGCTCGACGTGCTGGCCGTGCGGCTGGCCGAGCCGGCGACCGAGGGCATCCGGGTGGCGTTGCTCACCGGGGCCGACGGGCACTTCTGCGCCGGCGCCGACCTCACCGGCGTCGAGGACCAGGCCTTCCTCGACCTCCTGCAGCAGGTGCTGGAGCGGCTGGCCACGGCCCCGTTCGTGACGATCGCCGCCGTCGACGGTGTCGCCCTCGGTGCCGGCACCCAGCTGGCGGTGGCCTGCGACCTGCGGGTCGCCACCGAGCGGGCGACGTTCGGCATCCCCGCTGCCAAGCTCGGCCTGGCCGTCGACACGTGGACGGTCGGCCGTGTCGCCCTCCTCGCCGGGCACGGCACCGCCCGCTCGATGCTCCTCGCCGCCGACGTGATCGACGGCGCCCGCGCCCACCAGCTGGGCCTGGTGCAGCGGCTCGGCACGCTCGACGACGCCCGGGCCTGGGCCACCGAGGTCGCGGCCCTCGCCCCGCTCACCATCCAGGCCCACAAGGCAGGCCTGCAGGCGGCGAGCACCCCGCCCACGGCGACGCCGGCGGCCACGTCGGCCCGCGACCGGGCGTGGGCCAGCGCCGACCTGAAGGAGGGCCTCGCGGCGTTCCGCGACCGCCGCCCCCCGTCGTTCAACGGCCGCTGAGGCCCGAAACTTCGACAGGAACGGTCGCTATGGCGCCGTCTCCGTCGAGATTTCGGGGGTGACGAAGCGCAGCCAGGCCTGGTAGCCGCCGTCCAGGTCGGTGGCGCGGTGGAGGCCCAGCGACTGGAGGCTGGCAGCCGCCAGCGACGACGCGTAGCCCTCGTCGCACACCACCACCACCTGCTGGTCGTGGTCGCGCACCTCGGGGAGCCGCCACGGGCTCGTCGGGTCGAGCCGCCACTCCAGCACGTTGCGCTCCACTACCAGCGCGCCCGGCAGCTCGCCGTCGCGCGATCGCAGCGACGCCGGCCGGGTATCGACCACGAGCCCGCCGCCCGCCACCACGGCGTCCAACTCGCCAGGCCCGGGCCGGGGCGGCAGCCCTGCCCGCACCTTCTCCAGCAGCTCGTCGATGGCGGCGGGCTCGTGGACCTCGCTCATGACGCCGCCCGCACCCGAGCCGGGTGGAGCAGGTTGGCGCCGTGCCAACCCGACAGCACGGGCGACTCGTGCTCCAAGCGCACGGTCTCGTCGGGTTGCCAGGTGTCGGGGTCGTAGTAGGTCATCTGGCTCAGCGGTGGGGAGTAGACGTGGATGCTGGTGGCGGGGGTGTCCTCCCGGTTGAGCACGTCGTGGACCACGCCCGGCCCCAGCCGCAGCATGTTGCCGGGCAGCAGCCGCCGCCGGTTGCCGAGGAGGTTGACCTCGACCAGCTCGCCCTCGGTCACAAGCACCGCGGCCGCCGAGCCGCCGTGGTCGTGGGGCCGCACGTGCTGGCCCGACGTCCAGCCGATGACCCACACCTCGTAGGCCTCGGTGGCGAGCAGCCGCACGGGCCGGCGCTGCGACGGGTCGTGGCACACCAGGTGGCGCCAGGACTCGGGCACCTCGGCGATGCCGGCGGCGATGTCGGCCAGCAGCCCCAGCGGCAGGGGCTCGGGGCGGGCCGGTGGGACGTCCGGCTCGGGGTCGCTCAGCTGAGGGAGGGCTGCAGGGGCAAGCATTCGACGTCTCCAGGGTCTTCCGATGTGGTGAGCAGGCCCGCCGTGCGCAGTCGGGGGATCACGCCCTCGCCGAACCACCACGCCTCCTCCAGGTGGGGTTGGCCCGAGAGGACGAAGTGGTCGAAGCCGCCGGCGGCGTACTCCGCGATGCGTTCGGCGACCTCGTCGTGGCTGCCCACGAGCGCGGTTCCGGCTCCACCGCGCACGAGGCCGAACCCGGCCCACAGGTTGGGCGCGACGACGAGGTCGGACCGACGGCCGTTGTGCAGCGCCGTCATTCGCTGCTGACCGACGGACTCGTTGTAGGTGAGGTGCTTCTGGGCCCGGGCGACGACGTCGTCGGGCATGGCGTCGAGCAGGCGTTCGGTCTCGCGCCAGGCGTCCTCGGCCCGGTCGCGGGAGATGACGTGGAGGCGGATGCCGAAGCGGATGTCCCGCCCCGCGGCCGCAGCCCGTTCCCGCACGTCGGCCAGCTGCGCGGCGGTGTCGGCCGGGGGTTCGCCCCAGGTGAGCCAGACGTCGGCGTGCCGGGCCGCGGTGGCCTTGCCGGCGTCGGAGGAGCCGCCGAAGAAGATCAGCGGCTCCGGCTCCGGGCGGGCCAGGACGGTGGCGCCGGCGACCTTGTAGTGCTCGCCCTCGAAGTCGAACGGCCGGCCGCTCCAGGCACCTCGCACCACCTCGATGAACTCGCCGGTGCGGTCGTAGCGGGCGTCGTGGTCGAGCCAGTCGCCGAAGCTGCGCTGCTCGGCGGCGTTCCCGCCGGTGACGATGTTCAGGAGCACCCGGCCGCCGGACAGGCGCTGGAACGTGCTGGCCTGCTGGGCGGCGAGCGTGGGGAGATGAAGCCGGGCCGGAAGGCGACCAGGAACCGCAGCCGCTCGGTCTCGCGGATCAGCGCTGCGGTGGTGAGCCAGGCGTCCTCGCACCAGGTGCCGGTGGGCGTGAGCACGGCGTCGAAGCCGACGGTCTCGGCGGCCTTGGCGACCTGGGCGAGGTAGTCGAGCGTGGCGGGGCGGCGCGCCTCGACCGGCCCGAAGCCGACGACGTCACGGGAGTCGCCCGCCGTCGGCAGGAACCAGTGCAGCGAGATGCCCATGGGTCACGCCCTTCCGTTGTTCCGAACAATTCCGACTAGGTAGGTCACCTTTCTACCGTGCCGAGTCCGGCACCACAAGTACCGGCTGCGGCAGACTCCGGTCGGATGACCGGGACGGAGTTCGAGGAGGCCGTGGCGCGGGTGCTGGCCACCGTGGGGCCGGGCGAGGTCGTGACCTACGGCGAGGTGGCGGTCGAGGCCGGGTATCCGGGTCGGGCCCGGGCGGTGGGGCGGTTCCTGGCCGAGCACGGCGGCGACCATCCCTGGTGGCGGGTGGTGACGTCGACCGGCCGCCTGGTGCCGGGCCACGAGGTGACCCAGGCCGCCCGGCTGCGGGCCGAGGGCGTCGAGGTGGTCGACACCGCCCGGGTGAGGTTCCCCAAGGCTCGCTGACTCGGGCTACAGCGTGAGCGACGCGGCGACGGCGGCGCCGAGCTCCCAGGCGGCGTCGAGGTCGGCCTTCGTGGGTGGGCCGATCAGCCGGAGCGGGGGCTGGACGGCCTTCCAGCGCAGGCCCGTGACCACCTTCTCGACCGACGCGACCGCGCCGTCGACGTCGTTGTTGCCGTGGACCCACAGGCCGTAGGGGCGGCCCACCGTGGCGTCGAGGACGGGGTAGTAGACGGTGTCGAAGAAGTGCTTCAGGGCACCCGACATGTAGCCGAGGTTGGCGGTGGTGCCCAGGAGGTAGCCGTCGGCCTCCAGCACGTCGGTGACGGTGGCGCCCAGCGCCGGGCGGGCCACCACGTCGACGCCCTCGATCTCCGGCGCCGTCGCCCCCGAGCGCACCGCCTCGAACAGGCTGTGCAGGGCAGGGGAGGGTGTGTGGTGGACGAGCAGCAGTCGGGGCATGTCAGAAGTTGGCGGGCAGGAGCCGGGAGAAGTTCTCGAAGAAGAAGAACAGCGTGATCAGGAAGAAGAGCGTGCCGACCACGTAGGCCAGCCACGCCTGGGGCAGGCGCTGCGACACCAGCCAGGCGATCACCCAGATGAGGGCGCAGGCGAGTGCGAGCAGGAGGGCGGGCCAGACGGCGGCCCCCTCCCCGGACAGCCCGCCCACGAGGCCGACGGTGGCGCTCTCCTCGTCCGCCGGGTCGGCCGGGTCGGTGGACGGGTCGGGTAAGGGCGTGGGCGTCGGGGCGGGGATCGGCGCCGGCGCCACGTTCGGGGCCAGCTGGGCGACCACCACGATGCGCTGGCGGGCCGAGTACTTGGGGTTGCAGGCGGTGAGCGTGAGGCGGTTGTCGCCGAAGTCGTCGAGCACCTCCACCTCGTCGGGGCTCACGACCTGGGTGTCGCTCACCTCGTAGCGGAACGACCCCTGCCGGGTGGTGACCAGGATCTCGTCGCCGGGGTCGAGCTCGTCGATGCGGTTGAACGGCGCCCCGTAGGTCGTCCTGTGCCCGGCGATGGCGGCGTTGCCGGGCTGCCCGGGCATGGGGCTGTCGGGGTAGTGGCCCGGCCCCCGCTTGAGGTCCGACACCGAGACGCCCTCCACCACGATCTTGTCGACGCCGATGTCGGGGATGGCCAGGCGGGCGGTGGCGTCGCCGTCGGGCGGCGGCGGCGGGGCGGTGGGAGTCGGTGCCCCGGCGACGGTCGTGGCCGGCGACGACTCGGCGGGATCGATGCCGGCGTCGGTCAGGGCGGCGTCGAACTCGCTCTCCAGGTCGTCCTGCGCCCGGGCCTCCTGGATGCCCGTCCCCCACAGCTGGTAGGCCACGAACAGCAGGATCAGCACGCCCGCGGTGATGAGGGTTCGCCCCACCATGCCGAGGGCCCGGGCCGTTCGCACGGCATCGCAACCTACCCGCCGAGCCCCCACGGCTTGAGGCCACCACGGTCCGCAGTGTCGGAGGTCACGGCGCTTTGGTCCGCGCGCGGCACCCTCAGTAGCCTCCCAGGGTCGCCATGGAGCTGGTAGTTCACTTCCGTGCCGCCGTCGCGCTGCTCGGGCGGTTTCCAGCGCTTGCCGGCATCGATCTCGATGTCGCCCAGGGTCAGATCGTCCTCCTCCGCGGCCCCAACGGCGCAGGCAAAACCACTCTTCTGCGCGCCTGCGCGGGTCTGGTGCCGGTGGTCGACGGCGTCGCCGAGGTGCTGGGCTGCGACGTGCGCCGCGACCCCCGGGCGGTGCGGGGCCGGGTCGGGCTGCTGGGCCACGGCGCCGGGCTCTACGACGACCTGACCGTGGCCGAGAACGTCCGCTTCTGGGGTCGGGCCGGCCGTGCCGAGGCGGCCGACGTCGCCGCCGCGCTCGGGCTCCTCGGCCTCGACGGGCGCCTGCGCGACGTGTCCGCCGCCAAGCTGTCGGCCGGCCAACGGCGTCGCACCTCGCTGGCCTGCCTGCTGGCCCGCCGCCCCCAGCTGTGGTTGCTCGACGAGCCCCACGCCGGGATGGACGCCGCGGCCCGCGACCAGGTCGACGCCCTGGTGCGCCAGGCCGTGGCGCAGGGGGCGACCGTCGTCTTCTCCTCCCACGAGACCGACCGGGCCACGGGCCTCGCCGACCGAGTGGTCGAGATCACCGGCGGCACCGCCCATGTCGATGCCGAACCCGAACCCGCCCCCACGCCTCCACCCGGGCCCGAGCCCGGCACCAGCGAGAAGGTGACGGCCGATGTGGCGTGACGTGGCGTTGGTGGCCGGGCGCGACCTCCGCATCGAGCTGCGCAGCCGGGTCGCCACCAACCAGGTGGCGCCGTTCGCCCTGCTGGTGCTGATCCTGTTCGCCTTCGCGCTCGACCCGGACACCGGCGTCCTCGAGTCGGCCACCCCCGGCCTCTACTGGATCGTGGTGCTGTTCAGCGGCACCCTCGCCGTGTCGCGCAGCGGTTCGGTCGACGAGGCCGACGGCGTCCGCGACGCCCTGCGCCTCTCTGGCCTCGCTCCCGCGGCGGTGTTCCTCGGCAAGGCTGCCGCCGTGGTCGCCCAGCTCCTGGTGTTGGAGCTGGTGCTGGTCGGGGCCGTGGGCGTGCTCTACGACGCCCCCCTCGCCGGCTTCCCCCTGATGACCGCCACCTGCCTGGCCGCCACCGTGGCCATCGCCGCCACCGGGGTGCTCTACAGCGGCCTGGTCGCCGGCCTGCGGGTGCGCGACACGCTGCTGCCACTGCTGCTGCTCCCCGTCCTGGCCCCCGTCCTGATCGGCGCCACCCGCGCCTTCGAGGACGCCTTCGGGGCCGACGGCATCCGCGGCTGGGAGTGGTGTGGGCTGGTGGTTCTGTTCGCTGTCGTCTACGTCGTCGCAGGCTGCCTGGCCTACGGCGCGCTCCTGGAGGGCTAGTCCGTGTCCGACGTGTCCGATCCGACCGAGACCGAGGCCGAGGCCGAGGCCGAGGTGCCCGCGCACACCGGCTCCCGGGCCACACAGGTGCTGGGACTGGCCGCCCTCGCGGCGCTGGCGCTGTGGGTCCTGTACGGCCTGGTGTGGAGCCCGCCCGACCGGGAGATGGGCGACCTGGTGCGGTTGCTCTACGTCCACGTGCCGGTGGCGATCCTGTTCTACGCCGGCGCCGGGCTCACCACGTTCGCCTCGCTGATGTGGCTCAGGCGTCGCTCGCCGGGCTGGGACGCGCTGGCGGTCGCGGCCGCCGAGCTGGGCGTGGTGTTCGGAGCGCTCACGCTGCTCACCGGGTCGATCTGGGGCAAGCCGACCTGGAACACCTTCTGGACCTGGGATGCCCGCCTCACGTCGACGGCGCTGCTGGAGGTGCTGCTGATCGGCTACCTGGCGGTGCGCCGCGTCGACCCGTCGCCGTCGGGTGGTTCGACCCGGGCGTCGATCCTCGGCCTGCTGCTGTTCCCGAACGTGATCATCGTGCACTTCTCGGTCGACTGGTGGCGTTCGCTGCACCAGAAGGCCACCGTCACCCGCCTCGACCCGACGATCGAGGGCGACATGCTGGTGGCGCTGATGGTCGGGATGGCGGCCGGCGGTCTGGTGTTCGCCTGGCTGCTGATCCACCGCTTCCGGGTCGCCTGGCTGGAGCAGCAGGTGGAGCGTCACGACCTCGACGCCGCCGTCGCCGCCCGCCGCGCCGAGGGCCAGCTGTCCACCAACGAACCGGAGGCCCAGCCCGCATGAGCGCAGTCGTACACGTGGTGGCGATGTCCGACGGCGGCTACGTGGCTGCCGGGTGGGTGGGCGCCGTCGGCCTGGTCGGGGCCTACGTGCTGGTGACGCTGCGGCGTGGCCGTCGGCTGTCGCGGCGGGTCCCGGAAGGCGACCGTCGGTGGAGCTGAGCCCCCGCGTCGACACGACACCGCCGCCCTCGACGCCCGGACGGTCGACCCGGCGTTGGCTGGTCTGGGGCGTGGCCGGCGCGCTGGTGCTGGTGGTCGGGGCCCTGGTCTACAAGGGCCTGTCCGACGCGGCGCTGTACTTCCGCACCGCCGACGAGGCCGTCGCCCAGCGCGACGAGCTGGGCGACCGGCGCTTCCGCATGGAGGGCACGGTCGACGCCGAGCCCGTCGAGGCCGGGAACGGCATCGAGTTCGACGTGACCCACGACGACGTCACCGTGGCCGTGCACCACGAGGGTGCCGCCCCCGAGATGTTCGCCCCCGGCATCCCCGTGGTGATCGAGGGCAGCTGGGACTCCTCGGGTGCGTTCTTCGCCAGCGACCACATCCTCGTCCGCCACGACGAGAGCTACGAGTCGCAAGAGGACTACGAGGAGCGGATGAGCGAGGCGGACGGAGGGTGAACTCCACGCTGGGCACCGCCGGGGTGGTCCTCGGGTTGGCGTCGTCGCTGTTCGGCGTCGTCACGCTGGCCTTCGGGCTGGTCAAGCGTCGCCCCAACCTCCTGCTGATCGGGCGCACCTACGCCTGGATGACCCTGGCCGGCGCCGGCATCGCGGTGATCGCCATGGAGCGGGCGCTGATCACCCGCGACTTCACCGTGAAGTATGTGTCGGAGGTCGGCTCGCACGACACGCCGGCGCTGTTCAACATCGCCGCCATGTGGTCGTCGCTGGAGGGGTCGATCCTGCTGTGGGTGCTGGTGCTCAGCGGCTTCACGGCCCTGGTCGCCTGGCACTTCCGCGACCGCACCACCGACCCGCTGGTGGGCTGGGCGCAGCTCACGATGTTCGCCGTCTGCGTGTTCTTCTTCGCCCTGCTGCTGTTCCCGGCGAACCCGTTCGAGCGCTTCGAGGTGCCCCCGGGGTTCGTGCCGCAGGGGCCGAACCCGCTGCTGCAGAACCACATCCTGATGGCGTTCCACCCGCCGATCCTCTACGTGGGCTACGTCGGCTTCACGGTGCCGTTCGCGTTCGCGATCGCGGCGCTGGTGACCGGGCGCGTGGGCGAGGGCTGGCTGATGGAGACCCGCCGCTGGACGCTCATCGCCTGGGGCTGCCTCACCTTCGGGGTCATGCTCGGCGCCTGGTGGAGCTACGAGGTGCTGGGCTGGGGCGGCTACTGGGCCTGGGACCCGGTCGAGAACGCCTCGCTGCTGCCGTGGCTCACCGGCACCGCCTACCTGCATTCGGTGATGGTGCAGGAGCGACGGGGGATGCTGCGGGTCTGGAACCTGTCGCTGCTGTGCGCCACGTTCAGCCTCACGATCCTGGGCACGTTCCTCACCCGCTCGGGCGTGACCGCGTCGGTGCACGCCTTCAGCGAGAGCGGCATCGGGCCGTGGATCCTCGCCTTCTTCGGCCTGATCGTGGCGGTGACGCTGGCGCTGATCGGCTGGCGGGGCGACCGCCTGCGGGCCCCGGGCCAGATCGACTCGCCGGTGTCCCGCGAGGGCGCCTTCCTGGCCAACAACGTGCTGTTCGCCGCGTTCGCCTTCGTGGTGCTGCTGGGCACGGTGTTCCCGCTGCTGATGGAGGCGATCAACGGCGAGCAGCTCTCCGTCGGCCGGCCCTACTTCGACCGGATGACGCTGCCGCTGGGCCTGGCGCTGCTGTTCATGATGGCGGTCGCCCCGGTGCTGCCGTGGCGCAAGGCGTCGGGCGAGCTCTTGTCCCAGCGCCTGTACTGGCCGGCGTGGGCGGGCACGGCCGCGCTGGTGGTCGCCGTGGTGCTGGGCGCCCGGGGCCTGGCGCCCCTGGTGGCGTTCGGGCTGGGCGGGTTCGCCGCCGGCGCGGCGGTGCGCCAGGTGGTGCTGGCCACCCGCCGGCAGGGCTGGCGCGGGCTGGTGGGTCGCACCAACGGCGGCATGATCGTGCACCTCGGCGTGGTGCTGGTGGCCGTGGCGATCGCCGCGTCGAGCAGCTACGACACCGAGCGCGAGCTGCGGATGGCCGAGGGCGAGAGCGTGTCCGTCGCCGGCCACACCATCGAGTACCAGGGGATGCGTCGGGTCCAGAAGTCGAACAAGGTCGCCAACCAGGCGCTGCTCTCGTTGGACGGGCAGGTGCACACCCCGTCGCTCGACGAGTTCCCGGGTGGCACGGCGGCGATCGGCACGCCGTCGGTGGAGACGGGCTTCACCGAGGACGTGTACCTGTCGTTGGTCGACCTGCCCAACGGCACCGATCCCGAGGACAAGGTGGTGGTGCGCGTGATCGTGCAGCCGCTGGTGGTGTGGCTGTGGATCGGCGGCATGGTGATGGCGCTGGGCACCGCCCTGGCGGCGTTCCCGGGTCGACGGCGGCGTGACCCGCTGCGGCCGGCGTCGGCTCCGGTGCCGTCGACCGAGGCATCGGACGACGACGTGGCGGACGCTGACGACGATCGGGTGGAGGTGGGCGTGTGACCGACGTCAGGGACGACGCCCCGGCGCCCGACGACGACGCCGTGGCGGGCGGCGGCGACGACCTCGACTCCGGCGTCGACGCGCCGCGCCACCGCCGGAGTGCGCTGGCGATCTCGCTGGCGGTCGCCCTGCTGGTGGCGGGGTTCGTCGTGGTGCTCGCTACTCGTGAGCCTGCCATCAACCGCCGGTCGGAGAGCGACCGGATCGGCAAGGTCGCCCCGGAGCTCGTGGGCCAGACGCTCGACGGCGGCTCCTTCGACATCGACAAGCACCTGGGCCGCTGGGTGGTGGTCAACTTCTTCGCCACCTGGTGCCGGCCGTGCGTGGTGGAGCACCCCGAGCTGGACGCCTTCCAGCGTGAGCACGCCGAGTCGGGCGACGCCGTGGTGGTGAGCATCCTCTACGACGACGACGCCGACGAGGCCCAGCAGTTCTTCGCGGACCGGGGCGGCGACTGGCCGGTCGTGCTCGACGACTCCGGCCTCGCCGCCGCCTACGGCGTGACCGGCGTGCCCGAGACCTACCTGGTGGCCCCGAGCGGCCGGGTGGCGGTGAAGCTGACCGGCGGCGTCACCCGGGACGGGTTGAACGGCTACATCCAGGAGATCGAGGCCATGGCCGGCGCCGACGAGGTCGGGGGATGAGCCGCCGCCGGACGGGATGGTTCGCTATGGCCGCGGTGCTCGCCGTGGCCCTGGTCGTGGGCGTGACCCAGAGCCGCGAGCCGACGACCCCCGCAGCGCGGGCGCAGCACCTCGCCGAGCAGCTGATGTGCCCCAACTGCGACGGGCAGTCGGTGGCCGACTCGGCGTCGAGCGCGTCGCACGGCATCCGCCAGTACATCGACACCCGCATCGGCGAGGGCGCCAGCGACGACCAGATCCGCGACGAGCTGGCCCGCGAGTACGGCGACCACATCATCCTCACGCCCGGCCGGTCGGGCCTCGCCAGCCTGGTGTGGACGCTGCCGGTCGCGGTGCTGGTGGCGGCCTTCGGCGGCGTCGCCCTGGCGTTCCGGCGCTGGCGGCACCGGGCCGTCGTCCACGCCTCCGACGCCGACCGGGCGCTCGTCGAGAAGTCGCTGGAGGAGCTGGACACCCGATGACGACCACGGGCACGCGGGTGCGGGAGCTCGACGCCGACGACCTGGCGGTGCTGGAGGAGGAGCGGGAGTTCCTCCTCCGGTCGCTGCAGGACCTCGACGACGAGCACGAGGCCGGCGACGTCGACGAGCACGACTACCAGGCCTTGCGCGACGACTACACCGCCCGCGCCGCCCGGGTGATCCGGGCGATCGAGCAACACCGGGCCCGCGAGGCCGAGCCCGAGTCCCGGTCGATCCGCTGGCGGCGGCTCGCCGTGGTCGCCGGCATCGTCGCCTTCGCCCTGCTCGCCGGGGTGCTGGTGGCCACCGCCGCCGGTCGCCGCGAGCCCGGCGAGACGGCGACCGGCAACATCCGTGAGACCAGCCGCGGCCGGATCGAGGACGCCATCGCCCTCGCCGCCCCCGGGAGCGAGAACTACGAGGGGGCGATCGCCGAGCTGGACGACGTCCTAGGGATGTCGCCCGACAACGTCGAGGCGATGACCTGGAAGGGCTGGTTCCAGTACCTGTCGGGCGACAGCCCCCAGGGCCTGTCCACCCTGACGGCGGCGGTCCAGACCGACGACACGTTCCCCGCCACCCACGCCTTCCTGGCCATCGTCCTCACCCGGCTGGGCCGCCCGGACCTCGCCGCCACCGAGCTGGAGAGGCTCGACGCCCTCGACCCACCCGCCCAGATCCTGGGCATGGTCGAGAGCCTCCGCGCCCAGATCGCCGCAGCGGCGACCACCACGACGGCGCCGCCGGCTCCGTAGTTGCGACAGAACCGGCCCGAAGCGAGCCGATCCTGTCGCAACTTCGAGGCGCTAGGCCCCGGGGTCGGTCGACTTCTCCTTGGGCACCTTCGCGGGGGCAGGGACGTGGTGGGCGTCGGTCCAGTGGTGGCCGTTGCCGCCGAGCACCCAGGTCGACGCCTTGGGCCAGGTCAGCTGGTGGTGGAAGGTGGTGCCCTCGATGCGCAGCTCCGACAGCAGGTCGGGGATCACGTCGCCGTGGCTGCACAGGGCGGCGACGTCGCCGAGCGCCTGCAGCTCGCCGGCCAGCGCCAGGGCTGCCGGGCCGTCGCTGCCCTCCCGCAGCCGGGCGTCGGTCTCGACGGGGAGCCCGAGCGCCGCGCCCAGTGGCTCCAGCGTCTCGACGCAGCGGGTGGACGGGCTCGACACCAGCCGGGTCAGGCCCGCGTCGGCGAGCCGGGCGGCGATCCCGTTGGCCTGGCGGCGGCCCTTCTTGCTGAGCGGTCGGAGGTCGTCGTCGCCCGACCAGGCGCTGCGACTACCCGCGTCGGCGTGGCGGATGAGGTAGAGCGTCGACATCACGCCGATGATGTCAGGGCACGCAACTCGGCGACGACCCGGGGCAGGGCGTCGAGCAGGCGGTCGACGTCGGCGTCGGCGGACGACCACCCCGTGGAGAGCCGCAGGCTGTGGTGGGCGTCGACGCCCATGGCCGCCAGCACCGGCGACGGCTCCAGCCCCTCCGAGGCGCAGGCGCTGCCGGAGTGGGCGGCGATGCCGTACCGGTCGAGGCCGAGGAGCACCGCCTGGGGCTCGATCCCCTCGACGCCGAGGCAGACCAGATGGGGGAGCCGTCGCTCGTCGTCGGGCGATCCGTAGAGGGTCAGTCCCTCGGGGAGCGACGCGAGGATGCGGGTGGAGAGGCGGCGTTGATCGTCGGCTTCGGCATCGAGGCGGCCGGGCGCGGCCAGCTCGGCGCAGGCGGCGCCGAAGCCCACCAGCCCGGGGACGTTCTCGGCCCCCGCCCGGCGGGCCCGCTCCTGGTCACCGCCCACCAGCAGCGGTCGGAGCCGCAGGCCCCGGCGGATGAGCAGCGCGCCGACGCCCGGCGGCCCGCCCAGCTTGTGGGCGCTCACCGACAGCAGGTCGATGCCGAGGCCCCGGAAGTCGATCGGCACGCGGCCGGCGGCCTGGGCGGCGTCGACGTGCACCAGCACGCCGCGCTCGCGGCACGCGGCGGCCACCTCGGCGACCGGCTGCAGGGTGCCGACCTCGTGGTTGCCCCACTGGAGGTGCACGACCGCGGTGTCGGGGCGGACGGCGGCGAGCACGGCGTCGGGGTCGGTCCGGCCGGTGGCGTCGGGGGCGACGGACGTGACGTCGCCGTGGCGCTCGGCCGCCAGTCGCACCGCCGAGTGCTCGACGGCCGGCACCACCTGGTGGGCACCCCGCTCGGCGGCGCCCCAGCAGGCGGCGGCGATCGCCTCGGTCGCCCCGCTGGTGAAGCACACCTCGCGGTTGCGGGCGCCCAGCAGCTCCGCCACTTGAGTGCGGGCCTGCTCGACGGCGTAGCGGGCCGCCAGCCCCTCGGCGTGGATGCGGCCGGGATCGCCCACCCGGTCGAGCCACTCGACCATCGCGGCCCGGGCCGCCGGCCGCAGCGGCGACGTCGAGGCGTGGTCGAGGTAGACCCTGCGCACGACCGTTAGCTGCCCGTGACCGCCGTGACGCAGCGCTCGCCGCCGGTGGGCAGCGACAGGGCGGTCTCGGTGATCATCGGGCCGCCGCCGTAGAGGGTCTCGAGCATCCCCCGCACCATCCCCCGGTCGACCGCGCAGATCACCGGGTGCTCGATGACCACGCCGCCGAAGGGGCAGTTCTCGTTGACGATGTTGAGGTCCTCGGCGTGGGAGGCGAAGCCGTGGGCGGTGAGGGCGTCGGCCACGGTGTGCAGTGCCGCCTGGAACGACCGGTGCTTGTCGGACCCCGGCGACATCGAGCCCGCCATCGCCCGCCCGTACTCCACGCCGACCTCCTCGGCGAGCCGCTCCGACCGCTCCGTGCCCAGCTCCTGGAGCGCCCGGCCCAGCAGTGACGTGATCACGTCGTCGTGGCGCAGCGGCAGGTCCAGCGAGATGCCCCCGCCGGCGATGCGGTAGCGCTTCGACGGCCGTCCCGCCCCGCCGCCCGTCGGCCGGCCGACGTCGACGATCACGTAACCGCCGGCGACCAGCTTGTCGAGGTGGTGGCGGGCGACGTTGGGGTGGAGGTCGAACTCCTGGGCGACCGCCGACGCCGTGGCTCCCTCGTCGCTCTCGTGGACGTAGAGGTAGATGGCCCGCCGGGTGGGATCGCCGAACGCGGAGGTCACCGCCGTCACGACCGAGGCGAAATCGGTCGCGGACATCGGGGGCTGCTCCACGGTCGGTATTCTACCTACGGCCATAGTGCTAATCCCCGGGGAGCGAATCGATGTCCGTCAGCGAAGCCCAGGTGCTCGATGCCCTGCGCCCGGTCGAGGACCCTGAGCTGCACCGCAGCATCGTCGACCTCGACATGGTGCGGAAGATCGCCATCGACGGCAGCCAGGTGGCTGTCACCGTGGCGCTCACCATCGCCGGCTGTCCGCTGAAGAACGAGATCACCCGCCGGGTCGACGAAGCGGTCGTCGCCCTCGACGGTGTCGACAGCCTCGACCTCGACTTCACCGTGATGACCGACGAGGAGCGGGCCACCCTGCGCAGCACGCTCCACGGCGACCCGGCGTCGACCGCGGGGTCGCAGCAGGCGCACGGTCATGCCGAGGGCCGGGCGATCCCGTTCGCCGACCCGTCGTCCACCACCCGGGTGCTGCTGGTGGCGTCGGGCAAGGGCGGCGTGGGCAAGTCGTCGGTCACGACGAACCTGGCGGTCGCACTGGCCGCCCGGGGCAAGGACGTGGCGGTGGTCGACGCCGACGTGTGGGGCTTCTCCATCCCCCGCATGCTGGGCGTCGAGCATCCGCCGACCGTCATCGACTCGATGCTGGTGCCCCCCGAGGCCCACGGCGTGCGCTGCATCTCCATGGGGTTCTTCGCCCAGGAGGACCAGCCGGTGATCTGGCGGGGGCCGATGCTGCACAAGGCCCTGGAGCAGTTCCTCACCGACGTGTTCTGGGACGAGCCCGACTTCCTGGTGGTCGACCTGCCGCCCGGCACCGGCGACATCTCGATCAGCCTCGCCCAGTTCCTGCCCCGCTCCGAGGTCTACGTGGTGACCACCCCGCAGCCGGCGGCCCAGCGGGTGGCCCAGCGGGCGGCGTTCATGGCCCAGAAGGTGAACCTCGAGGTGAAGGGCGTGATCGAGAACATGTCGTGGTTCGCCGGCGACGACGGCAAGCGCTACCAGATCTTCGGCGAGGGCGGCGGTGAGGAGCTGGCCAACCGCCTCGGCGTGCCGCTCATCGGCCGGGTGCCGCTGGTGTCGGAGCTGCGTGAAGGTGGCGACACCGGTCAGCCGATCGCCTCGACCGACCCCGACGGCGAGGCCGCCCAGGTGTTCGCCCAGATCGCCCAGGTCATCGACGTCGAGATGGCCCCCAAGCGGATCTACCACCCCGAGCTCCGCCTGAACTAGCCGCGACTGGCGGGCACGTCGGACGGCCCTGACGGCTAGCTGGCTGCCTTCTCGGTGTCGGGCTTGTGGAAGCCGGTGGCGGGGCGGGGGGAGCGTTGGGTGAGGACCTCGTCGACCAGGCCGTAGGCGACCGCGTCCTCGCCGCGGAGGATGTAGTCGCGGTCGAGGTCGGCCTTGATCTTCTCCCGGGGCTGGCCGGTGCGCTCGGTGAGGACGTCGACCATGCGCTCCCGCAGAAGGACCATCTCGGCGATCTGGATCTCCATGTCGGCGGACTGGCCGCCGGCGCTGCCGTGGGGCTGGTGGATGAGCACCCGGGCGTTGGGCAGCAGGTAGCGCTGACCGGGGGCGCCGGCGGCGAGCAGCACGGCGGCGGCCGAGGCGGCCTGGCCCACGCACACCGTGTGCACCGGGGCGCCGACGAACTGCATGGCGTCGTAGATCCCGAAGAGGCCGAGCATGTCGCCGCCGGGGGAGTTGATGTAGAGGTTGATCGGCCGCTCCTGGTCCTCGCCCTCGAGGTGGAGGAGCTGGGCGATGATCAGGTTGGCGATGTCGTCGTCGATGGCCCGCCCCAGGAAGATGATCCGCTCTCGCAGGAGGCGGGAGTAGATGTCGTAGGCCCGCTCCCCCCGGTTGGTGGTCTCGATGACGGTCGGGATCAGCATGGCGCTCGTCTCTCCTGAGTGCAACCAATGGGTTGCGCTTCACGGTAAGGGCGCCGCCGGCGAACCGCAACTGTAGAGTTGCGGGTATGGCGAACGACGAGGTGACACGGACCGTCGAGCTGGATGCCGCCCCCGAGGCGGTGTGGGACCTGCTGATCGACGAGGAGAGCCGCCGCGAGTGGCTCGACGACGAGGACGCCGCCGCCCGCGAGGTGCGGGTCGACCACAGCGAGCCGGGGCGCTCCCTGGTGTGGACCTGGTGGCACCCCGACGACCCGGCCGGCGCCTCGCAGGTGCGCGTCGTGCTCGACGAGGGCCCCGAGGGGAACACCCACCTGGTGGTGACCGAGCGCCTGCTGGTCCCGGCACCGACGTCGGCCCGCCTCCAGGCCTCGGCGAGCGTTGCCGCCACCTCGACGTGGGACCACCGCCTGCTGGGGCTGGAGCTCCTGGTGGTCGCCGCCGGCGCGTTCGTCGCCTGAGCCGAGCGAACGTCGTGGCCACGGCCGAGCCTGACGACGCCGTGTTCGCGGCGTTGGCGGACGGCACCCGTCGGGCCATCCTGCGGGCGGTGTCGGAGCGCGGCCCGCTGACCGCCACCGCCCTGGCCGCCGAGCTGCCCGTCAGCCGTCAGGCCGTCGCCAAGCACCTGATGCTGCTGCGC
>Ga0193742_1000604_pt1 | contig 23628 bp, 28 predicted proteins | sample L2c1metaG_FD_165511 | JGI IMG/M metagenome (GOLD analysis project Ga0193742, IMG submission 165511) | Soil microbial communities from a riparian zone of the East river system, Colorado, United States - L2c1 | ecosystem: Environmental > Terrestrial > Soil > Riparian zone | place: USA: East River... | reverse complement strand
AGAGGAAGAAGCTGTTATTCGGATGGGAGAAATTGTGGATGAAGCTTTGAGGCATTTCGATTAAAACAAATGTACTTGTATTATATAGTTGGGGGCTGATCATTGATTCAACATGGTTGGTTAGACAGTTCAGACATACCAGAGGAAAACGTCGTTCAATCATGCTTCAACGTAGAGTCGGGTTGATGTTGGAATATCCCGTATAGACCAGCGGCCGGTCCTTGCATGAAGCGTAAACTACTTGAAGTATCGAGGATCCGGACTCATCATAAAAAAATACTCGATAACTAGTGATATTCTTAATACACCTGTCTCTGGGTCACCAATTGATATGCTTTCTTTGGGTAGCACTTACATGTACTCGGTCGTACACCGACGTGAATGAAAAGCACATGAGATGGGAAGACTTTCTAAGAAAGAAATAGAGATTTTCCTCCCTCAGCCAGAACAATACTTACGAAGGTTAAACCTCGCTGAAATTTGGTGGAAGTGGAAAACATAAGTCGTCAAGCGCCAATATGAACGAACATGATCCAGCGTTCTAAAAGGCACACGGTTTTTTTTCCTCATCGTCCGAATAGCCAGGTTGAGTTTCTTCGCGGAATCTCTGAATTCTGCCTTATATCCTGGGTTTTGCGGAACATGTACATAACGCGTGAACGCCGCATTCATTCCTTGTCATCCTACGCGTACATGGATATCACCAAGATGTCGTGCGACGACGATCTAGTGGACACGGGAAATAATGAAAATCAGACCTATGAAGAAGGGTACGCTCGAACGAGAGGGCGAAACGAGAAACCAGTTTGGAATGACTGAAATCGAAGAGCAAGTATTGAACTTAGTAGGTTACACAACACAGCGTCGATATCACCAACCTACACAACATAGTTGAAATAATAAAAATAAAAATAAACGACTGCTACTAGTGAATACAAGGGCCCAGTGGATTTTTGCAGCTGCAGAACGCAGAAAAATAATTTACTTTTAGCTGACCGAAATCCTGCTTGGTGCACGTTCCAGGGTAGCTTTTGGGAAAGTGATGTTCAAAACACCATCTTTCATAGATGCATTGATTTGGTCTTCCTATATCGACACGATGAGAAGAGGGCAATCTAATATAACCATGGAAGTTCGCACATACCTTGACTCCCAGGGGGAGTTGAAGGGTTCTCCAGAATCTACCAAAGCGGCGTTCACGAACAGCATAGCCTTTCTCATGATCGTTCATATCAGTAGACGACTTCGTATGTGCCGCAACCATAAGTCTCCCATTATGAACGCTGATCTGGACGTCATCCTTCGACAGCCCGGGGAACTCAAAGCTGGCAGTCACCAAGTTCTTCTCGGCGTCTTCGTGCAAATCCATTCTATATATAAATATAAATTTTAAACAGATTTCTGAGGGGATAAAAATAATAATTCACTTACTGGGGTTTGAAAGGACGCACAGCGTTGTCGCCTTCGCCTCGACCAATAGAGCGCCTGCCTTGGTTGTCGTCCGATTCATGACGGCCAGAAAAAGCCTCTTCGAAAAATCGCCCAAAACCGTGAAAAGGTTCATAAAAGGTGCTCGCCATGTTGTGAAAAGTAATGTTCAAGTCTTTAATTGAAGTTGTGCAAACGATGGTTTGTTAGTATATGGTTTGAACTCGGAGAGAATCCACTGGCACTAAATGAGACCTGGTTATATACCCTGCAAGCACACTGACGCAAGATATGAGACCCTCTCGAAACGGAAACAAGTGATTCACCACGTGCTTCCAAAACGAGTGTGGCAAGCGTCCAGGGCTATGGATCAAGTATGCAAGGCAGGGTAGGCAGTTCCTCATAGTTATATACGACGTGTCGTCGCGGAACCTCGATCCTTCAAGGGTAGGCCAAATGACAAGAAACTCTGATATAAAATTATAGTAAGTACACTGGGGAGTTCGAAGAGGGTTGGTCTTGTAATCAATATCAAGAAGCAGCTAGGTAATATAATAGATGGTGGCAGTCAGTAAGTTTCATATAAAAGCATATGCAGAATGGAAAAAAGAGAGAAGTGATCAAAACAAAGGTTACACAGCGTAAAAAAAAACACCCAATGTGTACAACCACAAAGCCCCTTGCGCGGACCTCTCCTTATATATTCAAAAGAGTTCATTCATTTCCTCCCATGTTTCATTCAAGACTTGTTATTTTTATCACCATCGAAGAAAGCCACCAACTGTCCAATAGGCACTTTCCCAATAGGTTTCGGCATCGCAATGACCTTGAAGCTATCTCTGCTCTGCTTCCTCAGAATCAAAGGATCGACGAACTTAGTCCCTCCAAGGGCGCTGACCATCCCATCTCCAGTGCCCCCTCCGTTGTTAAGTCGTTCCGAGGACTTTGACCTTGACTTTGGTTTCAAAGGCGCAACAGAGGGTATCCCACCTAAACCGTCAAGACCCCCAGACGCCATCGTACTAGAGCCCGGAATATTAGAGAACCCGTAAGCCGATTGCGCACGGAGACGCCTATTAGACATTGGAGGCGAAGAAGAGTTAGCCGCTTTGTAATCTCCCATCCCACTCGTCATTAATCGCGCAGCAGTGGATTTACCAATCGTCTCTTCTCCTCCCAGGTCGAAATCTTCAGCTTGGTCGTCTCCGTAACTGGTGGAAGAAAAAAAGGCAGTGTCGATAGATGATTGGGGTTTGGCGAATGATTTGGGAGTCCCCACCCTCCTGGGTGGTTCTGCGGCGTTGGATGACAGCTCATCGGGTGCAACAATCGGACTGCCAAGAGCCACTGTATATCGTTTCCTAGGCGTTGGACTAATGCTCGTCTGCCTCTGAGTTGCAGACTTGGGCGGCGGCAGCCCAGTTCCACTGCCGGCTCCACTGACAGTTGGACTGATATTGATAGTGCGAGGTTTCGGCGACAAGGTACGTCCACCAAAGGATGAAATAGAAGACGTGGATGAATGTGAGGTAGAAGAATATGATGTGGACGATGATGGTAGACCGGCGCTGGGCAATCCAGGGATGGGTATTGGTCGTGTGCGTGCAGCTGCGTTGAGTGAGCCGGGAGGAGAGTTGGTTGGAGATAAAGTGTCCGGTGGGGAGGTATAATCGCCTTGAGGATAGGGTAGACGAGTTCCAGAAGACGTTTTCGTGGAAGCCATTGGCGGACTAGTCGAATCCCTCGCAGTTGTAGACGAGAGACGGGGATGGTGAGGGGTACTCGGCGAAATTGTTCCCGTGTTCTGTTGGACAATGACGGAGGAAACAGTCGGGGGACCGATATAGACTGAGGTAAGTTGACTCTTGGGTCCAGAGGAGAGATTGGACGGAGCAATGGCTAGTTTCGCCATCTCACGACCCAATTCTCCAACTTGGCCTTGGAGCTCTAATACTTCCTCCCGTATCTCCTGAAGCTCCTGCGACGGGAATTCCTTGGTCTCCTCTTTATTCATAGAGGCAGTTTCTTCCTTTACCTTCTCCTTATCTACAAGCCACCTTTCAACATCGTTCATGCGATCTTCAAGGGCACGAACGTGTCCAACGGTCCATTTTTCCAATTTTTCAAAACGCTTCGCTATAGTGAGTAAAGTACCAGGAACATCGAGTGTTCCCTGGGCGTTGAATTGGGCATATATAGGTGGAGCTTCCCGAGAAGGAGACGACGATAGACTGTCTATGGTACGCATTGGAGAGGGGGTCAAATTTGGAGGCATGTTTGTTAAACTCGGTCGAGATGGGGATGGCGAAGATGGAGACGAAGGTACTGGTCGTCTCTGGGGTGGAGCAACGGGAATATTGAGGTTTGTAAAGGCCGGATCGTTATATTTCCCTTGAGCATTACTTGGCCACTCCTTCTCTTTGCCTTTGCCACCTTTCTTGTCTTTCTCCCTTGCCTTCGCATCAATGATGACCTGTTGAGCCGGCGTGAGGGGTTCTTTCGTTGGGGTGAGCTTGTTCTTGGCTGCCGACCACCAACTGCTCTCCTTTTGGGAATTGGAAGGGGAAGGAGGGTTAGACGCGGCTTGGTGGCGAGATGGAGGTGGTGGCAACGACTTGGCAGTTTCCATCATAGCAAGGACGCGCTCCTCGACAAGTTTGCGCTTCTGAGCCTCTTTGGTAAGAATGGCTTCTGCATCCCGTCGACTCCGATCGCGTTCGCGTTCTGCTTCCGCCTCAATTTCAGCGTCGGTAAGCGCCCCTCCTGGAGATTTCGGAGCTATACCTCCGACGAATGCATTGACTCGTTGAACAAAACTTGCTGCGAGATGAGATACTGACGATGCCGGCGATGGGGATCGCTGCCATTTAGCGGGATCGTCAATCTCATCATCAGAGCCATCCTCTGAGCCATCCTCTGGTTCTATTCCCGTCGATGTATCCATAATGTACCCATTCCGAAGGGGTGAAGGTGGTCGAGGAGATGGTTTACGGCCTCCATCCGGCTAGCAAGAGATAGAATAAAATATAAGTGACCGTATTTCAAGCTTGTATAAAATAATTTCGACCAGCACATCATGAAAATTGACTTTAAAAAATAACAAAAGAGAGAGATTCTACGAACCAGACCCAGTGACCGAGATTGTTGTGGTCCAGCAGGTGCAGTCATTCTTCTCTGGTTCCGAACTGCAGTCGGTTGGTTTGGTAGCTGGCGGGCTGTACCGAAAGAGTGGGTGGATGGAGAGCTGGCCATTTAACGTTGCTGAAGTCCCATCCGCCTCGTCGATGGCGTTTGAGCTGAGGTCGTCGATGTTGGTACAAGTTCACACGACCCTGCCTGTTTATTTGGCGATAATAAACATGACCTCCAATGTCAAGTACTTTTGTACTATTGGAAGCCCTGGTGCTCGCATGGGCTCAATTTCAAAACTAATGCTTCCCATTTATAATCGTGGTAGAGGCCATATCACAAAGCACATCCTCAGGGTTGCGCTCGTCAACGTTGCCTCCCATCAAAATCATTCTTGACACAGAGGATAATTTGGATGACAGGCTTCATGCTCGATGCCCCATTTTGGGGTGGATGGGGGTGAGCCGCTTCATATAGCAATAGGCCCACTTGCGATGTAGCAGACTGGGATTGCCCATAGCATCACTTGAAATTTTTTCTGAACCCTGTTGGAAAAGCATAGACTTTGAGAAGTTGAGGTACTAAGAAGGGATTAAAATTTTCATTCTTATAGTAATAACCCTCGACTCGCATTATTCAATCGTGCTCAGTAAACACCACAAAGATATAGATTTTTCCATCCAGTCCTACAATAGAGGGTGGCCCACTGGATCGCCCTCTATCTTCAGGTACCACCATAGTTTTTGGTCGACGAATATTTATTTGGATGAAGCTGTCTTTTGCTTAGAATCGTGAGCACGAAAAAGTTTCGGTTCAGGTCATCCATCCGCAGAGAAATCATCTCAGAATCGGTTAAGTGAGGCAAACGACACCTTGGTTTTTCAGGTATGGTATCCGTGTTCATTAATTTCGGGCCGTTTCTGGGTTACCGGGCTTTAAAAGGAATAAAAGAAAGGTGCACACTAAGCACTGAGATAGCATGGTTGTCGCGTCAAAGAAACGAAACTCGGAGTTTCCTACAAGTATATTTGGTCATCCATGGCTCGGCTGTCGCTATTAAGGAAGGGGGGGCTCGCGTCTGACGTCTTTACAGCCCATTTTTGGCCGTCTTTGGTGGCTGCAAGGCTTAGTCTAGATCGCTTCGAGCGAAACACTCCTTCGCAGTTGATGGCGACGACGCCCGCATAGACTCGGCCTTATTTCACTTCCGAGTCAGTGAGTCGCTTTGGCCACATAGAGCCTTTTGCGGTGAGGACGTAGAACAAAATGAGAGCGCTTCAAGTTTGGAGAGGTTAGAAATGAGGGCGGTCAGTGACCGTTTATGTAACGCTTACAAATCCATGTACCAATCACAGTCGGGGCGCCCAAATCAGGGCCAATCTCATCCTATATATTCATCCTCGAAGTTATTAAGGAACTTTTACAGCGAACGGAATTCGCGTCTATTTCTTCCTAAGTTCACTTGCATCAGAGCTTCAAGACCGTTCAATTGCGGGGCCTCCAATGTCCCATGCAGTTCAACCTTTCAAACGGACGACCACCGCGAACAAAAACGCGGATGACGACGATGTTCGACCATATGTCATAGTCGGAGATATTGGAAAGGGGAGTTTTGCGACGGTTTATAAGGGATACCATGAGGTGCGTCCATCCAGATCGCACAGCTCTGTAGCCTTCGTCTAACACATATAAAGGAAACACGGCACCAAGTCGCCATCAAAGCCGTTAAACGCGATAATCTTACCACTAAACTCTTCGAGAATCTGCAGAGTGAGATCCAGATTCTAAAATCACTCTCTCACCGACATATCACCAAGCTAATCGACATCGTGGTACGTGTGTCCTTCTGGAGATAACCATTTAACTTAGCCTTACGGTTTTCATAGCGTGCCGAGAAGCACATATATCTCATCATGGAATATTGTGCAGGTGGTGACTTGACCAACTACATTAAGAAACGAGGACGTGTTGAAGGTCTCGAATATGTGCCATCGCCAGGCGCAGCTCTCCAATACTACCCACATCCACGGACAGGCGGCCTCGAAGAAATTGCTGTACGAAGCTTCCTGCGCCAACTTGGTGAGATTAGTATTCTCTGGATGTTATCTTATGGCTCATGTATTCTAGCTCGTGCTTTGAAATTCCTGCGGCATCGAAACTTGATTCATCGAGATATCAAACCTCAGGTAGACTTTTCCATCTTCCCTACGATATTTATCCGCTAATGTTTCCTCAGAACTTACTTCTCAATCCTGCATCACCAGAGGAGCTCGCTCGTGGACACCCTTTGGGTGTCCCAATCCTCAAGGTTGCTGATTTCGGCTTCGCTCGCTCTTTACCCAATGCCATGATGGCGGACACACTCTGTGGATCGCCGTATGTTTTTTTTATCGCTAAACGACATGGAGCTCTTCTAAAATCCATCACAGACTATACATGGCTCCCGAGATCCTCCGTTACGAGAAATACGATGCCAAGGCCGATCTCTGGTCCGTCGGTGCTGTGCTCTACGAAATGTCCGTTGGAAAAGCGCCCTTTCGAGCGCTTAACCACATAGAACTGCTCAAAAAGATAGAGCACTCCAGGGGCATCAAGTTTCCAGATGAAGAACCTGATTCTTCCTCAGTTAAAAATAACGGAGGCGGGGGCAGCGCCGAATTGCCAGTTCCGACGGATATCAAGGCTTTAGTTCGTATGCTTCTCAAGAGAAATCCAGCAGAAAGGGCTAGTTTTGAAGAATTCTTTTCGAGCACCGCTTTGGCAAAGTCAAAGTTCCCCAGACCGCAGGAGTTGAGTTTAGAACAACGGCTGGGGACTTCGTCTACAGCATGGAACGGGCGTCCACCTACACCTGAGCATCATAGAGTAATACCACCTGAAGTACTTGATCCAAAAGCAATGATCCCGCCGAGTAAGTTCAACTTTCGGAGACCGTCCAATATGGAAGAAGCAACTGGCAGTCCACAAAGCGGGAATGCTGCTTTACCTCGAGAAAGGTTAGAAATGATAATGGTCTTCTTGTTTTGATCTGCTATTTAGCTTGTCTTATCAGCTTGAACTCAACACCGGACAAGATCGTATCTCCTACTAACAAAAGCAGGCGGCAATCCTTCACGACTGGGCGTCAAAATGATCGAACTTTGTCAACTGGAGGGTCCTTTATACCTGGAGAAACCGAAGAAGACGGAAACTTACGCCGGGAGTACGTTCTTGTGGATAACACTCGAGCAGTCGAGTTCAATCGCGCAGTTGATGGTAAGAATGATCACGTCAATCATGGTGCCCGTTCGCCCGGTAATCATCCATCTGCAATAGAAATTTCTTCGCAACCTCGTCGACCATTATATGACCGTAGAGTCATCCCCACACCCACAACCTATGACTACGCAGCCGATTACCCTCTTTCACCTACAGCCAACAGCTCCACTACTAATAACATCAATGGTGCACCCTCCCCTGCTACTGTTGTGAACAATATCACCTTCCCACCACCCCCAAACTCAAATGCACCCCCTCTATCCTCCTCTCCGTCCAGCATGGCCTCGCGTGCTGCCACTAATGCGCTCAACCGGGCACTCAGCATAGCCTCCAAGAAACTCTTTGGACATTCACACTCACGTTCGCATTCATCCTCAGGGCATTCCCGTTCTTCACCATCACGGGATCTTAGCAGTGCCCCTCCATCTCCCTGTCGTCCACAAAGAATCCTGTTAGAGGCTGACGGAGAACGAGATCCGCTGGAAGACGAGCTGTTAGGACTGTTAGAGGAGTTGGCTCAGAAGACGGATGTGCTGACACATTGGGCGGATGAGATGTATGAGTATGTGAAAGCCATTCCACAGAGTCGGTATCTTCGGTCGTTCGCATCCGTTAGTCGCTCCTGACAATTAATCCGCTCCACTAGAGCCCCTGCCTGACCCTACCAAGTTCGAGAAACGAGAAGGAGAAGCAGAGAAACATGCTCGTAGACGGAAACATGCCGATATGGAGGCAGAATATAATGCTGGGACTTGTGTGGCCTTATATATGCTACTCATGTCCTTTTCCCAGAAGGGTATCGACAAATTGAGCAACTTCCAGGAGCATATGAAAATGCGTCATCCGGACGGAGACTTTGTGGTTAGCGAGGGGTTTGATGACGGTTCGTTTTTTTACCTTCCTTCTTCTGGCACTTGGGGTAGATGTATAGGGCATGTTGACTTGATACTGTGTTTTTCTCCTTTAGCTCTTAACTGGTTCAAGGACCATTTCATTAAATGTAATGATCGAGCCGCGTTAGTGAAGACTTGGCTTCCGGTGACTTACGACGGACCTAAGACCTGGCTGGACCAGCTGGTATACGATCATGCACTAATACAGGTAAGCCACCAATGCCTTTTGGCAGTCGAACGATCAACTTACGTTTCGATGCAGAGTCGAACCGCAGCACGAAAGGAACTGTTGGATCAGATGGTGACCCCTGATGAATGCGAGAAGCTCTACGAAGAATCTTTATGGTGTTTGTATGCACTCCAAGACGACCTGTTGCAGACGGGTAATCCATTTATGGATGAGGATAGGGAGACGATCGCGACGTGTGGGTGGTTTCTTCCTTCATTTTATCCTATCGCGGTATGATTGGTGATGCTGACGGTGATATAATACAGGGATCAAGAGGACGAAACTACGATTAGTGCGCTGTCGAGTTCGAATGGCGATGAATCACCGCGATCGAGTGAATGATGCTCGTGCAGACCAGAATTTGGCAGACGTAGCACGCATCCCTGCCCCATGGGATGCGAAACCATCTCCATCTGAGCGGACATTACCAACACCTACTACTACTGTGCCTACGGCTACATGACAATCACTGCTTCGTATACCGTTTGGGTATTTTCTTCGTCACCCTTTAATTGTGGTTGGTCTTCCTGTTGTGGTTATGGTTGGGATTGGATTGGGATGATGTATGAATAGATATCTCATTATTTTGTAGGGTCTAAAGTCGGGACTTTTGACTCTTTTGGATCTCTGGTTTGGTCTTGGCCTCTTTTTTCTTTTCTTTTTTTCCTTCTTGTAATGAAACTAATACATGTATCTTTTCTTTTTCTTGGATCAGAACACTCAGTCAATTCTATTCTATTTTGCATGTGTCGCTAGTTACCAGTCTATACAAAATCATGATCATGTTTTTCGTTCTTGTTGTCAGTTATTCGTTTGTGTGTCATTTTGTAGTTTACAATAGACAGACAGTGTGTTATCTTATCAACAAAGTTACTCTGTCTCCTTGTTTTTTCCGCTTGTAACAATCAAGCAGAATGAACGAGCTGGTATGTCAATGATTAGAAATCGAAGGTTTTGTTGAGGTCTTCGTGGAGGAGCTTTTTCATTCCCGGAGGTAATCGAGGTTCTTGGCCGTTGGCGATATACCCTGGGCAATTGAAAAAGTAAGCTTTTTGAAAGCATCTGTATGATGATGTCGTAGTAAACATTACAACTACGTACTGAAAGGCATCTCTACGGATTCTTTAGAGTTGAATTTTATTGTGGGATGATCCTAGAAAGTTTTTTTTTTTTTTGCCTCTTTAAAAAAAAAGTTTGCCGAAGGAGTCAAACTAATACAAGACGCTCACGATATATGGGATCTCATTCAGAGGCATGCGATCTTGAACGACAAGCTTCGTAACGCCTAGAGCTGTGTCTGTTGTCATCTGGACCGGTCCCAAATGACGCGTTGGACATCCTAACATTCGTAGCTCCGATGTACGATCTCGAGGAGGATCGTCACCTGCAAAATAAGAGGGAGGTTGAACATTATCTAATGATCTATAAAACCTTACTTACCTAGGATACCCTACTAAGCAAAATGGGTTTGGTACATAGGTGTTGGCAAACGCAATTGTCCAGGCTAAAAAAAGAATTTGAAAAAAACACATACCCCAAATAAAAACCACTGAAAACGACCATCACCATCGTCTGTCGAAAGCTCCTTTTCAGCTTTGGGATCAAGTAAACAGACTTTTTCCAACAAAACGTCTGATGCCTTCATGAGATCAAGCACTCCCATTTGATGACATGAGAATTGGGAAAGTGAAGAATGACTTGAGCTTGATGTCACATCAGCAGTGGAAGATGAGTTGAAAGCGGAGATCAGGACATCGGAGGAAGATGTTGAGAGATTGGTGAATTGGACGTGGGCATCTGGTCCTGCAAGCATGCGCATGTGCTATATGAAAAAAATAAAAATATGATATATCTGAGTTTTGGTGATTCTAGATAGAATTCTTTCCAAGGTAAAGTGAAGATGTTTTTTTTTTTACGAACTGAGTACTCGAGCTCAACCCATGGTGGGATGGCTTTTGGTGTCTCTTCGTCTTCTTCCATATGTTCTAGACGCAATGGGTTGAAATATATAGAGACGACATCTGGATCTCGTACCGATAATGTAAATAAAATTCCGCATTGTGCTCATTTGTGGTCACTGTAAGAGTGAGGCGAAGATGAGTTCGGAAGATGAATATAAATTTACTCCGCCGCCGAACAACGCTAAATGTCCCATAAAAGAACCTGTGGGTAAGCCACTGAGCTGCCTCGGAATGGACTCTTCCTGTTTACTCCCATCTATTTCCCACCAATGGTCCATTTGAATTCTCCTTTCCCATCCATCAACTTGTACTATGACCAGCTCCAACCCTCCCTATACAGTCATCGGAACTCCATTCTCTACCTTCACACGCACCATCACACTTGGACTGCAATACAAGGAATTGAAGTATAAACAAATTGCCGCACTCCCACACAGCGAAATAGCTGTGGACTCTCATCCTTTCGGATATGTCCCGACTCTCATCATCCACAAAGTCGATGGTAGTGGTAGGCCCCTGGATATAAAATTGAGTGAAAGTCAAGCAATCGTTCGATACATAGACCGAATCGCCCCTGAGCCTACCTTGCAATTGGTAGATAGCAGTGGTCAGCTCTTAGCTGAGAAGATGTGGGAGTTTGTCAGTTTTGCTGCATCATATGGCAAGTGATGACGCTCAGTACGGATGTGTATTGAATAAATCAATCTGGTGTTTCCTTGGCAGGGTTTTCTATAATCGAAAGAGGCGTTGTGAAACCTCGAGTTAAGGCTCTTGATGAAGGAAAGCTATCTGACGAAGAAGTCAGGGATCAAATCAAGGCCGGAGTCGTCGAACTCGAGAAGTATTTGACACTTGTCGAGTCACTCATGGTCACTAGCACCGATGGCTACCTCTTCGGAGAAAAACCGACATGGGCGGATTTCTTTCTTTTCCCATTACTGGCCGATCTCAGAATGATGCCAGAGTGGGAGGTTGTAAGTGAGAGGTTGGTTAGATGGATGAAGAAGATGGATGATTTAGTGGCAGTGAAAGAGACTTCTGCTGGAACCTTGTCAGTTGGTGCACGTCCTGCATAATCTGAATCGAGCATATTTACTGCCCCTGGGCATTGTGGAAGCGAATCCCTAAGCTGTAGTAAAGTGTGATTTGATGAGAATTGAGATATTTACCCTCTATTAACCTGGCAGTCGAAATACAAATGACCCATTGTTTTCGTTCAGCAGCGGACAGCAGTCGCGTGAACCGTCGTTACGTAAGATGCCAATATCATCGACTGAGCACTCTAGTCGGGATCTAGTAACACGAGCACCCTCGGGCTCGAGATCCAAGCGACGAGAATCTCTGAGGAAGGAACTGAATGGACTGTTAATTTCCATCGCCCAAAAACACCTAGGAATGCGACAGTCCTGCTCTCCCAATTTACCTGACGTCAAGTTGGTCTTTTTCCGATATCCGAGAGGCTGACGGAGGATGGAAATTGTTGTTAAAAAGGACTGGGGCATCTCTAATCTCTCTCCGCGATCCTGAACTCTTTACTTCATAAACGCAATCCGTCATGCGCCGCACTACACTCCTTCACGCGTGTACCTATATTTTCTTTGTATCGACTGTCAACGCCGCATCGCCCAGAGCCTACGCAAACGATTTCATTGACCCAAATGACATCCTAACCAAGACCCTTGGTGATCACACCTACCGTGCCCGGGAATCAATAGTTGAATGGGCCAACTCTCTCGCTGCTAAAGGACCATGGAGTGAGTAGACCCCCCCCCTCTATGACTTTCGTTCTTTGGCTGACACAAATATTTCTAGGCGTGATGAACAAAACTGTCAGCCCACCTTCATAAGATAAGCACGATTACATGAGTTGGGCACCATAGTACGACCTAGCTTCACTGTTAATGAGGGGAGGCTAACCTCACTACTAGTTGGTGGCCAGACTGTTCTGGCGTTGGTAACACGACAGTTCTAACACCTGAAGAAAGTATGGTTTGGATATCACTTGTAAGATGACGCTTTGGAATGGTGTTCTAATTTCGTGTTTTTAGTCTGGAAGACTTGCCCCTATGTCACTCGGGATGGACAATTCAACCCTGATGCTCGGCTTGTGAACGACGTAGGGGCTTTCCAAGATCTATCCGAGGCAGTTTTATACAACGCTATCGCATGGACTTTTGATACGACTAAGAAAAACGTTTATGAAGCTGACACTGGTGTGTAACCTTATCTACTATATCGGCTTTCGGACGCTTTTTCTAACGTCAAGGATGAATAGTGCGCTTTATCCGAACCTGGTTCCTGGACGACGCGACTAGGATGAATCCTCATTTGATTTATGGACAGATGCAGCGCGGGCCCGATCGTCAAATAGGAAGTCATACCGGTTTGCTGTAAGTGAAAAATACATTTTCGATTCTGAGCGTCAAATTTTTTACAAAAAAGGTTATGTTTCAACAAAAAAAAAAAAAAGTGATCTAAAAGCAATGGCGAAAGTAACTTCTGCTATTTTGCTTCTGCGACAGGGGAAAAGCACAGCTTGGACAAAAGACTTGGACGACAAAATGATATCGTGGTCGAGTGAATATATTAAATGGATGGAGACTGCCGAAATTGCTATCGAGGAAGCCGTTGCTGCCAAGTAAACTCTCTCTCTCTCTCTCTTTCTTTTCGCGATTCCAGACGATTTGCTCAATATCGTGTTCAACAGCAATCACGGCACTTTCTATTACAATCAACTTGCCGCCTTGAAAATCTTGGTCAACGACCTCCCTGGTGCGAAGAAGGTCATAGATAATTATTTCAATTCTCAGTATTTGACCCAAATCGAGGCAAACGGCGAACAGGTGCGACATGTCCATGTTGTTCTCGGAAACACCCTGACAAAAAAACTCGACATATTCAGCCTCTCGAAGCGGCCCGTACGCGCCCATTTCATTACCGATCGTATAATATTGCTGCCATGATTGTGAGTTTTCGTTTTCAGCGGTCGGTAATTTATTTTTTTTACGTTCAAGACTGATGCATGCTGTCTCAATAGACCAATGCACGCATCGCACAATATGCTGACCCTACCTCAAACCCTTGGAATAAAACTACAAACACGGGCGCTACCATCAAATCTGCGCTTGACTTTGCCATGACCATCCCTGCCTCAACGAAACACGAACAAAAATACGAACAAGAACTCTACCCTAATATCGCTGCAGTAGCCGCCACCTACGGGGACAAGAACGGGACTTATCTCGCTTTCGTTAAGAAGACTCGGCCTGGATTCATGAGAGATCCGTACATACTATGGAACCAACCATGGGGTATGAACGAATTTTCTGGAAAGTCCCCCACGTCGTCGAGCACAAGGAGGAGCACGGCTACTGGTTCGCCGATACAGAACACTACTAAGACTGGCGATGCTCTTTCCGTCATGGGAAACAATATTTGGAACATGGTGATTGCGTGTGCTGTAATAACTTTGAGATGTGTCCTCAGATGATACCAAATTTAATTTATTTTTTTGTTACTCCGTTCAAATTTTGAGATGATGGTCAGACTCATTTAGAAAGCCCCGGAAACTACTGGAATACGAAGAATATAGTAAAACATTGGCCACGGTCCAAAAAAGTCTTTGAAAATACATTCTTTAGATAAGTAGCTTTCGATTATATATATATATAATGTATGTATCTGTTTTTGGATACATTTCAAACCTTTCTAACGTGAGTAAAAAACTAGCTGAACTTGGGTGACAGGTCTGAGTGTCTGGAAACATCTTTTTTTCACCTGAAATGTTCAATTAATAGTACCGGCAATTGATCAGACCGTTCAGTTATTCAACGTTCAACTCCCAAGTCATTTTACAAGATCCTTGGAGAGGTCAGATTGCTCCATCTCGAAACAACTGAACAACCCCGCTGCTAAACCACTTGTTGAAGTTGACTTGTCCTTGTCAAAACCACTGATTTAATTTTTTTGTTATGTTATTCATGATGACCCAATTACATATATATATATATATCCCTTCAAAACTGCAGTTGATAATCAAAATAAAATTTATCTACTCAAAAACGTTGTAGTATAATAAATATCTTTTGAGTTATTGCTCCCGAGGTCTCAGGGAACAGTGAGTGGGACAGAAGTAGTCAAGCGAAAGAGAGGCTTGGCAATCAGGATTACCCGAGATCCCAGTTGCCAGTACGCACTTTACATTTATTTCAAACAGCTTTTCTCCTTTAGCATTGTACGTCAGGCAGGTCTACCAATGTTAGATGCCATCGGAATTCCGCGAGGCTCACGCTCTCCGGCGTAACAGCGACCGAAGCCACTTTTACTTTATGTCTTCCTTTTTGAGTTCTTGACGACTTTTGAGTGATTCGAATTTACTTGGGCGTCTTGGAAAGACTCTGGCATAGAACCGCCAAGCCAATTGAGACCACCAGAAACTTGCTCTGCTGATGTGATGGAGTCTGAATTTTTTTTGAAAATTTTTCATAGCCAACACATGCCAAGAAGGTTTGGAAATTTGATAATAATACTGATATATACTTACTCGACGAGATCAAAGGAATGTGCCCATGAAAAATTTAACTTGATATTTGCAGTCTTTCGCCGCGAATAAGTGGGTGGATGGCGTGCGATGAACTCGAAGGGGAAAGGTGGGCTGTCACTCCCAATCGCACACTTGGCAATGTCAGAGTCTCAGAGATCGACCTTTAATCTTAGCTCTCGGGCCTAGTGATATAATGACATTCTTGTTCACCCGATGTCATGGCTCACAAATAACCACTCTCCCAGTATTTGAGACGTTCCGAGTCTCCCTTTGAAGGTCTGGGTAAGTACCTGACTGCGCAGCGCTACCAGGCTATTAAAGACTTTTTAAATTTCCGCCAAAGCCACTAAACTGGGGTCTCCTCGTTCCATGCCAAGGTTTCCATATCCCAGTCTCGTCCGTGAGAGTTTGACAGTCGGGAGCACATGCTGATACGAAATAAGTTCAATGAGAACATAACCGTGACACGGCCATCAGTCGGTTGGTAGGAACTTCTTTTTCTTTTTCCAGTCTCGGCTACAATGAATAGGGTAAGGTGAACGTTGCAGAGGAAAGGGACCTTGGCAAAAACAACTATGTATTTGGAATTTGGAATTTGAAATTTGAACGGATGAACGCACATGGGATGTGGCCCTAAGGATGTGCATAAGCCATGTGAATGTCGCAATGCCAAAATGATTACAGGATTTAGGTATCTAAAAATTTGCATAAACGCTAAATCCCAGGATCTAATGATACAAAATTGTACGATAATTTTTAAAAGAAGTCATTGGGTCAGTTTTCGATGGATGAAGGTGGCATCATTACTCATGTAGATACTTGTGGATGTTGTGCAAATGTGACTATTGCACACACAACCAGGACCAGCATGCCAGGGTAGTCAGCCGGGTGTATTTCACATACGGTAATTTCGTTCCTGCAATGTTTCTGACAACAGCTGACAACCCAAGGCCTTCGTAAGTGAGTGGGTTCAAAATTCCATGTGGAGAAAGTTATTGGTCATTGGTGTCATGTGCTTTGACGTGACAAGAGGAGCTCGGGAGCAATGTACAACAATTCTAGGAAAATTGGTTTATCGAGCTACTTTATAGTATGACCACTGACAAGCGAGATAATAATACTACATATTACATGCACCTATATACTGCATCCTACTGCACATAGTCTATTCGACACACATCCTCAAGGAGACACGTCACAATTTCTCACGTACTTCTGTTACCCTCTGTCACAAATTGGTCACAGCACATGACAATAGATGCGTGAGTTTTCCTCCGACAAATTCGGCGTACCGTTGCCGGTCTAATTCCCAAAACAGATTGAAAACAATTACAAATGACAATGTCCGACTGGGGTCTTGGTACTCCGTGACAAAAAAGTGTTATCAATTTATTGCATAGTATTACAATGTCATGGTATATTTGTGATCTTGATTTTTCTAATTGTCTGAGTCGTTGACAAAGGTACTACCAACGTACTACCACTTGATCCACTCCCTTACCAGTCTATACCTCTAGTAAAATTCAAAGGGTTGACATCACTAGAAAGAAGGTTATCCAGAAGGATAGGTCTCTTATACTTACGTTGGTATGATTGGCAGGCGACTGGTTTGAGACTGCCATACTGGTATTTCATTGCTACTTGTCTTTTGCCAACTCAATTGGATTTGAAGGGATCCTGTCGACTCTTGCGGTACCTGAATACGTTGGAGTTCAAATTGACGGAAAGCTGGACAAGGTAAAGTCAAGCTAAATTGTGCCTGTTCAGCTAAAGGTGGCGACTGACTGTTTCACCGAGCGCACGGCCATCGTAAACCACTTGCGGATTTAACATGTTGGGGGCCGACTACATTTTGCAGATTTCAACACGAGGCCGCTGAATCTCAGTGACAGCGGCATATCTCATGGTACCTTGGTCATAAGAAAACAAACGACCCCGGTCGCTGAGGGTTTTGCGACGCCGGGCCCCGAATCCCCTGGATAGTTGGTAAATAAAGGATTCATGGAGTTACAAACCCACTTGTAGACCCGATTTGATTTGTAATTTTGTTCAATACAAGTAATACTAAATATAATGGAAATTACTGTCACGCTATAAGACCCCGACACGGAACATCAAAAAATCAAAAACAGAAATTAGACCATCATGATGGACCCTGGTCGGCAACGGTACCTGCCCCCTTTCCCCACACTCGATTATTGCTAGAAGCGAGACTTGACTCGGACTGGGATAATGCGATGTTGGCTGGTCTGGTAGTTGTTGACATTCCACTACAGCTCCCGTGTCATTTCAAATGGACCGAACTGAAACCAATCCATCAAGGGAACCAAGGTAACATCTGGAGTCTGGACGAACTTTTTGCGCACAGTTCTCAGGTAATCGATATTTTTGGACGGAATGATGGTCAGGTGGACGTGAGTGTTCTAAGATTGCGATGAAAAGAAAAAGGTACATTAGGCACCCCTTCTAAATTCAAAAAAAAAAAACATTCCCCTGTAGCCAGAATGTCACCACACACTCTTATGCGCGATGTGATGCCACGAAATCCCGTCCTTGCGTCATGGGAGAGACAACGCAATAAGAAGGAAGTTCACTGGATTATGGAGTGCTTTGCGGAGATGGTAAGGACAGAACTTATCGCCGTTTTTCGTCGCCTTACAATTTGCAATGAAAAGCTAGGAGTCTTCCTATATTGCTACCTCGGTGAATATTTTTCACGTTCAATACTTGGCATCGAGCGCTCATGATATTTTCGGGCAGGGATGGGAGCCACGGCAGGATTTGTTATCGGGAACATACTCAAGATGTCTGGGTTGTCTAGTACGTGCCTGCTGGAAGTTTAGTAGACTATGTCTGATTCCGATGGCAGGTCTCTTACAGGTCGGTTTTTGTTATGGATGCGGCATTGCTTTGGCCATTATAGTCACCTTCACGACCTCGGGAGCACACCTCACTCCTGGTGTTACAATAACCTTGTGTATCTTCAAAGGGTTCCCAAAATGGAAAGCAGTTAGGTAGGGTTCAGCATGCCGACTGAAAAGTCCGACTCACCAATGAATTGTGCAGGTATATTGTAGCACAGATTTTGGGAGGCATCATTGCATCTGCTCTTGTTTATCACCAATGGAAGGTGTTGATCGATGCCGCAGAAGCAACGTTGAGGGCAGAAGGACCCGCAGTATATGCAGCGACACAATTTACACCCAACGGCCCTGCAGGGATTTTTGGCTTTTACCTTGTGCCTGGTCAAACCTTTCCTCGCATTTTCTTAACCGAGTTTGTAAATGTAAGCGGCATTCGGGGGGGGGAACGACTGAGCGGCAACCTACTCATCTGCTCTTCTTAACCAGTGCACTGTCCTTGGACTTGTAATCTGGTCGGCACTGGATCCAACAAATATTCTAGTCACGCCGATGATGTTTCCCTTTCTCATCGCACTTGCATAGTCAGTCCTTATCGTTTTCTCCGCGCCTTTACGATTAAGCTAACAAAATGGATCGTGTTAGTTGCGCTGTCATCTGGGGATTTGCAGTACCTGGAAGTAAGCCTTTTCGATGAACCTATATTATAAGAGATTTGAACGACATAATACTGTTTAGTATCACTAAACAGTGCGCGAGACATTGGAGGGCGTATATTCGCAGTGGCTATTTGGGGTTCTGAAGGTGATGACATGATCTGTGATCACTTGAACACACATATTTACCCATGGATTGCAGCCGCTGGAGGACCTTATGGAGCAATAGCAGCCTTGGTAAATATACCGGCCATCCTGTTCTCTGCATATCTATATGAGATATTCCTGGTTGACTCTAGCAGAGGTGGGTAAAAAAAACTTAAAAATTGTTCTGCCACTCGAGCTAACTTTGTCTGGCTGGGTAGCCGTGTCCGCTACGCAACTGGAGTTCCACAGGCACGTAAATGCTCAGGGAAAGCCACAACATCAAGACGACAATGAGCACAGCGACACAGCTTCGCAAGAAAAGGCTGATATAATACAGCATATTGAACATCCGCGCGTTTGAGGATGGACGACATTAGGGAAAATTTGTTTTTATTATGTAATAAATGTTTGGGGCTTGACAGACCCTTCAATCTCACCACAGTCTCAATCAAGTCGCCACCAACTTGGACTTGAAGCTTGAATGCTTGAAGGTCAGACAGTCCAACTCACCATCAAGTTCAAAACTCAGCGTTCAACCATTTGGGTTCAAAGCTTCAATGTTTCAACTCAGAGTTCTATAACAATAAACATTTTCCTCTTTGTTTTCGTGCAGGCCACTATGTGACCTTTGATCGACTATTCCGGTTGTCCATGAGGCAACATCGAAGTCGGCAGGTTGAGCCCAATTTGGAGAACAGTGCCGCCACTAGTATAGATCACCTCTGAATGGATTGTGGTGGCCATCATCCTGGCATGCCACAATGTGATGACCAAGTGCAGCGAGATATAAAATCTGGTACACCATTGTGGCATCTGTCTCCCCTCACTTTATACTCTCCACTCGCAATGCCCTCGAAGCTACCTCAACTCTCTCTCCTCATGAGTCTTGGCAACTGTGATCAACCCTACGAGTATCCTCCAGAACGCGAAATTAATCGTGAAATCCTTCTTGATATTGCCCCCGATCGTGAGGCGTTGCTAATGGGCAATAAAACCATCGAAGAGATTAGGCAAGCTCTCAAGCTGCGCAATGCGTCACCTTACGGGTAACTTTCTCTCTCTACTTTTAGTTCTTGTGATAGTGTCTGACTCTAGTGGCATGCTACAGGCACTGGTTGTACCGTACCCAAACACGACATGAAGTCAAATTGAAGGATCCTACCACTCGTTTGTCTGTCTTTGATCGCCTTGGACCTGATGTTACTGACGAAAACGCTGACAACGAAAGTAATCTTTCCCTCCATGTTGTTCGGCGTGTTGTATCAGCGTCTGCTCTCTCTCAACCCTGGAATTCTCCTATGATGAGCATCGCTAACACTCTGGAACCTGTACGTCCACGCGCTGGTTCTGTGGTCCCTGGTATCTGGACTGGAGCCCCATTGAGCACTGAGGATAAGCTTATTTCTCCACGCCCGCTGGGAGCTACTCATATCCTCGTGGTCTACGCTATGGATCCTTTAGCTGCCGCTAGCCTGGTTGATGTCCAGACCACTGTTCGTCGTCGCAAAGGCAACGTTTCTCTAACTTACCCAGAAGTCGTAGAACTTCCCATCAATGATCTTCTCTTTGTGCTCAATGTTCCCAACCTTTCCCGCAATAGCGGCCAGAGCTTCAAGTCTCTTCTTCCTCGTCGTCTGCACAAGGAGATGCCTCGGATTCTGATGCATGTTCCACATCTACAAACGTTCCCAGAGCTGGTGATCTACTTGCATACAAAGAACCAAGCAGAGTTGTTTAGGAAGCTCATCCCGGAATGGATGCGCGACCTGATGCATCCTTTGCCCCATATACCATGCCTGTCTTCGACTCCCAGCGTTGGGAATGTGGCCACTCCTGTTCCTGTCCCCGCTTTTGATCCCAGGAGACTGCTGGTGATGCTCATCCCTGCCCGTAGCTCAACCTCGAGCGTGGACACTGTCAGTTCAGCAGCGTCTTCTGTCCTGACCTCCATTGAGCACGAGCGATCTGTCTCTAGCATCGCCGCTGAAATTGGCCAAACGGCACTCGAGTCTGCATATGAGGAGGCCATTCTTCATACAGCCACTTTGCTTGATGCTTTACGCGATAATCTCTGCCACATTGGGTACTTTGGTAAAGACCTCTGGCATGAATTGGACCTCTTGCGTGATATCCTGAGTCGGGCTATCTCTCATCAGGCCAAAGTTTCTAATGACTCCGGAATGCAGTAGACTTCTTTTATCCAAAGGCTATCTTTCTTTTGCTTCTTTATGATATATCAATTCCTGTGCTATATGCAGTGCTTTCTATCTAGAATATTATCATTATAAATCTTCGATGGTCCATGAAACTGCAAGAAAGGAAAGAATACCCAAAATTTAGGGCAATTGTAAGAAGTCAGTTGAGAGGTTATTATATGTGTGAATTTGAAAAATGCTTCCTCAAGCAATGAAGAAGAAATAAATCAGAATGCTGAGCAGAAGAGCGATCACCGACATAACCGACGCTACATGTCCTCCAAAGTCGCTCCAAAAGTCATTGACCACAAACGCGGGAGTGGGCGGCCTATGCACAGAAACCACGATTTTATGTCTGTGACCAGGGGTATTGTTCCCAGTGACGAAAAACAACGTTTGCCGATGCTCGTCATAGCGGTATCTATCTCCATCCTCAGCGCCTTCCACAACTACCCTTCGTGCATGAGTCAATTGCGATGGGATGTAGATCTCCGTTTCATGCGAGGCAAGTGCACGTTGCCATTGACGTGGCGGGTTTGAAATGCTCTTGGTATCATTGCCAGGGACTGACGTAGACTCTCCCTGGGTAGGGTTCTCCCATTCAAACATAAAAGCGCCAGTCGTCACCTCATACTGAAATTTAAGAGGTATTCCAGCCGTCTTGGCTGGGTAAGGTCGAACGACTGAGGGCAACAATCTACCACCATTGTCCAACGATGGAGAGTCTTGTTCGTAATAGAGGAGAGAAGGCGGTAAGGCTCGTCTGCGACTGAACCATGAGAAATTTTCGCCATTCCAGTCGTCTCCTTTCTGGTCGTCGTTGAATGGGTTGTAATTCCATAATCTGAATGTGTTTATGGGGATGGTTGAATACTTTTGAGAGAGAGATAGAAAGTTGGAACTTACGTGAATCCAACCAAAGCCCTCTCCAATCCTGAAATCATGGCATCCATCATTCGCGCCTGCCAAACAAGATTATCCGTCTCGAACGCCTCCCGCTTACTGTAACAGTGTGTGATTAGCAATACGGCAAATTTTACTATATCGAGTGAACACCAACTTCATATCCATCGGCACTCCACATTCTCCGATAACAACAGGCATTTCACCCAGAGACTTGTATCCATGCTCGACGATATTTTGAATTTGAAGGGTAAAGTTATCACGAGCACCTTTCTGACCCCAGTAAAAGGTTTTAAGAATGAACATGCCCTGCGACTAGGAGTTAGCAACAGCCTCGGGGTTGTAGGTGTGAGGATGGAGTACCTTAGATAGACCTTGTACGTTGACGGTGAAGTTTCCGAATGCCTTTTCGAAAAGAGATCTCAGGTCATACCTTCATCGAAACTCTGCGTTAGCCTTGAACAGCCATGAAAGTCACAGGTACATACCAATGAGGTGCAAATACCATGTTCGCCGGTCGATGTTCTTCTGTCCAAGCTTTTGGACAAAACTATACGAAAATGGTCACCTCGGGGCATATCAGAAAACAAAAAGTATAATGACTAACCTCATTGGGTAAGGGTTCTAGAAACACAAGAACATCTGGAGAAGAAGCTTTCCTCACCCGCTCACTCCACTTCTTAACAAGGGGGAAATAGCAGTTAGTATACCAGTCTATTTTCTTCCCGGTGTTAGGGTGTCTGGTGAAGTAATTTTCACGAAGGATAATAGCTTGATCAGTGACGGTGTTCCAGCGCCAGATATCATGGAATTCCCAGAGACATCTGCCTTGTGTAGGACCATCTGGGCGCCAGGCCTTGGTCTTCGTAGTATTAAGGAGTGTGTGGGAAGTGTGCCTAGTTGGCATGGGGAAGGAACGTGTCCATGTTGATACGAAGGTTGGATGCCCACTTCCCAATTGGAATGATTGAAAAGCAGATGCTGTGCATTGAAAGCAAAAGTTGATACGCGGTTATGGACTGTAGATTGAGGCGATTGACTCACGGACATGAGATAAGTGAAGATCGGTGTTATAGTCAAAGGCATTGAGAGAAGGGAGACCGATGTACCCCGGATGAGGTTCGTTCAGCATCTGAAATGATTTATATATTCAGACTCTCGAATCCCAAACGGAACACCGCCGAAAAGCTTTACCTGAATTCCTAGCACACCTTCCAAGTCACCAACAGCGCTCACAACCACGTCCCACATATCCAGAAAAGCGTTTTGCAAGAACTGCTGGATGGGCACTTCTTGATTATGTCGGTTCTTTACAAGTAACTTTGGAGCGAAGATGTCTCCAGCCCAGAAGCAAGTGCTAACCATACAAAATGGGTTTAGCCCGGCTAGGGAGGAAGAGTAAATAACCAGATACTTACGCCATGG